>Ga0163144_10010531_pt1 | contig 19701 bp, 15 predicted proteins | sample OliLak19BULKMAT1_FD_123175 | JGI IMG/M metagenome (GOLD analysis project Ga0163144, IMG submission 123175) | Freshwater microbial mat bacterial communities from Lake Vanda, McMurdo Dry Valleys, Antarctica - Oligotrophic Lake LV.19.BULKMAT1 | ecosystem: Environmental > Aquatic > Freshwater >... | reverse complement strand
CGCGCCCTGTCGACCTTTATTTCTTTTCTGGGGATTTTTCTGTCGGTCATTTTCTCGGTAGGCGCGATGATCGGTGCGGCAATCACCATGTATTCCTCGGTCGCCATGCGCACCGGTGAAATCGGCACACTGCGTGCGCTGGGCTTCAGGCAGCCATCGATACTCGTCGCTTTCTTGATCGAATCGCTGCTGCTGGGCCTGGTGGGCGGCATCGCTGGCTTGGCATGCGCGGCGTTTCTACAATCGATTACCATTTCAACGATGAATTTCCAGTCGTTTTCGCAACTCGCATTCAGCTTTTTATTGACCTTCAAGATCGTGTTGCAGACCTTGTTATTCTCGGTGGTCATGGGTTTTGTTGGGGGCTTCTTGCCTGCCGTAAAAGCTGCGCGTATGAAGATTGTGGATTCGTTGCGGGCGGCTTGACGTAGCCAACCCACTGTCATTTCGAACCGCAGGTGAGAAATCTGCTTTCCCCTGCCGAAGGCGCAAAGCAGATTTCTCACCCGAAAAGGCCGGGTTCGAAATGACAATTCATTTACATCGACACCTCGACATTGTCGATCAACCGGGTGGTGCCCAGACGCGCAGCCGCCAATACGACCAGTGCGCGATCATCGATTGACGGCAACATGAGATCAGCTTGGCGGCGAATGGCTACGTAGTCCGGCTGCCAGCCACGTTGCTTCAGTGAGTCCATCGCGTTTTCTTCAAGTGCCGCGAAGTCGCGACCGCCTTTTCGCAAAGCCGACTCGATGGCTCTCAACAGAGCATTGAACTGCGGCGCCGCGGCACGCTCTTTGGCGTTGAGATAACTGTTACGTGAGGAAAGTGCCAGTCCATCCGCTGCTCGTACGGTTTCGGCAAGCACCATCTCGATGGGCAAATTCAACTGCCGCACCATGTTGTCTAGCACACGGCATTGCTGGTAATCCTTTTTGCCGAATACCGCAATCTGCGGCTGCACCATATTAAATAGCTTGAGGACGACTGTCGCCACGCCTCGATAGTGCCCGGGCCGTACGGTGCCCTCCAGGATGTTTTGAATTTCGGGTGGCTCAACGAGATACGTTTGCGGTTCCGGATAAAGCACTGACTCGTCCGGCGCGAATACCACATTGACGTCGGCAGCCAGACACTTGTCGCAATCGGCGGCGAAGGTACGCGGATACTTGCCGAAGTCTTCGTTCGGCCCAAACTGCAGGCGATTGACGAAAATGGAAACGACAACGCAACCGCCGTCATTTTTGTCGGAGCCCTGCTTTTCTTCCACGCGGTCGCGAGCGATGCGCGTGAGGTCAATGTGGCCCGCATGCAGACTGCCCATGGTCGGCACGAACGCAATGCATGATTCGCCTTTCAGGTACTCGCGCAATTGCGCGAGGGTATGAATAATTTCCATTGCAATCTCGGCTCAAGCGGCGTTGACGTATTCGCGCTTGCCGCGCAGGTTTTCCACTCGCTTGATAAGCATATCCATGTGTTCACGGTTGTCGGCAAAATTGAATGGATCGCTGTTGACGATCAGCAACGGCGAATCCTGATACTCGTAAAAATACCGGGTGTATGACTCGGAGAGTCGCAACAAATAATCCTCGCTGATGCCCTTTTCCATCGGTCTTGCGCGGCGCTGGATGCGCGCCATCAATTGACCAACGGAGGCTTGCAGATAAATGACTAGATCCGGCGTCGGCGCCTGCGGCTTGAGGTGATTGTAGAGCTGAGAATAAAGGTTGAATTCGTTGTCATCCAGCGTGAGTTTGGCGAACAACGCATCCTTTGCCAGCATGTAATCAGCGATCGTTTTTTTTTCGAACAGATCCGGCTGCCGCACTGTTGCTAACTGATTCACGCGCTGAAACAGAAAGAACATTTGCGTGGAAAGCGCATGACGCTTCATGTCGCGGTAAAACAAGGGCAGGAACGGATTGGCACCGGGATCTTCAAGCAAAAGGTCAGCCCGGTAGTGCTCGGCCAGCAGTCGAGCCAGTGTGGATTTGCCGCAGCCGATAGGTCCTTCGACGACGATATAGCGATACTTCATTGTGCAGTCTCGACACGAACGGAGTCAGGGTTTCGAGAAATTCCAAAATGAAAAACACCAGCATTGGCGCGCCTCTTCAGCCAAATATGGCCAGAAAGGCTCGCCGAATGGCGATCTAGCCTCGCCAACTCGGCTTGCAATTGCGTCAAGTTTCTACTTCGCATTTCAGTTGGCTCACGCCCGAGACATCCAGCGACGCCAGGAATTGCTTTGCCAAACCTTTTCCCGGAATGACAACCTGTGGCGCGATCTCCAGCAGGGGCAGCAATACAAACGCACGTTCGTGCATGCGCGGATGCGGGATGGTGAGACCGCGCTCACTCATCTGCGAATTGTCGAACAAGAGGATGTCCAAATCGAGTGTTCGCGGGCCATTCCTCTCTTCGCTGGCGCTATTTCTGAGACGGCCGTGTTGTGCTTCGATCGTGTGCAGCCTCGTCAGCAAGTCGTGAGGCGACAGTGTGGTGACGATCTGTGTAACTGCATTCACAAAATGCGGCTGTTCCTTGATCCCCACCGGCACGGTTTCATACAGAGATGAGACTTTCAACAATGCGGTTTCGGGCAACTCGTCGATATCACGCAAGGCGCGCTGGACATGCAGCAGCGGGTTGTCGATGTTGCTGCCGAGCGCGATGAATACCGTCGAGCGTACCGTAGACAAGTTGGCATCTGAGATGGTCATGCAGCCGTTTCCGCGGGAGGCGTGTGTGACGGCTGCGACAAATCCAGCGTTCCCTGACCATCACCCTTGACAGTTTTTTTCTTGCTGCGACGACGCTTCTTCGCCTTTGGCTCGTCGTCCGGCAGCAACATTGCCTCTCGTGTCGGCTCATCTGCAAACTGGAAGCGCTCCCACCACGCGGCAATTTCTGTGTCTGCGTCACCGGCCTCCGCGCGCAAGGCATAAAAATCGTAGCTGGCGCGGAATCGCGGATGCGTCAGCGTACGAAAAGCCTGACGCTGCGAACGATGCGGGAAACGCAGCTGTGCGGCCCATAGCTCCTTGATAAGCGGATCGAGCCGCCTCGGCACGGCTAGGGTCTTGCGTTGCTCGTCGAGGACTTCGTCCATCGCTTCATGCATCGCTTGCAGCGGTCGCACACCCTTGGCCTCCAGCGCACGCGAGCGTTGTACCATTGGCCACCAGAAAAGAGCCGCAAACAGAAATGGCGGTGACACGCCTTTGTCCAGCGCGATGCGTTCATCGGTGCGCTGCAAGGCAAGCGTGACAAAGGCCTTTGCGCCTGCATCGGCGAATAGCGAATCCAGCACCGGCAGAATACCCAGGTGCAATCCCAGCGAACGCAATTTCTCGATGCCGTTGAGCGCGTGCCCGGAGAACAGCATTTTCTGCATCTCATCGAATAGCCTTGCCGTCGGCACGTTGTCGAGCAAGGGGGCTAGTTCTGCAATCGGCGCTTCTGTCGCTGGATCTATCGTGAAGCCCAGTTTCGCTGCCAGCCTGGCGGCGCGCAGCATGCGCACCGGGTCCTCGCGATAGCGCGCAGCCGGGTCGCCGATCATCACGACACGTTTCTGTTTGACGTCCGCAACGCCGTTAACGCAATCCCAGACTTCCTCGCGCTCGGGATCGTAAAAGAGCGCATTCATGGTGAAGTCGCGTCGGATCGCGTCTTCCTGCTGATTGCCGTAAACGTTGTCGCGAAGCAGCCGGCCATGCTCATCGGCACGGCCATCCTGCTCGTCCGCGTCGGCCGCAGGATGGTTCGCGCGAAACGTGGAGACTTCCACGGTCTCATCGCGAAACATGACGTGCACGAGTTTGAATCGGCGACCGATGATGCGGGCACGGCGAAACACCGCGCGAACCTGCTCGGGTGTCGCGTCGGTGGCGACGTCGTAGTCCTTGGGGTGGCGGCCCAACAGCAAATCGCGAACCGCGCCGCCGACGACGAAACCCTTGTAACCGGCGCGGTGCAGCCCTTCACACACGCTGATGGCAGCATTGGAAAGTTCTTCCCGGCGTATGCCGTGCTCGTCGCGTGTGTAAATTCGCTCCTTGGGCGCAACCGGCTTTCGCGTCTTTCTGGTGCCAAATACTTTTTCAATGAATTTCTTGATCACGTGGTGTCTTTATCTTGTCGAAATAATCGGCCAGCCGTGCTTTTCGGCATGTGCGCGCAAACTGTCGTCGGGGTTAACGGCGACCGGGTCGCTAACGGCTTCCATGAGGGCAAGGTCGTTGTGTGAGTCGCTGTAAAAGTAGCTGCGGTCAAAATCGGCGACCTCCTTATCCATTGCCGCGAGCCATTCATGTACCCGCCTGACCTTCCCCTCCCGGAAGGAGGGCTCTCCAATCGAGAGTCCAGTATAGCGGCCATCGACAACTTCAACGTTGCACGCGATCAGATGCTCCACGCCAAAGCGCTGCGCGATTGGTGCTGTGATGAAAGCATTGGTAGCGGTAACAATAGCGCACAGATCATTGGCGTGATTGGCCAGCAGGGTCAACGCTTTGACGCCAACCATGGGTTCAATTTTCTGGCTCATATACCGTTGATGCAGTGGCGCCAATTCAGCCTTTGACTTGCCCGCGATTGATGCAAGCGTGAATGCCAGGTATTCGCGGATATCAAGCGTGCCCGATTTGTACTGGCCCCAGTAATAATCATTCCTGCGGGCATATTCGGCGCCGTCGACCAAGCCCTCTTCGACCAGAAATTGTCCCCAGGCGTGATCGCTATCTCCTGTCAGCAGCGTGTGATCGAGATCGAACAGGGCCAGGTTCATACCAGACTTGGCTGCGCCATTTCGCGCAACAGCGGCAGGGTAATCTCGCGCCCGGTTTCGAGGGAGTATTTGTCGAGTGCATCCAGAAAATGCATCAGCGACGCCAGATCACGCCGGGAATGGCGCAACAGGTAAGTAATCACTTCTTCACGTAAGGTAAACCCGCGACTACGCGCATGCGACTTAAGCGCTGCAGATTTTTCAGCATCCGAAAGCGGCAGGAGCTGGAATACCAGACCCTGACCAAGACGCGAAGCAAGATCGCGTCGGATACTCAAGTCACGTGGCGCCGCATTGCCGGTGACCAGCAGAAAGTGGTCGGCTGGATTGCCGATGATCAGATTGATGAGATTGAAAACCCCGATCTGGCCGTTGGCGTCTACGGCGCTAATGTCGTCTACGACGAAGTTCATGGCCATCTCAGGCAAGACACCGGCGTGCTCGGCGAAATAACCAGCGCCATTTGCCGCGTTTGAGACCGAAAGTGCCAAATGCGATTTGCCGCTGCTGGGCTCACCCCACAAATAGATGATCCTGGCGGGTGATTGCCCGGAAGCCGCATCCAGCAAGGCTTTCAGCGCTTCGCCATTGCGGCCGGGAACAAAATTTTCAAGCGTCGGAGCGGGACTTGGAATGAGGTCGAGAATGAGTTGCTTCACGCTGAGAATTATACCTTCGCCATGCCTCCTGAAGTCCCAAGCAAAACGGCCGGTGTTGCCACCGGCCGTTCTCGTCATGCTGTCACCGTCAAGCGACTTAGAACTCGTAACGGAATGTCGCCTGCAATGCCCATTGCGATTCGCCGCTGTTCTGACGTGTCGTGAAATCGGTGACATTGTTTGCCACGCTGTAAACATAGCGGCCCGAGGCATCAATACCGACAAAGTTCGCGAAACTGCGCGGCTGGCCGCCGTTGGACTGGAAGCCAATTTCATCGATACGGCCCCAGCGCTTGTTGATTAAATTGGCAACGTTCAGGACGTCAAAGACAAACGTCGCTTTGTGCCCTTTGAAGAAGCTTGGTAGTTGCTGGCTGATGCGCATGTCAATGCTATTTGACCAGGGCGAAAAATTCTCGTTGCGATTCGTGACACGACCAGCATTTTTTGCCAAGCCACCGTTCGCATTGACGATATTCCAGAATCTCTCTTCATTGGTCTTGCTTGTCGCAGTGTCGCCCAGGAACGCGACTTCACCGGAGCCGAAGGCTTTTGGTATGTACATCAAGTCGTTACCACCGAGGCCGTCGCCGTTTGCATCATTGGCAAAAGTCCAGCTATATGGCTTGCCTGAGCGGCCTTCGACAAAGAAGCCGATTTCGGTCTTGAGGTTGCCAATAAAGTTATGACGCCAGTTGACGGTTGCATTCAAGCGATCCTTGACGAGGTACACCGAGTTGGCGGAAGTACTTTCGTTAGGATTGAGCACAGCGCGCGCTGCCCAGTTCGAGTTCGCCACCGAGGAAGTCAAGCCACTGACTTCGGTCGCGTCCGTGTAGGTATAGGAGAACGACCAGGCCCAGTTGTTTTTCATCGGGCGGCTCAACGACACTGTGGCCAAATTACCGCGACCTTCGTTGGTTCTTGATGCGAGCAACACGTTATTGTATGCAGGATTGCTCAATGCCCGCGTGCGGTTATCTGCCGCGCAATTGGTACCCGCGACAGTTCCCGTGGTGACGCGCGCACCGCCCGCTGTCCAGCAATTCGGGTTAACTGCGGTCGCGCTATAGAAAATCTGGCGTCCGTCGGAGCCAATTCTTGTCGGCGCTCCCAGATTCAAGTGCTGGTAATAGATGCCGCTTTCGTTCTGTGTATAAAGATACTCGACACCAGCGACGAGTCCGAACCAAGGCAGCTCGTGCTCAAACGCAAGGTTGGCTTTCCATACTGCCGGCTGACTCAGACCGTTTTCCAGGAAATCCACGTTAGGTGCTGGCGACGAGCCCAGACTGGAAAGCTGTGCGTTTGGATCGGCCCTGAATATTCCGCCAGCAGGCGGACACGCAGCGTTGCCACCAGAGCCGCAACCGATGAAGCCGGTGGCGACGCCAGGATTGGAGAACGGGTTGGACAACCAGACCGTTGCCGCCGCGCCCTGGAACAAACCAAATCCACCGCGCACTTGCATTGGCCGCTTGCTGTCAAACGTATAGTTGAAGCCAAAACGCGGCTGCAGCAGGTTTTGGCCGTCAATCGTGTTTGTATTATCCCGGCCAAAACCGCCTGACTGGCGTACGCCGGTAGCAGGATTGCCTGCCACCAACGGTGCGGCGGCGGCGGCGTTTGCCTTTGGCCTGTCGTTGGTCGCGGCGCTGTCAATACGCAAACCGAACATCATGGTCAGGTTTGGATTGACAGTCCACGTGTCTTGCAACGCGCCACCATAGTTCATGAGCTTGAAGTTGGCGATACCATCTGAGAGCGAACCACCGACCGCGAGCGGAACCTGAACGGAAAATGACGTTGGACGACCGCGGGTGAAGTTCTCCAGAACCGCTGCCTGAATAGCGTCAGCGGTTGCCGTTCCGCAAACGATGGCACCAAATGAGTAAGTGTACGTGGCGCTGCTGTTTTGGCAGCTAAATACGTAGTTACCTTTTGTATCCTGCAAGAAGGCGTTGAAAATCTTGTTCTGGGTGTAATCGGCAGCAAACTTGAGTTCGTGATCGCCCCGCGTCCAGTTGGCGCCGAAATAACCATCAAGCGTTTTGGTGTCAAGAATGTTGGTGTGACGGCTGCGCTCAGTACCAAACAACAGATTCCGCGTTCCGCCCAGCACGCTGGAAGGTGTGCCGACCGGCAGCGCACCGGTAAAGCTGAGTGAAATCTGCGGCAGTGAAGAATTGTTGTTCGGTTCACTGTGATATTCGCGATTGGAGACTTTTAATTCCGTGGAGAAATTTGGAGTCCAGTCACTAAATACCTGGCCGACGATTGTCTCGATAGTCTTGACCTGCGTGTACCAGTTCGAGCTCAGCGAAAGCGCGGTCGAAGGCGTCGCGAAAAAGTTCGGGAAAATCGGTTCAGCCTGATCGGTCTTGGTGTATCGCAAGTTGGCGCGGTGTGTGGAATTTATGTTCCAGTCAACTTTTACCAGTGTGTCCTTCACTGATAATTGCGTGCCGCTCGGAATACTGCCGGAGCCGATGTCAATTCTGTAGGAATTCGTGGCAATCGCCTGTGCACTGGCAATGGCGGTAGGCGTAATACCGATGTTGGTCAACGGGCTGCCGATAGGGCCAAGTGCTGGCGCATTGCGCGTGCTCTTGAGTTCTTCGTAGCCAACGAAGAAAAACAGCTTGTCCTTGATAATCGGACCGCCGAGTGTAAAGCCCTTGGTTGTTTCTTCGAACTTCGGTGCATCGGTGTAGGTATTGCTGGTGCGGTTGTAACGCTCACCGACCCATTTGTCATCACGATACACATAGGACAAGCTGCCTTTGAAATCGTTGGTGCCTGATTTCGTGACGGCATTGACGTTGGCGCCGGTGTAGCCTTTTTGGGTGACGTCGTAGTTTGAAACGTTTACCTGTACCGATTGAATCGCGTCGATTGAGATGGGCTGCTTCAATGTAGGCAAACCATTGGACTCGAGACCGAACGTGTCGTTTATCGCCACGCTATCGATGGTAATTGAGTTATAGCGGGAGTTCTGACCTGCCACGGAAACTTCACCGCGCTCTTTATCGGTTTGCGCTACACGCGGGTCGATGCGCGCGTAATCTTGGAGGTTGCGTCTGATGGAGGCGTATGCATCGAGTTCCTGGCGGCTGATACTGGTACCAGCACCCATGGCGGTATTGCTGAATTTGTCCGAACCTACATTTTGGCCGGTGACGACAATCGTTTCAACAGCTTGCGCCCCGCCAAGCTTTGCATCGATGCTCGCGGTCTCAGCCAGTTGCAGAAAGACGCCGTCACGTTTTTCCGTCACGCCGTCCTTGGTAATGGTGATGGTGTAAGGACCGCCGACGCGCAAGCCTCTCGCGCTGTAGCGCCCTTCTGCGTCGGTTGTCGTGGTGTTCAGCGATCCGGAATCCTTGTGCAGGATGGTCACTTGCGCGCCGCCGGCCGGCTTGCCGTCGGCACCAGTAATGCGTCCGCCTACGGCTGACGTCGTGTTTTGCGCCATCGCTGGAATTGCAGCAAGCGCGATTGCTACGCTTAGGGCTATCTTGGATAGTCCGATTCGATGAGTCTTTGTCATGAAGTAACCCCGATTAGAGATTTTGGAAAAATTTTCCGCGAACGGCACGAACTTGTGTTTGTCAAAACAGCCTGACACAGAACCAGTTACGTCGTGGTCGCTAACACCCGACTTTTTACCGCTCGATTATGACGGATTCGTGACTAGAAGAGAATTGCACGCGGACCACTTAGTCAGGCAAATATCACTTTGACAATAGACAACAATGACTTACGGCAGACAGCATTGAGGGAACATTAAGTTCTAAACTGGAATATGAATCATTCACCAGCCAGGATTGTTGTATGTACGCAACAATTTTCCGCGAGCGCTCATGTCGTAATTGCCGCGCTTGATGGTCGGCATAACCAACTCAATTGATACGCGTGATTCTGCCGATGCCGGGCGGCGTATAAGGCGAACCCGTCGAAATCAATTCAACGAGAGCCTCGAGATCGAGCACGCCAACCTGACGGTCAGTTCCGGCGCGAAATAAGCCCATTCCTTCGCTGCCCCCAGCGAGAAAGCTGTTTGCCGTTACTCGATATTGCAAGCCTGATTGAAGCGGTACGCCATTCAATTTCATCGAACCAGGGACAATCTTCTCTCCCCGCGGACGCGCATTGTCCCAAGTGTAAGTAAAGCCCTTTGAAACGCCGAGCAGACGCGCGCGATCACTGTTGTTGAATTGTTGTTCCAGCAGTTCTTTCACCTGCTGACCCGTCAGCGTCATAACGATCAAGTCATTCTGAAATGGTTGCGCCCTGAAGAGGTCGCCGTACTTCACGCCCCCATCTGCATCGGGAATGATGGGTGCGCGCAGACTGCCGGGGTTATTGAACGCGATCACGGCACCGCCCCTGTCTGGTGCCACAGTGCCAAACAAATGTGCATCGGCGATCAGATTGCCAAGTGTCGATTCGCCCGCCGGCCCAGCCACGGCATTGACTTCACGCGTGAGCTTGCCGACAACACGATTCTCCAACGGGGCTGACAGCTTGGCATACGAGTCGACCAAAGCAGTGAGGGCGGCATCCTTGGGACCCTTGGGGTCGACCACGAGATTCTGTGCAGTCTTGCTGATTATTTTGCCTGTTGCGCGATCAAGAACCAGGTCGATATCCGTGATGAGCGTGCCGTTGCTACCCGCGCTGGTGACGAGCTTGTTGCCAATTTCACAGATATGGTAGCGATGTGTATGTGCCGTAATTACAACCTGTACGGATGGATCAACATTCTCGGCAATTTCCCTTGCACGGCCCTGAAAATCGACGCACTGATTGATGCTGCCGGACTGGATCCCGCCCTCGTGCATCAAAACCACAAAGGATTCGATGCCCTGCGCCTTAAGCTCCGGCACCAGTTTGTTGATTGTTTCGACCTCTTCCTTGAAGGTCAGCCCAACAGTGCCACCAGGCCGCACGATTGTAGGCGTGGACAGAGTGGTCAGCCCAATGAAACCAATCTTGATACCGTCGAACACTTTCACGGTGTACGCAGGAAACAACGGTTTGCCGGTCGCGTTTTCGATCACATTTGCTGCGAGGAATTCAAACTTGGCGCCCTGGTAAGGCGGACGTCCGCCACAATCAGGCTGCCCGGACTTTTCATCTGTTTTGCAGCCGCCAGCCTTTAGGCGTCTTAGATGCTTGATACCGTAGTCGAATTCGTGATTTCCTACCGCATGGATATCGAGGCCAACCAAGTTCATCGCCTCGATCGTGGGCTCGTCCTTGAACAGGGCCGAAAGTAATGGGGTTGCACCGATCATATCGCCAGCGGAGACCACCGCCACATTCTTGTTCTTCGCTTTCAGGCTCTGAACCAGCGCGCTGAATTGTTCGATGCCGCCGGCCGGATCAAAGCGGATACCAGTCGATTGCGCCGCGTCCGGCACACCAACGCGCAGGCTGGGTGTGCGGAGATTGCCGTGAAAATCGTTAAACGCAATAATCTTGACTGAGACTGTGGCGCTTGCAGGCGGCGCGCCGGATGACGGGTCTGTCTTCGGAACCTGGGCACACGCGGCACTCAGCACTGCAACCGCACATACAAACAAATTGCGCTTGGAATTCATTGGGACACCTGGAAAATGGCAAACCATATTTTACGCGAACATTCATGCGAGATCAGACTCGGTGGCGCGGTTTCCATCGCGGCAGACAAATCGAGGGCACAAATACGCGTATCATTTTCCCTTTGCAAAATGATGCTCGCGACGCATTTTCAGACGACATCGGTCACTTACTTTCACCCAACTTGAACATGAACAGCCGACAACAGGAGTAACAAGACCATGGCGCTCGCAATGCAGAGTTTGATGGGATTCATAGCGATGTATGCGATCGCATGGGCAATTTCCGAAAAACGAAACGTCATCAATTGGCGTACCGTTTTCGGCGCGATCGTACTGCAGGTCGTCATGTTTGTGCTGCTGTTCAAGTTTCCTTATTTCAAGGACGCCTCTGCCGCGCTCAACGAGGCACTCAACGGCCTGGCTGCTGCGACGCGTGTGGGTACAAATTTCGTGTTCGGTTATCTCGGCGCTTCCGCCAATCCCGCCGATGCGCCGTTCCCGGTCAAGGATGGCGGCAATACGTTTGTGCTGATGACGATGGCGTTGCCGCTCATCATTGTCGTCTCGGCGCTTTCTTCGCTGCTGTTTTACTGGCGCATCCTGCCCCTAATCGTCAATGTGTTTTCATGGGTTTTGAAGAAGACCATCGGCATCGGCGGCGCGGTCGGTGTTTCCACCGCTGCCAACGTTTTCCTCGGCACTGTCGAAGCACCGATGTTTATCAAGCCGTATCTGGCCAAGCTTTCGCGCGGCGAACTCTTCATCACGATGGCTGGCGGTATGGCAGGCATCGCTGGCACGGTGATGGTGTTGTACGGAGTGATTCTAAGGGATGTCGTGCCAGACGCCATCGGCCACATCTTGATCGTCTCGTTCATCAGTGCGCCAGCGGCTATCGCTTTTTCGGCACTGATGGTGCCGCACGAAGGCCCGGTCACCGACGGCGATATCACCACCGATCGTCCGTCGAGCAGTGTGATGGACGCCATCACACAAGGCACCGTTGATGGTGTTTCCAGCTATATCAACGTCGCGGCCATGCTGATCGTGCTGACGGCATTAATCGCACTGACGAACATGATTATCAGCATCCCCTTCGACAAAGGTTCTGCTCCGACCCTGCAAGGCATCCTCGGCTGGATCATGCGGCCGGTAGTGTGGCTGATCGGGATTCCATGGAACGAGGCGCAGACCGCCGGCGCGTTGATGGGCACCAAGACGGTATTGAACGAGTTCATCGCTTTCCTCGACCTTGCCAAACTGTCTGTGGACGCGCTCTCCGAACGCAGTCGCGTCATCATGATTTACGCACTCTGCGGCTTCGCTAACTTCGCTTCCATCGGCATCATGATCGGTGGTCTCGGCACGATCTGCCCCGAGCGGCGCAGCGACATCATTGACCTGGGCTACAAGAGCCTGATTGCGGGGACCTTGGCGACGCTTTCCTGCGGCGCGCTGGTCGGCATCATTTACTAGCGGATTAACCCATGGCTCTCATTACGGATTTGTCCGCCGTCGCAAGCGCTACGCCGATTGTCGTCATCCACAGTACAAGCTTTGATGCCTTTCTCTCGCATACAGATGCGCGCACACGATCCTGGCTCCTTGCCACCGGCTTCAAGGCAACGGCACATACCTTTGCGCTGGTGCCTTCTCCGGAAGGAGCCGTCGAACAAGTATTGGTCGGGGTGAAGGATGCCGGGGATGTTTATGCGCTGTCGCATCTACCGCTGTCGTTACCGGTCGGGAGTTACTCGATCTCAAGCCATCACGACACCTTGGATCCTTATGCCGCCGCGTTGAGCTGGGGACTGGGAAGTTACCAATTTGACCGCTACAAGAAGGCGTCGCGCGTGCCGGCCAGTCTGGTCATCGGCGCGTGCGAAGCGATATCGCGTGTCCAGAGAACCCTCGCTTCTGCCGCACTCATCCGCAACCTCGTCAACACACCGACGGAAGACATGGGGCCATTGCATCTCTCTAACGTGGCGCGAGAAATTGCCGGAGAATTCGGTGCCAGTTTTCGCGAGTGGGTCGGCGATGAATTATTGGCTCACAACTTTCCGGCGATACACGCGGTTGGTCGTGCCAGCCATCGGCCCCCACGCCTCATCGAATTGACGTGGGGCGACCCGTCACATCCGCGAGTAGCACTCGTCGGCAAAGGCGTTTGCTTCGATACCGGCGGCCTCGACATCAAGAGCGCCGATGGGATGCGCTGGATGAAGAAGGATATGGGTGGCGGCGCACATGCCCTTGGATTAGCCCGGCTGATCATGGCTGAGAAGTTGCCCGTCTATCTGCACATGCTCATACCTGCTGTGGAAAACGCGATCAGCGGCAATGCCTATCGGCCCGGCGATGTCATCGCCACGCGCAAAGGACTGAGCGTGGAAATCGGCAATACAGACGCCGAGGGACGAATCGTACTATCGGATGCGTTGGCACTCGCCGCCGAGAGCAAACCTGCCATCATTATTGACTTCGCAACTCTCACGGGTGCGGCACGCGTTGCCCTCGGGCCAGAGTTACCCGCCACTTTTTGCAACGATGAATCGTGGATATCGGACCTCATCAGTGCCAGCGGAAAAACGCGCGACCCACTGTGGCGACTGCCGCTCTGGCAGCCCTACAACGCGATGATTGAGCCCGCAATTGCCAACCTGGTCAACACCGGCGGTCCACAGGCGGGCGCCGTTACGGCAGCCCTTTTTCTGGAGCACTTCATTCCCAAAGACCAGGCCTGGATTCACATCGACCTGTTCGCCTGGAATCCGAAAGCGCGCCCGGGCCGCCCCGAAGGTGGTGAAGCGCAAACACTACGCGCGACGTTTGAAATGCTGAGAGTGCGGTTCCAAAAGTGACAAACATGAATGATTGCGTGAATTCGCCCAGTCGTTTATCATTCGGCCCTTGCCGGAGAGGTGGATGAGCGGTTTAAGTCACACGCCTGGAAAGCGTGCGTAGGTTAATAGCCTACCGCGGGTTCGAATCCCGCCTTCTCCGCCAGAACAAAACAGCCCCGCAAGGGGCTTTTTTGTTCTGGCGGAGAAGGCTTGATGAGAGGCCGCCTCGGGTTCGTCCAAGAACATGCTGGGAGCATGTTCTTGGACGCGCGCAGCGCGGTCGCGAAGCGATGGCAGGATCGGCCCAAGCCGAGACTGACACAATCCCGCCAAAGAAAAATGGAAACCTATTATCGGCGCGCGCTTGCAAGCCTTTTGACTCCTATCGCCACGCTGGGTGGGGCATTGGCGAAATTCCGCACGGTACGAAATATAGGTGGAAGTAGAAACAAAAACGGGCTAGCTCTCGCTAACCCGTTTTGTTTACTACTCGAAAGCTGGCGTCCCCAACCGGATTCGAACCGGTGTTACTGCCGTGAAAGGGCAATGTCCTAGGCCTCTAGACGATGGGGACTCACACGTCTTACTACGATGTTGCAAACTACAAAAATGCGTCAGCGACTTGGTACTAAAATCGCCAAAAATTACTGTCAGATAATTCTGTGGTGGAGGTAAACGGGATCGAACCGATGACCTCTTGCATGCCATGCAAGCGCTCTCCCAGCTGAGCTATACCCCCACATGGAAGTCCGCAATTATAGCCGGAGCCACGCACTTTTGCAAAGTTGGATGAACCGTGATTCGCAACATCGCATGCAACCTTACAACAAGCTCAACCGCGCGGTCGTTTCTTCGCGACCCAGAACATCCATGATTGCATCGATCGCCGGGGTCTGCGTCTGTCCAGTGACCAGCACGCGCAGCGGCATCATCAGTTGCGGCATTTTCAGCCCATGGCGGGCAATCGAAGCCTTGATCGCGGCGTTGATGTCGCTCTTGGTCCAATTGGTTGACGCCAACCCTGCCGCAAGTTCGGCAAGTGCAGCTTTCGCAGGCTCAGCCAAATGCTGGGCCAGCAAGACTCTATCTAATTCCGGCCGGACGTAGAAATAGCGCGCGGCAGCCGCCATTTCCACCAGTGTCGTTGCACGGTCGCGCAACAAGTCGGCGACGCGACCGACATCGGGTCCATCGGCGAAGGCAAAACTATTCTTTTGCAGGAATGGCTTCAGGCTGTCGGCCAGGCTTGCTGTATCTGCCCGTTTGATGTGCTCGTGGTTGATCCACAAAAGTTTATCCGCATCGAAACGCGACGCGGACGCACTAATTTTGTTCGCATCAAACCACTGCACCAATTGCTCACGCGAAAAGACTTCTTCGTCGCCATGAGACCAGCCGAGGCGCGCCAGCATATTGATCATCGCCTCGGGCAAGTAGCCTTCATCGCGATACTCCATCACGCTCTTGGCGCCGTGGCGCTTCGACAATTTCGATCCATCCGGCCCGAGCACTGTGGGTGTATGCGCGAACACTGGCGGGACTTTACCCATCGCGTGGTACAGATTGATTTGACGCGGCGTATTGTTGACGTGATCATCACCGCGAATGACGTGAGTGATTTCCATGTCAACATCGTCGACAACCACGCAAAAATTGTACGTCGGTGTGCCATCCGGTCGCGCGATGACCAGATCATCCAATTCCGCATTGGCGATCTCGATGCGGCCCTTGACCTGATCATCCCAGCTAACAACGCCATCGACTGGATTTCGAAAGCGCACAACCGGCTTCACGCCAGTAGGAATAGCCGGCAATACTTTGCCTGGTTCCGGCCTCCAGCGGCCGTCATATCGCGGCTTCTCGCCTTGCGCCATTTGTAACTCGCGGAGCGCATCCAATTCCTCCATGGGGGTGTAGCAATGGTAGGCCTTGCCTTCGTCCAACAGGCACGTCACAGCGGCTTTGTAGAGCGCCATTCGCTGCATTTGATAAAACGGCCCTTCGTCGTAATCCAATCCGAGCCAATCCATCGCATCCAGGATCACTTGTACAGCAGCGTCGGTGGAGCGCTCCTGATCGGTATCTTCAATTCGCAGAATGAACTTGCCGACGTGGTGCCGCGCGTACGCCCACGCGAACAATGCAGTGCGAATGTTGCCGAGGTGCGAGTATCCGGTCGGGCTTGGTGCGTAGCGTGTTCGAATTGTCATATTGGCGTTTTCGATAAGACGCGAATTATAGGCTATCGATTTGAACGACAAAATTTCCGCAACGCTCGTCTGGCATCACGCAGATCTACTCGCCACGGGACTGCAACGACCAAATTTGCGGGAGCAATTGCGTGGTTGACGGTACCAGGCAGCTATGCCGGCAATCGCCACATTGCAGCCGAAAGGCAAAATCGCCGAATGCCTTGTAGCCACGCGTAAACGAAAGCCTTAGCGAGCCTCACATCTTCGGCAGCGTCACGCCCTTCTGCCCCTGATACTTCCCGCCGCGATCCTTGTAGGAGGTTTCGCAAACTTCATCGCTTTCGAAAAACAACACCTGTGCTACGCCCTCATTGGCGTAGATTTTTGCAGGCAGCGGCGTGGTGTTGGAAAACTCCAGCGTAACGTAGCCTTCCCATTCCGGTTCAAACGGCGTCACATTGACGATGATGCCGCAGCGCGCATAAGTTGATTTGCCCAGGCAAATAGTCAACACATTGCGCGGGATGCGGAAGTACTCAACGGTGCGCGCAAGCGCGAATGAATTTGGTGGAATGATACAGGCGTCGGCCTTGATATCGACAAACGAGCTTGGGTCGAAATTCTTCGGGTCCACAATCGTTGAATTCAAATTAGTGAACAACTTGAACTCATCCGAACAGCGAATATCGTAGCCATAGCTCGACGTCCCGTAGCTGACAATGCGTTGCCCGTTGGCCTCACGCACCTGCCCTGCTTCAAACGGCTCGATCATGCCGTGCTCTTTGGCCATACGGCGAATCCATTTGTCGGCTTTTATGCTCACGTTGCCTGCTCTCCTGTCTTAGCTCTTGTACAAAACCAGCGTCACATCAGCTCCTCGGTCCCGAATTGGGACCAGAGCCTGATATTCCGCCGAATCGTGCCATCGTTTGGCGCTTTCAATATCTTCGAACTGCAGCACCACTACTTTGTCCTGCAACATTTCCCCACTGAATACTTGCTCCTTCTGGCCACGAAACAGCAATTCTCCACCGTATTGCCTGATCGTGTCGCCGACACGGCCACGATAGTCTTCCCAGGCTTCGGCATTCTTCACCCTGATTTGTCCTACACAAAGGGCAGGCATCTCAACGATCTTCCACCCGGTCGAGATGTTCAGCACAATACGAAATTGCACGCCGGTAGCGTTGCGTGGCTGGCTCGGATGAGTATTGTGTGATGTGGTTCGACAGCAGCCGCACCGCCTCCTGATATTCCCCAAGGTGGTAGCGCGTCATGGCGAGAAAAATGTCGAATTCCGGCGCATCCGGAAAGATCGCCGCGCCTCGCTGAAGAATACGCGCGGCGTCGCCAATGCGTCCAACGGCCAGGTAGTTGCTGCCAAGGCTGACAAATGCGCCGCGAAGCTCGTCTCCCTGCAAGCCACATTCAATGGCGCGTTCATAAAAACCGATTGCTTCGTCCCTGACACCTTCGGCGGCAAAAGTGCCCGCCAGCTCATAGTTAACGATCGGGTCATCCGGATTGGCATTGTTCAGGTCCAGCAAGATTGTCAACGCCTCCGTGTGCTGTGAAGCGTTACGCAGTTCGATTGCGCGCCGGATGGCCTCTTCCACGATGATGCTAGGTATTTTGTATGACGATCTTTGGAAACACGGCGCTGCGATCCTGCGATTGCTTGGCGATCTTGGCCGCACATTTGCGAGCGATGTCTTTATAAATCAACGCGATCGGGCCATCCGGATCCGACACCACGGTCGGCTTGCCGCTATCGGCCATTTCGCGGATCCTGATATCGAGCGGCAACGATCCGAGCAAATCGATGTTGTAGTCAGCAGCCATTTTCTGACCACCGCCTTCGCCGAAAATATGTTCCATGTGGCCGCAATTGGTACACACATGCATCGCCATGTTTTCAACGATTCCAATGATGGGCACGCCGACCTTCTCGAACATCTTCAGGCCCTTCCTGGCGTCGAGCAGGGCGATATCCTGCGGCGTGGTGACGATGACAGCGCCTGTCACCGGCACTTTCTGCGCCAGCGTAAGCTGTATGTCGCCAGTACCGGGTGGCAGGTCAACGATCAGGTAATCAAGATCGTGCCAGTTGGTCTCGTTAAGTAGCTGCTCTAGCGCCTGCGTAACCATCGGCCCGCGCCAAACCATCGGTGTTTCCGGGTCGATCAGGAAACCGACGCTAATAGCTTGAATACCGTGGCCCTCCATCGGCTCCATGGTCTTCCCGTCCTTTGAAGCGGGTCGGCCAGTAATGCCGAGCATCATGGGTTGCGATGGTCCGTAGATATCCGCGTCCAGCATGCCAACACTTGCGCCTTCTGCGGCCAGTGCCAACGCCAGATTCACCGCTGTCGTGCTCTTGCCAACACCGCCCTTACCCGAAGCCACAGCAATGATGTTCTTGATGCCCGGCACCAGCTTTACCCCGCGCTGCGCTGAGTGCGAGACAATTTTTGAATAGACGTTTGCGGAGACATTTTCCACGCCATCGATCTTTTTCAGACGAGCAATTACCTGTTTACGAATGCCCTCGGTTACGCTCTTGCCGGGATAGCCCAACACGATCTCCAGTGAGACGTCGCCACCTTCGATCTTGATGTTCTTCGCTGATTTGCCTTGAACGAAGTTTTCATTGGTGACCGGATCGATCAATTCGCGAAGTGCGTTCTGGATTTGTTCAGTGGTGATACTCATGGATTGCTTTCGATTCGGCTGCCGATTCGCCCAACAAGACGCGAACATCAAGGCAACCATATTGTGGAGTAGCGCTATACAACGTGCGTAATTTTAGCTGATCGTAACGCTGACTCGTGTATCAAATTGAAGTCTGCCTTGGTACAATTGACCGCGATAAAAACCATTCAAATCAATCAGTTTTGCATTTACTGGACCCTAGAAGTTTTTGATGCCTCGAAAAATTTTCGCAACAACGGCACTACCTTACGCCAATGGTCCGCTGCACATTGGACACATCGTCGATCAGTTGTACGGCGATATCTGGGTGCGATTTCAGCGCATGCAAGGCCACGAAGTGCACTTTGTGTGTGCAGCGGACACCCACGGTGCAGCGATCATGCTTCGCGCAGAAGCCGAGGGCATTACGCCGGAAGCGTTGATTGCACGCGTCGGCGCGGAACACGATCGCGACTGGCAGCACTTCCTGATGAGCTACGACCATTGGCACTCAACGCATTCGCCGGAAAACGTCGTGCTGTCGCAAGATATCTACAAGAAACTGAAAGCCGCCAAGCTGATCGTATCGAAAGAGATTGAACAGTTCTTCGATCCCGTGAAGGGGATGTTTCTGGCAGACCGCTACATCAAGGGTGAGTGTCCGAAATGTGGCGCCAAGGATCAATACGGCGATTCGTGCGAAAACTGTGGTGCGGTCTACGCGCCGACCGACCTGAAAAATCCCTATTCGACAATCACCGGCGCCAAACCGGTGCTGAAGACTTCCGAGCATTTCTTTTTCAAACTCTCCGACAAGAAATGCGTCCAGTTTCTGCAGGAATGGACGAAGCAAACACCGCTACAGTCGGAGGTGGTGAACAAGCTGGCCGAGTGGCTGGGCGACGGTGG
>Ga0163144_10010530_pt1 | contig 19702 bp, 14 predicted proteins | sample OliLak19BULKMAT1_FD_123175 | JGI IMG/M metagenome (GOLD analysis project Ga0163144, IMG submission 123175) | Freshwater microbial mat bacterial communities from Lake Vanda, McMurdo Dry Valleys, Antarctica - Oligotrophic Lake LV.19.BULKMAT1 | ecosystem: Environmental > Aquatic > Freshwater >... | reverse complement strand
CCGTCACCTCGCAGCCGATCGCACGCAAAATGCCGGGTGCCGATGCACCGGCCACGCCGTTGCCACAGTCGACGACAACCTTGAGCGGTCGCGCCAGCCGGATGTCCGACACGATGCGCTCGGTATAGGCCTGCAACACGTCGTGCTGGCGCCTCGAGCCGCCGCCCTGCAGCGTCCAGCTTTCATCGTCCATCATGCGCCTGAGCGCCTGGATATCCTCGCCATAGATGGCGCGGCCGCCCATCACCATCTTGAAGCCGTTGTAGTCGCGCGGGTTGTGGCTGCCGGTGACCTGAATGCCGCTGGAGCAGATGGTACTGGCCGCGAAATACAGCATCGGTGTGGTCACCATGCCGATGTCGATCACCGCGATGCCGGTCGCCGACAGGCCCCGCATCAGGGCGCCAGCCAGGTCGGGGCCACTGAGCCGGCCGTCGCGTCCGACCGCCACCGTGGTCTCGCCTTGCGCCAGCGCAATGGTCCCGAAAGCCTTGCCGATACCCTCGGCAACGTCGGCGGTCACGGTGCGGGGCACGATACCGCGGATGTCATAAGCCTTGAAGATCGACGCGTCTGTCTGCATGCTGCTGCTCCCGGTGGTTGGTTCAGGCTCGCAAGAAGCCCGAAGAAATTGTATGCGCCGACTCACCGCGTGGGGCGCACGCGAACCGGGTGCCCCCGGGCAGCATCAATCGCGCCCCAGGAGATCGCGGTACAGCGCGATGTAGTCCCGCGCCGCATGGTCCCAGGAAAAGTCCTGCGCCATGCCGCGGCGCATCACCGCACGCCAGGGCTCACCGCGGCGGTACAAGCCGATCGCCCGCTGCACTGCGTCGACCAGGGCACCGGGGGTCTCCGGCCCGAACACGAAACCGGTGGCGGTGTCGTCGGCCAGCGCCGCCGCACTGGCATCGACCACGGTATCGGCCAACCCGCCGACACGGCGCACCACCGGCACCGTGCCGTAACGCAGGCCGTATAGCTGGGTCAGCCCGCAAGGCTCGAACCGCGAGGGCAGCAGGATCATGTCGGCGCCAGCCACCGCTTGGTGCGCCGATGCCTCGTCGTAGGCGATCCGGGCTGCAACCCGTCCGCGATGGTGCTCGGCCGCCTGCGCAAAAGCGGTCTCGAGCGCCGCGTCGCCGGTACCCTGCACCGCGATCTGGACACCCTGGGCCAGCAGTGCCGGCAACGCTCGCAACACCAGGTCGAGTCCCTTTTGCTCGGTCAACCGGCTGACGATGGCCAGCAGCGGAGCGTTCGCATCCACGTCCAGGCCCAGGCTGCGTTGCAGCGCGGTCTTGCAATCGGCCTTGCCACGCAGGTTGCGGCTGGAATAGGTCGCCACAATCAGCGCGTCGCGCTGCGGATTCCAGATCGAGGCATCGACGCCATTGAGGATGCCGGTCACGTCGGCGCCACGGGACCGGATCAGTCCGTCCAGCCCGAAGCCGAAATGCGCGGTCGCCATTTCGCGCGCATAGGTCGGGCTGACGGTCGTCACACGCCGCGCATAGGCCAAGCCGGCCTTCATGAAAGACAACTGGCCGTGGAACTCCAGTGCATGGTGTGCCATGAAACGCGCCGGCAAGCCGAGCAGGTGGTAGTCGCTGGCGTCGAACAGGCCTTGGTAGGCCAGGTTGTGCACGGTGAATACCGACGCCACCGCCGGCCCCGGATGCGCCGCCAGGTAAGCGCAGCACATCGCCGCATGCCAGTCGTGCGCATGCACCAGCGCGGGCGACCAGTCGCCGTCGAGTTCACCGCTGGCCAGATGCGCCGCGACCCAGCCCAGCAGCGCAAAACGCTGCAGGTTGTCGCACCACTCCTGGCCATCGGCGTCGAGATAGGGATTGCCCGGGCGCTGGTACAGGTAGGGTGCATCGACCACATAAGCCACGACTGCGCTGCCCTGGACCTCCCCCATCTTCAGACGCACGCGAGCGGCGCCGAAAACCGGGCCGATCTCGCACACCAGGCGTTGCCGTACCACGCCCTGCATGATCGCCGGCAGGCCCGGCAGCAGCAGCCGCACGCCGGCATCACGCGCCAGCAAGGCTTGCGGCAAGGCGCCCATCACATCGGCCAGCCCGCCGGTCTTGATCAGCGGAAAGATCTCCGCGCCGACATGCAAGACCTTCATGCGGCGATCTTGGCCAGCATGTCGCGTGTAACCAGGCAGATGCCGTTGGCACTGCGATGGAAGCGCCGGGCGTCGAGCTCGGCGTCTTCGCCGATCACCATGCCATCGGGAATCATGCAGCCACGATCGATCACGGCACGGGTCAGGCGCGCGCCGCGGCCCACCTGCACATAAGGCAGCAGCACGGACCAGTTCACCTGGGTTTGCGAGTGCACCCGCACGCTGGAAAACAACACCGAGCGGAACACCGCGCCCGAAACGATACATCCGCCCGACACCAGCGACTCGACCGCGATACCGCGTCGGTCCTCCTGGTTGTGCACGAACTTGGCCGGTGGCAATTGCGGCTGGTAGGTCCAGATCGGCCAGCGCTGATCGTACATGTCGAGTTTGGGCTCGGTGGCGGTCAGGTCGATGTTGGCATCCCAGTAGGCGTCGACCGTTCCGACGTCGCGCCAGTAGGCATCCTTGTCCGAACCCGGCGGCACGCAGCTCAGCGCGAATGGGTGTGCGGCCGCGCACCCGTTGCGCACGGCGTGCGGAATGATGTCCTTGCCGAAATCGTGGTTCGACTTCTCGTCGGCCATGTCGCGCGCCAGTTCCCGGTACAGGTATTGCGCGTCGAAAATGTAGACCCCCATGCTGGCCAGCGCCAGGTCGGGATTGCCTGGCATCGGCGGCGGATCGACGGGCTTCTCGAGAAAGTCGGTGATCATGCTGTTCTCGTCCACGTGCATCACGCCGAAGGCCGTCGCCTCCTGGCGCGGCACCGCGATGCAGGCCACGGTGCAGGGCCGGCCCTTTTTCACATGGTCGGCCAGCATCAACGCATAGTTCATCTTGTAGATATGGTCGCCGGCCAGCACGACGATGTAATCGGCGCCATAACTCTGCAAGATGTCCTGGTTCTGGTGTACCGCATCGGCGGTGCCGCGGTACCAGCTATCGTCGTCGTTGCGCTGCTGCGCGGGCATCAGGTCGACGAACTCGTTCATCTCCGACTTCAGAAACGCCCAGCCACGCTGCAGGTGGCGCAACAGGCTGTGCGACGAATACTGGGTGATCACGCCGATGCGCCGGATGCCGGAGTTCAGGCAATTGGACAACGCGAAATCGACGATGCGGAACTTGCCGCCGAAATACACCGCCGGCTTGGCACGGTGGTCGGTCAGCGCCATCAGGCGGCTGCCGCGTCCTCCGGCAAGCACAAGGGCAATCGCGCGTTTGGGCAGATCGAGGCTCTGGGCCAACTCATGGGGTTCCATAGTGTCTCCTGGCGGGTGGCGGGTGGCGGGTGGCGGGTAGCGGGGGGCGGGTGGCGGGCGGGCGGGCCGGCCCGTCTTTATACCGCGCATACGTGGCGACGAACTGGGATGCACTGCAGGCCATGCGAGAATTCCCGCTCGGCCGTGGCGCCGTCGATCATGGGTTGGGCCTGTGGACCTCGCTCAGCCGGGGCTGCGGCCGACCCGGCAGAACAAGGAATTGCGTGTGAGCCAGCGAGACCCCAAACCTCCCGCCAGCCTGGGTATGGCCATCGGCGAGCAACTGCTCAAGACCGTGGCGGTCGATGCGCGCCAGGCCAGCGACACCGAATTGATGCTGGCCGTGTCCCAGGTGGCGCGGGCCAAACTGTCGCAGCGCTGGGTGGAAAACGACGCGCGCGAGCGCAACAGCCGGGCACGCCGGGTCTACTACCTGTCGATGGAGTTCCTGATCGGGCGCAGCCTGTCCAATGCGCTGGCCGCGCTGGATCTGGGCGATCCAGCCCGCGCCGGCTTGCAGGAATATGCCCGAACCCTGGAAGACTTGGCCGACCACGAGCCCGACGCCGCGCTGGGCAATGGCGGCCTGGGACGGCTCGCCGCCTGTTTCCTCGATTCCATGGCCACCGTCGGCCTGCCCTCCTACGGCTACGGCATCCGTTACGAATACGGCATGTTCGCGCAGGCGATCCAGGCTGGCAGCCAGATGGAGTATCCCGATCCCTGGCTCAAGGACGGCACCCCATGGGAGTTCCCGCGCACCGAATGCGCGTACCCGGTGCGTTTCGGCGGCTGGGTCGAGCATGCCAACGGCAGCGTGAACTGGCGCCATGCGGCCGAGGTGGTGGCCAAGGGATACGACATGGTGATTCCTGGCCACGGAAACCGCAAGGTCAGCACCTTGCGCCTGTGGAAAGCCGCTGCGCCCGACCATATCGACCTGGGCGCCTTCAACACCGGCGACTACGCACGCGCGGCCGGCGCGAAGAACGAATACGAGAACATCTCCTGGGTGCTCTACCCGAACGACAGCACGCCGGCCGGGCGCGAGCTGCGGCTCAAGCAGGAATACTTTTTTGTGGCCGCCTCGATCCAGGACCTGTTGGCGCGGCACCTGCGTGAACATCCGTCGCTGGACAACCTGGCCGACAAGGTCGCCATCCACCTGAACGACACCCATCCGGCCATCGGCGTGGCCGAATTGATGCGGGTGTTGTCTGATGAGCAGGGAATGGCCTGGGATGCGGCCTGGGAGATCTGCCAGCGCACCTTCTCATACACCAACCACACGCTGATGCCCGAGGCGCTGGAGACCTGGAGCGTGGCGCTGATGCAGCATGTGTTGCCGCGCCACCTCGAGATCATCTTCCATATCAACAAGGAGTTCCTGGAGCGAGCCGCGCGGCACCGACCCGGTGACGACGGCTTCCTGCGGCGGCTGTCGTTGATCGACGAACATGGCGAGCGCCGGGTGCGCATGGCGCATCTTTCCATCGTGGGCAGCCACAAGGTCAACGGCGTGTCGGCACTGCACTCCGAACTGCTGGTGCAGACCATCTTTGCCGACTTCGCCAGCCTGTGGCCGCAGCGTTTCACCAACATGACCAACGGCGTCACGCCGCGGCGCTGGCTGTCGCAGGCCAACCCGGGTCTGTCCGGCCTGCTCGACACCACGCTGGGCACAGGCTGGCGGCTCGACCTCGAACAGCTCAAGGGGCTGCGCGCGCATGCGAGAGACCGGGACTTCCAGCAGCGTTTTGCCGCCGTCAAGCGTGAGAACAAGTTGCGCCTGGCCCGGCTGATTCTGGATACGACCGGCGTCTCGGTAACCCCGGACAGCCTGTTCGACGTACAGGTCAAGCGTATCCACGAATACAAGCGCCAGTTGCTCAACGTGCTGCATGTGGTGACGCGTTACCTGGCGATCCTGGCCGAGCCAGACGCCGATTGGGTGCCACGCACCGTGATCTTCGCCGGCAAGGCGGCCTCGTCGTACCACATGGCCAAGACCATCATCCGGCTGATCCACGACGTGGGCGACGTGGTCAACAACGACCCGTTTGTCCAGGATCGGCTCAAGGTGGTGTTCATCCCGAACTACGGCGTGTCGGTGGCTGAAGTCATCATGCCCGGCGCCGACCTGTCGGAGCAGATCTCCACCGCTGGCACGGAGGCCTCTGGCACCGGCAACATGAAGCTGGCGCTCAATGGCGCGTTGACCATCGGCACCGACGATGGTGCCAACATCGAGATCCGGCAGAACGTCGGCGATGACAACATCTTCATCTTCGGCCTGGGCGCCAGCGAGGTGCAGGCTCTGCGCCAGCGCGGTTACCACCCGATGGGGTATTACGAAGCCCTGCCAGCGCTGCGCGCGGCACTCGACGCCATCGCCGGCGACCGTTTCTCGCCCGACGAGCCAGGCCGTTACAGCCCGCTGGTGGACGCCCTGCTGTGGCGCGGCGACCACTACATGCTGCTGGCCGATTACGGCTCGTATATCGCCGCCCAGTCCCGCGTCGATGCGTTGTACCAGCAGCCGGAGTTGTGGTGGGCCCGCGCCATCACCAACGTGGCCGGCATGGGTCCGTTCTCGTCCGACCGCACGATCCGCCAGTACGCGTCGGAGATCTGGCGCGTGGCGCCGATTCCGGACCAAGGATGACACGCGTGTACGCACCCGCCGGCGATGGCGCACACCGGTGAAGGACCGATGCCGGGCCTGGCCGCCGGCCAGGCAGCCGCGCGCGGCTGGCAGCCGGGGCGACCCGGCCCGCTGGGCGCGCGCTGGGATGGCCACGGCGTGCAATTCGCGGTCTTCTCGGACCAGGCGCGTGCGCTCGACCTGTGCCTGTTCGACCCGGGCGGCCTGCGCGAAGAAACACGCCTGCCGCTGTTCGGTCCGTCCGACGGCATCTGGCATGGCTACCTGCTCCATGGGGCACCAGGCCTGGTCTATGGCCTGCGCGCCGACGGGCCTTGGGATCCGGCGCTCGGGCAGCGCTTCAACCGCCACAAGTTGCTGCTCGACCCGTATGCACGCGAAGTCGTCGGCCGTTTCGATTGGAGCGCAGCGCACTTTGGCGCAGTGCCGGGCGATCCGCTGCGCCCCGACGAACGCGATAACGCCCATGCCGCGCTCAAGGCCCGTGTCGTGTCCGACCATTTCGACTGGGGCGATGACAAGCCGCCGGCCGTTGCCCCCGAGGACACGGTGCTGTACGAACTGCATGTGCGGGGTTTCTCGCGGCTGCATCCGGCGCTGCCACTGAACCTGCGCGGCAGCTTCGGCGGCCTGGCGCACCCGGCCATGATCGCGCACCTGCGCGCGCTGGGCGTCACCGCGGTCAACTTGTTGCCGGTGCACCAGGCGCTGGACGAGGAGCGCCTGGCCGCGCAAGGCCTGCGCAACTACTGGGGTTACAACACGCTGGCATTTTTCTGCCCCGATCCGCGATTGGCCAGCGGGCACAACGGCCTGTCGCCGCGCGACGAGTTCCGCGGCATGGTGCGCGCGCTGCACCGCGCTGGCATCGAAGTCATCCTGGACGTGGTGTTCAACCATAGCGCTGAGACCGACGAACACGGCCCGACGATCCACCTGCGCGGTCTGGACAACGCCGGTTATTACCGCCTGCACCGCGACGACCCGGCGCGGTACGAGAACCACAGTGGCTGCGGAAACACACTCGACATGCGACGGCCGCAGGTGCTGCGCCTGGTCATGGACAGCCTGCGGTATTGGGTCAGCGAGATGCATGTCGATGGTTTCCGGTTCGACCTGGCACCGGTGCTGGGCCGCACCGGCCCTGGTTTCGAGCGCGGCGGCCCGTTCTTCATGGCGCTGGCGCAGGACCCGGTGCTGCGCGCGGTCAAACTGATCGCCGAACCCTGGGACCTGGGCCCGGACGGTTATCAGTGCGGCAACTTCCCGCGCGGCTGGATGGAATGGAACGACCAGTTTCGCGATGCCATGCGCCACTTCTGGCTGGGCTGGCGTGCCGAACCCGGCAACGGCCAGAACCATGGCCTGCGCGGTCGGTTCGCGCGGCGCCTGTGCGGCTCCAACGACCTGTTCCAGTCGCGCCAGCGGTTGCCTGCCGCGTCGGTCAACTACGTCGTCTCGCACGACGGCTTCTCGTTGCGCGACCTGGTGAGCTACAACCAGCGCCACAACGCGGCCAACGGCGAAAACAACCGCGACGGCCATGCGGACAACCTCAGCTTCAACTGCGGCGTCGAGGGCCCGTCCGCGGATGCCGGCATCCTGGCACTCCGCGGCAAGCTGCAACGCGCGCTGCTGGCCTGCACCGTGCTTAGCCAGGGCACGCCGATGCTGGCCGCCGGCGCCGAACTGGGGCATACCCAGGGCGGCAACAACAACCCCTACAACCAGGACAACGCCACCACCTGGATCGACTGGGCCGACGCGGACACGGACCTGCTCGCCTTCACGACCCGGCTGCTGGCCTTGCGCCGCCAGGCACTGCCACTGGCTGCCGCCTGGTATAGCGGAGCACGCGACCGCCTGGGCCTGAACGACCTGACCTGGCTGCGCCCCGACGGCAGCGTGTTGCAAGGCAGCGACTGGGGCAACGGCGACCGAACGCTGGGCTGCCTGATCGGGCGACCCGGGCGGGCCCGGGCACCGCTGCTGCTGCTGGTCAACGCCGGCACCAGCGACGTCGCGTTCCTGCTGCCGGCGGGCGTGTGGCAGTGTGTGCTGGACACGGCGCATGACCAGGGCGCGGGCGCCTGGCATGGACAGGGCGAGGTGGCGCTGGTGGTGGCGGCGCATGGTCTGCAATTGCTGGCGGCAGCAGGCGCTGGCCCGATACTGCCAGACGACTGACCGTCCTGCGGCAATGACCGCCAGGCACATGTCCGAAAACAGCTAGTCGCCAAGCCCGGGCGGCGTACCATGACCGCATGGCCGACAGCACCAACACCAACACCAGCAGCAGCAGCAGCACTGGCACCAGCAGCAGCAGCACTGGCACCAGCAGCAGCAGCACTGGCCCCAGCACCAGCACGATCGATGCGGACGCCTGTTATTCGGCGCTGAAGGCCCGTGACGCGCGATTCGACGGCCGTTTCTTCACCGGCGTGACGTCCACCGGCATCTACTGCCGGCCAGTGTGCAGGGTACGCACGCCGCGGCGCGAGAACTGCCGCTTCTTCGCCAATGCGGCGATGGCCGAGACAGCTGGTTTTCGACCCTGCCTGCGTTGCCGTCCCGAGCTGGCCCCGGGCACGCCCTGGTGGTCGATCCAGGATGCGTCTGCGATCCTGGCACAGCAGGCGGCACACCTGCTGGACGAACCCGACACCTGGCTCGGCGAGGACACCTCTGTGGGCCGCCTGGCCGCGCGACTCGGTGTCAGCGATCGGCACCTGCGCCGTATCTTCGAGACCCAGATCGGTGTCTCGCCGATTCGTTATGTGCAGACCCGCCGGCTGCTGGCAGCCAAGCAATTGCTGGCCGACACCGACCTGCCGGTGCACCAGGTCGCGCACGCCAGCGGCTTTGCCAGCGTGCGCCGCTTCAACGATGCGTTTGTGGCGCACTACAAGCTCAACCCGACCCAGCTGCGGCGCGCCGGCGCGCAACGGGTGGCTGGTGGCGTGCAGGTGCGGCTGGGGTACCGCCCGCCCTTCGATGGCGCGGCGATGGGTGAGTTTCTCCAACGCCGACAGATCGCGGGTATCGAACAGGTCGACCTCGATGCCGGTGGCGGTTTCACCCTCGCACGCACCGTACGGCTGCAAACCGCGGGCGCTGAATTGCGCGGCTGGCTGGTTGCGCGCCTGGAACCGTCCCGCAACCAGGTCGCGCTACAGGTCGACGATGCCTTGCGGCCGGTCCTGCCACAGCTGATCCGGCGGGTGCGCCAGCTGCTCGACCTTGACGCAGACCCGCATGCCATCCACCAGTCGCTGCAGGCCGACTTCCCCGATGGCGCGGGGTTGCGCGTGCCCGGAACGATGGACGGATTCGAGCTGGCGGTGCGCGCCGTGCTCGGGCAACAGGTTACCGTCGCAGCGGCGCGCACCCTGGCCCAGCGGCTGGTGCAGGTTTTCGGCACACCAATCGCGACACCCCACCCCGCCCTGACCCAGCTGTTTCCCGACGCCGCGACACTCGCCGCGGCTGACCCGGATCGGCTGGGCGCCCTGGGCATCGTGCGCCAACGCCAACGCGCCATCCAGGCGCTGGCGCTGGCGGTCTCCAGTGGCCAACTGGTGCTGCGTGCCAGCAGCGACGTGCCAGCCACGATCGCCCAGCTCAAGGCGTTGCCGGGCATCGGCGACTGGACGGCGCAGTACATCGCGATGCGCGCGTTACGCTGGCCCGACGCGTTTCCGGCTGGCGACGTCGCGCTGCACAACGCACTGGGTGTGCGCGGTGAAGCGCAACCGGCGCGCGCAGCCGAGGCCCGTTCACAGGCCTGGCGTCCGTGGCGCAGTTATGCAGTGCTGCGGGCCTGGCACAACTTGCCGACAACCCCGCTGACCCTCAACACCAAGGCCAGCATCGCCGCAGGACATTGACATGCACGCCAACACCGACACGTTCCATACCGACATCGACACTGCGCTGGGCCGCATGACGCTGGCGGCCACACCCCGTGGCCTGGCCGGCGCGTGGTTCGCTGGCCAGCGCCACTATCCGCCCTCAACCGCGCTCGGGCGCCGTGACGACCGGCACCCCACATTGCAAATGGCCGCACAACAATTGCAGGACTTCCTGGCCGGCACCCGGCAGCACTTTGCGCTGCCGCTGGACCTGGACGACGGCACACCGTTCCAGCAATCGGTCTGGCGGGCGTTGCTGCAGATTCCCGCCGGCACGACCCGTTCCTACACCGACATCGGTGCTGCCATCGGCAAACCGGCCGCGGTGCGCGCGGTCGGCGCGGCGGTGGGACGCAACCCGGTGAGCATCGTCGTACCGTGCCACCGCGTGGTCGGCTCCAACGGCGCGTTGACCGGTTATGCCGGGGGACTTGCGCGCAAGGCGCGGCTGCTGGCACTGGAGACGGCGTCGAGGTCGCCGGACAATTCAGCAGGGTTCGAGCTGCAGCCTCCAAAAGGCGGGACAATCACCGCCTGAGTGCGCAAAAGGCAATCGCTTGGGCCCCGCAATCGATTGCCTCCCGCACACTGAGCCATCGAGCCACCTGCAGCGCGAACGCGCCGCGGCCTGCCAGCGCCCGCGTCGCGTACCGCGACCCACGACCACCTTGCATGAAAACCAACCCGATCATCGAATTCGTCGCGCTCGCCGCGATCTGGGGAGGCTCTTTCCTGTTCATGCGCCTGGGAGCGGCCGAGTTCGGTGTCGTGGCCACGGCCGGCGCGCGGGTCGCCATCGCGTCGATGCTGTTGCTGCCCATGCTGGGATGGAGCGGCCACTGGCGCGCGCTGCGTGAGAATGCCGCCCGCATCCTGTTCATCGGGCTGATCAATTCGGCGCTTCCGTTCGTGATGTTCGCCTACGCGGTGATGCATATCAGCACCGGCTTGTCCTCGATCCTGAATGCAACCGCCCCGCTGTTCGGTGCACTGATCGCCTGGTTGTGGCTGAAGGACCGCCTGACCGTCCTGCAGGTGCTGGGATTGATCATCGGTTTTGCCGGTGTTGCGTTGCTGGCCGCGGACAAGGCCAGCTTCAAACCGGGTGGGGGCGGCTGGGCGGTGCTGGCCTGCCTGGTCGCGACGCTGTGTTACGGCTACGCGGCCAGTTACACCAAACGCCACCTGCGCGGCGTACAGCCGCTGGCGATCGCCACCGGCAGCCAACTGGGTGCCACGCTGGGCCTGGCCCTGCCGACGGCGTTCTGGTGGCCGGAGCACAACCCCGGCTGGACACCCTGGTTGTCGCTGCTGGTGCTGGGCGTATTGTGTTCGGGCGTGGCCTACATCCTGTATTTCCGCCTGATCGCGCAACTGGGGCCGGCGCGCGCGATCTCCGTGACCTTCCTGGCGCCGGTGTTCGCAGTGCTGTATGGCACCACGCTGCTGGGTGAAACCCTGACGGCCTGGATGCTGGGCTGTGGCGCCGTCGTCGTGCTGGGCACGGCATTGTCCAGCGGTGTGTTGCGCCTGCCGGGCAAGCGGGATGTCAGCCCGGTCGCGCCGCGGACCTGAACCGCAACCACGTCATTTGCGCCAGAACTCCGGCACAAACAAGACGATGACGGCAAGCAGTTCGAGACGCCCCATCAACATGCCCAGCGTTCCGACCCAGGTCTGGAAATCGCTCAGGATGCTGAAGTTGGTCGACGGGCCGACCTGACCCAGGCCTGGCCCGATATTGTTCACGGTCGCCACCACCGCCGAGAAGGCGGTCACGATATCGAGCCCCGACAGCAACATCAGCATGGTCAGGCCCAGCGTGGTTGCGCCGTAGATCAGCATGTAGGCCATCACGGCGGCAATCACCGTGGCCGGAATCGTCGTGCGGCCCATCGTGACCGGGTTGACGACCCGCGGATGGATCGCCCGCACCATCTCGCGCCGGGCCTGCTTGACCAGCACCACCATGCGGACCATCTTGATGCCACCGCCGGTCGAGCCCGCGCAGGACACGAAGGTACCCAGAAACAGCAGCCAGACCGGCGCGAATACCGGCCACATCGCGTAATCGGTGGCGGCGTATCCGGTCGTCGTGGCGACCGACACCACGTGAAACGCCGCCGACAACGCGGCCTCGGGCAGGTTGTCGTAGGTGCCGTGCGACACCAGCACACCGGTGAGGCCCACCACCGAGGCCAGCAGTACGAGCGCGTAGGTCCGCACCTCGGGATCGCGCAGCAACGAGCGAAACGAGCGGGAGCGCCAGACGATGAAGTAACGCGCGAAACTGATGCCGGCCAGGGCCATGAAGACGATGGCGACCGCTTCGATTTCGACCGACTGCCAGTAACCGAAACTGGCGTCATGCGACGAAAAGCCGCCCAGGCCCATCGTCGTGCACATGTGCATGAACGCGTCCGGCCATGACATGCCGACCGCGCGGTACGCCAGCATGCAGGCCACGGAGAACACGAAGTACACGCCCCACAGGCCGCGCGCGGTCTCGGCGATACGCGGCGTGAGCCGGGCATCCTTCATCGGGCCCGGCGTCTCCGCCTTGTACAGCTGCACGCCACCGAGCCCCAGCAGCGGCAGCACCGCCACCACCAGCAGCATGATGCCCAGGCCGCCGATCAGCTGCAGGAAACAGCGCCACACGTTCACCGACACCGGCAACTCGTCCAGCCCGCTCAGCACGGTGGCGCCGGTCGCTGTCAGCGCGCTCATGGCCTCGAAGTAGGCATCGGTGAAGCTGAGCCGCTCCATCGACAGCATCAGCGGAATGGCCGAGAAAAACGGCAGCACGATCCAGACCAGGTTGACCAGCAGGAAACCGTCACGGGGCTGCAACTCGCGCTTGCCGTGGCGCGTGAGCATCATCATCAACAGCCCGGCGCCCAGGGTCAAGGCCATGCCGGTCGCCCAGACCCCGTGCAGGCTGGAATGGTCCAGTGACAGCGCCCATCCCAGCGGTACGAGGAACATCAACGAGAACCCCACCATGATGGTGGCCAGCACATTGAGGACTGGAACCAGACCGTTCATCGCCGCTCAGAAGAAGGTTGCGCTGACCTGGAACATTTTTTCCACCGCCCGCAGCTGGCGCTTGTTCGGCACATAGATGATGACGTGGTCACCCTCCTGGATCAGCAGGTCGTGATAGGGCATCAGGACCTCGCACTGCGCACCCGAGCCACGCACGATGGCGCCGAAACGGGCCCCCGTGGGCAGCTCGATCGCGTCGATGCGCCGCCCCACCAGGCGCGAGTTTCCCTTGTCGCCACGCGCAATCCCCTCGATCGCCTCGGCCGCGCCGCGGCGCAGGCTGTGCACGGCGGCGACATCGCCGCGCCGCACATGCACCAGCAACTCGCCGATCACGGTCTGCGCCGGCGACAGGGCGATATCGATCGCGCTGCCCTGCATCATCTCGGCATAGATGCGCCGGTTGATCAGCGAGATCACGCGCCGCGCGCCGAGTCGCTTGGCCAGCATGGCGGCCAGGATGTTGTCCTCGTCGTCGCTGGTCAGCGCGATGAACAGATCCATCTCGCCGACCCGTTCGTCGATCAGCAGATCCTCATCGGTCGAGTCACCCTGCAACACCATGATGTCACCTGGCAACTCTCCCGCAAGGTATTCGCAGCGCTTGCGGTTGGTCTCGATGATCTTCACCTGCACCTGCCCCGACAGGCTGCGCGCCAGGCGCATGCCCACCTTGCCGCCGCCGGCAATCATGACGCTGCGCACCGGACGGTCATCCTTGTGGATCGCGCGCAGCACGGGACGAATCTTGTCCTTGTCGGCGAGCACGAAAACCTCGTCGCCGGGCCAGACCTGGGTGCTGGCTTCGATCGGCAGTTCGCGGTCCTGCCGGTAGATCGCCACGACCCGCATCGGCGCCTGCGGGAACAACTCGCGGAACTCGCCGATGCTGTGGTTGACCAGGATGCTGCCGGTGGCCGCGCGCACAGCGATCAGGTGGGCACGGCCCTGCGAGAACTCGAGCACCTGCAGCGCTTCCGGATAGTCGATCAGCTGGTTGATGTAGTGCATCAACGACTCTTCCGGGCAGATCACATGGTCGACCGCGAAACCCTCTGCGGCCAGCAGCGGCTGGCCTTCCTGGAACTCGGGCGAGCGCAGGCGTGCAATCGTGGTCTGGATGCCGAACACGCTGCGCGCCACCTTGCAGGCTGCCAGATTGGTCTCGTCCAGCGAGGCGCAGGCGATGAACAGATCGGCGTCCTCGGCACCTGCGCGGCGCTGCACCGACGGCTGCACGCCGTCACCTGCCACGCCGCGCAGGTCAAGGCGATCCTCCAGCACGCGCAGCAGATCGGGATCGGGATCGATGACGGTGATGTCGTTTTGCTCGGACACCAGACTCTCGGCGACACTCTCGCCAACCCGTCCGGCACCCAGGATGATCATGCGCATGGGAAACCTTGGAACTCGCAGGATGATAGCCGGTCGATAAGCTGGCGCTTGCGCGCGGCCGCGCCGTGCGGTGGCTGGGTCACAATGCAGTGTGCGGCTTTTGCCGGCCGCATGGTCCAACGCAACACCGCCCCGGTATCGTCCACAGCCCCCCCGCATGGGATCTCCGTACCCAACTTACCCGCCGATCGAGCCGCTGCGCAGCGGCATGTTGCCGGTCGATGCGCTGCATACCCTTTACTGGGAAGAATCCGGCAATCCGCACGGCGTGCCCGTGGTGCTGCTGCATGGCGGGCCCGGCTCGGGCACGACGCCGCAACACCGCCAGTTCTTCGACCCGGCGTATTACCGCATCATCCTGTTCGACCAGCGCGGCGCCGGGCGATCCACACCGCTGGGGGAGATCCGCGACAACACCACGCAGTTGCTGGTGGCCGACATGGAGCGGCTGCGCGCCATGCTCGCGATCGACCGGTGGGTGCTGTTCGGCGGCTCCTGGGGTTCGACACTGGCGCTGGCCTACGCGCAGGCCTGGCCGCAGCGTTGCCGCGCGATCGTGCTGCGCGGCGTCTTCCTGTGTACACCGGCCGAGATCGACTGGTTCCTGCATGGAATGGCCTGGTTTTTTCCGCAGGCGCATGCTGCGCTGCGCGGATGGCTCGACCCGTCCGAGCAGGGTGACCTGCTGCAGGCTTACGGCCGCCATCTGTTCGGTGACGATCCGGTGCGACGCCTGCATGCGGCCCGGGCCTGGAACCGGTATGAAAGCAGCTGCCTGCACCTGCTGCCCCAACCCGACGAGGAACAGGATGCCGAGACCGATGCCCATGCGCTGGCGGTGGCACGGCTCGAGGCGCATTATTTTCAGCATGTCGGCTTCCTGGAGCCGCAACAGCTGCTGCGTGGCATGGGCCGGCTGCTGGGCATACCGGCCATCATCGTGCAGGGGCATTACGACGTGATCTGTCCACCGGCCACGGCCTGGCGGCTGCAACAGGCCTGGCCACAGTGCCGGCTGCAGATTGTCGTTGACGCCGGCCACTCCGCGTTCGAGCCGAGCATTCAGGCCGCTTTGATAGCGGCCATGGACCGATACCGGGACCGGGGCCATTTCGACCCGCCCGAAGCCGGCTGACCAGGCACTCCAGAGCGCCGGTTTCGGCGTGGCGCGATCGGTCGAAGCTGCGCAGCTGCTGCAGGCGATACGGGGCTTGCGCGGCGATACCCGGCGATACCCGGCGATACCCAGCGGTACCCAGCGGTACCAGCCCGTGACCGCACGAGCAGCTCGTCTCCCGGTGGAAGCCGATCGGCGCCGTTCAGGCCCTGGGCCGTTTGTCGATGACCCGCCGCGCCTTGCCGGTCTGGGTGCGTTCGACGGAGTGGGGCGGCAACACGCTGATCCGGGTGCTGATGCCGACCATGCTCTTGACGCGGTGCTGCAACCAGCCGGCGATCTCGCGCACGGCGGCTTCGGACTGGTCGGCATGGGCGCTTTGCAGTTCGCACAACACCTCGACCTGGTCCAGCGGGCCTTCGCGGGTCACGACGATCTGGTAGAGCGGCGACAACTTGCCGTGCTGCAGCACCAGTTCCTCGATCTGGGTCGGGAACACGTTGACCCCACGGATGATCAGCATGTCATCCGAACGCCCGACGATCTTGCCCATGCGACGAAAGCTTCGCGATGTGGGCGCAAGCAGGCGGGTCAGGTCGCGGGTGCGGTAACGGATGATCGGGAACGCCTCCTTGGTCAGCGAGGTGAAGACCAGTTCGCCTTCTTCGCCCTCGGGCACCGGCGCTCCGGTGTGCGGGTCGATGACCTCGGGGTAGAAATGGTCCTCCCAGATCACCGGGCCATCCTTGGACTCGACACATTCGCTGGCCACGCCGGGCCCCATGACCTCGGACAGGCCATAGATATCGACCGCGTCCATGCCTGACAGACCCTCGATCTCGCTGCGCATGGCTTCGGTCCACGGCTCGGCGCCGAAGATGCCGATCTCCAGCGAGGTGCCGCGCGGGTCTTGACCCTGGCGCACGAACTCCTCGATGATGACCTGCATGTAGGACGGTGTCACCATGATGATGCGCGGCCTGAAATCCTGTATCAGCTGCACCTGCTTCTCGGTCTGGCCTCCCGACACCGGGATCACCGTACAGCCCAGCCTCTCGGCGCCGTAATGCGCGCCCAGCCCGCCAGTGAACAGGCCGTAACCGTAGGCCACGTGCAGCAAGTCACCGGCGCGCCCGCCGGCGGCGCGGATTGAGCGCGCCACCAGATGCGCCCAGTTGTCGATGTCCTTCAGCGTGTAACCCACCACCGTCGGCTTGCCGGTCGTGCCCGACGACGCGTGGATCCGCGCCACCTGTTCGCGTGGCACCGCGAACATGCCGAACGGATAGTTGGCACGCAGATCCTGCTTGGTCGTGAACGGAAAACGCGTCAGGTCGTGCAGCGTGCGCAGATCGTGCGGGTGTACACCGGCGGCATCGAAGGCATGGCGGTAGTGCGCAACGTTGGTGTAGACATGGTGCAGCGTGGCCTGGAGCCGCTGCAACTGCAGCGCTGCGATCTCGTCGCGGCTGGCACGCTCGATCGGCTCGAGCAGGTCGGTCGGTGTCGTGTGTCGGGGCATGTTGGCCGGTCTCCTGGCTGGTGTGTCGTCGCGCCGCGCCACGGTGGGGACGCCACGCCGATTGTGGCAAAAACGCGTCAGGAATGGGCGTGTTCGCGGTCGAAGTCGATCGTCAACCGGTCGGTGACCGGGTAACTCTGGCAACACAACACGAAGCCACGCGCCACCTCGTAGTCCTCGAGCGCGAAGTTGATGTCCATGTCGACCTCGCCCTGGACCACCTGCGCGCGACAGGTCGAACAGACGCCGCCCTTGCAGGAGTAAGGCATCTCGAGGCCGGCCTTGATGCCGGCATCGACCAGGTTGTCCTTGTTCTTGTCCATGACGAAACTGCGCCGCGTGCCATCCATCACCACCTCGACGGCGCACTGGCCACTGCCCTGTACCGGTGCACGTGGTGGCCGCACACGCCCGTCGTCGAGGAGCGTGCCGAACAGTTCGGTCTTGATGCGGGAGCCGTCCACGCCCTTGTCGCGCAACGCGCGCTCGGTGGCCTGCATCATGTCCCGCGGGCCGCAGATGAAGGCGGCATCGATGCCCGCCGGATCGATCCAGTGCTCCAGCAACTGGCAACACTTGCCGTAATCGATGCGGCCGTTGAACAGGTCGATGTCCTGCGCCTCGCGGCTCATGATCCAGACCAGGTTGAACCGGCCCAGACAGGTGTCCTTGAGATCCTCCAGTTCCTCCTTGAACATGATGGAGTTCGACGACCGGTTGCCGTAGACCAGCGTCACACGGGTGTGCGGTTCGGCCAGCAAGGTGGACTTGACGATGGACAACACCGGCGTGATACCGCTGCCCGCCGCAAAGGCGACGATGTGCCGCCGCGCATCGGGTTGCAGCGGCAGGTGGAACTGACCCTGCGGCGTCATCACGTCGATCACCACGCCGGGCTTGAGGTGCTGCGCCGCCCAGTTCGAGAACGCACCACCGGCGACCCGCTTGATGCCGACCCGCAGCCGATGGTCCTGCACCGCGGAGCAGATCGAATAGGAGCGGCGTATCTCCTGCCCATCGACGCTGGTGCGCAAGGTCAGGTACTGGCCTTGCACATACGCGAATTCGGATGCCAGCTCCGCCGGCAAACCGAAGGTGACGGCGATCGCGTCCCGGGTCGCCGGTTCGACTTGCTGAACCTGCAGGCAATGGAATCGGGGGGTGGTCATGCGGGGGGTCAGTGGGGCTTGAAATAGTCGAACGGCTCCAGGCAGCTGTTGCACTGGTACAAGGCCTTGCACGCGGTGGAGCCGAACTGGGACAACAGGCGGGTCTTCGGCGAACCGCACAGCGGGCAAGGAACTGCCACGCGCCGCGACGGATCCAGCAGTGCGCCGATGTCGATCGCCTGGCTGCCACCGGCGCCCGGCGCGCATTCCGCGGGTGGCGCGATGCCATAGGCGCGCAGTGCCTCGCGCGCCCCGGCGCTCATCCAGTCGGTGGTCCAGGCCGGCGACAGCCGGGTTTGCACCTCGACCGGTGATACGCCGTGCGACGCGAGTTTGTCACGGATGGACGCGGCGATGACCTCGGTCGCAGGGCAACCGGAATAGGTCGGCGTCACGACGATCTGCAGTCGCGGCGCGGCATCCGGGCCGTAGTGCCAGATCACCTCGCGCACGATGCCCAGCCCGACGACCGACACCACCGGAACCTCCGGATCCATCACCTCGTCCAGCCACTGCAGCACCTGCTCGGTCGCTACGCGCCCCGAACGGGCAAGTCCAACCGACGCCAGCGCGTCGGCCACTACCACCGGGCCCCCGGATAGGCGCGCTGCACGGACTGCAATTCGGCCAGCAGGTGGCCCAGGTGCTCGGAGTGCACGCCCTGACGGCCGCCGCGCTGATGACCCGTATAGTTCGGCAGCTCCAGCGTGGCGCGTGCCAGCACGGCCTCGACAGTGGCGCGCCAGGGTTCGGCCAAACTGTGCGCTGCCGGCGCCAGCCCCTGCTGCGCGCAGGCCGCATCGACCGGATCGGACTCGAACCATTCCTGCGTGAACGGCCACAGGCGCTCCAGCGATAGCTGCATCCGATCGTGACTTTCGGTGGTTCCGTCGCCCAGGGCCACCACCAGATATGCGCTGCGCTGAAGGTGGTAACGAACCTCCTTGGACGCCTTTTGCGCGATCTCGGCGATGCGCGGGTCGTCGGATGTCGCCAGCGCCGCCAGCAGGTGCCGGTGCCAGGCATCGAACAGGAACTGGCGCATGATCGTGTCGCCGTAGTGGCCGTTCGGTTGCTCGACCAGCAGCAGATTGCGGAAAGCGCCGCCGTCGCGCAGGTAGGCCAGCGCGTCTTCATCGCGGCCTTTTCCTTCCACTTCGCCGGCGTAGGACAACCAGAGCCGGGCCTGGCCCAGCAGGTCAAGCCCGACATTGGTCAACGCCAGGTCCTCCTCCAGCGCCGGACCATGGCCGCACCACGCGCCGATCTGCTGCGCCAGCACCAGGGTGTTGTCGCCCAGGCGCAGCAAGTATTCAAACTTCGGAACCATCAAGACCACGTTCTCAAGCAAATGTGGCTTTGCCACTTTGCTTGACCCCTGGGGGCGGGAATGACGCAGTCATTTCCTGGGGGGACTTTGCAGCAAATGTGGCTTTGCCACTTTGCTTGACCCCTGGGGGCGGGAAT
>Ga0163144_10010529_pt1 | contig 19703 bp, 13 predicted proteins | sample OliLak19BULKMAT1_FD_123175 | JGI IMG/M metagenome (GOLD analysis project Ga0163144, IMG submission 123175) | Freshwater microbial mat bacterial communities from Lake Vanda, McMurdo Dry Valleys, Antarctica - Oligotrophic Lake LV.19.BULKMAT1 | ecosystem: Environmental > Aquatic > Freshwater >... | reverse complement strand
TGAAGTTCGCGAGCCACGTTCTTATTGAAATAGCATCTCAATAAGGCTATACTAGGCCATGACCTTGGACGCTCTGCCGATGGACGTGCCGGTGCGGGTGACGAGCCTCTCCGGCCTCTCGGCCTTCGACAAGGACCGCCTGTCCGGCCTGGGGCTGCGCCCCGGCGTCGCCGTGATCAAGATCCTCAAGACCCCCCTTCAGGATCCCGTCGAGTGCCTGGTGGGCTCCCAGCTGCTGGCCATCGAGGCCCGGCTGCTCTCGCACATCCGCGTCGAGGCCTCGTGAAGCGTATCGCGGCGCTCGCCGGGCGGCCGAACACGGGCAAGACCACCTTGTTCAACGCGCTGACGGGCTTGCGCCAGCGCGCGGCGAACTTCGCGGGCTGCACGGTCGAGAAGGCGACCGGCGTCATGCGCTCCTCGGGCGGAGAGATCGAGATCGTGGACCTTCCCGGAACCTTCAGCATGGTGCCGCAGACCGAGGACGAGCTCGTGTCCTTCCGGTTCCTGTCCGAGTGCGCCGACTCCCCGGACGACCTGATCGTGCTCTGCGTGGCCGAGGCGAGCAACCTCGACAATGACCTGGTCCTGCCCGCGGGCCTCAAGGCCGCCGGCTACCCCGTCGCACTCGCGGTCAACATGGTCGACGAGGCCGCCCTCAACGGGCTCAAATTCGACGCGGCCGAGCTGTCCCGCCGCCTTGGCATGCCTGTGGCCCTCGTGTCCGCGCGCACGGGCGAGGGTATGGATAAGCTCGACGGCCTCCTGTCCCCGTCGTCGCCGCTGCGGGCCGACCTGTCGCAAGCCCTCGATTTCCGCCGCGCTTCTAAAAAGCGCCTCCACGAGCTGCAGGAAACCGCCATCGAGACGGCGCGCGCGGCCGCGGCCGCCTCCGTGACCTTGCCTCGCCGCTCCATCCTCCCCGTCACGGCGCGCTCCATCGCCATCGACCGCGTGCTCCTTCACCCCGTCGCGGGACCCTTGATCCTCGCCGCGACGATGTTCGCGCTCTTCCAGGCGCTGTTCACGGGCGCGGCACCCGTCATGGATTTCCTGTCCGGCGCGCTGGGCGCGCTGTCCTCCGCCCTTCGCGCGCGCCTTCCCGAGGGCGCCCTGGCGAGCCTGCTGTGCGACGGCGCGATCCCGGGCATCTCCGCGGTCGCGGTTTTCGTGCCGCAGATCGCGATCCTGTTCACGATGATCGGCTTTCTCGAGCAAAGCGGCTACCTGCCGCGGGCGGGCGCCATGGTCGACCGGGGGCTGCGTCCTTTCGGCCTCGACGGGCGCGTCTTCATCCCCTTCTTGTCGAGCTTCGCGTGCGCGATCCCCGGCGTCATGGCGGCGCGCACCATCCCGAGCGAGAAGCGCCGCATCGTCACCATACTGCTGGCGCCGCTGATGACCTGCTCCGCCCGCATTCCCGTATATACCTTGCTCATCACGGCCTTCGTGCCCGAGGCCTTCCGGCCGCTCGGCTTCAACGGCCGGGGAGTCGTGATGGCCGGCATGTACGCCTTCGGGATCGCGCTGGCGCTGCTGCTGGCTCTCGCGACGAAGTTCACCTCGCTGCACGAGCTCCATCCGTCTCCGGCGACGGTTCTCCCCCCGTACCGGGTGCCGAGCGCCCGCGAGCTCGCGCGCTACGTCTGGGCGCGCTGCTGGCACTTCCTCTCGCGCGCGGGCCAGGTCATCTTTACCTTGAGCCTCATCCTCTGGGCGCTCGCCGCGTTTCCGCGCGACGCCGCCCTCCTCGCGCCGATCGAGGCCGAGCTGGCCTCCGCGCGCGCCGCCTCTCCCGCGGACCCCGCGCTCGAAAAGACCTTGGAGGACCGCCTAGGTGCTGCGCGCATCGAAGGCAGCGTCCTGGGCCGCGCGGGCCGGCTCATCGAGCCCGTGTTCGCCCCGCTCGGCTGGGATTGGCGCGTCTCGATCGCGTCGCTGTCGGCGCTCGCCGCGCGCGAGGTGTTCGTCGGCACGCTCGGCACGATCTACGCGCTTGGCGGCGAGTCCGATCCCTCCGAAGGCCTGATCAAGGCGCTCCAGAACGCCAAGAACGCCGACGGCTCGCGCCGCTACAACGTCGCGACGGCCGTGAGCCTGCTGCTCTTCTTCGCGATCGCGCTGCAGTGCATGTCCACGATCGTTACCGTGCGCCGCGAAACGGGGAGCTGGAAGATCCCGGCGCTGCAGTTCACCTTCCTGTTCGGCCTGGCCTACGTCCTGGCCTTCGCGGGCTACCGCCTGACGCTCGCCTTCCTCGTATAACCGTCGTATTTGGTGTCCGTATTTGGTGTCCGTATTTGGTGTCAGGCCTACCGTTCTTTGCATAAGTTATGCAAAGAACGGTAGGCCTGACACCTATCTGTCACCTATCTGTCGCCGGCGGCTAGCCGCGGCGCTTGGCGAAGGACTCCATGAAGGAGGTCAGGGCCGTCACGTCTGACAGCGAGATCGCGTTGTAGAGGGACACCCGCATGCCGCCGGCCGCGCGGTGGCCGCGCATGCCGGTCAGGTTTTCCTTCTCGGCCTCGAGGAGGAACAGGTCGTCGAGCTCCGGCGAGGCCGCATGGAAGACCGCGTTCATCAAGGAGCGGCTCTCCTTCTCCGCGGGCGCGCCGTAGAAGCCCTTGAGGCGGTCGAGCGTGCCGTACAGCAGCTCCGCCTTGGCCTTGTTGCGCTGCTCCATGCCCGAAGCGCCCCCGTTCGCCTTGATCCACTTGAGCTGGAGCCCGACGAGGTACACCGCGAACGTCGGCGGCGTGTGATAGATCGAGCGGGCCTCGAGATGCACGGCGTAGCTCAGGATGTCCGGCAGGTCCGTCCGCGCGGTCTTGAGCCAGTCCCGGTCCACGGCGATCAGCGCCAGGCCCGCGGGGCCGAGGTTCTTCTGCGCGCCCGCGTAAATCAGGGCGAACTTGGCCGCGTTCACGGGACGCGACAGGATGTCGGAGCACATGTCGGCGACGAGCGGCACGCCCTTGGAGTCCGGGAGCGAGTGCCACTGGGTCCCGAAGATCGTGTTGTTGGTCGTGACGTGAAGGTAGGCCGCCCGCGGGTCGACCAGCAGCTCGGAGGGCTTGGGGACGCGGACGTGGCGGCCGTCGGCAAGGGCCGTGTCGCAGGCCGCGCGCGCCGCGCCGACGCGACGCGCCTCCTCGAACGCGAGACGCGCCCAATGCCCCGTCACCGCGTAATCGGCGGAGTGACCGGGCCGCAGGAAGTTGAGCGGCAGCATCGCGAACTGCAGGCTGGCGCCGCCCTGGACCATGATGGGGCTGTGGCTTTTCGGGAGGTCCATGAGCTCCGCGAACAGCGAGAGCGCCTCCGTGTGGACACGGTCGTAATCCGGGCCGCGATGGCTGTGCTCCAGGATAGACAGCCCCGTGCCTTGAAAGTCGAGCAGCTCCTCGCGCGCGCGCTCGAGGACGGGCAGCGGCAGCGCGGCGGGCCCGGCGTTGAAGTTGATCTTCCTCACGGCCGGGGCTCCTTGAGCAGCCGGGCGGCGGCGCCGGTCAGGATCGCGGTGGCCGAAGGACCGATGGAGTTGGTCTCCTCGTAATGCCCCGGAAGGCGCGGCAGCATCGTGCGCGAGGTCCGAATCTTGAAGTCGTACTCCGGCACCAAATAGCCCAGCTCGTCGTTCGCGAGGCCGACGAGCATCGGGACGGGAGCTTTGATGAGGTCGCGCAGATAAGGCGCCTTGGGACTACGCGCAAGATCCCTCTCCGGCGCATTCTTTGATATTAACGGCCGACCGAACGCATATTTGCCGTCGTAGCCCCCGATCGCGAGCTCGGGGAAGACCTCCGCGGGCATGCCCAGCAGGCGCGCGGGGCCGATATCGAGGACGGAGACCTCGGTCTCGATCGAGGGCCGGTCCTTCGGGGATAGACCGAAGAGCGCATGACGCAGGGACAAGCTCCACGCCTTCCAGTTCGGCAGCGGCTTGCCGTCGGCGCCGTGCAAGGTATGGCCCGCGGTCAGCGCGTACAGGAACAGCAGGTAGCGGGAGTTCTCGACAGGCACGAAGACCTTCTCGAATCGGTAGGACAGCCCGCGCCCGCTTGCATCGGTCTTCAGCGCGAGCGCGGCGTCGGCGACGGCCGCGCCGATGCGCGCCGTCTCGTAGAAGTTCTCGATGTCGGTGTCCGGCGACATCAGCCCGCCGATCGCCCCGTTGAGGAACAGGCACTGCCCGCCGGTGCGCTCCTCGATCCGTGCGCACAGCGGGCCGGGGAAGTCGGCCGTGAGCAGCATGTTGTCCCGCCCGATCACCTCGGGATGGCAGGACCAATTGACGATCGTCGCGATGGCCTTGCCGTCGGCGCCCTTGAGGCGCAGCACGCCCAGGTTCGGGTCGATGACCTGCGGGTCGCGCAGGTCGCGGCATAGGCCGCGCGGGTCGAGGGTCCCGCGGCCTCCGGCGGCCGACGCGGGCTTGAGCTGGGACTCGAGCAAGGCCAAGGCCTCTTCGATTCGCGCGTTGATCCTCGCCATGTAGCGGGGGTTGATCCCCGAGCGGCCGACCATCGGCCCCCACAGGCCGAGGGTGTCGGGGCCCGAGTGCGTATGCGTCGCATGGACGAACACGGTCCGGTCCGGGTCGCCCTTCTCCCAGCCGGCGCGCAAGGTCCGGGTATCGTTGATGTAGAAGCCGAGGAGGTCGAGGCCCACAAGCGCCACCGTCTTCTTCCCCTCGCGCAGCACGACGATCCGCGCGTAGAGCGGGTCGTGCACGCCCGTCGGCCGGCGGCCTTTCGCCCCGAAGCCGGCGAGCCAGACCTTCTCCGTCTTCAGGTTCGGGGTGATGTCGACCTTCGCGGCGGCGGCCTCGAGCGCGCGGGCCGAAGGCGCGGCGAGCGACGCCGACAGCGCCAGCAGCGCGGCGAGAACCGTTCGGCTCACGGCGCGGCCAGCACCTTCTCGATCTTCTTAAACAAGCGGGCCGAGTCGAACGGCTTGATGAGATAATCGTCGGCGCCGGCGCGGAAGGCCTCCTCGACGTCCCCCATGCGCCCTAGGCCCGTGACCATCACGATCTTGAGCTTCGCCGTCTTGGGATCGGCCCGGAGGAGCTTGCAGACGTCGAAGCCCGACATCCGGGGCAGCATCACGTCGAGCAGGAGAAGATCGAAGGTCTCCTTGCGCGCGCGCGCCACGCCGTCCGCTCCCTCAAGGCAGGTCGCCACCTTGTGGCCTTTGGCGTTGAGCAGGGCCGCGAGGTTATCCGCGATCTCCGGCTCGTCTTCGATGATGAGAATGCGCGCGGGGTTCATGCCTTAGCCTCCGTTGCTTTGCACGACAGGGTCAAGGTCGCGCGGCCTTCCGCGGTCGCGGTGAAATCGAGCTCGCCGCCGATCAGGCGGGCGACGCGGCGGATGAGCCCCAGGCCGAGGCCCGTCGCCCCGAGCACCTGGTCCCGGCGCTGACGGGCCGGATAGTACAGGTCGAGGCTCGCCTCGATCTCCTGGGCGCTCAGCCGCGCGCCCTGATAGCCCGTCTCGAAGCGCACGTACGCCCCGGACCGCGTCACGTTCAGCGTGATCGGGCCGCCCACGCGGAACTTGCGGGCATGAAAGAGCGCGCTCGAGAGGCAGCGCGCCGCGCGCTCGGGGTCGGTCGTCACGCTCGGGAGGTCCGCGGCGGCGGTCACCTTGAACTCGACACCCGCCTGCTCCATCCCGCGCCTGATCGACACGAGGGCCTCGTCGAGAATCTCAGCGATGGTCGTCTCGACGACCGAGACGCGCAGGTCGTCGTGAAGCTCCATGTGCACGAAATCGCGGACCTCGCCGACGAGGCCGTTGAGCCGGCCCACCTGCTCGCGCGTCATCTCGATCCAAGGGACGAGCGGCTTGGGGACCTCTCCGAACACCTCGGACAGAAGGTTCAGCACCGTCATGTTGACGGCCGTGATGGGCGTGTTGAGCTCGTGCATCGCGAAGGAGAACAGCCGCGCGAACAGCTCGGCCTTGCGGCGATACAGGGCCCGGGCCGCGAAGCCGGCGCCGGCGGCGCCCACGAGCGCGCCCGCGACAAAGGCCGCGGCGGGGCTCATCGCTCAGCCGCCGAACACGACGCGGGAGGCGGCCTTGTGGCGGCGCGAAAGCGCTACGTACATGCGCTCGCTCTCCCCGAGCATGCGGAGCTCCTCGGGCCGGAGCTTGCGCACGACCTTGCCGGGCGAGCCCAGCACGAGCACGCCGGAAGGGATCTTCGCGCCGGCCGGGATCAGCGCGCCGGCGCCGATGAGGGTGCGCGCGCCGACGGTCGCCTCCATGATGATCGCCCCCATGCCGACGAGCACCTGGTCGCCCAAACGGCATCCATGAAGCACGGCGCGGTGGCCCACCGTCACGCCTTTGCCGATGATCGTCGGCTTACCGTCGCGGGTATGGATCACCGTCAAATCCTGGATATTGCTCCGGGCTCCGATCTTGATCTCATCGATGTCCCCGCGCAGGACGCAGCCCGGGAAAACGGAGGAGTCCTCCGCGAGCGTCACCTTGCCGATCACCTCGGCCGAATCATGCACGAAGGCCTTCGCGTGGATGCGAGGCGTGCGACTATTAAAGGTTCTAATCATTGTTTACAATGATAATCTAGCACTCCCGAACCCCTCGTTCAATGACCAAACGCGCTCCACGCAAGTCTGATTACCTCGTCCTCGGCAGCGGCATCGCGGGCCTTCTCTCCGCCCGCAAGCTCGCCCGGTTGGGACGCGTGACGCTCGTCACTAAAAAGCAAGCCGCGGAGTCCAACACGAACTACGCGCAGGGCGGCATCGCGGCCGTCATGAGCGAGCTCGACAGCTTCGACGCGCACGTGCGCGACACCTTGATCGCGGGCGCGGGACTCTGCGAGGAGGCCGTCGTCCGCCTCACCGTGGCGGAGGCCCCGGAGCGCGTGCGAGAGCTGCAGGACATCGGCGTGCGCTTCTCTGAGCGGGAGGCCGTGATCGACCTCGGCCTCGAGGCGGGCCACAGCCACCGGCGCATTCTCCACGCGGGCGATATCACCGGGCGCGAGATCGAGCGCGCGCTCGTGGCCTCCGTCCGCCGCGACAAGAACGTGACCTTGATCGAGAACGCCCTGGCCGTCGATCTGCTGCTCGATAAAAAAGGCGCCTGCCGGGGAGCCTACGTGATGGATCGCGCAACCGGCCGGATCGAGCCCATCGCCGCGGAGGCCACCGTGCTGGCCACCGGCGGCGCCGGCAAGGTCTATCTCTACACGTCAAACCCCGACATCGCGACCGGCGACGGGATGGCGATGGCCTGGCGGGCGGGCGCCGTCATGGGCAACATGGAGTTCGTGCAGTTTCACCCCACCTGTCTTTACCACCCCCAAGCCAAGAGCTTTTTACTGTCGGAGGCCCTCCGCGGAGAAGGCGGGCGTCTTCTTCTGAAGGACGGAACGCGATTCATGTCGCGGTACGATCGCCGCAAAGAACTGGCGCCGCGCGATATCGTTGCGCGCGCGATCGACGCCGAGCTCAAGCGCACCGGCGACGAGTGCGTGTATCTCGACATGACGCATCATCCTCGCTCGTTCCTGAAGAGCCGATTCCCCAACATCTACGCGAAGGTCCGGTCCTTCGGCATCGACATGGCCGTGACGCCCATCCCCGCGGTGCCCGCCGCCCATTTCTTCTGCGGGGGCGTTCACACCGACACCTGGGGCCGGACCTCGGTGCCGCGTCTCTACGCCGTCGGCGAGACCGCCCATACGGGCCTCCACGGAGCCAACCGCCTCGCGTCCAACTCGCTCCTCGAGGGCTGCGTCTTCGCGCATCGCCTGTACGAGCACCTCTCCTCGCCCGACGCGCTGGGCCGCGCCGCGCCCTTCACCGCGAAGCCCTGGAACCCGGGCCGCGCCGTGACCTCCGATGAGGCGGTCGTCATCTCCCAGAACTGGGACGAGATCCGGCGGCTCATGTGGAATTACGTCGGCATCGTGCGCACGAACAAGCGCCTCGACCGCGCCTGGGCGCGCCTCAAGCTCCTGAGCCAGGAGATCGGTGAATATTATTGGGACTTTCTCCCCACCCCGGACGTCGTCGAGCTGCGAAACATCGCCGACGTCGCGACGATGGTCATCCAGTCCGCCATGCGGCGCAAGGAGTCGCGAGGCCTGCATTACACGCTCGACTTTCCGAAGCCGAAACGCTCGCAATGCCGGGACACGTTCATCAAGCTGAAGCCGGCCCGGCGCTGAAGCCCAGCGAATCGGCCCTTCTCGGGTCTTCCGACCGGCGCCCGAATTCCGCCTCCGCCGCCGCCTGATTGTGCACGCGACATAAGAGCCGGATATTCCGGGGATCGTCGGACCGACCCCCTCGCGCGAAAGGACGCAGGTGATCGTACTCGATCCAATCTTTCGAGCCGCAAACGGTCCCGTCCGTTTCCCTCCAGGCGCAGCGCCCGTCGTCCCGCGCCCAGACCGCGCTCTTGACCTTCGCCGGGATGTAGCGGCCGGCGGCCCACGCGCGCAAGAAGCGCGTCGGCAGCTTCCCGTTCTCCTCGGGAGCCGGAGCCTCCGCGCCGCACTCCGCCTTCGCGGCCTTCATCTCGAGCCGGCGCTGAGGGTCCTTCCGATCGAGGTACTCCTCGAGCGCCTCCCGTATGAGGTCCTCGAGGCGGCCTTCGGGATACTTGTGTCGCAAGATTTGGCGGACGCGGTCAATCAGGTTCGCGACGACGGACGCGGCGTCGAAGCCGACGTGTACCCGGTCGAGAGCGACGGGCACCATCTGTTGCCAGCCTTGCGGGAGGCGTTCGGCGGACCCCTCTGTTTCCCGGTCGGAGGACGCCTCCGTGGGTGCTAAAGAGTTCTCGGGTGAGGTCTGCTCGATTGCCTCCAAGGCACGCGGCGGCGCGGCTGTGACGACCAGCGGATGGAATGGGAAATTCCTGACCGCGTCCGGCTGCGGCGCTTGCGGGTATCGAGCCGCCACCAGCGCTTCCAGCTCCCGCCTGGACTTGCCGGCCGCGATTGAAAGCCATTCGGAAACGTTCGAACGTTCGAGCCACGGTGACAGCACGACCAAAGACGAAGCCGTCACCTTTTTCGCCGTCAGGGCCGCGAGAGCTTCCGGGTACGCTCGGATGACTCTCGCGACGCGGATTCGCCGATAAGCTTCGCCGTCTTCGAATCCCAACGCGACGGTGCAGTACTCATATAATGAGCGATGCCCCTCTTCCAGGCATAAACGGCGAGAATCGAATTCAGCGAGGTGCGCAAGCAAATGCAGCTCATTGCGCCGCGAATGCTCCGCCAGATATTTCACCTCGCGAACGAGGTCCGAATCGCTGAGCCGCTCGCACGCGGCGACCGATGCGCCTTCCTGTCCGCTCATGGTTCCCTCCCGCCGTCTCAACTGTTTCCGGAAACAGTTGGTTTACCGACTAAACTGATTCATTCCGGTCCGTGCCAGCTGTTTCCGGAAACAGTCGGTCTACCTACTAGACGATTGACCCCCCAAAAAAGTTGCATACCGTACACTTGTTCGATGCCCGGCCGCATGCTATAATGGGAACCATGGACGTCATCCGAGTCGTCGGCGCGAGGCAGCACAACCTCAAGAACGTCTCTCTTAATATTCCGAGAGGCAAGATCGTCGTCGTCACGGGCCTCTCGGGCTCGGGCAAATCGTCGCTGGCCTTCGACACTTTATATGCCGAGGGACAGAGGCGCTATGTCGAGTCTTTGTCGGCCTACGCCCGACAATTCTTGGAATTGATGGACAAGCCCGACGTAGACTTAATCGAGGGCCTCTCCCCCGCCATCGCCATCGAGCAACGCAACCCGTCCCATAACCCGCGCTCGACCGTCGCCACGGTCACCGAGATTTATGATTATCTTCGTTTGCTGTACGCGCGCGTCGGCCACCCGCATTGCCCCAATTGCGGCTCCGCCATCAAGAAGCAGTCGGCGCAGGCGATCGTCAACGAGGTCATCCGCACCCGCGCGGGCCAATCCGTGTCGATCTTCGCGCCGCTGATCCAGGCTCGTCCGGGCACGTACGAGGACCTGTACAAGCGGCTGCTCCGCTCCGGCTTCGTGACGGCGCGGACGAACGGGATCGTGCATGAGCTGGCCTCGCCGCCGAAGTTAGACCGCTATAAAAAGCAAACGATTGAGCTATTCGTGGACAAGCTGAAGGTCTCGAGCGAAGAAAAACAGCGGCTGAACGACTCCATCGAAATAGCCTTAAAAGAATCGCGCGGGCTGGTGCGCATCGACCCCACGGGCGACGCCGCCTCGGGCAGCCTCCACTCCGAGCATCATGCCTGCCCGAAGTGCGGCCTGAGCCTGCCCGAGATCGAGCCTCGCCTCTTCTCGTTCAATTCGCCCTACGGCGCGTGCGCGACCTGCGACGGCCTCGGAGTCAAGACGAACGTGGATGTCGACCGCATCATCCCCAACCCGAGCCTCTCCATCGAGGACGGCGCGATCGTCGCGTGGGCGGACCCGGTCACCACGCGCACGAACCGCTGGAAGAAGTCCTGGTCGGGCTACTATACGGAGATTCTCGAGCAGGTCTGCGAGCAGTTCAGCATCCCGACGGACAAGCCCTGGTCGAAGCTCACCGATAAGCAGCGGGAGATCATCCTTCACGGCGGCGGCACCTACACCCCCTCATGGGCGAAGAACCCCCAAGACTTCGAGGGCGTCATCAAGAATTTGGAGCGCCGCATAAAAGAAAGCGAGTCCGATTTCGTGAAGGGCGCGATCGCGGAGCGCTTCATGGGCCGAGCGCTGTGTCCGTCGTGCAAGGGCGCGCGCCTCAAGCCCGAGGCCCTCGCGGTCCGCATCGGCGGCATCGGGATAAACAAGATAGTTGAAATGTCCGTTGAGAACGCGAAGAGATTTTTCAAGGATTTGAAGCTGAGCGACACGGAAAAGACCATCGCTCGTCAAGTCATGAAAGAAATCGTGTCCCGTATCGACTTCCTCTCCGCGGTCGGCCTCGACTACCTGACGCTCGACCGGGCGTCCGAAACGTTGGCGGGCGGGGAAGCGCAGCGCATCCACCTCGCGACGCAGATCGGGTCGGGACTCACGGGCGTGATGTACGTATTGGACGAGCCCTCGATCGGGCTTCATCCAAGAGATAACACTCGTCTTTTAACGACTCTCCGCCGGCTGAGAGACCTCGGAAACACATTAATCGTCGTCGAGCATGACGAAGAAACGATCCGCTCCGCGGATTGGATCGTGGACCTGGGCCCCGGCGCCGGCGTGCACGGCGGCAAGATCGTGGCCGAGGGCAAGATCGCCGATATCCTGAGGACCAAGGACTCGGTCACGGGCGCGTACCTGCGCGGCGAGGGGCAGCGGCCGCCGCTGTCGAAGAGCCGCCCCCCCAAGGGCTGGCTGAAGGTCCGCGGCGCGGCGCAGTTCAACCTGAAGGCCGTCGACGTCGATGTCCCGCTCGGCTTGATGGTCTGCGTGACCGGCGTGTCCGGCTCGGGCAAGTCCACCTTGGTGCACGAGGTCATCTACAAGACGCTCGCGAAGGAGCTCAACGGCGCGAAGGACGAGCCCGGCAAGGTCAAGAGCGTCACGGGCATGGAGAACCTGGACAAGATCATCCTCGTCGATCAGACCCCGATCGGCCGCACGCCGCGCTCGAACCCGGCGACGTACACGGGCCTCTGGGGCCCCGTGCGCGACCTGTTCGCGATGCTGCCGGCCGCGAAGGCGCGGGGCTACAAGCCGGGCCGCTTCTCGTTCAACGTGAAGGGCGGGCGCTGCGAGAACTGCCAGGGAGACGGGATGCTCCAGATCTCCATGCAATTTTTACCGGACGTCTACGTGCAGTGCGACGAATGCAAAGGGCAAAGGTTCAACGACGAGACGCTGTCCGTTCGCTACAAGGGCAAGAGCATCGCCGAGGTCCTCGCGATGACCGTGTCCGAGGCGCGCGTGTTCCTGGGCGCCTACACGAAGATGACGCGCGTGCTCAAGACGCTCGAGGACGTCGGCCTGGGCTACGTGCATCTCGGCCAGTCCGCGACCACGCTGTCGGGCGGCGAGGCGCAAAGGGTCAAGCTCGCCACCGAGCTCTCCCGCAGGGGCACCGGACGGACCCTCTACGTCCTTGATGAACCCACGACGGGCCTTCATTTCGCGGACGTCGCGAAGCTCCTGGAGGTCCTGCACCGCCTCACGGATCAGGGCAACACGGTGCTCGTCATCGAGCACAACGTGGACGTGATGCGCTCCTCCGATTGGCTGCTCGACCTCGGCCCCGAGGGCGGCGACAAGGGCGGCACCCTCGTGGCCGCCGGACGGCCGCGCGACATCGTGAAGGTCAAGGCGTCCTACACGGGCCAGTACCTGGACCTGCCCGCCGCGATCGCGGCCTAGCGCGCCGCGAGGCCGCGGCGCAGGAAGTAGTACTCGTTGATCGGGCGGTCGTCGCGCAGGCCCTCGTCGCTCGTCGTGATGAGCGAGTCGAGCGGGACCTCGGCGCCGAGCACGGCCTGGAGCTGGCCCGCGGCGGTCCTATGAGGTCCCAGCTCGACGAGATCACGCGCGGCGGCCGCGGGCATGCGCGCGGCCAGGCGGGCTGCGGCGACGGGCGGGATCGGCGCGCGGCTCGCGAGGACGTGCCAGCCCCAGCCCTCGAGCGAGCGGAAGGCGCGCGCGTGCGGGAAGCTGTTCTTCACGGCCCGCGCGAACGCCGTGAGCTCGGCGGGCTCGAGCGGCTCCATGATCCAGACCTGCACGATGCCGTCGGGCGCGAGCCGCGCCTTCGCGGCCGCGTAGAATTCCTCGGAGAACAGAAAGCTGGTCCCCGCGGCGCTCATCGGCGGGGCGGGATCCAAGGTGATGACGTCGAAGACCTCGGTCGTGCGCGCGAGGAACCGGCGGCCGTCGTCGATCACGACGCGCGCGTCCGGCGAGGCCAGCACGGCGGCCGCGTCCTCGTGAAAGAACCCGAAGAACGCCGGGACGCTGGGAACGAGCTCGACCGCCGTCGAAGGGATGCCCCAGGACCGCAGCGAACGGAACGTCGTGCCCATCCCGAAGCAGATCACGAGGGCGTTTCTCGGCGCGCGGGGCATGAAGGCGAGGGGCAGGTGCGCCATGACCTTCGTGATGGGCGTGAGCTTGGTCATGCCGACGTTGTTGATCTGAAGAACGCGCTCCATGCCCGCGCCCGCCGCGGCCACGTTGGCCTGGTAATCTCTCCCGAGCCGGACGCGTTCGTTGAGCAGGACGACCCCGTCTTCGAAGGAGCTCGAGACCGACGCCATGAGGACGGCCAGCCCGGACGCCGCGGCGAACAGGGCCGGCGCGCCGGCCCGGCCGAGCGCGATCGGTCCTCCGCGCGCGCGCAGCGCGGCGAGCAGCCCCGCCGCGAACAGCGGCAGGCTCAGGAACGCCAGCGCCGCGTTCTCCCCCATGCGCGGCAGCAGCACGAAGCCCGCCAGCAGCGGCCCCAGGATGCAGCCCGCGATGTTGACGGCGTACGCCGCGCCCGCCCTGCGAGGATCGCCGCCGGACCAGCCGTCGACCAGAGACGGCGTCAGGAAGCCCATCACCACGCACAGCGGGACGATGCCGAGCGCCACGCGCGCGGCGGCGCCGAGAGGCAGGAACGGGTCGGCGGCGTAGAGGGGCAGCAGCGCCAGGGAGCCCGCGAGCATCCAGGCCGCGTCGTGCTGGGCCGCGGGCTTCCCGAGAAGCGCGCGGTAGGCCCAGGCGCCCGCGAACGTCGCCAGCAGGTACGCCGCCAGGACGGCGGCGAACGCGTAGACGGAGTTGCCCAGGTACGGAGTGAACTGGCGGGTCCAAACGACCTCCATCGCCATGCCGGCGAGGCCGGTCGTGAAGAGCAGCAGCGGCGCCGCGGGGTTCGCCTCGAAGGGGGAGCGTCCCGGCGCCGGCGCGGGTGTCCGCGCCTCGCGAGGAGCGGCGGCGAAGCTCGCGGCCAGCGCGGCCAGGGCGATGGCGACATTCAGCGCCGCGGCGGCGTGGAGCGTGCCCCGGAAGCCGAACCGCTCGATGAGGACGAAGGGCGCGGCCAGCGCCCCCAGCCCGGCGCCCACGACGTTCGCCGCATAGAGAAGGCCGAACGCGCCTCCCGCCGGGCGGCGTCGGATCGCCGCCATCGCGAGCGGGAAGGTGGCGCCCATGCAGACGCACCAGGGAAGCAGGATAAGCGCCGTGAGCAGCCCCGTGGCCCAATAGTACCCGGCGGAGTCCCACGCCGCGCCCCGCAGGGCGCCGCGCCCCGCGTCCAGCAGGAGCGGGACCGCGACGGACGACAGCGCGATGATCGCCTCGGCGGCGGCGTAGAGCCGCAGGGGCCAGGACGCGGGCTTGGGCTCGAGCCCGGCGCACAGCCGGCCCGCCCCCCAGCTGCCGAGCCCCAGGCCCAGCATGAAGACCGACAGGAAGATCGAGACGAACGGCGCGGTGACGCCGAAGGCTCCCATCGCGAGGCGCAGCCAGACGACCTCGTACACCAGGCTGCAGAAGCCCGAGACGAAAAAAAGCGCCAGGAAAAAAGTCACAGGCGCGAGGGTACCATTTCGCGCCTTACGGCGCGGACGGGGCTTTGACGAGGCGAATGGTCACGGTTCCCTTGGCGGCCTTCCCGGCGTCCACGACGCCCCCGTCCAAGAGGTCCCTCGTGAAGAAAGGCCCGAGCTCGGCGGTCACGATCTCCGCGCTCGGTGCCGTCAGCTTCGACGAGTACAGCCGCGCGGACGTGATCTTGGAGCCCAGCTGCGTCGTCAGGCCGAAGCCTTGACCTCCCGTGGCCTCGTAGTGCCGCTGCACCTCCATGGGAAGGGACTTCGCCCGGCCGCCCCACGCGCAATGGGAGAAAATGAAGGTCCACGACGTGGGCGCGCCGCCCGCGTCGGGCGTATGCACGACCTCGAAGGCCGCGAAATCGAGCTTGGCGTTCTCCTGGCAGAAGGCCCGGCGGCCGGCGACCTCCCGCGCGGGCGCCCAGGTGACCGCGAAGGCGAGAAGCGCCGCCGCGAGCAGCGCCCTCATCGCGGAGGGGCGGCAGCCTTGAGCTGCTTCAGCTGGGCCTGCGCGACCTCGAGGGCCGCGGGGGAGGGGCCCATCGCGAGCCCCTTCTGGAAGCTGCGCTGCGCGTCGGGATAGTTCTTGCCGGCCGTGAAGCACATGCCGATGCCGATGTAGGAGTCCGCGACGCTCTGATCGGAGTAGCCGTCGGCGAACGCGAGGTTCACGCCCTCGGCGTAGGCGAGGACGGCCGCCCGGAAGTCCTTCTGCAACAGGTACAGCGACCCCATCCGCTCCTGGAAGCGCACGCGGCGGCGGTCTCCGGCGGCGAGGCCGCGCAGGCCCACATGCAGATACGACTTCGCGGCCGTGTATTCGCCGCGGTCCATCGCGGCCTGCGCGCGCGCGAGGTACGCCTCCGGCGAGCCTTCCTCGGGCGCCTTCGCCGTCGCGGGATCGTCGGAGTTCCCCCAGCGCAAGGTGAAGCTGATGCGGTGCGCGTTTCCGAGGTCCCCCATCGGCACGAACGCGTAATCCGCGCCGAGCTTCTTGCCGACCCAGCCCAAGCCGAACGAGAGGCCGAGCCCCGCGTCGGAGCGCGTCGAGAAGCCGAAGCGGGCGGCGAATTGCTCGTCGATGAGGGTCTCGGCGCCCAGGCCCATGCGGACCTTGTCGAGGAGGCCCTTCGAGAGGTCGAACGCCAAGGTGACGTCGTTGCGCGGGAGCTTGAACGCGTAGGCCGAGCCGAGGCGGATCGTCGTCGGCAGCTTCTCCGAGCTCGCGGCGAACTTGACGGCCGGGCCCACGTTCAGAAGCGAGGCGCCGAGCGTGAGGCCCTTCACCTCGGCCATGCGGTACAGGCCGCCGAGGTCGACGGCGTAGCCGTTGGCCGTGACGTCGCCTAGAGACTCGCTGATGTACTTGACGCCGCCGCCGATCGCGAGATCGCTCGTCAGCTCGCGGCCGTACCCGGCGCCGAGCGCGGTGTCGCTCACGTTGAGCCGGCTTCCGGCGCCGCCCGGGTTCGAGATCGTGGTGCGGGGCACGTCCCCCAGGCTCGCGTAGTTGAAGTTGAAGCCGAGGCCGCGCTTGAGCGCCACGCCGATGTACTGCTGGCCCACGCCGAGCGCGTACTGGTTGTGCATGAAGGTCGCCTCGCTGGCGCGCACGCGCGCGAGGCCGGCGGGGTTATAGAGCAGGGCGTTGGAGTCGGTCGCGAGCGCGGTGTAGGCGCCGCCCATGCCGACCGAGCGCGCGCTCGCGTCGAGGCGCAGGAAGTCGAACGCGTCGGCCCCCGCCGCCGATTGGGCACGCGCGAGGTCGGCGGCCAGAAGCAGGCCGATAAACGCCGCCGACAACATTTTTATAAGCCTCATCGGATGATCACGATCTTCTTGACCACGTTCTTCTGCCCGGCCGCGGAGATCACGGCGAAATAGGCGCCCGAGGCGACGTCGCGGCCGTCCTGGTTGCGGACATCCCAGCGGACGGTGCCGGCGGGCGACGGGCTGTCGAGGCTCGCGACGAGGCGGCCCGTCAAGGTGTAGATGCGAATCTCCGAGCCGGACGCCATGTTCGCGAAGATGATGCCCGAGTTCGGGTCCCCCGCCGAGAACGCCTTCCCCTCGTCGGGGTTGCCGCCGTTGGGCTTGAACGGGACGGGGTAGACGCGCACGTTGCTGAGGTCGGCGGCGAACGCGGTGCCGAGCATGATCGCGAACGTGCTGAAGTGGGGCGTGCGGCCGGTGACCGTCCGGCTCGTCGTGTCCACCGTGCTGTTGAAGTCGCGCGACCACTGGCCCGTGGCCTCGTTGAGGTAGTAGATCTGCAGCAAGGACGGGAAAAGAACCGTGTCCGGATAAGTCAAGGTGATCTCGGCGGTGCCGTTGAGCGCGGACTGCCCGTTCGAGAGGGTAATGCGGATAGCCGAGCCCACGAGGCTCTGGCCCGCCGGGGCGGCGGTCGTGATCGTCGGGTTGGCCGTGACGGAGACGGTGGCGGTCGCGGAATTAACGACGCCGATGGGGATCGTAACGCGCACGGCCGGATCGGCGGCGCCCGCGCCCGCCGTGTCGATGACGCTCGACACGGTGTTCGAGATCGTCTGGTCCTTCTTGATCTTGCCTTCGATCGTCAACGTCTCGCTGATGTCCGGCGTGATCGGGTCGACCACGACGCGCACGGCGGGCGGCGCGGGATCAGGGACGCCCGCCGTGTTATAGGCGACGGCGCGCAGGTCGTAGTCGCCGGCGGCGAGCGCGGTGACATCGATGTGCATGAAGTAAGGGAAGCTGAAGTTGGGGTTGCTGTGGTTGATGTTGGCCGCGACCATGGCGGTCCAGGTGCTCGCCGCGGCGGCCTTGTACTGGAAGAGCACCTGCTGAACGTCGCCGGGCGTGCCCGCGATGAGCTCGGCCAGGACCGTGACGCGGTTGCCGTTGACGCGGCGCCCCGAATCGGGCTCCTTGATCGCGGCGCGCACCTCGGCCGGGGCGGTGGCGGCGCCCGACATCGCGAGGGCGCCCGTGGTCTCCGTCACGTTGCAGCGGTGGACCGTCCGCAGCGCGAACGTGTACGCGGCGCTCGACGTCAGCACGCCCGTCGTGAACGAGGCATGCGTCGACGCGAGCACGGCGATCGGGGCGGCATAGGACACCGTGCCCGTGCCGGCGTCCCAGAACAGGCGGTAGCCCGCGACGCCCTCGGTCGGGGAGTAGCCCCACGAGAGTGCGATCGTTCCCCCCTCGTTCGCGGAAGCGGTCAGGCCGGAGGGCGGGTTCGGGGTCGTGTTCGCCGTCACGCCCTGGAAGGAGGCGTACGCGGTCGGGATCGCGTCGCCGTTGGCGTTGCGCACGCGGTAGTAGTAGGTCGTGCAGCCCAGGAGGTCGGCGTCCGCGTAGGACGTGACCGCCCCGGAGGCCAGGGCCGAGTACGAGACCGCGTCCGACGAGCGCTCGAGGCTCGCGACCGTCGTCCCCGGGTTGCCCGCGAGGCTCCACGATGCGACCAAGGACGTCGAGGTGATCGAGATCGCGGCGCCGCCCGTGGGCGCCGCGGCCAACGTGTAGACCGTGCCGGAGGGCGACAGCGGGCCGGTCCCTCCCACGTTGACGCCCGCGACGCGCAGGCCGTAGGCGGTGTTCGGCGTGAGAGCGGACTGGACGAACGGACCGGTCGGCGAGGAGCCGATCACCGAGTTGTCGGACGGCCGGAACAGGAAGTGGTTCGTGGCGCCGGACGCGAGCACCCACGTCCAAGACGCCGACGAGGTACCGATGGCGGTCCCGACCGGAGTGCCCGCGGCGCCGGGCGGCGGCGGCGCGGGGAGCGTCACCACGGTCAATGTCGAGGAGTAGGTCGTCGCGACGGCCTCGCCGTTGATCGCGCGGACGCGGAAGAAGTGCGTCGAGCCCGCCGCCAGGTAGCCATCGAAGTAATAGGTCGCCGCCCCGGAGAACTGCCGGCCGAAGCCGGTGCCGGTCGAGCGGTCGAGCTCGTACACGGTGCCCGCGGGGTTGCCGCCCGCGCTCCAGCTGATGGTGGCGCTCGTCTGCTCGACGCCCGCCGCCACGGGAGCGGACGGCGCGGCCGCGAGCGTGAAGCGCGACCCCGCGTTCGACGTCGAGTACCCGACGCCGTTGAAGGCGGCGGCGGTGTAAGGTCCGAAGGCGGTATTCGCCGCGAGCCCCGCTTGCAGCCAGGACGTCGCGTCGACGGGCAGGTCGCCCGACACGTTGATCGTGCCCGAGAGCACCCGATAGCCGTCCTCGGCGGGAGTGTTGTCGGTCCAGGTCCACAGGATCGAGGACGTCGACGCGGCGCCGGAGAACGACGACGGGGCGGAAGCCGCCGAGGTGGGCTGGGTTACAAGCGTCGCGGAGGAGGAATACGCCGTCGCGATTGCGTCGCCGTTGAGGGCGCGTACGCGGAACCAGTAGGTCGACGCCTGCGTCAGGCCCGTCTGGAGATAAGAAGCGGCCGTGGTCGACAGAATCGTCGTGAACCCGGTCCCGGTGGAGCGCTCGAGCTCAAAAGTCGTGCCGGCGGGATTGCTCGACGTCCAGGTCACCGTCGCGCTGGTCTGGAAGACGCTCGAGAAGGCCGGCGTCGCCGGCGCCGCCGCGAGGCTGTAAAGCGAGAGCGCGCCGGAATCGGCGGTGCCCGTCGAGTTGAAGGCCTGCGCCAGCAGCGCGCCGGACGTCGCGTTCGGCGCGAGGCCCGTCTGCAGCCAGACCGTAGTTCCCGCGGGCAGGTCTCCCGAGAGGTTCACGCCGCCGAGCTTGACCCGGAAGCCGTCCTCGTTGACGGAGTTGTCGGTCCAGCTCCAGAGGATGGTCGACGACGACTGCGCGGCGCCGGCGAAGGCGGACGGCGCCGCCGGCGGCACGACGCCGACCAGCACGCCCCCGAGCAGCCGCCCGACGCGGCCGCCCGTCTGGCGCACCACGACGTCCCAGTAGCCCGTGGCCGCGCCGAGCAGGCTCACGGTCCCGCTGACGTTCTGCGCGTCAGGATTGGCGACGCCGGTCGCCGCGATCGAGGTCACGGGACCTGCCAGCCGCTCCGCCGAGTTCAGGGTCGTTCCGCCGCCGAGGCCGCGCCGTCCGCCCGCGATGAGCACGCCGCCGTCGTCGAGGACGACGGCCGCCGCGGTCTGGGTGCGGGTGTTCGTGAGGCTCGGGCCGGCGGACCAGGCGTTTGTCGCG
>Ga0163144_10010528_pt1 | contig 19705 bp, 13 predicted proteins | sample OliLak19BULKMAT1_FD_123175 | JGI IMG/M metagenome (GOLD analysis project Ga0163144, IMG submission 123175) | Freshwater microbial mat bacterial communities from Lake Vanda, McMurdo Dry Valleys, Antarctica - Oligotrophic Lake LV.19.BULKMAT1 | ecosystem: Environmental > Aquatic > Freshwater >... | reverse complement strand
TGTTACTAACACCCTACGATAGGTAGGTTACAGAGGTCATTTACCCCCGGTATGAAACCGGGGGCTTGCCGTGGGGTCGGTCGATCGTGGCTAGGTTGAATGTCAACTTCCCCCGGTGTAAAACCGAGGGCTTGTTTTCGATTTGTTCGTTTTTAAAATCGATCGCGAGCGGGGGGCGGAATACCTTGGCAAGCGCGAACGCCCTACATTGTGTGCATTCGCCGTGCTTATCGACCCGACCAAGCGGAAATTATCTCGGTTGCTTTGGATCAGCGGTTCCAAATTTTCGCATTCCGCTTCGGCACACCGACGCGGACATCGTTTTGCGGCTGCAGCCTCTTTTGGACGATTGCTATCGCCGTGGTCGCTACGCATCGATCGACTACAGCCAGCCCCCTCGACCAAAACTCGATGACAAAGCTGCCTCATGGGCGGCTGAATTGATCGTTACAAGAAAGCAGTGGGCTGCTCGTGGATCGGCACTGGAGTGAGCTTATTGCCTCGATCCCCTAATCGCCAAGTCGATAAACTCCAAACGTTTGGCTCGGAGAACTCAGAATCCTGAAATGATTTTCCGCCGAGTTGTCGATTTCGCGAAAAGCCATTAGACTATTCGTAAAACCACGGTTTCGTCCAGTCGATGAATCGATCTATGTCTTGATCGACGCAAGAAACCATGCTTTAGAATAAACCAATCCGAGAGGGGAAATACGAGAAATGTTTGCCAAACCGCAATCAGGACACCGATGGCTCGATCAACTTTGGGTAGTTGGTCGTTCGAGAACGAATGCACGATGCCTGACAGCAGTACTTCCATGACGCTTGGCAAGATGACTTGCCGGTCGCTAAACGGCTTGTGATTGATTTGCGAAAGCATCGGCCAATCTGGCGAAGCGGGCTGGTCGACCATCATGACCTTAGGCTTCGACCCAACTAAGAATCACTACGGTGGTACGTTCATTGGTTCGATGATGACCAATATCTGGCCTTATCATGGAGTCCTTGACGAAACTGGCAAGCGATTGCCGCTCGAATCCGAGGGCTCCAAGTTCGTTGGGAGGGAATTTGCAAGTATCGCGACACCATTGAAATCATCGACCAAGAAAACTGGCTGTTTACCAGTGAGTATCAAAGCGACGAAGGCCTTTGGGTGCCGTTCCTGTCTGGGAATCATATTGGTGATAAAAGTCAAAGTTCGTAAAAGGCGTAATTCCAATGTTTTTGTTTCGTGAGACGTGAGACCAGTACTATGGATCAAGCAGACCGACATTTATTGTTTGGCCTTTTGGCATTGCAAAACGGTTTTGTGGATCGGACGCAATTGGTTTCTGCATTCGGCATCTGGATTGAGGACAAATCTCGATCGCTCGATCAAATTCTTGTCGATTTCAAAGCGCTTTCGCCGCAGCTTCGGGATTTGCTCAATCGATTGGTAGATCAACATGTCCAAAAGCGCAATCAGGATGTTCAGGCGAGCCTCGGGGCATTAAGCAGCTCGGACGACATTAAGTCATTTTTGGAAAAACTTAAGGATCCAGTACTGGACAAAAGTCTTGCATATCTTCACGAGAGTTTGGACCCGTATGCAACAGTGACTCATGGGCAAATGAGCTCTATGGGACATCGATTTGAATTTCGACGTCCGTTGGGTCGCGGGGGGCTGGGAGTGGTCTCGATAGCCCATGATCGAGAACTGAATCGCGAAGTTGCTTTGAAGGAAATTCGAGAGGATCAATCACACAACGAATTGATGCGTCGCAGGTTTGTTGTTGAAGCTGAGATTACAGGCAATCTCGAACATCCTGGGATCGTTCCTGTTTATGGATTAGGTGTTCAAGAAGATGGACGTCCGTATTACGCGATGCGATTCATCGAAGGGGACAATCTCGGAGTTCACATCAAGCGATTTCATGAGCGAGTCAAGAACGGAGCCGAATCATTCAATGGAGCAGAGTTGAAAGGTTTGCTTCGCAGGTTCCTTGATGTGTGCGATGCAATAGGCTATGCACACTCTCGAGGGGTGCTGCATCGCGACTTAAAACCTGGCAATATCATGCTTGGACGTTTTGGCGAAACGTTGGTTGTGGATTGGGGTCTCGCAAAAACAAATGGTACTTCCGAGAAATCAACGGACCGAAATCTGGAATCGATCACAGCTTCAAAACTGTTTGATTCCGACGCGACGGTGGCAGGAACCATTCTTGGCACTCCTGCTTATGCCCCACCTGAGCAAGTTAGCGGGCAACTTTCAAAGATAAACGAGCGAAGCGATGTGTATGGTCTCGGCGCGATTCTTTATGAAACCCTTTGCAATGTGCCCCCCGTCACGGGAGCCAATCTTGAAGAGATTCTTTCAAAAATTCAGAGTGGGCAGGTCATTCCACCCGAGCGAAAAGTTACAGCGGTTCCTGTGGCTTTATCCAACATCTGTATGAAAGCGCTAGCTCTATCCCAAACGGACCGATACGAATCCACAAGTGCGTTGATGAAGGACGTGGAAGCATGGCTAGATGATCTTCCCGTGATTGCTCATCCCGATGGGATAAGTGCTCGAATGGGTCGTTGGATGCGTAGAAACAAGGGAGCTGCTCGAGCGAGTATTGCTGGATTGCTTGCTGTTGCCATTCTGTCAGTGCTTTATGGATCGATTGCGGAGCAACTGAGGGCATCTGCAATCGCCGCGAAAAGCCACGCAGTTGAGCAATCGAAGATTGCAACGAATGAGGCTCAAAATGCATTTCGGGAAAAGCGAAGAGCCGACGAGCATTTCTTAAAAGCGCGCGAGGCAGTCGACCGCTTTCTTACCAACGTAAGTGAAGATCAACAACTTGCTGCTCCTGGCTTTCAGCCTCTCCGTCGCAAGTTATTGGATGATGCCCGCAGTTACTATCAAAATTTCAGCCAAAACAATGCGAACGAACTGGGGCTTCAAAGAGAAACGGCTGAGGCAAACCGGCGCGTTGCTTCAATTTGTTCGGCATTAGGACAGTATGCCGAAGGGCTCGTGGCAGCCGAGATTGCATCCAAGCAATTGAAATCAATTCTCCAGTCCAATTCGGAAACTCCAATTCAGCTCGATTGGGCAGAATGCGATCTCTTGAGAGCTTCGTTGCTGCTTGAATTTGGCAAGCCGGATCAGGCAACGAAAATTGCAAAGGACACCAACCTCTTCTTGAAGTCGCTAAGGATTCCGCCGAATGAATCCAATCGAAGAAAGCTTGTCTTGGCTAAATCATATGACTTGTTGGCTACGCTGGCGAACAGTAGAACGGACCGAGAGGCATCCGAATTCGCAATCGTGGAATCCATTCAATTGCGAGAACAAGTAGCTGCCGAGAATCCAACCGTTCAATTGATGTTGGACATTGCAAATACACGATTGATTGGTGTTGCTCAACTTGCAGAGCAACGACATTTTTCGGAGGCAATTGATGCTTACCAAGGTATTCTTAAAAATCTGAACGCCATGCAGGACGAAAACGAATACAACGCAATCTTGGAGAAAAAAGCTGAGGTCATACATTTTCTGGCCGTAGTCTACAGTGGTCACGGAGATATGAAAGCGTCTCTTGGCAACTACGAAACCGTAGTGCGACTACGAGAGGAATTGGTTGCTCGCAATTCGGTTGTCAACTATCAAACCGACCTAGCAAAGAGTCTCGCTGAATTATCACTGATGCTCGGAAAGACAGATCAAAAAGAGAATGCATTTGTTGCATCTGAACGCTCGCTTCAACTCAGTGAATCGATAGCCAAGTATCACCCTCAGACTGCTGAGTATCAGCTTCAGCTTGCGGACAGCCTCTACAAAAGCTGTCGCTACGCAAAACCTGACCAATTAGTTGAGCGGCTTAAACGCAGTCGAAGTATTCTTCAACCTTTAGTCGACCAAAAATCGGTACGGAACGGTGCTCGTTTATTGCTTGGGAATGTGTGTGACGGTATGGCCAAAGCCTTTCTTGACGCAAAAGATATGAACGCTGCGCTTGAGTCATTGCAAGAAGCAAGAAGCATCAAAAAAAAGCTTTCAGAAGAATTCCCAGTTGAGTTTCAGTACCGCAGGGCACTAGCTGTGTCGGATTTCAAGCTGGGTGGATTTCTTTTGGAGTCCGGGGATGCAGTGAAAGCTGCTGCATCGCTTGATGACGCAGCTGTCATTTACAGAGATCTCTTGGAGTTAAACGCGAACGACGATGACACTCGGCTTCAGTTTGTGGGGTGCTTGATTAACTTGGGCAAAGCGAACTCAGTGCAACAGAAATTTGCAAGAGGGTTTGAGTTAGCCGAAGAGTCGTTTAACGAGTTATCACGCCTGAAGCCAAACACGAATCCAAGTAATGTTTTGAGTCTTCGCGTTGGAGTCTTGGATTTGCAGTCGGAGCTTTATTTGGGTATCGGAGAGTTGTCACGATCTGCTGAAGCTGCTAACGAGCGAAAGAAACTAAAGCCACAAGATATGGTCGTTGCCCTTTCCGTTGCAAAAGCCTTTGCCGTCATCGCCGGGTCGATCTCAAACGAAGATGTCGCTAAAGCAGATGACCGCGAGAAGTACCTTGGTTTAGCGATCGATGAGCTTTTGAGACTCAAGTCCCTTGGTTTTAGCGATTCGCTCAAAATCAATAATGCCAAGGAACTGAGTATTCTCAAGGATGATCCGCGATTCCTGGAATTCGTTCGTTCAATTGAACAGAAGTAATCTCAAGGTAGGTATAATCTGGGCGGCGTATTACCTCACGATGCTAGATTAACATCAAAAGTCAATGAACGAACGCGGTCGATTGGTCGGCTGCAATGGGAGCCTTAAATGTTTTCAACCTTTCGAGCACTTAATCGCATTGTTCAATCAAAAAGACGGAACTCGACCACACCTTCAAACGCTAGGCGGCTTTTGACAATCGAAGAATTGCAGGTGAGACAGGTTTTTGCGACGTTGGTTGTCGACACACTGCTCGATGGACCGCTTGTGCAGCTTGTTGGAGACGGACGGATTTCGTTGCGAGAAGCGATTGAAGCGGCAAACACAAATCAATCCGTGGATGGATCGGTATCTGGTCAATCGAGCGTTGTTGATATCATTAGTTTTTCGCCCACCTTGACAGGAACAATCAAGCTAAGCGCAGGGATTTTGAGCTTGAAACAAGGTGTGATCGTCAATGGCCCTGGGGCCGACAGACTTGCTATTGATGGGGATGCAAAGTCAGGGGTGTTTCAAGTAGATATCGGTGCTACTAACTCGGCAATGAGGGATTTCGCGATAGTGAATGGGCGCATTTCAAATACACTTCGTGGAGGCGCTGGAATTGCGAACGATTCGACGTTAACTCTCGAACGCATTTCGATTTCTAATTGCGTTGCCGGACTATATGGAGGAGCAATCTACAATGGTGGCACGCTTTTGATCTTGAATAGCACCATCGCAAACAACCTTGCAGTTTACGGAGGTGGTGGCATTCAAAATGATGGTATTTTGACCATCCGCAATAGCACGATCGTCGGAAATGCCGCGCAGGAACCCGTAAATAACGACACCGAAACCAAAGTTGCAATCAAAACTCAGATTAGTGGTGCGACAAACAATCGGGTTGAGGTTCAAGATCCGAGCAATACCAGCAGTGAAAAATCGACCGTCTTCTATCAAGGTACAGATGTCCGAGAGTTCAATGTCCCGTCCGGCGTTAGTTCGATTGACATTCTTTCGACAACGATGGGGATCACGATAGGAACGAACCAACGGCAGGAGTCTTTTGCCGCAGAGGCCAAGGTTGATGTCACGGTCACGGATGTTTCGACCGGTGATAGCGGAGTAATCGTAATAGATGACGATGTTGTTGGCTTCACCCAAATTTCAGACAACAGCGATTCGGTCTTCTACAATCTAAATCTTTTTCGCAATGTAAGTAATATTCCTGTATTCATTTCGGGGCGAGAGTATTCGTTGGAATTTTCTGACACTCAATTAACGGGGAGCAGAGTAGTTAGCGAAACCGATTCTCGGTCCTCTTTTGCGACACTGGTTGTTAGCGAGAAGAAACCTAGCAACGGGGGAGGAATCAACAATCGCGGTACATTGATAGTTTCATCTAGTACGATTGCAGACAATCGCGCATCCGGAGCGGGTGGAGGGATCTATTCGTCAGAGTCAAATTTTACCGCTTCGGAAGAACTCCATCACACGATTCTCGCGGGCAATCTTGCGTCAAGTAATCTTGCGAGTGACTTTGACGGCGTTCGCGCTCTTCGATCAGGATCGGCGTTCAACATTCTTGGTGATGGGTCTGGAAGCGGATTGACCGATGCTCAAATTGGAAATCAACTTGGAGTAGATTGGAAAATAGTCTTCGAGAACGACGGAATCAAACCGCTGCTTCGATTCAATGGTGGAACGACCAAGACCATTGGGCTGATTCCGTCGAGTCCGGCTATCGATCGAGGATCGACAGCGTTCAACTCTAATTCTACCCCGATTGATCAACGCGGTTTTGCTCGAGTTGTCGACGGAGATCGAAATGGGACATCGATTGTTGACATCGGGGCGATCGAATACGTCCAACTTAAGTTTGATTTCGGTGATGCTCCAACTGCAATTCAATCGGGATTCGTAAGGTCCTATCCCGTCACTCTTGCTCAAGATGGAGCTAGGCACTTCCGATCTAGTCTGACTTTAGGAACCATGATTGACGACGAGTCTGATGGTTTCCCGAGTTCGAATGCTGGTGTAGATCGATTGGGAGGTGACGACGGAACTGGGATAGATGATGAGGAAGGCATCACTCCTGCATCAACAGTCCTTTCCGGGCCCAATGTGAATGTCGCTAGCGTCTCTGTCGTTGCATCAGCTTCATCCAAACTAGATGCATGGATTGATTTCAATCGTGATGGAGACTGGGACGATGTTGGCGAACAAATTTTTATTGGAACTTCAGTTCAGTCAGGAGTGAACTTTTTGGGATTCAATGTTCCGAGCGGCATAAACGCCGGTACGGTTTATTCGCGATTTCGACTGAGCACAGTTGGCAATCTCACACCAACAGGTGTTGCAACTGACGGCGAAGTTGAGGACTTGCCATTGAATGTTTCGAGTGGCTTGATTCCAGCAATTGCTTTACTCGAGCTGCCAAATGCGCAAAATGTAGAGATACGAGGTGGTTCGGGCGATATTCAGGTTCTGCAAAACGGAGCAACCGTTTTCCGTTCTGCAATTTCGGATGCGACTTCGTTTCGACTCGATGGCAGCCAAAGCGACGACACTTTCCTTCTTGGAAGCATTGACCTTGGTTCACTATCGTCGCTCAGCTTGTCAGGACGGAGTGGATTTGACGTGCTTCGACTAACAGGTGCAGGAACAAGCTTGGATTTGACCGCGCGTCCGACGGCAATTGTGGACATCGAAAAACTAGATGTTCGTGGTTCTGGACCAAACACGTTAAGACTCAATCTAAATGCGGTTCAACTGCTTGCTCCGACGACCGAATTGCAAATCCAGCACGACCAATTGGACACCGTATCCTACGGCTCGGGCTGGACAGTCCAAAGGCCCAAATTCAATGGTTCCAACTTTGTGCATTTGCTAAAACAGGGCTCGAATACAATTGCAATTGAGAATACTCGTCCCTATCAGAACCCGTACAATGCCTTAGACGTTGATTTTTCCGGACAGATCAACCCGCTTGATGTCCTGTCTATTATTAACTTTATCAACAGCAATAAGGTTGGCCCATTGAACCAACCGTCAAACAGCGGTGAGCTTCTCAGTTTTCTCTATATCGATTCAATTGGTGATGGTAGTGTCGATCCATTGGATGCTCTTGCCGTTATCAATTTCCTGAACCGTCTTAGCGGCGGGGGTGGAGAAGGCGAAATGAATGGCCCAAACGCTATATGGAATCCTATCGATTTGAATTTCGAGCACGCATCTATGCCGATGCATCCATTAAGAACTACGTTACTTTGGGATGATTTGATTTCCGAATCAGAAATTCGCAGCTCACTTGATGCTTTTGAATTGAATAGCTTTGGTTTGGAAGTGGAATCAATGACGACTTTTTTCGGCGCGCAGCGAAAACAAAGTAAGAATGCAGGCAAGGCTCAATCCCGTACGGACCACTCTCCCGTAGATCTTTTCTTTTGTTTGTATGAGCAAGCGATTAAAGCTGAAGATGTAATCATAGAAGACAGGGATGAGTTGGGAGTCCGTGCGAAAACTGTCTTTAAGCGACTTACGTAGTTGTTCGGCGACAACTAGCTTTCCGCATTAGCGACAACTACAATTCCCCAGTTGTTAATTGCCTTGGAATTCACCGAACGACTTCGTCCGACGCTTATCGCGGGGTCGGATTGTTCGATGTGATGCAAACGCTAAGCCGCTTGTCCGCCAACTTGACTAGTACAACCGTCTGCGTGTTTGTCGCAGTTGAATGAAGGGAACGGATTGCGAGTGCCCACGTTGCCGCCGGAAGTTCTGAACATCGAGGTCCGGTTTGGGCAACCGATGCGACGGATTCGAGTGTGCAAACTAACTTGTAAGCCTATTGTCCGGTGTTAACGCCTAACTAAATAAGTGCAATGAGTTCTGTTTCCGATTTAGACCGAAACCATTACGGTTGGCGACTTAACTACCACGCCTTTATGGTGAAAAGCCGTCCTTCTTCTCCTTCATCATGAAGAACCAGTGCAATCTCGCTATCATCAAACACGGGCTCGATATCGCCTTGGCGAGCTGGGAGATCTGAGTCGATAAGCGTAATGACTGGTTGTAGTCCCAACCCTGCGTAATTTCGAATGACGACTAGTAGGTTCTCTTTCTTTCTGTCGTCTAGTGACTCGAAAACGCCATCGTGGTAAACGAATTGAGGAAACCGTTCACTCAGATGAGCGCGTAGGACTGCAAGGTCGAACGCGATGCATAGTAGCTTCCGATAGGTGTGTCCCATGTCAGCACTCGTCGCGTTCCCAGACTCATCGAGAATTTCCGCTTTAAACTCAAGGTGTCCAAGCTGGTTAGGCGAGACACTTAGCAGCGCCTTGCGATCTATAACATCTTCAATAATCTCGCTAAAGAACAAACGAATTGTTGAGAACAAACTCGTACCATCGGAATTCTGCTTTTCTACGTCTGCTTCGATCTGCGCTTGTAGACGTTGGAGGTCCTCTTTGAGCAGTCTAATTTCAGATCTCAGCTCTTGAAGTCTATGAAGAAATCCCTTCTGTCGTTCAAGTGAGGTGATGTCTGACTGCAACGTAACCATCTCATTGGATACCTGTTTATACTTTGCGAAAACGTCCGTACTACTCAAAAAAGACAATGCATCGGATCTCTTTTTCCCAAGCACGCTCAGCTCAGCATTGATCTTCTTAAGTTCAACTTCGACCTCCTCGCGTTCCTCCTCCAAGTAGTTCCGCCGTTCCTCGTTGATCGCCTTGTTGAAAGCAATCAACTGTTGGAAGTCCTTTTTTATTTGTCCTTCGAACAGAATTCCCACTTCCCCAAACAATTTCTGCGCATCGTCCGGACTAAACTGAATCTGATCGTCCTCAAGAGATGCAAGAATCTTTTTTCGATTTTGCATTAGGGAGTACCTTTCAGAGTTGAGCGAAGCAATCCGTTCGTCAATCTCGTCTACCACTTGCTTCGTTTTCCCTTTGTCCTGAGCGCGGAAATCAAATGCATCGAGTAGTTTCTGTCTCTTTTCTGCTTCCTTTTGCTTGAGCAAGAGAAGGCCCTCGACCTTGCTAATGTCCTCAATCGTGCCGCCAAGTTCGTTATTAATGTTTTGGGCGATTACCTGCTTCTCGTCCTGCTCTTGCTCCTTCCTGTAATGTTGATCAATTGTTTGCGAATTGAATCCTAGAATATGTGCAAGGAATGGCTTCCAATCTACATGCTTTGACGCGAACTTGTCCAATTGAAATACGTCGTTGTAGTCGTCCTGCGAACGAAGCAAATAGCCAAGTCCCTTGCGGTATTGCCAGGGCTTTATCGCTCGCCAGTCAAGCATCCCATCCATAATCTCTTGTGCGCGATCAAATGGAATGTTGAAATGGTCCCAGGATTGCTCAGGCAAAGAGGAGAAATCCTGATACCGAGTGGCATGCCTCTTGAATGCGACCCTCGAAGCTTCCACAACGCTGCGCCGCACGGTCAAATACGACCCATCGCGCAGTGATACCTCGAGGAAAAACACAAAATCCCTAAACAGGTCAAGGTGCTTAAACAGAAAGAACTTGGCGTCTCGACTGGCCAAGAAGCCAAAGTCAAGCATCCTTCCAAGCGTGCTCTTACCTAAGTTATGCGTGTCACGATTCCGATTTTTCGGAAGGCGTATCTCTGCCATCACAACATTCAGGCCAGCGACGAATTCGATGGGCTTGAATTTATCGGGATTGTTGGAATATAGCTTAGACAGTGTCATTTGGGCCTACATATTCCATAGCATCGGTCTTCGGGCGGTACTCAATCAATCCCAACAAGTAAAGGAAGTTCAACGCCGGTATGAAAAGAACGTCGCCTCCGTTTATTGCTTTTTTCGCAAACTTTTTTAGAGAATCGTACTCTTCCAGTCGCTTGGCTTTGAGCCGTGTTAGCAGTAGCAGCGAGGCACTGATGGTTGTCCGATCGGGATGCGAGTGTTTAGTTGGCCGGAGCATCTCCCACCTCCTCTACTTGACCAATGTCGCAATGCCAGTACATGTAGAACAACATTGCACGAGTCAACCGCTTGTGCTGTCGCAGTATCGGATCGCGGTTGAATAGTAAGTCAACAAGGTACTCCATCACTTTGTCAAATGTCTGGTAGTCCTTGCGGTTGGCTACCACCTTGAGTTCGATTTCGTCAATTACCGACTCGTACATGACAAGCAGTTCCTGATTTTCAGGTGCAGCCAGGAACGAGCTAATCTGCGCGGTATCCTTTAGGTACTTCCTTCGTTGCGTCTTTGCGTATGCCGCAGTCATGTTATTCGTGTCATTTTTTCTGTCGTAGGAAACGCGTGTAGTCGGTGGGTCGTCCAAAACTTGCTGAACACTCGCGTTCTGCAATGCGAGTGCCTGAACAACCACAGCAAGCTCGTCAGGAGTAACGATCAACGGGCAATCAACTGGATCGAGCGATGCAAGTGTTACCACCTTTGGGAAGACCTTCATCCAGATTTCGAGTTGCTCGATACCACAGAGATAGATCGAAGATACAGGGATATTGCACTCGATAGATAGGTGATCGCGAATCAATGACTCAGCGTTACCAGCTAAACGTCTATTCGAAAAGAGGATGTAATGGTCGAGCTGATTTTTGGCTCGCAACTTCTTGATCCGGGGAATTTCTTCAGCCAATGTCGTCGTCTTTGCCGTGGTGCTGAAGAAGTCGGAATCGGAGAAAGTAAAATTGTAACCGTTTGTGTGCTTTGCTTGAATGATGGTTGTTCCAACCCAAGGAGCGGCTTTGCTGGGATGAAGTTCTGCGGTTCCAACGAACTTTGCGTCTCGGCCTCCGTCTGGTCCTTTGGCGAAGCCCTGCACCGATATGCCAAAGAGTTGCTGACAAAGGAATACGACAAGCTTCTCGAACTGGTCGTCGCTGAGATCTTCGTATGCGTACTTCATGGCACCATTCCGGTTAGCCCGTTTTGAGCAATGTTGCGTGGAGGTTCTCCGAAGCGATGCGACGGCGGAAAACCAAAGAATTGTAGTGGCGGAACGCGAGTGAGACTACAGCCAATAGCTCGTTCCGAACTCGAAATTCGTTCCCCAAAGTGCCTATATTCCATTCGCAGCACCGAAAAAAACTTTTTAATTCCGGATAGTTTCGATATCTTTTGAGGACAGCAAGTTGGTGTCTCGACGCGTGGAATCGGTTTTCGTCGATGATTCAGTTGTCTACAATCGAGCTCGATAGATCCTGTGCGATGTCTTGACGACGACGCTTTTGATTGCCAAACCTGCGTCGGTTTTGCACACCGACGCAGATCGCTCCCAGACTCATCCAGACTCCCCCGACTCAAAACTTGTTGTTCCGAACTTTGCGGTTACGGTACAGCGCCCTAGGGACTATCGGGCCTAATCGTCTCGATTTGGAAAGAACAACTCGTGTGTTCTATAGGTTCACTGACGGACACCGAGGGCTTTGATTCTTGATGCGAGCGTTGTCGGCTTCATGCCTACTAGCTTCGCCGCCGCACCATCGCGGCCGTAGATCTTGCCGTTCGATGCCGCGAGTGCCTGTTGAATGTTGTTTTTTCTAACTCGCGAATTTCGGCCTCGGTCATGAACTTCGTTGCCGAAGTAGGTTCAGTACTTGTAATCTGCTTTGGTTTGCTTTGGATCAAATCAAAACGCAAACGCCCGTCCGTCGCAATGATGCATGCACGCTCCAACACATGCTGCAACTCTCGCACGTTTCCAGGCCAGTTGTAGCGTTGCAACTCTTGGACGTTGGCAAGCGTCAATCGTGGACGCTTCCTCGATGCACTGACGGATGGCCTGCAAAACTGGATATGTTCTCTTGCAGAAGCCATTGCGGATTTGCTGCCCATGCTTGACACGGGCAATGGCCAACTCTCCGGCCGTTCTCGATGGATATCTAAGTTTGAGCGGAGCTCTTGCAAAGGGAATCCTTTCGGCAAAAACTCGCGAGCAGATTGCATTGACGGTAGCCGAAAAGAACGACTGCGACTATTGCTTAGCAGCTCATTCGACTATCGGTAAAATGGTTGGACTGAGTATCGATCAAATACAAGATAGCCGACGAGGTTCCGCCATCGATCCCAAGGTCGATGCATTGCTTCGATTTGCTTCCCAGGTCGTGCAAGTACAAGGCAAGGTCAGCGACTCGGATCTGCAAGTTGTCCGAAATGCTGGCTACGATGACGGTGCTATCGCGGAAGTGGTTGCGAATGTTGCGATGAATATCTTCACCAACTACTTCAATCATGTAGCAGGCACGGAAATCGATTTCCTGCGAGCCGAGCCCATCAGTAAGGCTTCTGAGTCGTGCTCATCCGGTTGCGAGACCGTTCACGCATAAGTATGGATCGAGAAAGCGATAGCATCATGAGCCCTATAACTGATCTACGACCTCCATTCACATTGGAATCCGCCACGCGGAAAGTTCGCGCAGCCGAGCGCTGGTTACTATCGAGCGCCACTGGCCGTTCATTTCGACGAGAATGATCAAGCAATGATTTGGGGTATGGTTTCAACGGGAACCGATTGGGTGAATCGCGTTGACGCCGCAAGTGATAGGCATGATGATCTTCCGGAAAATCTGATTATTCACTACCTTGGACCGGTTCACTTGATCGCTAGCGCTGGATACGCACGCGTTTTGGAATCTGCAAATGGACGCATTTTAATGGAAGGATTTGATCCGTTTCGTTTAACATGGCTGCCAAAGCGATTTCGTAGTGTGCGAGCCGACTTGCCTCGAAGAACTTGGTCATTCGTCACGCGGCAGAATGCGTTCGTACGGATTAAATAGACGCAAATGAGGCCACCAACACTTTGTTGTTCGACCTCGCGTAACGTTTAAATTTCAATTTTCATTTCCTCTAACGACTGTTTTCCACGGGAGAATACCATGGCCAGACTACTCTACATCGAATCTTCACCTCGCAAAGAACGCTCCAAATCAATCGAAGTGTCGAAGGCGTTCATCGAAAGTTACAAATCGGAACATCCAAGCGATGAAGTGGTAACGCTCGATCTATGGGAAAAGGAATTACCCGCGTTCGACGGCTACACGATCGACGCTAAGTATCAGGTGCTGCATGGGCAGGGCTTCGATGCCAACCAGAAAGCAGCTTGGCAGGCAGTGGTCGATGTGTGCGATGAATTCAAATCGGCTGACAAGTATTTGATCAGTTTGCCGATGTGGAACTTTGGCATTCCTTACAAGCTGAAGCACTACATCGACGTGCTCGCCCAACCCGGCCAGACTTTTAGCTTCGATCCGGCATCAGGCTACAGCGGCTTAGTTACGGGTAAGCCCGTGGCGGTCGTTTATGCTCGCGGTGGAGCTTATGGCAGCGATCAGGCGAAAGGCATGGATTTGCAAAAAGGCTACATGGACTTACTGCTGGGCTTCATTGGGTTCAAGGAGATCCATTCGATCATGGTCGAGCCCACGCTCGCCGCACCGGATGATGTCGCATCAACGGTCCAGTCCGCGATCGCGCAATGCAAGTCACTCGCTGCCAAGTTTTAATTGTAAGACGCATAGAGATGAAAATTCGTTTAGACACACCGAAAAATTTCAAAGGGGTCAGCGGCGGTATTAATTTCCGCCAATAGGTGCCAATAGGTGAATCGCAAAAATTGTAAATTTGCGATTTCCTTTTTTTGAATCGTGGCGACTCGATGCTCCTTGAGGCTCGTCGGGTTGTGGCGGATCGCAACGATCGTTGCCAGGTATAATACCCGGATCAACGAGGCGGACCCATTGGCGATGACAGTTGCCGATGTCAATTGGGTAGAATCGATTGCGAGAAGTCTCAACCTCGAATCAATAGTGCGTCCACGTGGTCGTAAACAAATTCGGTTCCCGGTCGCGAAATCCACCAAAGTGTCCTGACGCAGTTGACGTCGCTCGCTACTTTCGCGGGGCGAAAGGGGACTATAATTACCGACCGATCCGAACTACTTCTGGCTTTCTTTGGAGAGACTCACCATGGCCCTTGGAATTCGACCACTGAATGATTTTGCGTTTAAAAAGATCTTTGGCGGTGGGAAGAATCGATACGCTCTGATCAGCTTGCTCAATGCGATCTCAAACCAGTATTCACCATCTGCTTGGCCGACCATCTGGTATGGCCCGATTCTGAGCAGAGCCATCATCGGTTTCAGTTGATGGACCAGACCAGCGGGAAGATTTTGCATGACACGCTGGCGATCAGAGGACTACAGGTCAAGACAAAAACGTGTCTACGTCACGATATTACCCCCGTCCCCTTTTCTTTCCAATATCAGAAGTTGCGAGAAAGAAGCTGGCGTCAAGTAAAGGCGGCACGCGCTGATCCAAAGCAGCGTTGAATCGATGACTCCTTTGGAAAAACGGATTGGCTTCAGCGTCCTAGATCATCGAATGGAACGAATGAAGTAGTTGAATATGATTTTTGAGGGCCCTTTGGGTATGCCGTGTTCGGTACAAATTGCTCGCTGTGAGCAGTCTTTTGTCTGGTTGCCAACCGTGTTTGGCGTCGAAGCCCGAATCGACTGCCGGCTCTTTCTCAAGTGCCGCTCGAACTCGTTCCACGCAGCCTGCCGGATTACTGCAAATGACATATCCAACGACGATTCCGAAGGCATGTCCTGGGGCATATTTACCTGATGCGAACCTGTTGACACCGTTTCGAACATATGCCAACGCCAGTGAGTTCTCATCGCTTCGTACCCGCTTGCACTCCATCGTAAGATAGTTCGATTCGTCCCACGTGTACGAGACCATAATGTCGATCAGCCCTGTGGGCGTATCTTGTTGGGTTCGATCCGATTGTGATTCACGTTCGAACCTCATTTGAGGAACAGGGTCGAGCCGGTTTTTCGCTTCCGACATCTTCCATCGTAGCACGTCCGTGATTGAGTCTTCTTTGCTATCGCAGTTCACTCGAGAGTCTGCAGCGGTTGCTGGCCATGCGTCATACAGTATCTGGAGAGTAAGAATTACGATCGATTGCTGCGCCTTGCATCGAATCATTGGATTCAATCGCCCACTACAAAATGGAGCAACCAAGATTAGTCCCCTCCTCGACAAAGTTCGTCAAAGATGGAATCGGCATCATCATAGGCTCGCGCCCTGGACCAGAATCGCTTTTGAGCGAACTTGACGATGATGCAACGGTCTTCGTCGTAATGGATGATCGACCGACGAAGCTGAAAATTGGATGTCAATGGCGCATGCAATAACTCTGCGAGCCCACATGAATCGAAATCTCTGTGCGGTTTATCAGCAACGCGAACTCCGCGGTTTCTCGATTCGTCGAACTGAATAACGATGCAGCAAATGTCGTGGTCAACAGGAACCACATCCGCGTTGACAGTCAGTTCGCCGCCTGACAGGTTGCCGCGAATGCATTTAACAAGCGTGTCTGCATAGGTGGTGAGTTCGGTTTCATCTGGAGGTTGTGCACTTGTGCCACCGCTTCCGTGGCGAACGAAATTCAAGTCGAACTTAACAGTGTCTGTGATGTACTCGCGCTGCCATTTGGGTAATTCGTAAAAATCGAAGATCGCTTCGTCGAGTAGTTCCAGTTCGGTATTATCTGCTTGCCCCAATAGTTGTTGAACAACTCTGGACAGTACTGCAGCCTCTGCTTTGGAGCCAACCGTCTTGAAAGGCAAACGCTCGAAGTCATTTTGCTCCGCAATCTGCTTGTCGATACCGAAACGCGTTGCCGTCATGAAGAAACAGTAAGTTGCTAATGATGAATTGATAAATGCATTGATCAAGTCAAGTCGCCACTCGTCGGACGCACTCATTGGAATTCCAAAATAAGTTCTAGAGTAAACAATATCTTGGGTGCATTTTGCTCCAACCAGTCGATCATCCTGCAGGCTCTGCTGTGCTAAGAAAACAGGGCCGCGATAAACCACTGGATCTCGGGCATGTTCCATTGTTTCGTATTGAAACGAAGGTAGCAACTTGACGGTTTGGACGAAACGACAGATCTGAACTGCCTCCAGCATTGGCTTCCCGATCAACTCTCTGGGAACCAGCGTCGATGATTCCGTTCGCTTGAAACCTGTGTTAAGGGCTGCGCCCCATACCGCAAGTGCGTCCGTCAATGAACTATGTTGTGAGTACAAACCCTGTAGAACTGCACGATCTCGCGGTGTTCCGTACGACGCAATCTTAAACAAGTGAGGTTCTTGGGCAATTCGCTTAATGGGCAGATGATTCAGCCGTTCGAGAAACAGTTCGACAATGCCGTGCTTGCCAAATGTTTCACTCCGCTCTGCTGACGCAAACACAAGTTTGTCATCGGATTTCGGACTCGCATTCTCGGCAACGAACACCAGCGCAGGTTGTTTGGCTGACGGAAACAACTTCTTGTCGTGCAAGGCCGATAGATTGAGCATGACTCGCGCACGAAGTAATGTGAACAATTGTTGTTTTGACTTTAACGATTGTTCTTCTTGGCTGAAGAAGTTCTTGGCGTCAATGATTAGACCGATGCGCCCGGACGGTTGCAGGAAGTCCTGACTACGCCATATGAATGCCTGATCGATGGGAGATCGAAATGGAAGTTCGATTGGCGGTTCATGCTGTTCACAATACTCAATGTGCGATCGCGATGTTGCATTCGATGTCGAGCGACCTCCTTTAGGCTTGTTCCAAGGTGGATTGCCGACCACGATGGAAAATTGCTTCTGCTTAAACGCATCTGTGTCGCAAAAACCGCTGGAGGAAAATGCGTCTGCGACAAAAAGGTTTTGATTTTTCAGGCTATGCCGAAATTTGAGATGTTGGGCAGCGTTGTGTGCCGGATCAAGTTCGAATGCCGTTAGACAAAGACTGAACGCCGCGATCTCGATCGCCGTTTCGTTGACATCGACGCCAAATATTTGTTCGGAAAGTACATTGCGGACAAGCGTCCTTGTCAGCTTCTCGCCTCCGGCAATGCGTCGCGCAACGAGCCGGCGAAAGGCATCGACCAAAAAAACACCAGATCCGCAGGCTAAATCGCATACCTTTGCATCGCGAGGAAGTTCTTTCAAAAACAAATGATCGTCGAAGACTTGCGAGAATACCAAGTCAACTAGATTGACGGGCGTGTAGTGCGTCCCGCGCGCCTTGGCTGTCGCTTCGTCGTCAGCGTAAATAAAACGTTCGTAAATTGAGCTGATCAGCTCGATTGGAATGACTTCAAAGTCATATTGCCAAAAGTCGAAGCTTTGTTGGCCGGATCGTAAGTTCTGTCGTTTGACAATCGCTTGAGCGACACTTAAATGATCCTTAGTGAATGTATAGGACTCATCCTCTTCGTTTGGCGTCGGCGGAGGAGGAAAGAGATCGCCGTTGAACGTTTCTCTCATTCGCTCGAAGAATTTTTTTGTTTCGCCGACACGTGACAATACGTCGCCGAAAGTCTTGGCGTTGAGCCCTTCGAATAGTTCGTTCGGTAATACTCCGCGAGCCTCTAAGTACGCAGTGAACAGAGTCCGCAGCATAAGTCGGTGAGCGTGCAGCGGTTTGCATCCGCGAGCAGTGAGGATTTCCGCTGCTGTGCGGAGATCATTTGCTAGTGCAGCATCAATGCGAGTGTCTTTTGAGATTCGCTTTCCGGCACGCGTGGCCCAAAACTGACCGCTTTCTAAGCTGATTCTATCCAGTTCATACTTTCGAAGTTGTTCTAGGTCATTTATAGCGCAGGTCAGAATCTCGGCGGGGTGTTTTTGGTCAACTTCAGATTTGGGTGGCGGTTCGAATGCATTAAGTATTCGGACGCGAGTGGGAGTTATAATCCAAAGCATTCTCCCCAGACCATGATTCCATGCAGTTCGATGCCAGTGCCGAATCTCATTGATACTCGGGTCAGCAGCGAGGCTTTTCATGTAGATGCATGGAGTGCCATTGATCTCGAATACATCTGTTACGCCTAACTTATTCTCGTTCAGAATCGCCGCATATCGAAATCGTCGATCATCGAGACCATCCCCAGCAGACAACTTTTGACGCAGCTTATCACCGCTAACCAACCCGTAGTTTGGTCCAGGCTTCTGGTAGCCTAAATCGTTCATTAACGTCGTGTATTCGTTGGTATTGCTTCCGGTCGCCACTTTTTCCCTCAAATGTTCATCCGGCTGCTTTGGAGACGTTTTTTCCGTTCGGCCTTTTGGGTGGCGCTACGGAGTAACTTGCTTGCGTCTCAGCAACTGCAATACGTAGGCGACTCCAATCAGAAGTTTTCAACGGCGAACTTAGTACGCTTCGCAAAAACGACCTTGATTGTTCATTCGCAAGGAGTTCCTTAAGAGGCGCGGGAACCACGTCGCTAAGATGAAGATACTCGAGCACATCAACTCCGAGCCTTGCGGCTAGTTTTGCAACAATTTCGGGCGAGATGCTTTTTCCGGAACGACCTGTTTCGATCTTCGTAATGTACGAAAAGCTGATGCCTATGTCGTCAGCCAGTTGCCGAACCGACAGCCCCGCAAGCTCGCGGTCAATACGAAGTTTCGTAGCAAAGTTACCCACGTTGTTTCCCTTCTTGCCTCTCTATCTCTGCTAGGTATATCGCGATGTGCACTGCGAGTCAACACGGGTTCGCGAGCACGCGGTTTTCATCGACTCGACCGCGTCAAAAAGTCGGCATCGATCACAAGTCGGGCCGGGAGTTGATTGCCAGCAAAACTTCTGCGGCCCAATTGCCGCAATTCGCTGTTCGTAAAAGTCCAGCCTGAGGCTCCAATAGAGTGAGTACTTAAGTTCATTCCAAAGGAGTCTCAAGCATGGACAGCACTCAGTTTACCACCGGCGTCGTTTCGCCGAAACAACTTCATCGGGCACGCGACCAGATTTCCCAACTGGACGAACAGATTCGTTTGGATCTACACGAAGGAGCATCCTTGAATCAATCTGCCTCCGTCAATGGCGTGGCACGTTTAACTGCTCAGGTCTGGATGCGAAATCGATCTCGCCTTGAACAGCAAGGCGGTTTAGCTCCAGCTATCGTGGAGTTTTTTCGAATCACCCCACGGGCTCGAGTTCCTACATAG
>Ga0163144_10010527_pt1 | contig 19705 bp, 20 predicted proteins | sample OliLak19BULKMAT1_FD_123175 | JGI IMG/M metagenome (GOLD analysis project Ga0163144, IMG submission 123175) | Freshwater microbial mat bacterial communities from Lake Vanda, McMurdo Dry Valleys, Antarctica - Oligotrophic Lake LV.19.BULKMAT1 | ecosystem: Environmental > Aquatic > Freshwater >... | reverse complement strand
GGTTGGGTTTTGTAGGGGCGGGTGGTGTGTCCGCCCGCCGTTGATGTCGCCATTCGTTTGCTGGTTGATTGCCTGCGGAACGGGAGGAGGTCCTTCGACACGAGTCTCTCCTTGCGTCGATTCTCGGCTCAGGATGACGTGCCTCTTTTAGGGTGGGTTTTTGTAGGGGCGAGACCCTGTGCCCGCCCGCCGTTGATGTCGCCATTCGTTTGCTGTTTGACTGCCTTCGGACGGGATGAGGTGATCTTGTTAATAACCCTAGCTCAATGCATTTTGGGGGAGGCTGGGGCGGTCGAAGAAATCGGCGAGGGTTTTGCCGTCGATCGTGTGGGCAATCGGGCGGCCATGCGGGCAACTCCACGGCAGAGTACAGGTCAGCCAGTCTTCCACCACTTTTTCCATCTGATATTGGCTCAAATCATCCCCTGCACGAATCGCGCTATGGCACGCAAGGGTTGCATAGAGATATTCCGTATCCATTTTCGCGCTGTTCTGATAAATCAGTTCATCAAGCATATGCTTGAGTTGTTGCTCAGGGGACAGTTGCCCACCTCGATCAGGGTAAAGAATCGGGATGGCGTGAATCTGCCATGTATGGCTATCTTGGGCGATGAGTTGATACCCAAGGCTTTCTAAAAACGGAAGCTGCTGTTCAAGGGTATCGTATTCTTCCCCGTTTACACTCAATAAGAGAGGTGTTAAAAATCGTTGCGCGACAGGGGTGGCGCGGTCATGGTGACGCTGGAATTCTTCAAAGCACCAGCGTTCACTCGCGATGTGTTGATCCACAACCATCAGGCCATTCGCGGTTTCAATCAGGATGTAGGTGGCGTAGAGCTGGCCTATTACTCGCCAGCGTTTCTCCCGCATCAGCGAGTTTCGTGGCGTGGAGAAATCGTGGGGGCTGGTTGGGTTCCCTCTCCCCAGCCCTCCCCCTAAGGGAGAGGGGGCAAATCCATCAGGAGAGTCGGTGAGAGTTGTAAGAGGAGCCGTTAAATCCATCGCCTGTTGAGTAGTGGCGACTGAGTGGGAATGAGGGGAATTAAGCATCCACGCATTACCCCTCTCCCAGCTCTCACGCGTTTTGCCTTCGGCAAATTCGGTTCGACCATCCCTCTCCCCAAGGGGCGAGGGGGCAGAAGCCTCTTGCGCGATGCCGTAGACGCTTTCAAAGTGAGAGGAGAGTGCTCGGCGCAAGCCGTGATAGACGAACTGATAGACTTGTCCGCCGTCTTCGTAACGCACTTCTTTTTTGGTGGGATGCACATTCACATCCACGATGCTTGGCGGCATTTCTAGCCAAATTGCGCAAAACGGAGACATGCCATGCGGCACAAGACTTTCATACGCATTCGCAATTGCGCGTTGCAATACGGCACAACGAATCGGGCGTTTGTTGAGAAGCATCGACCATTGCTTGCGCGATTTCTTTTGCAAACGTTCACAAGCAGGGGAGGCAAAGACGGCGTTTAGGATGAGTCCGCTGGTGGGGTCTTCGTAGGTGGTGGTTAAAAGATGTTGTTCCTGTTCGGGGCGGAACTTGAAGATAGAGCGCACCGTGGATTCCACGCATCCATTGCCTGCTGTACGAAACTTGAGTTTATCGTTGAGCGTCAGTTCAATCTCGACATGCGGATGCGCGAGGGCTAACCCCTGCACCATTTCTTCAATATACGCGAGTTCGGTGCTTGGGCGTTTAAGGAACTTGAGGCGGGCAGGCGTATTGTAAAAAAGATCGTTTACTTCCATCACCGTGCCAACGCCACAACCAACAGGCGTGAGGGAGGGTTTTCCATCGCCTGAAGTTACAAGCCTCACCCCATCCGCATCCTGAGCGCGTCGACTCTGGCAGGAAAAACGGCTAATCGCGCTGATACTGGCGAGGGCTTCTCCGCGAAAGCCCATCGTTAAGATAGAGGCTAAATCATCGGGGGAGGCTATTTTGCTGGTGGCGTGATTTAGGACGCATCGCTCAACATCCTGAGCACTCATGCCTTTGCCGTTATCGGCAATGCGGATGTCCTGCCCGCCATTGCTGGCGTTAATTTGAATACAGGTTGCGCCTGCATCCACACTATTTTCAAGGAGTTCTTTCACGACACTTGCAGGCCGTTCGACGACTTCCCCTGCTGCGATCAAGTTCACCAAATGCGGCGGAAGGACGTGGATATCTGCGTCATGCGACGGAATTATAGGCGATGGATTCACAGTTTGTCCCCAAAAATCGATACACTACAGATAAGTCTACCAAAAACGGTTTAGCTTTTGGGGGATTGTGACGCTTACGGAGTGTTGTGAAACATGTGGATTCAACTTACCCAGCAATTTACCCAACGCCGCCAGCGGGGGAGTGTTGTCATGGCGGTGATGGCCATCGCGGTGCTTGGGTTTTTACTGCTTATTAGTTTTTCGATTAGTCAACTTCGGATCACGCATGCCTCGCAAGGCTTGGATGACACTTTATCGTTAAAGTTATTGATGATCGCAGAATCAGGGATGCATGAAGCCGTGGCGACTCGGTTGTTTCCTGCCAGTAATCGGTATTCCTTTGGGTTTGATTCTGAAGCACAGGCGCGTGCTAACTCCCCCGCGCATCCCGAAAACAGACCAAAGCCTTTTTTCTATAAATCCAGTTATGTGTATGGAAACTTATTTGGCGGTGGCACTGGAGAACTTGTTGGGCGGTATCAGTATATCGTTTTGGGTGCGAATCCCTTTTTCAAGTTTGATGGGTCTAATTTTGATACCGATGAAACATTGGTCAAACGCGGCGCGTTTCTCTATAGCATTGACACTCCTGTCTATGTGATGAGTAAGGGGACCGTGTGCCTAAATGCGGCTAATGAAATTGTCAACAACGTTATTCGATCTAACAATTATGACGTTCAATGCACTGGGGGAACGATTCCACGTTCCCGAACTGTTTTGGCTAAACTAGACCCTGTTGGCAATGTGGCCAACCCCACGGCCAATTCGTTTGAGGTAGTGTCTACTAAAAGTGTAGCTTCTCAGCTGAATGTACCCCTAGAAACCCCCATCATCAATCGGGATGGGTCAACCATCGATTTCATTAATTTTGATGCGTGGTGGGCGAATGAATCTCCACATGATGCTCCCAATGGGATGGCCATTCCCATTGCGTATCGGTATGCGACCCTAGACCCTGTTACTCAAAAAGTGGAAGACTACAGGTTTGCGTTATGGCCTGCTGGCGTGACTACGATTGATTTTTTAGGTGCCAATTACATGCCGTTTTTGGAAGTAATTTTTAGAGGCGGTATCGATGAGCGTTCCCTATACGTCGGGAATGGTCGTTTTCGATTTGACACAAGTATTGAAGTGAATGATCCAGCCCCTGGCTACCCCGATGTTGAAGGCGCTTACAGCGGTGTTGTCCTTCGCAATAGCGCAACGGGTAACTACGGAGACGGACACGTTAGCCTGTATACCGCGTATCCAGGGTCTAGCTTATTGCGCGTTACAGGGTACACACAGTGTGGAGATGGTAATGAACTCATCATCAATGATAAGGGCCAACTGCGTGATTCAGAAGGCCTTCGGAATACCCAGAAGTATACAATTAAATTTACCAAAACCTGCCCCCCTCCTTCTCCGTTTGGTTTTGGCTGGAGAAACATGCCTTAACGAGTTTATGCTATACTATTGTCATGAATACAGCATCTCGACCCGATTGGCTTAAAATAAAGCATCGACAATCCGATGACATTGCTTCGCTACGAAAGACGGCGAAGTCTCTTAAGCTGGCAACAGTCTGTCAGGAAGCGAATTGTCCGAATCTCTTTGAATGTTGGAGTGAAGGCACGGCAACGTTCATGTTGATGGGCGATACCTGTACGCGGGGTTGCCGATTTTGTAACGTCACGACAGGGAATCCGAATGGCTGGCTGGATGCGGATGAGCCTCAAAAGCTGGCCGATACCATCGCAGAAGCGGGGTGGTCCTATGTCGTCTTAACCGCAGTGGATCGCGATGATTTGCCCGATGGCGGGGCAACGCACATGGCCAAATGTATTCAAGCTGTTTTGCAACGTTCACCTCATGTAAACGTGGAAGTGCTTGCGCCAGACTTTGCTGGTGATTTTGAGGCCTTACGCGTGGTGCTCGATAGTGGATTGCATGTCTTCGCGCATAATGTGGAAACGGTGAAACGCTTGCAGCGAAGTGTGCGAGATCGGCGTGCGAATTATCAACAGAGCCTTGATATTCTTAAAGCAGCCAAAGCCATGCGTCCTGAACTACTCACCAAAACCTCGATCATGTTGGGGCTTGGCGAAACCGAAGACGAGATTCTCGACTGTTTTGCTGATCTACGCGCCATTGATGTCGATGCCATTACCTTAGGGCATTACTTACAGCCTTCCCCTAAACATTTACCTGTCGCTGAATGGGTGCCTGAAGAACAGTTCGTGCGACTCAAGGAATTAGCCGACACTACTTATGGCTTTAAATACTGCGCATCAGGCCCCTTGGTGCGAAGCTCTTATAGAGCAGGTGAACATTACTTGGCAGCGATGCTAGAGAGTCGCAAGCAATAACGATAATTTATTCAAGGCCTGACCGCGATGACTGATGATGTTTTTCTCACTCATTGAGAGTTCCGCCATCGTATACGGAAGCGGGTTTCCATCATCATTCAGAGGATGCACCATCGGGTCGTAGCCAAAGCCGTTTGAGCCAACGAGCTTTCCATCGTCTCTTACCTGAACAGGGCAGCGTCCTTCAATGCGGTGGGCGTCGTCTTTTTTAATGTCATATAAGACTATCGCACACGCAAAATAGCCATGACGCTGATCGAGTTCAACCCCTTCTAACAACCTATAAAGGGCGTCACATCGCTGAGGGTGCGTTATCGGTGAGGCATCATCAATCCCAAGAAGTTCTGCGCGACGCTCTTGCGTCAACCAACGATTTGAATGTACCCCAGGAAAGGCATCCAAGCCGTCTTTCCCCGCAAGAGCATCAACCACGAAGCCTGAATCATCCCCAAGCGTGAAGCGAACACCTTTAAGGGTTGCTTCTTCAACAATGTGTCGTGCCTTGATTTCCGCATTGCCGATAAACGTTGGCGCATTTTCATCAATGCCCGAAAGATTAGACGCAGGCTGTACCAAGATCGATTGTCCTAAAAAATAGGCGGACATTTCCTGAAGTTTGTGAGCGTTCCCGCTGGCTACGAGTATTTTTTTTGAAGTGTCCATAAGTAGCGTGTAGGCTCCTGCATCTGCATAAAGTGAGGGGTGAGTTCCAGTGCATCACAGTGTAGCAGGAGTTGCGGCGAGCCATCAAGTGTTTCTGTATCGTAGGGGTGAGCCTCGTATCCACCCGAAGGTGAGGCTGGTTGGTAGGCAGACACAAGACCCGCCCCTATATCAGGAGGCGTTAAATAAGGCGTTAATAATGTTCGCGTTATGGTGGCTTCCTGTTTACTTAAATTGCTGATTAACAATACCCCCCTTGGCGCGAGCATCTCCACCAGTGAAGCAAAAAATCGTTCAGGCCGGAACTGTTGCTTCCCCAGCCCCCACGCGCAATGCTCACTGGCTTGCATAAACGGCAAAAAGCAGGAAACCACATTCGCTTGCCCGCTAAACTGCGATGCGACGTTCATCATATTATCTTCAATGTAATCAACGTTTGGAAATTGGGCAACCATTCCCCGCGCATAATCGCCCCGCGTTTTCCCATCGAGATAACGCCGATAGGGATCAAGCTCAATGCCTGTGAAGCGGATAGGGCTATCGGATAAAGCGGTTGCCGCCGCGAGTAAGGCAGGCAACATGCCCAGATTCTTACACCCCACGTCTATCCAGTGGAAAATAGCGTCGTCATCCTGAGGGGAGGCATTTTGTAAAAGTGGCGTAGCCGAAGGATCTCCCAAGTGATGTAGAAGATCCTTCGGCTCCACAGGCATCAACCCTTCGGTGTGACTGTTTCGCTTAGGATGACAAGATATTGCAGGCAGATGTTCAAGCATCCGATCAATTTGATCGAGTTGGTAGAGGCTTTCGAGTGCTACCCATGACCAGTTAGGCTGTAAAAAAAATTCTAAAGAATAACGCTCATCCAACAGGTGATGTCGCTTAATGGAGGCCTCGGTATTGGGCCGTTTGTACCGATTGATATCAAGATTCATCACCCAGTCATCGGGCGCAATGGCACTGTTCCCATTGCTCAACAGTTTGCGCAGTTTCCACGAAATACCCACGTTCTAACCCGCTTTCTGTTGACCCGCTTCTCGCCCTTGCCCTATCATAGAGGATATTCTGCATTTACGATAGGAGTCCTTTGTGGCGCATCCTCTAAAAAACTTAGATATTCAATCAGCCAATGTACTTGTCGTGACAGGCGCCGAAGGCGCAGGGCGCTCTACCTTAATAGAAGCCCTCTATGCCCTCATGCAGCCGAAGCAACAAAGCCCAACGTTGTGGGTGGATACAACTCTCGATTGTGGCGTATTGCGGAAGCTCAAGGGATTATCCACACTCAAAGGCGTTGAAGGCCGTTCACTGGTGGAGATGCTCCAGATTCTCGATGCCCAGCGTCCACCGATTGGGCCTGAAATCGACTGGCAACTTGCGGAAGTTCCTTATCCGATTGCAGGATTGCATGAGGGCGTTAGTCTATATCCTGATACGCAGGCGAAAATGGCTCAGCATGAACGCGCCATGCTGGTTGAAGACCCCTATATTTTAAAAGCCTTGGCCTATACATGGCCTCGTTTTTTAGCGAAGAATTATCAAGCAGTGATTTTCAATGGCTTTGATGAACCCTTAACGCGCTCACTTTTCTCTAAAATGCCTGTCGATTTACTCTATCTAACCACCCCTCAACATGTCGCAGATGAAGAAACGCTCAATCGCCTAAGAGCTTGTGGCACTTGGAACTCCACGAATGTCTTGATGACGCAAGCCCCTGCTCATGCACCCTTGCACCACAGTTGGGATGCTATTTTGGAAGCCTCTTCGTCATGGCGGTTTATCGGACGACTTCCGTATTTTCAGAATGATGACGAGTGGCAGCATGGCTATTTAGGAAATCTGAAAAGTTGTCTGCTTCGTCTCAACTGGTCGGGCGGCTCGTTGGTATAACACCCATTAGAGCTAACGTCTAAAATAATGATACACTTTACTTCTTACTCCCTCTCCCTTAGGGGGCACGCCTCGCTCGCCCCACCTATGGCGAGGGCGGTAGGCGGGCTATGCTGGGGTCGGGGAAACCAGCCAGTTCACCTTTAGGGTGTTCAGTTAATTTTGAGTAGTGCTATACAACAATCCACCCTTCCCTTTACCGAAGTTATAGCTAACGTTATAATCTTTGATACGCTTTCGGGTTGAGGTGGCTGGTTTCCCCCACCCCTACCCTCCCCCTAAGGGAGAGGGAGTAAGAAGTAAAGTGTATCATTATTTTACGCGTTAGCTATATTACAAATAGTCTGTATAGTAATGAGAGGAAGTCGCTTCGTAACAAAATGCTTAATTTAAGCTAGTATGTTTAATAGATTAAGCTTCATTATAAAGGAATTGTGCCCTGTGTTCTCCCCCTGTTTAACTCATTCGCCACCTCCCTTGCCCCGCTCGCTGAAGGTTATGAGCGTTTTTGGAACGCGCCCCGAAGCGATTAAAATGGCGCCACTGGTGAAGGCACTTGAGCACTGCGACTGGGTGGAATCCATTGTGTGTGTCACAGCGCAACACCGCGAGATGCTGGATCAGGTGCTGAACCTGTTCGATATTACGCCCACTGTTGATCTTAACATCATGCGTCCCAATCAAGACCTGTTTCAGATTACGACGAACGTATTGCTCGCGATGAAAGATGTATTGGCTGAATACGCCCCCGACATCGTGTTGGTGCATGGGGATACAACCACAACCTTTGCCACAAGCCTCGCGTGCTACTATGCGCGCATCCCTGTCGGGCATGTCGAAGCGGGGTTGCGTACCTTTAATAAGGACTTTCCGTTTCCTGAGGAAATTAACCGCGTGTTGACGGATGCCGTGGCGGATTTGCATTTTGCCCCAACGTCGCAATCGAAGAAAAACCTGCTAAGCCTAGGCGCCAAAGAATCAAGCATTTACATTACAGGAAATACGGTGATTGATGCGCTCTTTCAAACCCTGGAATCGGCTAAAGTTAAAGGGTTGAAATCACCTATCGAACTTAAAGAAGGGCAACGGCTTGTGATGGCAACCGTTCATCGGCGCGAGAATTTTGGCGCCCCCTTGGATGAAATCCTTTCCGCCATTCTAGACATTGTCGAGGCGCATGAGGATGTTGTGGTGGCGTTGCCTGTGCACCCCAATCCGAATGTAAAGCCCAAGGTGGAAGCAGCGTTGGGTGGGCATCCACGGATTCGGCTACTGCCTCCTTTAGAGTATGAACCGTTTTGTTTGCTGATGGAAACCGCAAGCTTGATTCTCACCGATTCAGGTGGGGTGCAGGAAGAAGCACCCTCCTTAGGGATTCCCATTCTTGTGTTGCGAGACGAAACTGAACGCCCTGAAGCCGTCGATGCTGGCACTGTCATCTTAATTGGCCCGCATAGAGAAGCCTTGGTCAACGCGGCCACAAAGGCCTTAAGCCAACGCAATCAAAACGTTCACCCTCCCACAAATCCCTATGGCGATGGGAAAGCCGTCTCTCGGATACTTTACGCCTTGCACCAATTCGCGCAGAACATGTAACAAGCTTGTAATTATGTTTTTCGATCTTTGAGGTTTAGGCTCTCTTGTCGTATGCTTATTTATAGATTTAAAACTTGCTCAATGGTAGCCACACATCGCTAAGGAGTGTTCGCACGTGAAATTTTGGAACTGGTTCGGTAATCGGATGGAAACCCAAGATCTTGGGATCGATTTGGGGACTGCGAACACCCTTATCTGCACCTCGAAAAAAGGGGTTGTGTTGCGCGAGCCTTCTGTTGTTGCGATTGATTATAGTCAGCAACCTGCTCAAGTCCTTGCTGTTGGGATTGAAGCCCGCGACATGATGGGCCGAACGCCTGCTAACATCCGCGCGGTGCGTCCCTTGCGTGAAGGCGTGATCGCTGATTTTGAGTGGGCTGAGATGATGCTCCGTGAATTCATTACTAAAGTCACTGCAGGCAAGAACAACGTCTTTACGGGCAGTCTTGGCCGCGTGGTGGTGTGTGTCCCCAGTGGTGTCACAGAAGTCGAACGTCGCGCCGTAGGCGATGCAGCGTTTTCTGCAGATGCGCGTTATGTGAACATTATTGATGAGCCGATGGCTGCCGCTATTGGTGCAGGAATGCCTGTCGATAAACCTATAGGCAGTATGATTGTGGATATTGGTGGCGGAACAACCGAAATTGCTGTTCTTAGTCTGAATGGTATTGTGGTTAGCGATAGCTTGCGTATTGCAGGCGATGAGATGAACGACAACATCCAGCAATATATGCGTGTTCATTACAACCTCTCTATTGGGGAGCGCACCGCCGAAAAGATCAAGGTGACTCTGGGCAGTGCTTACCCCATAGGCGATGAAGAAGAGATGGATGTCCGTGGTGTCAATATGGATACAGGATTGCCGTTCACCGTCACTGTCGGGAGTGGGGAAGTTCGTGAGTGTTTGCAACCGACGGTATTAGAAATTGTCGAAGCAGTGAAAAACACCCTTTCCATTACGCCTCCTGAAATGGCGGCTGATATTATGGATCGTGGCATCATGCTCTGTGGTGGTGGTGCGCTTCTCGCTGGTTTGGATGAACTCTTGCGTCTCGAATTAGATGTCCCTGTCCATATTGCCAACGACCCCCTTTCGTGTGTTGTGAACGGCACCGAGAAGATTCTCACGGATCCTGCATACGCTAAAATCCTCGAATTGACGGAGTACGACGGTAGAGTATCAGTCATGAGATAGTCTCCTTCCCCCTCTTTCCTTTTCAAGGAGAGGGTTGGGGCGAGGTTGGAGGTGGGGTCAAGTTCCACGCGTCTCCCCCTCACCCGAAATTGTACGTTTTCCCTAGGGAAAATTCGGCAATTTCTACCCTCTCCCTAACGGGGAGAGGGGGTAAATCTTTTATGATGAGTGAATAAATAATGTCTACCAGTTTTGATAACCATGTATCCGATAATGTTGAAATTGCTTCAATGGCGATGCGCCCTGATGAAGCAAGCGCGTATCCAGCACCGAGTGAATCAACGGCCTTCTTGCCGTCCTCCAGCAACATGACCATCGTGTTAATCGAGCCACAGATCCCCCATAATACAGGCGCCATCATGCGTCTTGCTGCCTGCACAGGCTCAACACTTTTTCTGGTAGGAAGCTTGGGATTCACGCTCGATGCCAAGGGGGTCAAGCGATCCGCGATGGATTATGATGAAGTGGTTCAGCCGCAGCATGTGTATAGTTTTGATGACGTGCTTGCGCAGCATCCGCAGAATACCCCAGTCTTTTTCATGAGCGCAAAAGCCAAGCGAAGCCTCTGGGAAGTATCCTTTCCCCCTGAATGTATTCTGGTTTTTGGAAGTGAAACCAAGGGATTACCCGCTCATTTTGTGGAACGTCAAGGAAATAAAAGCCTACGCATTCCAATGGTGCAGGGGGTTCGCAGTCAGAATTTGGCAAACTCTGTCGGCGTTGTGCTTTACGAAGCTCTCCGCCAACAAGTGCCTATTTAGCAGGTCTTCATTCACATACTGGTATTTTGATTAAGGCTGTGTTTACATAGGAACACTCAAACGAATAGGCTCACCCATTAAGTGAGTTGTTGATTTAAAAAGGATGACGACATGACAGGTTTTGATGACGATCAGGTAAGCGAACAAATTCAAAGTATTGATGTAGTAGAAACCACCGATGAAGATGGGCAAGTCCATTACTTTGAACCTGTTGAAGAGTTTGAAATTGATAACCAGCTTTATGCGCTGCTTATTTATCAGGGAAAAACACTTGAGCCTGGCGAAGATGAAGAGCAAGACGATGAAGGCTATGAAGAAGAGTTTGTCGTGATGCGCGTTATTATGGATAATGACGGTCGCCTCTATGAATCCATTGAAGATGAAGCTGAATTTGAAAAGATTGTGGCTCAGCTTGAAAAAATGGATTTTGAAATCGATTTGTTTGAGCATCTAGGCTTGAACGAGAATCACGATAATTAAAACAGTCTATAAACGCACTCGCCTATGATACACTGGAAAATACGCTTTATTATTTTTTAGAGGGGATGTTTCCATGAAGTTTGCCGTTATTGTTGTATTTGCTGCGCTGGTTGGAATTATGGTGTTGGCTCCTGCTTTAAATGGGGGAAATTCTGAGCATTGTGAAATGACTACGGATCGCCCAGCAGTCACTCCTTCATTGGCGCAAGCTGTTGAAACACAAGGCATGATGCAGGTTGCGCTTGATAAAAAAATCACTACGTTTATGGCCAAGGCGGATGACCAAGATAAGGCCTTGTTTGCGAAGGCGGATACTGCTTGGCATGTCTACGTTTTGGAATCCTGTCGTTTGCAGGGTCACGAATTTGAAGATGCCCATGATGTAAATGCAGAAGATAATCGTCTTCATAATGTTGGCGAGGCATTGTGTATGAACACAAATCTTCAACGCCGTATGGAAGATATAGATGCCCTCATCGCCCACAACTAGAGAAGCATAGCCGTGCGTGTAAGCAAGTTATCTAATACCAATCCGCCCTTCATTCTTGGAAAGGTTGTAAGATTCCTTAACATTAAAGAGGAGTGTTGTCATGGTTCAACAAATCGTACTGGCGTGTGATCACGCAGGGTTTAGCTTAAAAGATGTTATTAAATCGGCTTTAATCGAGCGTGGCTTAGACGTCATGGACTTGGGTTGCCATAACGCTGAAGACAAGGTGGATTATCCTGAACAAGCCAAGGATTTGGCAATGGCCATGAAAGAGCATGGGATTCAGCGTGGGATTATCACGTGTGGGTCTGGTGTTGGGGTTCAAATCGCGGCAAACCGTCACCCGTGGATTCGAGCCGTTCATGCCCATGATGCGCATTTAGCAAAGCTAAGTCGTGAACATAACGATAGCAATGTCCTGTGTATTGGTGGACGTTTTGTTGCGCCTGCTTACGGTCTTTATATTGTTGAAACGTGGTTATCCAGCGTCTTCGAAGGTGAGCGGCATCAACCCCGCGTGGGTATGTTAGAATGCCTCGGCATTGAAGCTTAATTAAGGCTTTCTCATGGTTGTTTGCCTATCTTTTTGAGATACTGACCATAACGAGATTTCCCAGTAATTTACGGAGCACGACACAATGACATCCTCCCTTCAGCATTTAGCTAATGTAGACCCTGATATTTTTGATATCACGCAGGAAGAACTTGCTCGGCAACAGGGTACGCTTGAAATGATCGCGAGCGAAAATTTTACGAGTCAAGCGGTAATGGAAGCTTGTGGAACGGTTCTCACCAATAAGTACGCCGAAGGAACTCCTGGCAAGCGGTACTACGGCGGTTGTGAGATTGTCGATAGAGCAGAAGTCATTGCGATAAATCGTGCAAAAGAATTGTTTGGTGCGTATCATGCCAATGTTCAGCCGCATAGCGGTGCGCAAGCCAATATGGCTGCGTTTCTGGCTGCTGGCTTAAAAGCAGGCGACACAATCATGGGCATGGATTTGTCTCATGGTGGACACTTGACGCATGGTTGCCCAGTAAACTTTTCGGGCATGTATTTTAAGGTCGCGGCCTATGGCGTGAATCCTGAAACTGAAGAGCTGGATTACGACAACATCCGTGAAATCGCCTTACAGGCAAAACCAAAGCTCCTTATTTGTGGAACAAGTGCTTACCCCCGTGCGATTGACTTCGCTAAGTTCCGAGCCATTGCAGACGAAGTCGGTGCGATTGTTCTCGCTGATGTGTCGCACATCTCTGGATTAGTCGTCTCTGGCGTTCATGCAAGTCCCTTCCCCCATTGTCAATTAGTAACTACGACCACGCATAAAACACTTCGTGGGCCTCGCGGAGGCTTGCTGATGTGTGCGGATGAATCACTGGCTAAGGCGATTGATAAAGCCCTCTTTCCTGGCATTCAGGGCGGCCCCTTGATGCACGTCATTGCCGCCAAAGCGGTTGCCTTTAAAGAAGCATTGGCTCCTGAATTCAAGGTCTATGCACAAGCTGTTGTCGATAATGCGAAAGCCCTTGCGGAGGGCCTGCAAGCCCGTGGGATTAAGCTTACGACCAATGGCACTGATACCCACTTGCTCGTCATTGATTTAAGCCCTCTCGATAAAACGGGTAAGGCTCTGCAGAATCTTCTCGAAGAGATTGGCATCACCACCAATAAAAATACTGTCCCGAACGACACCCAAAGTCCCTTTGTGACGAGCGGTATTCGCTTAGGAACCCCTGCTCTTACCACGCGTGGCTTCGATACTGAAGCAATGCTTGAGTTGGCTGATATTATTGCGGATGCTATCCTAACCGACGTTCCTGATAAAGCTGCATTGCTGGTTCGTTCTCAAAATTTGGGTGCGCGTTTCCCACTTTATGAGGGGTTAGTTCCTCAACTTCCTGCAATTCACAGTGCGTAACAAGCGTCTTCCAATATGATACGATAGTGGTTCACTTACGATGCATCCCTTTGCGAGAAAGGCTCTATGCCTGTGCCCTTAGATTCAAACCTGAGCTACGATTTGATCCTTGGGTTCTCAGCAGCCCTTGTATCATCCCTTATTTGTGTGCCGATTGTTGCAAAATATGCCTTAAAGGCCGGGCTTTTTGATGCTCCCGGTGAGCGGAAAATCCATAAATCACCGATTCCTCGCCTTGGTGGGATTGCGATATTCTTTAGCTTTATTTTAGCACTCGGCGTTGTTGGTGCGATGGGCCACTCACCCACCCTTTTTTTATTAGGCAAGGGAAACCTCGGCTTAATTGCAGGAGGAACCATGATCTTCCTGCTGGGACTTTTGGATGACCTGCTAAATCTTTCCCCCTATGTAAAACTTGCGGGGCAGTTCTTGGCTGCGTTTGTAGCCTTTGGAATGGGGGTTTCCATTGAAGCCTTTGATTTACCAGGCAGTCTGTTGCTTGTTCTAAATGCTATGAGTCTGCCTGTCACATTGTTGTGGATGGTCGGGATATCCAATGCGGTGAACTTTATCGATGGCGTGGATGGTCTCGCAGGCGGCGTCGGGATGTTTGCCGCAATGACCCTCGCTGTGGTGGCCATCTTTACGGGGCAACCGCAAGTAGCCTTGCTTGCCTTAATCTTGTGTGCCTCTATCTTAGGATTCTTGGTGTACAACACTCATCCTGCTCGTATTTTCATGGGAGATAGTGGCGCGTTGTTTATCGGGTTCACTCTCGCCTGTTTAAGCGTGTTGGGTGTTTTAAAAACGTATACGGTGGTTATGCTTGCACCGATTATGGTTCTTTCTATTCCTGTGGTGGATATTATTTATTCAACCTTTAGGCGCATCTCCTTAGGAAAAAGTCCCTTTATAGCAGATGCTTCACACCTCCATCATCGTTTACTCAATGCAGGATATTCTCAGCCCAAAGTGGTTATTTTCTTTTACTCACTGGCCGTCTTAAGCGGTTTAGCAGTGGCGTATTACATCCATTCGCTCGACTTGTATTTACGGTTGGTAGGCGGGCTAAACCTCCTTGCTGTAATTCTTGTACTTATATTCCGCTTTAAGGATTGGAAGCAAGGGGATAAGGTGCAGAAAGGGGACGCTCCTTCGTGATGTGGCCCTTTCAGCGTTCTAAGGGACGCCGTCGTCCTATACGGCGAGGCCCTGCGTGGTATCTTCAGCCGAAGTGGCAAGTCACGACTATTCTTGTGGGTGCGATTGTTGCGGCGAGCCTCCTGTTTACAGGTGCTCTGTTTTTAAATTACACGCAAACCAACGATCATATTCTGCAAGCGCAGCAGTTAATGAACGAAGGCAAGCTTGCATGGGCTGCGCAGGAACTGGAATCGGTGGTTGAACAAGACCCCAAGGCATACATGGCGTGGGTGTATCTAGGGCAGTGTTATCTTGAATTGAATGATGTCGATAAAGCGGAAAATGCGTTTGAATCGGCAATGGCTATACGGCGCAACGCCGATACATCAACCCAGTCATCTGAAGAGTTAGACTTAGTGAGTACCCTTGCGAAAGCGAAAATTCTCGGTTTGCAGAATCGCTATAAAGAAGCTGAGGGATTGCTCACCAAGCTTTACGAAACGCACCCAGGAAACACTGATCTCAAAGCAGCCCTATGGGATGTTTATTATCGTTGGGGGACGTGGCACCTCAAGAATGAGAATAATCCCGAGAAAGCTTTAGAACTTTTTCAGCAAGCGCGGAGTTTTGTAACTCGGTATCGCTATGATATGACCCTCCAAAATGCGATGACAGATGCTATTGAAAAATCGTACGATCGTTTACTGAAGACCCCCGAAACAACCTTGGCTACGCGAAAAAAGTTCTTAGAATCTGCGTTGGATATGCATTACAGCCACCCCCTTCTTGATCGACTAGCGCGTGTTCAGTCTGAAATGGGTGAAAAAGAAAAAGCACTTGATACCCTGCGTCAGGCCTATGCGTTGTCGCCAACGTTATACGGATTACGGTACGTGAAATCATTGGAAATAGCGAAGGGTGATGCCCAAAAATCAGGGGACAAAAAGGCTTCTGCCCGCTACAATCAGAGTCTCGCTGAGGTGGGTAAAACATTGCAGAAAAACGATCAAAAGAGTGCCGTCCTCCCGTATGTAATAGCGGTGTCCTTAAATACATTTGAAGCCGATATATTAGATGCTAAAACAGGAGAGTGGCAGCCCAAACTGGGCTTCACCATTACGAATCAAGACCCCGATCAAACCGTTGAACGGTTGCGGTTACGGGTGCGCTTAAGTTCGGGGGGTGCTACTCTCTTTCAGCAATATGTGTCACTCAATCAGGCATTGACCCCTAAAGGGGATATGGCATCCTCTCAACCCATGACGATTCCTGTTGAGACTTCGTTTACCCCACAGCAGTTGAAGGGGGGTATTCTTGAGTGTGAGATTGCCGTCACCTTTGAGGAGGGAAGTCGTGCGGTGTGGTTCCCCATGCTCTCTCAAAAAAAAGAGGTGATTGATCCTGCTGTGCTACAGGGAGTCAATTTTCCATGGGAAACAGCCAAGAAGGATGATTCTAAAAAGCCAGCAAGTACGCTGCCTCGTGAATCCACTTAAACTACGGCTATGTAGGGGATTATCCCTTAATTTCATTTGAGAACGTTAGAATAGTTTGCTAAGATAGTAAAAGCAATTACATATTTATGTTGAGTGAGGGAAAAAGACATGCGCGACTTCGATGAAAGCACCTTGGTAGAGCTATCCGTCATGGGCATTGCGCTGGATACCCGCACGGGAACCCCGATTGTCGTTCTGAATGACCTCGAAAAGCGGCGTGCGCTCCCTGTATGGATCGGTACCGCAGAAGCTAGCGCCATTATTCGTCAATTGGAAGCAGTAGAATCCAATCGTCCAATGACCCATGATCTTATGCAAAATATGATTAACGAACTCGGGTATACCCTTCAACGCGTCGTGATTAAAGATATTGAAGACGACACCTATTTTGCAGCGTTGTACCTTAAATGTGAAGATACTGGTAAGGTCGTCGAACTTGATGCCCGCCCATCTGATGCAGTTGCTTTAGCACTCCGAACCAGCGCCCCTATTTTTGCAACCGCTCATGTCATTAACGACGGAACTGTGAGTACGGATGAAGCCCGCGATGAGCAAGAGACAGAAGCCTTTAAAGACTTCTTGAAAAATATCAAGGCCAGTGATTTTAATTTCCCTGGTGATATTCAAAGCGACCAATAGAGAGCTACACTAATCCCGCTTCTCGGTGCATCTGCGTCATGGGGCCGTGGCCTGTGACGACGACGGTATCGCCATCAAGGGGATAAAGTCGGTTACGCAGGGATTTTGTAATGGTGGCATGATCTCCACCCCACAGGTCGGTCCGGCCAATGCCTCCACGGAAGAGGGTGTCTCCTGCCACGAGAATACCTTGATCTTCCAGATGAAAACAGCAGGAACCCGGTGTATGCCCAGGCGTGAACAACGTTTGATGCTTGCCTAAGCCTTCAAGTTCTAGGGGTTGATTGTCTTGCAGAATACCATCGGGGGCTTCGGTTTTGGTCGTTGGGGCGGGCATTCCAAATCGCGCGCATTGCATTTCGAGGTTATCCCACAAAAAACGATCGGCCTTATGAAGAAACAAGGGAGCACCTGTTTCCTTCCGCAACGCTTCAGATGCCATAAAATGATCAAAGTGAGCATGGGTATGGTACACCGCTTTCAGCGTTACCTTTTGGCTCATAAGGGTCGCTAAAAGTGCTTTGGCATCTCCACCAGGGTCAATAATAATCGCTTCGTTGATAATGCTGTTAATAATAATGGTGCAGTTGCACTTAAGGGGGCCTACCGCTGCAACATAGACATGGATATGCTCATCTTGCGTAGGGATTTCGTCAAATTTTAGTGCCATGCTATTCTCACCTCTATTTAAAAGTTTACTACCTTTGAAATATTAACATACCTTGAAGAGGGATGCGTTCACACGTTCGATGTGCTACACTACTAGGAGTGATCTTAAAGGATCACATTAATGGAGTGAAATAGTTTAAAGCTTGATACCTCGTTCTTCAACCCCTTTGCGATACGTGTATAGCGATAAATGTCTTGTCGAGACCCTCCTCTTAGAGGCTAATTCGTTATGTAATATAATAGATAAGGTCTTATTGCCTCTATGAAGCCTAAAAGAGTTCGTCCCTGGTTTAGATTGATTCCTAATAAACTCGATTTTATCGGTTTGTTTTCTATCGTATTAACATTATTCTGGGTGTTGAGCGTAACGGCTTTGAACGGACAGCAGATTTTACCGTCTTGGGCAAATAGCGGGGATCGCATGGTTGTATTTACTGCAAAGTGGTGCGCTTCTTGTGTTACCTTGGTCCCGAGTATTCAATCGGTATCCAGTCGTTTAAACATCCCCGTTTCGCTTGTTGATGTTGATTCTACATCTGCTCCAGGGCAAGCAAGTCAATACGGTCTACAAGTGACACGTAACAGCTTACCTCAGGTATATCTTGTTCAGGGCGATAAGCATACGTTGGTCTTAAACGGTGCTCAGTATAATGCGGGTGATGCGGGCAAGGCTGGCAAGGATGTTGAATCTAAAGTAAATTCTAATCGTTAGAACGTTCTTTAAATCAAGTGTGTTTCGAGCCATTCATTGCAAAGCGTCGTAAATCGTTCTGGATGCTTTAGAAATAAATCTTCAGCGTGATGAGCCTTTTCAAACACTTCGAGTTTCTTCAGAGGTGCTATTGTGGATCGATGAAGAGCCTCTGTATGCCATGCATAAACAGTAGGGTCATCACTGCCTGCGATAAAGAGGGAGGGTGTTTTCATACGCGTTATCACATCGATCGGCTTAGTCTTGGGAAGAAAAATATTTCCAACACGTACATTACGACGCTCTTTAAAAGTGTGCTTTTTCATCGTGTTTATAAACGCTGATGGACGCCAGAACTGATTCTCAATTTTGTAGACATTGCTTGGTGGACTAATGGCGATCAGTGCATCGATATTGGTATTTGCTGAACAGTGGAGAATCGAGGTGGCTGCCCCGAGTGAGAATCCCATCAACGCTACTTTTTCATAACGGTCTTTTGCGTAACTTACCACGGCTGCGATGTCTTGTTCTTCACGAGCAGTAAAGGTAAACAATCCAGAGCTTCGCCCGTGTCCCCGAAAATCCATTGTGATGACATCTAATTGGTCGAAGAACACATCAGACATTCGCATAAACGGCCCAGCATCTTTGCACATGTACCACCCAGGCGCGATAATCAGGCAGGCTTCACGGTTGTCATCGTAGTGGTTACAGGCGATTTTCGTACCATCTGATGTCTGGAGATAAAGTTCGTGCATAGGATAAAACGCCTTAAGTAAGAAGGGATACTGCCACTATACACAAAATAAGGATGCAGAGTGGCAACCAACGTTTCCATATCATGCGAACGATTTGGTGTATATAGTATGGCTGTGTCTATGGCAAAATAAGAATAACCAAACAAGGAGGCACAACAGATGAATTATTGGGTAAAGTTGATGTTATGCCTGTCCCTTATTTATACAATCTATAACTACTTGCAGCAGTTGCACCACGTCGTGAAAGGCGATTTTGCAGAGCACCAGCAAAATCAACTGGATAAGTATAATCGTTTGTCTCAGTTTGTGCCGTCTAATTTCGTACAGCCTATTGGGCTGTCTGTTTTTAGTATCAAGGTACTCATTGGGGTTCAACTGTTAATTCTGGTTGCTCTCTCTTAGAGGAAGTCTTTTCATAGGTGTCTTTTCTGTTTCCTCTCCTGAAGTCGATTCTCGGCCGCTACGCGAGTGATTGCGGAGCCAATCAACAGGATGACAAGTTTCTTACCTTTTCCATGACTTCCTAAATTGAAAAGAACGTGATGGGCATTCCTCTATATACTAAAAAAGCCCCTTGCTGGGAGCCTTAAAGTGAAATGGTGGAACTAGGTTGAGGTGAACCACCGACCTCACGCTTACATAGGTGTGTAATTCTGGAAGGGGAATGGTGGACCTAGTTGTCTCTCGCTTTGGCGCGTTCGCGCGTCGCTCTGGGAAGGGGACAGGTCCCCCTCCCAACCTCCCCCTCTTTTCATT
>Ga0163144_10010526_pt1 | contig 19707 bp, 9 predicted proteins | sample OliLak19BULKMAT1_FD_123175 | JGI IMG/M metagenome (GOLD analysis project Ga0163144, IMG submission 123175) | Freshwater microbial mat bacterial communities from Lake Vanda, McMurdo Dry Valleys, Antarctica - Oligotrophic Lake LV.19.BULKMAT1 | ecosystem: Environmental > Aquatic > Freshwater > Lake... | reverse complement strand
CGGCGTCACTTCGCCTCCTTTGAAGCCGCTGCTCAGCGTGACGACCGTGAAGAGGATCTTCCACCACCAGGAGAAGGGGTGGGCGCCGTCCGTTTCGAAGCTGGAGAGGATACTGACTCCGTTCGGTTCGCCGGGCGGGGCGTGAACTCCGAGGCCGAGATAGTCTCGCGTGCCGAGTGCATAGACGAGCGCGATGATGATCGCGCCGCCGGCCGCGGGGCGGAGGCACGCCCAAGGAATGAAGCGTTGGAACAGTCGCTTCACGCCATGTTCCATCTCGGCGAACATGAGGCTGACCAACCCGAACGCGACCGACGCGACGGCAACCTTCGCGAGGAGGAGCCAGTCGATGCGCGGGAGCGTGGCAATCACTTGGTGGTAGTCGGTATGGTGGACGCCCCAGGCGTGGCAGGACCAATCGCCGACGACGCTGGCCAGGAGGCAAGGGACGAGTGACTCGTGCGAAATGCGGCCGACGGCGATCACCTCCAGCGCGAAGATGGCGCCGGCGAGGGGCGTGCCGAAGACGCCGCCGAAGCCGGCGGCGATGCCGGTCATCAGGAGCGTGCGACGGTCGGGGGCGCTCAGCCGTAAGCGGCGGACGGCGGCGGAGGCGATGCTGCCTCCCATTTGGATGGCGGTTCCTTCACGGCCGGCGGAGCCGCCGAAGAGATGGGTGACGACCGTGCTGATGAGGATCAGCGGCGCCATCCGCGCGGGGACGCCGCCGCCGGGTTCATGGATCTCGTCCATGATCAGGTCGTTGCCGCGCTCGGTCGACTTACCGATCCATTGGTACAGGAGCGCGATGGCAACGCCGGCGAGGGGGAGGAAGTAGAGAAGTTGGGGCTCGCGCCACTGCGTGCGGGTGGCCCAATCGAGCATCCAGAGAAAGAGGGCGCAGGCCGAGCCAATCGCCGCGGCGATCGGGCCGGCTAGCAGCGTCCACTTCAGCAGGTAGACGCCAAGCGACGCATGCTCGCGCGGGTTCCAACGAACGGTCATTGATTGAATTCCCAAAAGCGTGCCGGCGGCGGCGATCGCGGGAATCGGAGGGGGCGACTCGCTTCGCCCAACAGATTTCCCACGATCGCGTTTCTTACGCAGTCGTAGGAGTCATCACCGCGGCCCGTAGGACCGGCGGTTAGGGCGAACTCCATCGCCGCAGATTATGCTACGGGGGAAGTATAGCCCCACTTGCGAGCGGAGTCTAACGCGGGTTCGGACTGGTCGCTTAAGCGACCAGTCCAGCGGCGCGGCGGGGGCGTCATTTGCCCGCGAGAGCCTTCAGAATCGCGGACCGTAGTTCACGGCCTTTGAGCGGCATCTTCACGACGATGCGGCGGTCGCCGGCTTGGGCTTCAGCTTCTAACGCGCCGTGGCCTTCTCCGAGCAGCAACACGGTCGGCAGCAGCTTGGTCCGCATATCGCCGCCGAGCTTGTTGAAGGCTTCGAGCGCTTCGCGGCCGAGTTGGCCGGAGCTGAGCATGATGACGTCGAACGCTTTCACGTCGTCGTAGATTCGCTGGAATAGGCGTTCGGGATCAGTGGTGACCAGGACCCTGTAGCCTTGTTTCTTGAAGAGTTCGCGGAGGAGGTCCTGCATCTTGTGATCGGATTCGACGATCATCAGCTTGCGGGGCTCGCCGGCGTCGTCTTGGCCTTCGAGCTTGGCCTGTTCTTCCAGCAGCGCGGGATTGTCTTTGGCTTCGGCGACTTTCTTGGCGGCCACCTTCAGGTCGGCGAGCATTTCACCCGGCGTTTGGTAGCGGCGGCTGGGGTCGAGTTCGAGCGACTTGGTGACAATCCGCGCGAACGCCAGCGGGACTTCAGGCGCCACGTCGAGAATTGGCTTGATGTCCATGAACCGCGACTTGCTCAGCCGTTGCGAGCGTTCGCGAGTTTCGGCGAGGGCCGGCTTGCCGCTGAGCATCTGGTAATAGATGCAGCCAGAGAAAAAGATATCGCTCCGCGTGTCGTCCTTGCGGACGTTGGTGGCCCGTTCGAGGCCGGCGTAGTCGATGGTCCGCGGGTTCGCTTCGTCGGCTTCGGCCCCTTCAATGCCGGCAAGGCCGAAGTCCAGAATCTTCGCGTCGCCGTCGCTGGAGACGATGACGTTCGACATTTTCAAGTCGCGGTGCGTGATTCCCTTGAGAAACCCATAGTTGAGCCCCGCCATCATGTCGGCGGCGATGCGGGTGGCGTGGAGCGGATCGAACTTGCCGCGGACCTTGTAGAAGTCGCGGAGGTTCTGCCCCTCGACGAAGTCCATGACGATGTAATTGAGGGCGCCGATGGAGACGACCTCGTGAATGCCGACGATGTTGGGGTGTTTCAGTTGGGCGCCGAGTTCCCCTTCGCGGCGGAAGAGCTCGCGTTTGTCGTCGCCGCCGGCACGGCTGTAGCGGCTGCGCAGTACCTTCACGGCGAACAATTCGCCCGTATGAATGTGCGTAGCGCGGAACACTCTGGCGAATGTCCCGGCGCCGACGCCATACAGGATTTTGTAGTCGCCGTAGAAGAAGCCGTTGCGATGCCCTTCGATCAGGCGGTCGAGCTGATAGTTGGTCAGCAGTCCGCGCCGGACGAGCGTTTGCTTGAAGGGTTCGTAATCGACGGCCCGCGTGCCAAACTCGGCCCAGACGCCGTTCAGGTCCTGTTCGGTCAGGACGTTGACGTCGACGGCCCGCTGCGCCAGCTTCTCAGCAGTGAGGGTGGTGGTCATCGCGCACTGGTGGGCTGTCTCGAAACGGGTGCCGAGCGAGCCGTTAGGGGAAAGTCAGCGGGAAAGTCAGCGGGAAAGTTGGAACTTTGGGAGACCGCCAGAAAACGAGCAATCCAATCGTGCTTGAAAGCCGCCGGCTTCGCCGACGGACGAACAAACATCAGCTTTCTTGGTCGTTCGTCCACCGGCGGAGCCGGTGGCTTTTGTAGCCTGCGGTTCTCCTCGAGCGCCGTCCGCGCGACAGTGCCCCTTGTCGCCAGGCCCCTTGTCGCCAGCGGTCGCCTCTCTCTTACTCTTCCAACTTTAGCCGATATTCGTCCCGTTCGCGACGAGTCGCTTCCAAATCGAACATGAGGTACTTCATGTCGAGGCGGAGCTGGCTGAGAGCGTCCTGGACCAGGGTGAGAATCCGGCGGCGGCGTTTGGTGCTTTCCATGACGGCGTCGACCAGCGGAGCGAGCTGAGCGGCGTACGGCGCCGGCATGCTGTGGATCGCCTCCGACAAGCGAAGGAGGTCGGCAGGGATCTGGTCCTGAGTGGTCGCGATCGAATCGGGCGTGTTGTTCATCGTGCGTCTCCGGGTGGCTTGCTGAGGCCACCCACTAAGGCACTGCTCGTGCCACGGTCATTCCAGACCAACGCCCCGTTGCTGCAAAGCTTTGTAATGAAAAGAGTTAACGTGCAGCAAGCATTTGGCGAATCGAGTTATTCTGCCACCCTGCCTGTGGCGGAAACGCCTCGACTTGATCTGGCCCCTGTGCGGAAAGACTGATACAAGCCCAAGTTACGACGAGCCGCGAGGCTGCCGACCGATGTTGCCCTGCCGCAACATGCGGGTCCGACGCCTAACCGCCGCTCGGCGATCGTGGGAGAGCGACGCCGCGTCCGCGAGCGGCGTCGTCATTTCTTGTCTGGCCACAGCGATTGTATGCATGGAAACGACAATGCGAAGTTGGCGCGCACGCGCTTGTCGCCTGTGCGCAGCGCTTTCAATCGCTGCTGCAATACTTGCATGGCCGTTTTGCCGAGTGGCGCCCGCTCAATCGATTGAAGCGTCGCAATCGTCGCCCGTGTTGCTGGACAATATGGACGACGCCACGCCGGCGCTCAAACTGCTGAATCCGTCGGCCGAAGTGCGGCTGATCGGCCAGGCGATTGAAGCTGGCCGGAGCCGATTTGGCAACGCCTCGGAGCGGGTCGTCGTCTCGGTCGCCCCGGGGAGTTCGGCGCAGCTCGCGTACGACTTGCCGGCGGCGATTGTGCTGAGCGAGACGCGACTCTCGGCGTGGGTCTCCTGCAATCGCCCCGGCGCCCAGTTGGCGGCGACGGTGGTGTTGCCGCGGGCGATCGACGAAGAGACGGGGGAGCCGCGGCGGTTGCTCATTCGTTCCAACAAGAACGGCCGCGGCGGCGATTGGGAAGAGCTCGACTTCAGCGAGATCGCCAAGGAACTGCCGGCACAGGCGCGAGTGGCGCGGGCCCACTTTGGGGGCGCCATGGACGAACGGGGGGCCTATGTCTCGCAACTGGTGATTCTCGCGCCGGGCGGACCTGGAAACACCGATTTGCGGGTCGACCAGGTGGCGATGTACGGCGTGCTGAACGTCGGCGGCAACGCGCCGGGGTCGGCGCCCAATGGCGTCGTTTCGGGTAGTCCGATCACGCCGGCGGCGTTTGAGGCGGCGGCCAGCAGCACGACGCCGGCGGTGACGGCGCTAAGCAGCAAGCCGCCGGCGGTGCCGCGGATTATTCAGTGGCAGGGTGAACCGCTGGAGTTCCTGCAGAAGCTGGGGTTTGACGCCGTCTGGATGGGTCGGCCGCCGATTGACAGCGAAATTGCCGACGCCCATCGCCTCGGGATGTTCATCGTTTGCGAACCGCCGACGCCGGAACAGATGCGGACGTTGCCGCTCGACGGACGCTTCGCCCAAGTGATGGCATGGGATTTGGGGACGCTCACCCAGCCGGGCGATCTGGAGCTCTGCCACCGCTGGGCGCAGGCGATCGAGTATTTCGAATCTGTCCCGTCACGGCCCGTGCTGCTACGGCCGACCGGCATGACGCGCGAAGCGAGCCGGATCGCCGACCTGGTGATGATCGGCCGGCCGACGCTCGGCTCGACGATTTCCTGGCCCGCCTATGGGGCGTGGCTCGGCCAGCAGCGGCGGCTGGTGCGCGGCGGCACGCCGTTGTGGGTGAATGTCGAGACGCACTGCGGTTCGCACTTTGCGTCGCAACTCGGCGCCCTGCGGGGGAGTTCGGCGGCGATCGTGCCGGCGACGTTCCACGACCTGACGATGGCGACGGCGGCAGCGTTCAGCGTTTCGCCGCGCGGGTTTTGCTTTCAGTCCCAGGCGAGCCTCGCAGGGGGCGAACCGGAGAATCAGATTCGCGGGTTAGCGTTGGAATTGACCAATCTCCGACTGGGATTGGCGGAGCCGTGGCTGGCCGCCGGTAAGTCGGCGACCGTGGCGCATTCGAGCCGGAACGACCTGAGCGGGCTGGTGATCAAGGTTGAACGCTCCCACCTGATCGTCCCGATGCGGTGGAGCGACCAAGCGTTGGCACCCGGAGGGAAAACGAACTCCCAGCCGATATCGTTCAAACTTCCAGGCGTCCCCGAATCGTCGGACGCCTATCTGCTCTCCATTGCCGGCTCGCAACGCCTACCGGCTAAGCGGGTGACGGGGGGTCTGCAAATCACGGTCGATCATCTACCCGACGACGCCTTTCTGTTGGTGACCGAGGATGGCTACGCGTACTCGCACATCGAACGCTATTTGCGGCAACACGCACCACGGGCGGCCCAGGCCCGAGTGGAGTTGGCGGCGCTGCGGCGACAACAGGCGGCCCAGGCATTGGGCATGTTGCCGGGGATCGACGCGCGGGCCGAACTGGCGCCGGTCGACGGCCAGATGACCGCCATCGTCGAAACGATGCGGCGGCGCGACTACGCCGCCGCGTTCGCGTGTGCGGCCGAGGCGGAGCGGTTGCTGGATGAAGCGTTGCAACGGATCGCTGCGACCACGGCGCCGACGTTGCCGGCCGGGTCGGCGCCGTTGCCGCTCGACTGGACAACGCTGGCCGAGTTGCGTTCGTTGGAAGCGGCGCTGCCGGGCGGCTCGCCGCCGCAAGCGGTTCCGGGAGGAGACTTCGAAGATCTCAACACGCTGCTGCAAAGCGGCTGGCAGCGGATCGAACAACCACCCGCCGGGGTGAAAACGGCGGTGCGGCTTTCCCCCGAAGCCCCTGGGCAGGGTTCGTACTGCTTGGAACTCCAGGTGCAGAGCGAAACCCCAGGGGGAACGCCGCCGGCGCTCCCTGCTGCGCCGGTGTGGGTCACCTCGCCGCCGCTGCAGACGCCGCCGGGGCATCTGATTGAAATCAGCGGCATGGTGCGGGTGGCCGAGGCGCCGCTTGGCGCGGCCGACCCGCTCGTGATTTTTGATTCGGTCGGCGGCGAAGAGGGGGCGATTCGGGTCGAGTCGTCGCCCGCCTGGCGGCCGTTCCGCATGTTGCGCGTGCCGACGCCGGGGGCCGAGATGCGGCTGACCATCGCCCTGGGCGGGGTCGGTCGGGCTCAGGTCGATGCGATTACCGTGCGATATATTCCGCTGCAGCCGGCGACAGTGGCGCAAACGCCGCGGTAAAGACGTTTTGGCTCGGGCAAATCCCGACCGGCCCAGGGTGGCACGCCCTAAGGTACTCCGCAGGGCGTGGCGAACTATCGCAGGCAACCACGCCCATCGGAGTACCTCTGAGCGTGCCACCCCACGATGGCATCTACGGACTGTCACTTCGGGCTGTGCGGGTTATGTCGCACAGGTCGACGCGCAAGGGGCTTCGGGACAACGAACGCCCGCTTGCGAGGCCTCCCGCTCCTTGTGGCTGCATTAGCCGCAACTTATACTCGGCGTTTCACTTGGAGCGAGATTGGGCAGGCTGGCGCAGACCTTCTGGGACTGCTGAACCATTGCCTTCCCGCCGTCGTAGTGCGTGTTACGTCGGATTCTCGCTAGCATGTTGGCGTGCCGCCTCGCGGCGCAGTCGCCAACCCCCGACCAAGCCGTCCTTCTTCTCCGATACGCTGACCCACGATCGCCTCTATGAGCGAAGAAATCATTCTCCAAACGCGGGCCTTGTCGAAGGTTTATCGCGATTTCTGGGGCCGTCAGAAAGTCCGGGCCCTCAAGGGACTCGACCTGGAAGTCCGCCGCGGCGAGGTCTTCGGGCTGCTAGGGCCGAACGGCTCCGGCAAGACGACGACGATCAAGCTGCTGCTGGGGCTCCTCTTCCCCACCGAGGGGGAGGCGCTCGTCTTCGGCAAGCCGGCGAGCGACGTCGCCAAGAACGAGCGGCTCGGTTACCTGCCGGAAGAGTCGTACCTCTACCGGTTCCTTACCGCCGACGAAACGCTCGACTTCTACGGCCGGCTGTTCGACATGCCGTCGGACGTCCGTCGCCAGCGGATCGACGAGCTGATCGAGATGGTCGGCCTGCAAAAACACCGCAAGCGGCAGCTGCAGGAATACTCCAAGGGGATGACCCGCCGTATCGGGTTGGCTCAGGCGCTGATCAACGATCCTGAGTTGATCATGCTCGACGAGCCGACCAGCGGCCTCGACCCGATCGGCACCCGCGAGATGAAGGATATGATCCTGCGTCTCAAGGACGAGGGAAAGACGATCGTCATGTGCAGTCATTTGCTCGCCGACGTGCAGGACGTCTGCGATCGGATCGCGATTCTCCATCAGGGCGAACTGAAGGAGCTTGGCCGGGTCGATGAGTTGCTCAAGGTGGCTGACGTCACCCAGATTCGGGCGAAGAACCTGTCGGTCGATTGCCAGAACGAGCTTCGCGACGTGATCTCTCGCCACCATGGCGAGTTGATGTCGCTCGACAATCCGACGAGCACGCTCGAAGAACTGTTCCTCGAAATCGTCCGCGACAGCGAGGCTCGTCCGGGTCGCCGCGCGGGAGTGAAATAGAGGGTTCAGGTTTCAGGGTCCAGTAAATACAGCTTGCTGAATCAGCGAACCGCAACGCCACCGCAATGATGTTGGGCCTCTCTTCCTGAACCCCGAACCCTGAACCCCAAACCCTCTCGCGATGGTCGTCGAACAACAACTACTCCCGTACTTCCAGTGGCTGCTCACCGGCGGCGAGAATTCGCTCGGCGCGTTGCCGAGCTTCTTCTTCGTCTTTCTCGGCGTGGCGATGGCGGCGCTGGTGATTGGCTTCGCGATCGCGGCGTCGCGCTACGGAATCCTCCGCGGCGGCGACGTCACTTATAAGACGGTTAGCGAGGGGTTGAGCGAGCTAGTACAAACCTCGCCCCGCCGGGTCTGGGCGATTGCCCGACTGGCCATGAAGGAATCGCTGCGACGACGCGTGGCGGTGGCCCTCGGCGTCTTTTTCTTGGTGCTATTGTTTGCGAACTGGTTTCTCAGCACGAATCACCAGGAACCGGCGCGGCTTTACCTCAGCTTCGTGCTGACGGCCTCGACCTACCTGGTATTGGGCGTGGCGCTGCTGCTCAGTGCGTTCAGCCTGCCGAATGACTTTAAGACCAAGACGATTTACACCATCGTGACCAAGCCGGTGCGGGCTGGCGAGATTATCCTCGGCCGGATCATCGGCTTCACGATCGTCATCACTGTGCTGCTGGCGATCATGGGGGTCGGCAGCTATATCTTCGTCGTCCGCTCGCTCGACCATTCGCACACGGTGGAACTGGAGAGCTTTCAAGTCGTCACCAGCCCGACTGGCGAAGAGGCCGGCAAGAAGGGGACCACCTCCCGCGACGCCGGCCACCGGCACGAGCTGACGCTCGACGCCGAGGGGAATGGCGAAACGACGGTCGAAAACGGCCACACGCACGCCATCGAGTCGATCGGCGAGAACAAGTACCGCGTCTCGCCGCCGCTGGGGTTCATCCGGGCGCGCGTGCCGCAGTACGGCAAGTTGCGGTTCATCGACCGTTCGGGCGCCGCGAAGGATACCGGCATCAGCGTCGGCAGCGAGTGGACCTACCGCAGCTTTATCGACGGCAACACGCCGGCGACCGCTATTTGGACGTTTGACAACGTGAGCGACGCAGTTGTTCCCGCCGATTTGCCGGAGGACGAACGCTACCTGCCGCTGTCGCTGATTGTCCGCGTCTTCAAAACCCACAAGGGGGTTATCGGCCAGGCGCTGCAGGGGACCATTCAACTCCGCAACCCGGAGACGGGACTCACCAGCGAACCGCAGAGTTTCGATGCTCAGGATCAACAGGTCGACGACTTTAGAATCCCGCGGAAGCAATATTCGCAATCGCGACAAGAGATCGACCTCTTCAAAGATCTCGTCGCTCCTGACGGCAAGATCGAGGTGCTGGTGAAGTGTCTCGACCGCGGCCAATACTTCGGCTTCGCTCAGGCCGACTGCTACATCCGCCATCCCGACGGGGCGCCGATCGCGAGCTTTGCCAAGGTCTGCGTCAGCATCTGGGTTCAGGCGGTGATCGTCGTGTCGGTCGGCGTCACAATCAGCACGCTGGTGAGCGGCCCGGTGGCGATGCTGTTCGTCGTCGGGTTTATCATCCTCGGCTTCTGGCGGCAAGACTTCGTCGACATCGCCACGGGCAAGTCGTACGGCGGCGGTCCGGCGGAGTCGGTCGTTCGCATCGCGACGCAGGCCAACGTGATGGTGCAGCTCGAAGATACGTTGCTGAACAACCTGGTAAGCGGCTTCGACAAGTTCTTTGCCAAGCCGATCATGTGGGCCGTCGCCCAGACGCTGCCCGACTTCAGCAGCTTCAGCACGGTCCGCTATGCGGCCGACGGGTACAATGTGCCGTGGGACCGCGTGTTCCAGGATGTGACGGTCTGTTTGGGTTACGTCATTGGCTTGTCGATTCTCGGGTACTTCCTGTTGCGGACCCGCGAGGTGGCGAAGTAGGCGTAGGTTAAGCTCTTTAGCCTGACGGGCGGTGCGATCAACCTTGCCATGCGAGAGAGGCCGAGTCGAACCAAAGACGCCGCCGTTGCGAAGGATAGCTAGGCGTCAAGCTGAATCAATTGTGGTCAGGCTGAAAGCCTAACCTACATGTCAGACTGGAAAGCCTGACCTACTAAGGTGAGCGATGAATTCGAATAACTCCTTCTTCCGTAAGATGGTCTATCTGCTCTGCCTGGTGATGGTCGCCATCCCGATCGTCTGGCTCGGCCGACCATCCAGCCCCGGCGATCTCGGCGGCAAGCTCGCCCAAGAACGGACGGAAGCCCGCCTCGGCCAGGCCGACCTCGGCGCCATCGACCCGGCGAGCGAAACGATCCGCCTCGCCACGCTCGGCCTCCGCGGCATCGCCGTAACGATGCTTTGGAACGCCGCCAACAATTACAAGAAGACCGAAGACTGGACCGCGTTCCAGTCGACTCTCGAACAACTCGCCCGGCTGCAGCCTTACTTCGTGAAGGTTTGGCAGTATCAGGCGTGGAACCTTTCGTACAACGTCTCGGTCGAACTCGACAACGTCCGCGACCGCTTCTACTACGTGAAGCAGGGAATCAAGTACCTCAAGGATGGCATCGGCTACAACCGCGACCACCCTCGGTTGCTCGACGACCTCGGCTGGTTCACCGGCAACAAGGTCGGCCGCGCCGACGAGCATGAGATCTATCGCAAGCTCTACAAGCTTGACGAAGATCTCAACCCCAACGACGATCCGTCGCTCCGCGACAACTGGCTCGCGTCGAGGCATTGGTACGAGCAAGCAGTCGCCGCGGTCGACGAGAAAGGGCAGTCCCTCTCGACGATGAACCCGACGACGTTCTACGATTCCCCCGCGAGGTCGCAGATCAGCTACGCCGAAGCGATTGAGGAAGAGGGCATTTTCGGCGAGACGGCGAAGCGGGCCTGGCGCGACGGCGGCCGGCTGTGGAAGGAGTATGGCGAGCGCGAAATGCCCGCGACCGACGACTTCAAGATCAAGTTAGTCGACGAGAACAAGTGGAAGCTCGATGCTGCGCGGCTGCGGAACGAACTCGACGCGCTCGACCCCGGCATCGAAGCGAAGATGAAGGAAGAAGCCCAGGGGAAGCTGACTGCAGACCAGCGGCGGGTGTGGGAATCGCTCCCCGCCGCGCCGACAGCGGAGGAGCAGAAGTGGCACCAAGAGGCTCTTGAGCTGATGGACGTTTCGGTGCCGAAGCTCGCCGCTCGCATTGCCAAGGATCGGCCCGAAGATGCTGCCAAGGCGCAGAGTCTAGCGGCACAGATTGAAGATGCGAACCGCCGGGCGAACCTGATCAGCAGCAATCGCGACGTTGCCAACTACGAGTATTGGCGGATTCGCTGCAACCTGGAACAGACGCCGGAATCGCTTAAGGCCCGTGACTTCGCCCACCAAGCGGAGAAGCGGTTTGCCGAGGGCGATCCCGAGGGAGCGATGGGACTCTACGAACAGAGCTTCGTCGAATGGGGGAAGGCGCTCGACCAGTTCCCCGAAATGCCTCGCGACTCGACCACGGGCGGCGACTTGATGGAGTTCATCGAAGATTACGCCGTCGTCCTTGAGCAGCTCGACTTGAGCTTGGAGGACGAAGAGGTCGCGAATCGGTTCGCATTGTGGGAACTGCTGGAGATCAATGATCAGCAGCGGAAGTTCGCCGCGGCAATCGAAGCGTATAAGGCTCGCCAGGCGGGGCAACCTGTGCCGAAGCGACCCGAAGCCGGCGAAGCGGCTCAAGAATCGAATTCGCTGATCAATCCGGCGGAGGCGGTCCCGCAGTAAGTCGCGTCGATTGGATTATTGACAGGATCACAGGATTATTTGGATCGACGGGATAAGAGGTTGAGGGATGCAATCGGTTTGCGAGTTGCTTCTCACTCCTCTTAAAATCCAGTCGATCCTCTCAATCCTGTGATCCTGTCCAGTCTTCGCGGGTGGCACGCCCAGAGGTACTCCGATGGGCGTGGTAGCGTCTTACTAGGGTTCGCCACGCCCTGCGGAGTACCTTAGGGCGTGCCACCCGTCTCCTCGTCATTCATCTCACCACCCAAGCGCACGGAGCGGCGGCTTGAGCGAATCCTGGCGCCACGCGGGCGGGTTCTTGGGGCGTTGGGCGCCGGTGCTCGCCGTGGGCGGCGGCATGATCGCCGCCGGACCGCCGGAGGGTCTCTCCGCGAATGCGTGGTGGTTCGCCGCCGTCTTCACCGGGACGATCGTCGGCTTCCTTTCTCGTCCGCTGCCGATGGGGCCGATGGTGCTCGTCGGCCTCGTGACGCTGCTGCTGGCCGGGGCGTATGGCGACGGGCCGAAAGCGGTCGAAGGGATGCTGAGCGGTTACGCCGACGCCACCGTGTGGTTGGTCGCCTCGGCTTTCTTGCTGTCGGGAACCGTGGTGCGCACCGGGTTCGGCCGACGGATTGCCCTGCTGCTCATCCGCTCGCTCGGGCGAACGACCCTGGGGCTGGGATATGCGATCGCGGGCTCGGAACTGCTCCTCGGTCCGATCATTCCGTCGAACACGGCTCGCGGCGGCGCGGTAATGGCGCCAATCGTCAACGCCCTGGCGCTGGCGCTAGGGGCCTCGCCGAGCGGCGAACGACGCCAAACGGGCGGCTACTTGATGCTGTGCGGCGCCCACGCCAATCTGATCGCCGCGGCGATGTTCTTCACCGGCATGGCGGCCAATCCGCAACTCGGGATCTTCGCTCGCGACGTCTTCGACGTGCGGTGGGATTGGACCACCTGGTTTCGAGGAAGTTGGCTGATGGGCCTCATCAGCTTCGGCCTACTGCCGCTGGTGCTGTACAAATTGCACCGTCCCGATGTGACCCAATCTCCCGCCGCCCGGCAGGAAGCGATCGACGAACTCCGCGAAATGGGCCCCTGGAACGGTTCGCAGATTGCCGTCGGACTACTGCTCGTCGCGATGGTCGTCGGCTGGGCGTTGGAGCCTTGGCACGGCGTCTATTCGGCCGGCATCGCCCTGACCGGCATTGCGGCCATCTTGATCCTGAAACTCGACCGCTGGCAGGACATGACCGGCGATCGAGCGGCATGGGACGCCTTGATTTGGCTCGGCGGATTGGTTGGAATTGCCAAGTATCTCAAGAGCGAAGGGGTGATCGACTGGTTTGCCGACCTCATGAAGGAACAAGTCGTCGGGCTGCATGGAGTCGTGGCAGCGATCGCGCTGGCGCTGATCTACTTCTTCTCGATGTACGCCTTCTCGATGCTGACGGGGCACATCGTGGCCATGGGGGGGGCGTTTTTCGTCGTCGCCCAAGCGGCGGGCAGCCCGCCGATGTTGATCGTCGCGATGATCTCGTACTTCTCGAATCTCTGCGGCTGCCTCACGAATTACTCGACGGGGCCGGTGGTGATCTACTCGGGGTTCGACTATGTGACGACGCGACGGTGGTTCGCCGTCGGCTTCGGCGTGGCGATGTTTCACCTGGTCGTGTGGCTTGGCGTGGGATTGCCGTATTGGAAGCTGCTGGGGTGGTGGTGATTCTTGAAGAACAAAAGCGGGGAGATTAACCACGAAAGAGACGAAAAGAACGAAAGTAGGACGGATAGAATCAGCACCGCTAATGAACGCTAAAGAGCGCTAATAATTCCAAGAGGAATGATAACCGAGGCCATTTATTAGCGACCATCAGCGCTTATCAGCGGTGAGTTCTTCTACTATTTCTCTTCCTACTTCTTTCGTGGCTTTCGTCTATTTCGTGGTTAATCTCCCCGAATTTTGAACTGCCCATAGCGCCCGCCGCGCTCGATGCGAGGTCAATCGCTAGGGCCCGATTGTGTCGTCTTTGCGGGTCTGACGGGTCAGCGGCGTCACTAGGCCATCCCCTTTTCTGGGGCGATGCGGTTATAATCGGGGAGTCTCCCCGGCCCACCGCCCAAGGTGCTCTTCATGCCGCGTTATGCCGCCAGTTTGTTGCGCCTCCCGCTGTTGGCGCTCGCGTGCGCGATGACGATCTTGTGCGGCTCGACATGGGCCGACGCGGTGGCGCCCGTCGCCACCGCAGAGATCAGTTATCAGCGCGAGATTTTGCCGATCTTGCGTACGCACTGCCAAGGTTGCCATCAACCGGCGCGCGCGGAAGGGGGGGTCGATCTCACTTCACGCACAGGGCTGTTCGGCGCAGGCGACAGCGGCGTCGCTGTCATCACGCCGGGGCAAGTCGACGCCAGCGAGTTGCTCGCCCAAATCACGCCCGACGACTCGGGCGCGGCGGCGATGCCGAAAGATGGCAAGCCGCTCCATGCGGAGCAGATCGCGCTGCTCCGCCGCTGGGTTGCCGACGGCGCCAAGATCGACGTCGAGCATGATCGCCCGCAGTTCAACGCCGAACATCCGCCGACCTATGTGAAACCGGCGACGATCACTGCGCTCGACGTCTCGCCCGACGGGGCGCTGATCGCGATCTCGGGGGTTAACGAGACGCTGCTGCTCGACGCCGCGGCGGCCGCTCGCGGCGAGCGCGTCGTCGTGCGCCGTTTGATCGGCCTCGCGTCGCGGATCGAATCGCTTCGCTTCTCGCCGGATAGCAAGCAGCTGGCGGTCGTCGGCGGGCTGCCGGGCGAGTTGGGCGAGTTGCAAGTTTGGGACGTGGCCAGTGGCGAGCTACTGTTGTCGCGCAATGCCACGGCGGAAACGCTCAGCGGCGTGGCGTGGAGCCCCGACGGTCAATCGATTGCGTTCGGCGGCGCCGACACGAACCTCCGCGTCGTGAAAGCGAGCGACGGCGCTCAGTTGATCGAGCAAGGCGCTCACGCCGACTGGATCCTCGACGCGGTGTTTTCGACTGACGGCAAGTACGTCGTCAGCGGTTCGCGCGATCAGACGCTCAAGCTGACGGAGGCTGGGTCGGGCCGCTTCATAGACAACATCACGAACATCTCACCCGGCGTGCCGGGAGGGCCGATCTTTGCGATCGCTCGTCACCCGCAGCGCGACCTCGTGGCGTCGGGCGGCGGCGAAGGAATTCCGCGGACGTACATGATGCACCGCGTCGTCGATCGGAAGATTGGCGACGACAGCAACCTCGTACGGGCCTATCCGACGATGCCGGGGCGCATCTTCGCCGTGGCGTTCAGCCCCGACGGCACGCGTCTCGCCGCGGCCAGCAGCAACGCCGGGCATGGCCATGTGCAGTTGTTCAACGTCCCCGACGCCTTCCTGCCGCCGGAAGACGTGAAGCTGATTCAGGGGAAAACGATCGACCAGCGCTCCACCGAAGAGCGTGCCCGGATCGAAGCCTACAACCGCGAAGGCGCCGAAGTCGTTTCGACGGCCGCCGGCGAGCTTCCGCCGGTGTACGCCCTGGCCTTCAGCGCGGATGGAAAATCGCTGGTTACAGGCGGCGCCGACGGCGTCGTGAGGTTGTTCGATCCCGCCGACGGCAAGGAATTGGCGCAAGTCCAGGCCTTTGAGCTGACGACGCCAAACGGCGACGCAGCGGTGACTGAAGCGATCGCCAGCGCGACGCCCGCCCAGCCGCCGGTCGAATTCCTCACCGATGTCATGCCCGTCCTCGGCAAGCTCGGCTGCAACGCCGGCACGTGTCACGGTTCGCGCGAAGGACAGAACGGCTTCCAACTTTCACTGCGCGGCTACAACCCGCTCGGCGATCATCGGGCCCTGACCGATGACCTCGCCGCCCGGCGCATTAATCTAGCCAGCCCAGAACAAAGCCTCATGCTCCTCAAGTCGATCGGCATGGTGCCGCACGGCGGCAACGCGGTGACGGAGGTCGGTTCGCGGCGTTATGAAATCATGCGCCGCTGGATCGCCGAAGGCGCCCGCTACAACCCTGATGCGCCGCGAGTCGTGTCGATCACGCTCGCCCCGCAGAACCCGGTCGTCGACGCCGAGGGGCAAACGATCGCGATGCAGGTCCTCGCTCGTTACACCGACGGCAGCGAACGCGACGTCACCGAAGACGCCTTCATCGAAAGCGGCGAGCTGGAAATCGCGTCCGCAGACAAGGCGGGCCACGTCACCGCCATCCGGCGTGGCGAAGCGCCGCTGCTGGCCCGCTACGAAGGCGCCTACGCGGCGACGACGCTGACGGTGATGGGCGATCGGGGCGGGTTCGAAAGCTCGCCGCAGCCGATCTACAACGAAATCGACGAGCTGGTCGACGCGAAGCTGGCACGGATGAAAATCGCCGCCAGCGGCCTCTGCACCGATCAAGAATTCCTGCGACGCATCCATCTCGATCTCACCGGCCTGCCGCCGACGGCCGACCAGGTGCGGGCGTTCCTCGCCGACCCCAGCGAGAGCCGGACCAAGCGAGCGGCGATCGTCGATCAATTGATCGGCTGCGAAGATTACATCGAGCATTGGACCAACCGCTGGGCCGACCTGCTGATGGTGAACGGCAAGTTCCTCGGCGGCGAAGGCGCCGCCGGCTACCGGCAATGGATTCGCGCTGCGATTGCCGAGAATCGCCCTTACGATCAATTCGTGCGCGAGGTCTTTACCTCCACCGGTTCGAACCGCGAGCATCCCGCCGGCAGTTACTTCAAAGTGCTGCGGACGCCCGACTTGATGGCGGAGACCTCGACGCAGGTCTTCCTCGGCGTTCGCTTCAACTGCAACAAGTGCCATGACCACCCGTTCGAAAAGTGGACGCAAGACAACTACTACGGCTGGGCGGCGTTTTTCGCCGACGTGAAGCTGGAGAAGGATCCTGAAAGCGGCGATCGCACGGTGGCGGGTTCGGCGGTCGAAGCCGCGCAGCCGTTGTTCGAGATGATCACCGACGCCCCCGGCGGCAAAATGATCCATCTCCGCACCAGCCAGCCGGCGCCGGCGAAGTTCCCCTTTGAAGTCCGTACGGGCGTTCCTGAGAACGAGCAGGCGAGCCAAACGCTCCGCCAGCGCACCGCCGCGTGGATCACCGCAGCCGAGAATCCGTATTTCGCCCGCAGCTACGTTAATCGCGTCTGGGCCCACCTCATGGGGGTCGGGCTGATCGAGCCGATCGACGACATCCGCGCCGGCAACCCGCAGACGAATCCTGAATTGCTCAACAAGCTGACTGAAGAGTTCATCGCCAGCAAGTTTGACGTGCGGCAACTGATCCGCACGATTTGCAACTCGCGCACCTACCAGCTGTCGCATCAGACGAATCGCTGGAACGCCGACGACGCGCGGAACTACTCGCACGCCCTCCCCCGCCGGCTGCCAGCCGAAGCGCTGTACGACGCGGTCCATCGCGTCGTTGGTTCGACCTCGCAGCTTCCCGGCGTGCCGCCTGGCACCCGTGCGGCGGCGCTGCCTGATTCGATGATCGAACTAGAGAGCGGCCTGCTGTCGAAGCTCGGCCGACCGGCGCGCGAGAGCGGCTGCGAATGCGAACGCTCCAGTGAGTTGCAACTCGGCCCGGTGATGGCGCTGCTCAACGGCCCGACGTTCGCTGCGGCGATCGACGACCCGGAGAGCGAACTGGCGAAGCTGGAAGCGAGCACGCCCGATAATGGCTCACTGGTGGACGAAGTCTTCTTGCGGATCCTTAATCGGGCCCCCTCCGCGGAAGAACGAGCCGCCGGCGTCGAGATGCTGGCCACGCCAGGCGATGAAGGGGCGACGCTGGCCGCCGCCGTCGCAGCGCGGGCTGCCGCGCTAGAACCAGGGTTTGAAACTTGGCGGCAAGCGAATCGACCGGTCGATTGGCGCGTCCTCGCGCCGCTTGAAGCGACGGCGAGCATGGGCGCTGAACTCGCCGCGCAGGACGACGGCTCCGTCGTGTCGACTGGCCCCACCGGCCAAGGGACCTACACGCTCGTCTTCGAGGCGCCCCTCACCGAAATTCGTTCGCTGCGACTCGAAGCGCTGGCCGATGATCGTTACCCGGCCAAAGGCCCCGGTCGCGCCGACGACGGCAACTTCGTGCTGCATGAGTTTCGAGCGTATCTCGCTGAAGCCGGGGCCCCCGACGATCGGCGGCGTTTGAAGATTCGCCACGCCGAGGCCGACTTCAGCCAGGGAGGCTACGCCGTGGAGGGCGCGATCGACGGCAAACCAGATACTGGGTGGGCCGTCGCCGAGGAGTTTGGACGCAACCACGCGGCGATCTTCGGCCTTGCCCGTCCGATCAAGGCTGAGGCGGGGACGCGACTGGTCATTGAACTCGATCAGCAATTCTCCACCGGCAATCACCTGCTCGGCAAATTCCGGCTGTCGGCGACCGACGCCGAGCCGCCGCTTGCTCGGCCGGCTCATCCAGCGCCATGGCGGCCGTTGCTGGCCGCAAGGGAACTGAGCGCGCCGGAACGGATGAAGCTGCTCGACTACTATCTGGCGACCGATGCAGAGTACCGATCGCTGCAACAGGCGGGCAAACTCTTGGAAAACCCGCGTCTGGCCTCGGTGCAGGACTTGGCTTGGGCGCTGATTAACAGCCCGGCGTTCCTGTTTAATCATTGACGCATTCGTCGAGCGCATTTCAGCCCCTGGCTCCGAAGCTTATCCAATTGCTATTACGAACAGGATTTACCACGGAGGCACAGAGGCCACAGAGAAGTTGAAGAAGAGACTCACTCTCTGGCGTTTCCTCCGTGCTCTCTGTGCCTCTGTGGTTAAGTCGTTATCCGCAAGGCATTTCAAGATGATGGCTGTTGAATAAGCTTCGGAGCCAGGGGCTGCAAGAGGCGCGTCTCGTCGGCATAACCGTTAAGGTTTACCGCGTTCTCAACCCGCACGCGGCGTCCGTCCGATGAGCTTTCGGCAGATGCCGCGCCGTTGCGGTATCGACGCCCCTGCGCGCTGCCGGTGGGGCGTTGCCCCAGCCTACGGTCCCGCCAAAGTTCCCCCGCCATTGCCATGTCCCACTGCTCGCCAGCGTGTCGCCGCGCTTGTCGCTTTGAGCGGATGGAAACGCGGTTGTTGATGGCGGCTGACTTGTCGCCGCCGCTGTTGGAGCAACCTGCCGGCGAAATGATGCTCCCCGACGGCGATTTATTCTTGCCGGGAAGCATCGCGGGCCGCGTGTTTGCGACGAGCGCCGACGACGGCGTCTACCAACCGGGCGATGACGGCATCGCGGGAGTTCGCGTCGAGTTGCTCACTAGCGACGGACGCCTCCTGGCCGAGGTCTTCACCGACGCCCTAGGACGTTACGACTTCCCCGCGCTTGAGCCGGGCGTCTACGCCATTCGCGAGACGCAGCCGAGCGGCTTCGACGACGGCCCCGATTGGCTCGGCGTTGACGGGGGCTGGGTCGAGGCGAACGACCTCCTCAGCCAGATCGTCGTGCTGCCGGGAATGGATCTGAACGGCTACGATTTCGCGGAGCGACTGACGGCCGCGCTACCGGAAGAAGAGGCTCCGCCGACTGAGCCGGGAACGGAGCCCATTCCGAATCCGACGCCGCTGCCGATTGACGAGCTGGTCCAGACCCCGCTGGCAGGCTTCGTGCCGCTGCCGACGGTGGAGCGGCGCCGCTCAGCAAACGTCGTGCAGGAAGAGACGATCGCGGAGCCGGCGGAATCGTCGGCGCTTCATTTGGCGCCGCTAACGCAACGTCCCGCCGAACGGATCTTCGGCAGCGGGGGTCAGCCGATCGATAAGCAGGCGATCGACTTCGACGCGGTCCTGACGCAAGGGTACGAACTGCTCGCGGAGTTCTTCTGGGAATTCGGCGAGACGAGCGACGTTGCTGCCAGCGCCGGCGAGACGACTGCGGCCGCGACGCAGGACGACGCGACGACGTCCGAAGAGACTCGAAACGCTGCTCGCGAGCGCGCGTTCGAGGCCGAAGAGGCGCAGCCAATCGTTGAAGTTCCGACGCCCGCGCCGCAGCCAGCGGTTCAACCTGGTCGGCGCGTCGACGCCTCGCATCAACTAGCCGGCAAGCCGGCGGCTTAAGCTAAAAAGACTAGAGCATTTCTCACATCCCCGTAGCGTAGCCTGAATTGTGAATCTAGAGGGCACAACAGCTCATGGTAGCGATTTGCGGCTGCTGACTCCGAAGCT
>Ga0163144_10010525_pt1 | contig 19709 bp, 18 predicted proteins | sample OliLak19BULKMAT1_FD_123175 | JGI IMG/M metagenome (GOLD analysis project Ga0163144, IMG submission 123175) | Freshwater microbial mat bacterial communities from Lake Vanda, McMurdo Dry Valleys, Antarctica - Oligotrophic Lake LV.19.BULKMAT1 | ecosystem: Environmental > Aquatic > Freshwater >... | reverse complement strand
GAGTGAATGGGAGGGCACGCTGTGGGACAAGCCGGACGGCGCGGATCGGCGCCGTGGCTACAACCGCACGCTCCAGGCGCCGGGCACTTTCTGGGAATACAACGACGTGCGAGTGAATCGGCTCGCGCTGTCGTTGCTGAGGGTATGGAAACGCCCGCTGCCGGAGGTGTGGAAGGAACTGGTGATGGATCCGATCGGTGCGACCGACGGATGGGTCTGGCACGGCTACTTCAATTCGTACATCGATCTCGGCGGGCAGCGCGTGCAATCGGTCAGCGGCGGCAGTCACTGGGGCGGAGGTTTCTGGGCCAGCACGCGCGATCACGCGCGTTTCGGCTATCTGATGCTTCGCCGCGGCGAATGGGCGGGACGGCGCCTCGTGTCCGAGCGCTGGCTCCAGTTGGCCACCACCCCGACGGACCTCGCGCCGTTCTATGGCTACCTGTGGTGGTTACCCAGTGCTTCGAGTCCCGTGTTTCGCGATGCACCGGCGCACAGCTTCTTCGCGCTCGGCTCGGGCGGTAACATGATCTATGTCGATCCGGATCGCGACCTCGTGGCGGTCGTGCGCTGGCTCGATATCCCGAAGCTGAACGAGTTCGTGCGGCTGGTCGCAGCAGCAATCGAACCGGTGCAGAACAAATGATCGAACGGCTCGCGGCGGCCGGCGTATCGGCTTCCGCCAAGGCCGTCGGTGTGGGGGCATGTCGCGGTTCGTTGTCCTGCATCGCGCGGCAATTGATCCCGAAATATCGACGTCTCGCGCAGTGCTTTTGACACTGCGGAAAGCCGCGGAATATACTTCGTACACGGTTTAGAGCAAGTCTAACATCTGACCGCATGACAGTGCCGGGCGGCTGCCCGGATCCCGTTCCGCATACCTCTGGAGGCTGATATGCAACTCAAGGGCTCGAAAACCGAGAAGAATCTGAAGGACGCGTTTGCCGGCGAATCGCAGGCCAATCGTCGCTACCTTTACTTCGCGAACAAGGCCGACGTGGAAGGTCAGAACGACGTCGCTGCCGTGTTCCGCTCCACCGCCGAAGGCGAGACAGGGCACGCGCACGGTCACCTCGAATACCTCGAACAGGTAGGCGACCCGGCCACGGGTCTGCCGATCGGTCCGACACGCGAGAATCTGAAGGCGTCGATCGCCGGCGAGACGCACGAGTACACGGACATGTATCCGGGCATGGCGAAGAATGCTCGCGAGGAAGGATTCGACGAGATAGCCGACTGGTTCGAGACTCTCGCGAAGGCGGAACGCTCGCACGCCAACCGCTTTCAAAAAGCACTGGACGCCCTGGCCGACTGATCGGCACAGGGGTTTTCTTCCGGACGGGTGTCCCACGGCGCCTTTCCCGTCCGGCGGCTCGACCTGGTCTCTCCATTTCCGCACCCCGCGAATAGCCATGCGTGAAGGCAGCCTCGAAGCGCCGACCCGACATCCCATCGATTGGCAGAACCCGGACTATTACGACCAGGCAAAGCTCGAACATGAACTCGAGCGCGTATTCGACATCTGCCACGGCTGTCGGCGCTGCGTGAGCTTGTGCAATTCCTTCCCGACGCTGTTCGACCTGGTCGACAACAACGAGACCCAGGAAGTGGAGGGTGTGAAGAGGCAGGACTACGTTAAGGTCGTCGACCAGTGCTATCTGTGCGACCTCTGCTACATGACCAAGTGCCCATACGTGCCGCCGCACCCGTGGAACGTGGACTTCCCGCACCTCATGCTGCGGGCCAAGGCGGTGAAGTTCAAGCAGGGCAAGACCAGTTTCCGCGACAAGCTGCTGTCATCGACCGACCTGGTCGGCAAGCTGGCCTCGATTCCGGTAGTGGCGCAGGTCGTGAACACGGTCAACAGGACGTCGATCACGCGCAAAATGTTGGACAGTGCGCTCGGCATCGCCGCCGAGCGGCAGTTGCCCGAATACGACAGCGCGAGGTTTCGCGCCGCCGCGAAACCCGACGCCTCTTTTCCGGTCAAGGACGGCAAGACCGCGCCCGGCAAGGTAGCGATCTTCGCCACCTGCTACGTGAACTACAACGAGCCTGGCATCGGTCACGACCTCGTGCGCGTTCTCAAGCACAACGAGATACCGCACGTGATTGTCGAGAAGGAGAACTGCTGCGGCATGCCCAAGCTCGAACTGGGTGACCTCGAAGCGGTGAAGAAGCTGAAGCAGGGCAACATACCGGTGCTGGCGAGATACGCGCGCGAGGGCTACGCGATACTCACGGCGGTGCCGTCCTGTACGTTGATGTTCAAGCAGGAACTGCCGCTCATGTTTCCAGACGACGCGGAGGTGAAGGCCGTGCAGGACGCCATGTACGATCCGTTCGAGTATCTGGTCCTGCGCAGGAAGGATGGCCTGCTCAAGACCGATTTCAAGCAATCGCTGGGCAAGGTGTCGTATCACATCCCGTGTCACCTGCGGGTCCAGAACATGGGCCAGAAGACGCGCGAGATGCTCGAACTGGTGCCGGATACGAAGGTCACTGTCGTCGAGCGTTGTTCGGGCCACGACGGAACCTGGGGTGTGAAGTCCGAGTACTTCAAGGAATCGATGAAGATCGGCAAACCGGTCTTCAAGGCCATGGGCAACAGTGGGCCGGACTACGTGAGCTCGGACTGCGCGATCGCTGCCCGGCACATTATTCAGGGTATGGGCAACCCGGATATCGACAAGCGGCACCCGCTGTCGCTCATCCGGATCGCATACGGGCTCTGATCCTGGCAAATACGTCTCGATGCCCCCAGTCATCGTCGAAAGGAACGCCATGCCGGCCATCACCCGCGACAGCCTCATGACGCTCGAGGCCTACGCCCGCAATCGCAAGGACTTCCGCGCCCAGGTGCTGGCCCACAAACGCAATCGCAAGGTCTACCTCGGCGATCACATCAACCTGGTTTTCGAGGACGAATTGACGCTCCGCTACCAGATCCAGGAGATGTTGCGCATCGAGAAGATCTTCGAGGAGGCCGGCATCCAGGACGAGCTCGACGCTTACAATCCGCTTGTCCCGGATGGCGGCAATTGGAAGGCGACGATGCTGATCGAGTACCCGGATGTCGAGCAACGCAAGGTCGAACTCACACGGTTGAAGGGCGTCGAGGAGAAGGTGTTCGTGCGGGTCGCGGGCCAGGGCAACGTGTATGCGATAGCCGATGAAGATCTGGAGCGGGAAAACGACGAGAAGACCTCGGCTGTGCATTTTCTGCGATTCGAACTCTCCGCCGCGATGCAACGGGCGCTGTCTGCCGGCGCAGCGCTGACGATCGGGGTCGATCATCCGAACTACACTGCCACGCTCGATCCTGTCGGTGACGCAGTTCGCCAGTCGCTGCTGGGCGATCTGAAACCCTGAAATGGCAACGCGCACATCGCTTACGGCGTCGCTGTTCCTTTTGCTCCAGGCGGCGTGCTCCTCGGTCGACCCCCAGCCGGCCGAGCCGGCCCGCGGACGCGGCAATTCGGACATTCCCGATACCGCGCTGCCGAGCGCGAAGTCGTCGATCTTCGGTCCGCGGGTGCGCAAGCCCGAACAGGATTTGCCGCCTCCCGTCGCGCCGCGTGAAGACGATCTCCGCGAGATCACTCTGCGCAACCTGACCGACAATCGCGTCGCGCTGGATCGGACGACGTTGAACGTAGGTGCCGACGAGATCGTGCGCTATACCCTCGTGGTCACTTCACCGCAAGGCGTGCGCAATGTCTCGTTCGAGGGCATCCGCTGCGACCCGAGTGAGTGGAAGCTGCTGGCGCTCGGCCGGCCCGACGGGACCTGGGGCGTGCCACGCGATCAGGAATGGCGGAAGGTCGTGAATCAGGGCTACAACGCGATTCGATTCACCTTGGCGAAAGACTATTTCTGCGGTCTGAACGGCGCGCCGATGAAGGATGCGAAGGCGATCTTCGCCCGGATGCGCAAGGAGCGGGCGTTGCGGGACAATCGCCCGGATTGAGGCAGCCGAGTCGACGGTAACCGTCGGCATGGCGCCTGGACTTCGCTTAACCCGGGCGTTGCCCTGCGCCGCAATTCTGTCGTGCCTGGTCAGAGCAGGACGAGATTGTCCCGATGGATGAGTTCCGGCTCGTCGACGTAACCGAGCCGCGCCTCGATCTCTGCTGTCGGTGCCCGAAGTATCCGGCGAGTATCGGAGGCGTTGTAGTTCGTCAGACCTCGCGCGACTTCCCGGCCTGCGGGGTCGACACAGGCGACCAGCTCGCCGCGTTCGAACTCGCCTTCCATCTCGTGCACGCCGATCGGCAGGAGGCTCTTGCCGTCGGCCACCAGCGCTTTCGTCGCTCCGGCATCGAGGTGCAGGCGGCCACGCACCTGGAGATGGTCGGCCAGCCATTGCTTGCGGGCGGCCAGCGTCAGCGTCTCCGCGATGAGCTGGCTACCGATCATTTCGCCGGAGGACAGCCGCGCAAGGACATCGGGCTCGTGCCCCGAAGCGATGACCGTGTGGGCACCGCTGCGCGCTGCACGCCTGGCCGCCAGGATCTTCGTGAGCATTCCGCCCGACCCGATGTTGCTGCCCGCTCCGCCGGCCATCGCTTCGAGCGCCGGATCACCAGCGCGCGCCTGCGTCACCAGTTCGGCATCGGGGTGCTTGCGCGGGTCGGCTGTGAACAGCCCCGCCTGGTCCGTGAGGATGACCAGCACGTCCGCTTCGACCAGATTGGTCACCAGCGATCCCAGCGTGTCGTTGTCTCCGAACCTGATTTCGTCGGTCGCGACCGTGTCGTTCTCGTTGATGATGGGAACGATGCCGAGATCCAGCAGCGTGCGCAGCGTCGAGCGTGCGTTGAGGTAGCGCTTGCGGTCGGCGAGGTCTTCGTGCGTAAGGAGGACCTGAGCGGTGCGCATGCCATGTCCGCGAAAACACGTCTCATAGGCCTGCACCAGGCCCATCTGACCCACTGCGGCCGCTGCCTGCAACTCGTGCAGTGCTTTCGGTCGGCGCTTCCAGCCGAGGCGCTGCATGCCTTCGGCGACCGCCCCGCTGGAGACGAGAATCACCTGCTTGCCGCCGCTAGCTAGAGTCGCGATCTGCGTCGCCCATTGCGCGAGTGCCTGCCGGTCCAGCCCTTGGCCGCCGTTCGTCACCAGACTCGAACCAACCTTGACGACGATCCTCCGCGCCGTGGCGAGGACGGACCGGTTAGTCATCGTCGCTCGGGACCGGCTCGACAGCCGTGTCCTGTTCAGTCTTCCGAACGCTGTCGAGGTGGGCCATCACCCTGAAGATGAGTTCACGACATCCAGCTCCGGTCAGTGCCGAGATGGCGAACACCGGGGCCTCCGCCGCTGCCTCGACATAGGCGTCGACGAAGGCCTTGACGCGCGCGTCACGCTCGTCCTCCGGGACCGTATCCATCTTGTTCAGAACCAGCCAGCGCGGCTTCTGGAACAGTGCTTCCTCATACTTGCGCAACTCTGCCACGATGTCGCGCGCGTCCCGTACCGGATCTGCCTCCGGATCGAGCGGCGCGATGTCGACAATGTGCAGCAGCAGGCGCGTCCGCACCAGGTGGCGCAGGAACTGGTGGCCGAGGCCGGCACCTTCGGCGGCGCCTTCGATCAGGCCCGGGATGTCCGCGATGACGAAACTGCGGGATTCGTCCACGCGGACCACCCCGAGGTTCGGATGCAGCGTGGTGAACGGATAGTCGGCGACTTTCGGCCGTGCCGCCGAAACTGCGCGGATGAAGGTCGATTTCCCCGCGTTCGGCATTCCGAGCAAACCCACATCCGCGAGCACCTTCAGTTCCAGTTTGAGGCGGCGGCTCTCACCCGGCTCGCCAGGCGTGCACTGCCGCGGCGCCCGATTCGTGCTCGACTTGAAATGCAGATTCCCGAGCCCTCCCTTGCCACCCTTGGCGAGCTGGGCGCGCGCTCCGTCGCGAGCGAGGTCCGCAACGCGCACACCTGTTTCGGGATCGGTCATCACGGTGCCCACGGGGACGCGAAGTTCGATGTCATCGGCGCCCGCACCGTAGCAGTCGGAACCGCTCCCGTTGTCGCCATTCCTCGCGCGGTGGATGCGGGCGAAGCGATACTCGATCAGCGTATTGATGTTGCGGTCGGCGGTCGCCCAGATGCTGCCGCCGCGCCCTCCGTCGCCGCCGTCCGGGCCCCCGCGCGGTACGAACTTCTCGCGCCGGAACGAGGCGACACCGTTCCCGCCTTTGCCCGCATGGACTTCGATGGTGGCTTCGTCGATAAACTTCATCAGATGGGGTTCCTCGTGGGCCAGAAACAGAAAAGCCCTACCGTGAACGATAGGGCTTTTCCGGCATTGCCGGCGACCGGGAGGCTCAGGCGGGAGCGGGGATAACGTGAACGGTCTTGCGCTTCAGCGGGCCCTTCACACCGAACTGCACATGACCTTCGATCTTCGCGAACAGGGTGTGATCCTTGCCGATTCCGACGTTGTCCCCGGGGTGGACCTGGGTGCCACGTTGCCGCACCAGGATGCTGCCGGCCGAGACGAGTTGGCCACCGTAGCGCTTCACGCCCAGGCGCTTCGACTCGGAATCGCGGCCATTGCGGGAGCTACCGCCTGCCTTCTTGTGTGCCATGAGGTGTTCTCCTTAGCCTGCCGAAATGCCGGAGATCTGGATCTCGGTGTAGTTCTGGCGATGCCCGGCCCGCTTCTGGTAGTGCTTGCGGCGCCGATGCTTGAAAATGCGGACCTTGTCGCCACGCCCGTGGCCTAGCACAGTGGCCTTGACGGCCGCGCCTGCGATGAGCGGCTTACCGACCGAAACCTTGTCCCCGTCGGCCACGAGCAGAACCTGATCCAGCACGACCTCGGCACCGACGCTCGCGTCGATGGTTTCGATCCTGACTTTCTCGCCGGCACTGACCCGGTACTGCTTGCCGCCGGTTTTGATGACCGCATACATGGAACGCTCCGATGCCAAGATTTCGAAAAGCCGTGGATGGTAAGAAAAATGAGGGGCTTAGTCAAACATTCCGGGGAACCGGCGCCTCGACCGTCACGATGCCTTGACAGTACTTTTGGCGTCTTCCTACCATGCCGCCTTTGCCCGGTATCCCTTAATTGTCACTCGATGATATCCGCCGCCTGGTGGCGGACGACATGCAAGCCGTGGATGCCGTGATCCGCGCCCGCCTTCATTCCGAGGTGGGCTTGGTGCGGCAGGTGAGCGAATACATCATCGGCAGCGGCGGCAAGAGGCTGCGGCCCATCCTTCTGATTCTGGGTGCAGGAGCCTGTGGACACAGCGGCTCGCAGGTGCACGAACTGGCCGCCGTGGTGGAGTTCATCCACACCGCAACTCTATTGCATGACGACGTCGTGGACGGCTCCGAGATGCGTCGCGGTCGGGCCACCGCAAACGCCTCGTTCGGCAACCCGGCTTCGGTCCTGGTCGGCGACTTTCTGTACTCGCGGGCCTTCCAGATGATGGTTTCGGTTCGGAACATGAGGGTGATGGAGGTGCTGGCGGAGGCGACCAACGTCATTGCGGAAGGTGAAGTGCTCCAGCTCATGAATGTGCACGATGCCGATGTCACGGAGGCGTCGTATCTGCATGTGATCCGCTACAAGACCGCCAAACTGTTCCAGGCGGCGGGGCGTCTCGGCCCCGTGCTTGCCGGCGCGCCAGCCGCTACGGAAGCGGCGCTGGCAGACTACGGCATGCATCTCGGCACGGCATTCCAACTGATCGACGATGTGCTCGACTATTCCGGAGACCTCTCCGAGACCGGCAAGAATCTGGGTGACGATCTCGCCGAAGGCAAGCCGACGCTGCCCCTGATTCAGGCGATGCGTACCGGGACTCGGGACCAGGCCGCTGTCGTCCGGCGAGCCATCCGCGACGGTGGCGTGACGGATTTCGCCCCCGTGCTGGATGCGATTCTGGCGACCAGCGCCCTCGACTATGCGAGAGATGTCGCGGAACGCGAGGCGAAGCTTGCGCAGGACTCGCTCGCAGCGTTTTCGCGTTCGCGGTACTGGGAGAGTCTGATAGACTTGGCGGCTTTCTCGGTGAGCAGGACGTTCTAGCGTCCGTTCTCACCGCTACTGCGGGGGGCCGCCAATGCAGGTATTGGCGTATCTTCGGCGGCGTTCGGGGTGTAGCTCAGCCTGGTAGAGTACTGCGTTCGGGACGCAGGAGTCGGAGGTTCGAATCCTCTCACCCCGACCAATTCATTGGTCTCCCGGTTTCAGCTTCCCGCGTGGCGCGATCGTGCGGGAATGCTCCGCCAGGCGCTGGGCTCATTGCCCCGCTCCGGCGCGCTGTGGTACAAGTTCGCGCAGACCGGGCGGCAGCCTGTCGCCCTGAATGAAGTACATCACCCGAGGCGCTACCCGACTTTGGCCAAGCTTCTGCTTCTCGTGGCGGTCGCCGCGATCGTGTACGTCCTGCTCAAGAACTACCGGCGGGCAATCAGCCGGCAGCAGGAACAAGCGCCTCCCGACGCATCACGGGGCGGCAAAGACGAGGACATGGTGCGATGCGCCCAGTGCGGGGTGCACCTGCCCCGGAGCGAAAGCTTCCTCTCGCAGGGCATTCACTACTGCAGTGAGGAGCACCGCAAGCTCGGTACTCCCCGCCGGGACTGAAGCGGTGGCCGGTCGGCGCGAATGACTGACGCCGCCGCACCGATCCTCGCGACGCCGCTCGGCCGGGAGCCGGACTACCCGAGCACCTATTGGCGCTCGCTGTTCTATTTCAACACCTATCGCCTGGCGGTCGCGGCCCTGCTGCTGGTCACCACTTCGGTGGCAGGCCAGAACCTTCTGTTCGGATCCTGGAACAAGCCGCTGTTCCTTTCGGTCAGCATCGCCTATCTGCTGTTCGCGGCGGCGTCGTTCATCACGATCAGCGCGCATCGGCCTGGATTCCAGTTGCAGATTGCCGTGCAGGTCTGCGCGGATATCGTCTTCGTGGTCTTGCTGTTGCACGCGAGCGGGGGCATCTCGAGCGGTCTGGGCCTCTTGCTACTGGCCAATCTCGCCGCCGCAGGCATCATCAGCCGGGGCCGCCTCACGCTGTTCTATGCCTCGCTCGCCGCTGTCGCGGTATTGCTGGCCCACACCTACGAAGTGCTGTTCTATTACGGCAGCTACGCGATGTATCTGCAGGCGGGACTGCTTTCGATCGGCTATTTCGCGACCGCATGGCTCGCACACGCGCTCGCCAAGCGGGTCGTCGCGAGCGAGCAGCTCGCGGCGCAGCGCGAAGTGGACGTCGCCAGCATGGCCCAGGTAAGCCAGCTCGTCATGCAGGACATGCAGGACGGCGTCATCGTGGTCGATGGCCAGGGCGCGGTGAAACAGCTCAACGCGCGCGCCGAGGAACTGCTCGGGCCGCTGCCCAAAGGGCGGGACGTGGTGCTCAAGGATTACAACGCGGGCATCGCGGCGCGTCTGGGGCGTTGGTTGGAGAACCCCGAGGCAGGCTTCGACCCGATGCGCACCATCCTCTCCCACAAGCTGACCGCAGCGCGCTTCGTCCCGGTCGGACGCGATCAGCAGCGCGGCGTCGTGATCTTCATCGAGGACCTGACGCGCATTCAGGCGCAGGCGCAGCAGATGAAGCTCGCGTCGCTCGGACGCCTGACCGCCAACATCGCCCACGAGATCCGCAATCCGCTCTCGGCGATCAACCATGCCACCGAGTTGCTGCAGGAAGAAGGGGAGATTCCGGATTCCTCCGCCCGGCTGCTCGAGATCATCCACGACAACGTCCAGCGCCTCGACCGCATGGTGCAGGACGTGCTCAAATTGAATCGCCGCGACCGCGCCGTGCGCGAGACCTTCCCGCTCGGGGATTTCCTGCGCAATTTCATCAGCCAGTTCTGCCAGATCGAGAAGATACCGAGTGACATCATCGCAATCGAGCTGGCCGTGGAGCCTTCGGTCATGTTCGACCGAAGCCACCTGAATCAGATCATGTGGAACCTGTGCCGCAATGCTCTTCGCTATTGCCAGAGGAAGCCGGGGAGCGTGCGCATCAGTGTCGGCGTGGGTGCTGCGGCCAATACTATAGAATTGAGCGTCGCGGATGACGGCCCGGGCATTGCCGAAGCGCTTCGTGCGCATCTGTTCGAGCCGTTCTTCACGACGGCTTCTTCTGGTACGGGACTTGGGCTTTACATCGCGCGCGAGGTCTGCGAAGCCAACGGAGCCACGCTCTCTTTCATCGAGCGGGCCGCCGGGGCGCAGTTCACGATGATCATGAAGACCGCGTGAGGCCATCCATGACGGCGAGCAGAGCAGGAGGCACATCTTGAAGCGTAAGGAACAGGGCCCGGCGGGCACCGTCACCCGCCACGTGCTGATCGTCGACGACGAGGAGGACATCCTCGAGCTGATCGAACTCACGCTGCTGCGCATGGGGCTCGAGGTCGAGCGCGCCATGACCGTCGCCGAAGCGATCGAGAAAGTGAAGACCGGGCAGTTCGACCTGTGCCTGACCGACATGCGGCTACCCGACGGGGAGGGGCTCCAGGTCGTGGAATTCGCCTCCCAGCATGTGCGGGATCTGCCGGTGGCGGTGATTACGGCCCATGGCAACACCGAGAATGCCGTCGCGGCGCTCAAGGCCGGCGCCTTCGACTACCTGGCGAAACCCGTGTCGCTCGAGCAGTTGCGGACACTGGTGAAATCGGCGCTGTCCTTGCCGCAGGGCGCTCAACCCAAGACTTCCAGCGAGCAGACGTTGATCGGCAGCTCGCCGATCATGCAGCACGTGCGCGACATGATCGACAAGGTGGCGCGCAGCGAGGCGCCGGTGCACGTCACCGGGGAGTCCGGCAGCGGCAAGGAGTTGGCCGCGCGGCTGATTCACCAGAAGAGCGTGCGCCGTGACAAGCCTTTCATGCCGGTCAATTGCGGCGCCATTCCCGAGAACCTGATGGAGAGCGAGTTCTTCGGCTACCGCAAGGGCGCATTTACCGGTGCCGACGGAGATCGCGACGGCTTTTTCCAGGCGGCGCACGGCGGCACCTTGTTCCTAGACGAGGTGGCGGATCTGCCGTTGCCGATGCAGGTGAAGCTTCTGCGGGTGATCCAGGAGAAGAAGGTCCGCAAGGTCGGCTCCACCCAGGAAGAGCCCGTGGACGTGCGCATCATCAGCGCCACGCACCAGAACCTGGGGGAATGCGTGGAAGGCGGGAAATTCCGTCACGACCTCTACTATCGCCTGAACGTGATCGAGTTGCGCATGCCTGCGTTACGCGACCGGCGCGAGGACGTCCCGGTCTTTGCCAATTTCATCCTCGACCGCCTGGCGCGGGGCGTTCAGAGTGCGAAGCCGGAAATCGAGCCCGGTGCGATGAAGGCGCTGCAGCAGTATGACTTTCCCGGCAACGTGCGGGAGCTCGAAAACATCCTCGAACGCGCTCTCGCGCTTTGCTCCAGCGGCAAGATCACGGAACAGGACCTCCAGCTCACGCCGCCCGAGATCGTCCAGCGCGACGCGCCGCCGGCCGGCAGCAATGGCAAGTGGCCGCTCCAGGATTATCTCGATCGCGTCGAGAAAGAAGCGATCCTCGAGGCGCTCGAGAAGACCCGCTACAACCGGACTGCGGCGGCCAAGCTGCTCGGCATCACCTTTCGTTCCATCCGCTACCGCATGGAGCGGCTGGGCATCGAGTAGGTGAGGCTCGGGCAACCGTGACTGGCGAGCGGCCGGCGGAGCCGGGTCGCATAGTCCGTCTGCCGAAGCAACGGATGGCGGGCGCGGCGCAGCCGGCGCGCATTGACCCTCTGCCAGTTGCGGGGAAGCAGGTTGGCATTCGGTTCGTTTAGTTCCGAGGGCTGGCTGGCCGGTGCCCGCCGGTTGCCGTCGCCACATTTCGACGCGCGCCCCGAAGGCGCGACGATAGAACTGCTCGTGATCCACAACGTCAGCCTTCCGCCGGGCGAGTTCGGCGCACCCGACGTCATCGATCTGTTCCTTGGCCGGCTCGATCACTCCGCGCATCCCTACTACGAAAGAATCCGCGGTCTGCGGGTATCGCCCCACTTCCTGATCCGGCGCGACGGAGACTTGATCCAGTTCGTCGGCTGCGCCAGCCGGGCGTGGCACGCCGGCGTGTCCGAATGGCGCAGGCGCAGCCGTTGCAACGATTTCTCGATCGGCATCGAACTCGAGGGTGCCGACGATGTTCCGTTCGCGGATGCGCAATATGCGGCCTTGGCCCATACCGCTCGCGCCACCAAGGCGGCATACCCGATCGTGGATATGGTCGGGCATTCGGACATCTCGCCGGGACGGAAAACCGATCCCGGACCGTGTTTCGACTGGGTCCGGTTCAGGAAAGAGCTGGCACTTGGCGGGTGACCCGCGGCAACGATCGGGCCGCCACCCGGTCACTGTCGGCGATGGATTGTCCGAGCCGCCTTGAAGATTTTCTACACCGACCACTACGTCCTCCCATTGCCGGACGGCCATCGCTTTCCCATGGCCAAGTACGGGAAGCTGCGTGAACGAGTACTGGCCGAAGGGCTGAACGGTGACGATCCCCTTTGCGTTCCGCAGGCGGCCTCCGACGCAGAGATCCTGCGTGCGCACGACCCGGACTACCTGGACCGCGTATGCAATGGAACCCTCACGCCAGCCGAGATCCGCCGGATCGGGTTTCCGTGGTCACCGCAGATGGTCGAGCGCTCGCGCAGGTCGAGTGGCGCCACGATCGAAGTGTGCCGGGCAGCGCTCGAACGCGGCGTGGGCGTGAATCTGGCCGGCGGCACTCATCACGCGTTCCGGGACCATGGCGAGGGCTACTGCGTGTTCAACGATGCCGCGATCGCCGCACTTGCCATGCAAGCCGAGGCGCGCGCGCGCCGGATCGTGATCATCGATTGCGATGTCCATCAGGGCAATGGCACCGCTTCGATCCTGGCCGGCGACCCGACCGTGTTCACGCTCTCGATCCACGGTGCCAACAACTTCCCTTTCCGGAAGGAAACAAGCGACCTCGATATCGAGCTGCCCGACGGCCCCGCTGCCGACGACTATATAGCCGCGCTCGACCCGGCGCTATGTCACGCGCTGTCGGCCTGCCAGCCGGATCTCGCCATCTATCTCGCCGGGGCCGATCCTCACGAAGCCGATCGTCTCGGCCGTCTGGCACTTACCACCCCCGGCCTCGAGCGTCGCGACCGCCTGGTGTTCGGGCTGCTGCGCGAGAGCGATGTACCGGTCGCAGTCGCGATGGCCGGCGGGTACGGCGTCGACATCGACGTGACCGTGGCTATTCATCTCGCGACCGTGCGCGCGGCGCGCGATCTTCTCGCGCATCGCTGAAGGACAGTGCCCGGGGTCGTGGTTCGCGCCTCGCGCGAGGATGTCCCTTGTCGTTTCGTCACGACAAACCCTTGTGGGAACATAAACTCCTTGACACCCTATCCTCTGCTACTAGAATTAGTTGTGATTGGCGATAGTTAACACAACATCTAGTGTTGCACCTCGATCCTTGGTGGTGCGCCGCCAAAAAATGCACAACATGTGGTGCCCACCGCTGGAAAATCTGCGGGTGCGAACTCGCAGCGGAGGCGCCATCGAAAACGGGCCCAAGGAAGGAACACGAATGCAAGTGGTGACCAGTACCCAGGTCAACGATGCGACGAGCGGGCAGGTGGCCGGCGTAGTTGTGCAAACGTGCACGCTGCACGAAAGTGCGGGCACGCGCGACCCGCGATTCGCGGAGTACAAGGTTATCCGGCGCAACGGAGCGGTGGTGGGCTTCGAGCCCGGGAAGATCACGATAGCGATGACCAAGGCTTTCATCGCGGTGAACGGCGGGCAGGGGGCGGCTTCGGCACGGGTGCGCGAAGTGGTCGCGGGCCTTACCGAACAGGTGATCGGGGCCCTCATGCGCCGTCAGCCGGCAGGTGGAACGCTCCACATAGAAGACATCCAGGATCAGGTCGAGCTATCGCTCATGCGCTCCGGCGAGCACGACGTGGCCCGAGCCTACGTGCTCTACCGCGAGGAGCGGGCGCGCGAACGAGCGCGCCTCAGAGAGGCGCGGACGACCCCGGCGCAGCCACATGTGGTGAACGTCACCGATGGAGGCGTCCTGCGCCCGCTCGAGATCGAGCGGCTTACCGGTCTGATGAGGGACGCGTGCGAAGGGCTGGGTCAGGCGGTGGACCCGTCCGTGATCCTTCAGAGCGTGCTGAAGGATCTGTATGAAGGCGTGCCGATGGACGAGGTCCGCAAGGGCTCCGTGCTCGCAGCCCGCGCGCTGATCGAGAAGGATCCGGCGTACGGATATGTAACGGCGCGACTGCTGCTCAACAGCATTCGCTACGAAGTGCTGGGCGCCGACGTCGCGCAGGGCGAGATGGTTACACGCTACGCCGAGTATTTCCCGAAGTTCATCAAACGCGGCATCGAAGCCGAGCTGCTCGACGAGCGCCTCGGGCGCTTCGACCTGGAGGCCATGGGCCGGGCGCTCGATGCCTCCCGGGACCTGAATTTCGGCTACCTGGGGCTGCAGACGCTATACGACCGCTATTTCCTCCATGTCCGGGGTCAGCGCATCGAACTGCCGCAAGCGTTCTTCATGCGGGTGGCGATGGGACTGGCGTTGAACGAGGTGGATCGGGAAGCCCGTGCCGTCCAGTTCTACAACGTGCTGTCCAGTTTCGACTTCATGAGCTCGACGCCGACGCTGTTCAATGCCGGCACGCGCCGATCCCAGCTGTCGAGCTGCTATCTGACGACCGTCTCGGACGATCTCGAAGGCATCTACGAGGCCATCAAGGAGAACGCGCTGCTGTCCAAGTTCGCCGGCGGACTTGGCAACGACTGGACGCCCGTGCGCGCGCTCGGCAGCCACATCAAGGGCACCAACGGCAAGTCGCAGGGTGTCGTGCCGTTCCTGAAAGTCGTCAACGACACCGCGGTGGCGGTCAATCAGGGCGGCAAGCGCAAGGGCGCGGTGTGCTCCTATCTCGAGACCTGGCACCTGGACATCGAGGAGTTCCTCGAACTGCGCAAGAACACGGGCGATGATCGTCGCCGCACTCACGACATGAACACGGCGAACTGGGTCCCCGACCTGTTCATGAAGCGGGTGATGGAAAACGGCGAATGGACCTTGTTCTCTCCCGCCGACACCCCCGACCTGCACGATCGCTACGGCAAGTCGTTCGAGGAAGCCTATCTGCGCTACGAGCAGAAGGTCGCGGACGGGTTGCTGAAGCTCCACAGGAAGATCCCCGCGATGCAGCTGTGGCGCAAGATGCTCTCGATGCTATTCGAGACCGGGCATCCGTGGATCACGTTCAAGGACCCCTGCAACATCCGTTCGCCCCAGCAGCACGTGGGCGTCGTGCACAGTTCCAACCTCTGCACCGAGATCACGCTCAATACCTCGGACAGCGAGATTGCCGTGTGCAACCTCGGGTCGGTGAACCTGGTCGCGCACATGAAGGACGGCCGCCTGGACCGCGCCAAGCTCAGGACCACCGTCTCGACCGCCATGCGGATGCTCGACAATGTGATCGACATCAACTACTACGCGGTGAACAAGGCGCGGAACTCGAACTTCAAGCACCGGCCGGTCGGCCTGGGCATCATGGGCTTCCAGGACTGCCTGCACGAGATGCGCGTGCCCTACGCCTCGAACGAGGCGGTGGAGTTCGCCGATCAATCGATGGAAGCGGTCGCCTACTACGCCTATTGGGCTTCGACCGAGCTCGCCGAAGAACGCGGCCGCTATTCCACCTTCGACGGTTCGCTGTGGTCGAAGGACATCCTGCCCCAGGACACGCTGAAACGGTTGGCGGAGGAGCGCGGCGGCTACGTCGAGGTGGATGCGTCGGAAACGCTCGACTGGGCGCCGTTGCGCGAGCGGATCAAGCGCCACGGCATGCGCAATTCCAACTGCCTTGCCATCGCCCCGACCGCAACCATCGCCAACATTATCGGCGTGTCGGCCTCGATCGAGCCCAATTTCCAGAACCTCTACGTCAAGTCCAACCTGTCGGGTGAATTCACCGTCACCAACGAGTACCTGGCGCGCGATCTCAAGAAGCTCAACCTGTGGGACGAGGTGATGATCGCCGACCTCAAGTACTTCGACGGCAGCACCGCCAAGATCGACCGCATCCCGGCCGAGATCCGCACCCTTTATGCCACTGCCTTCGAGATGGAACCTGCGTGGCTGGTGGAAGCGGGCGCTCGTCGGCAGAAATGGATCGACCAGGCGCAGTCGCTCAACATCTACATGGGTGGCGCGTCGGGCAAGAAGCTCGACGAGACCTACAAGCTCGCCTGGAAACGCGGGCTCAAGACCACCTACTACCTGCGCACCCTGTCGGCGACTTCCGCCGAGAAATCCACCGGTCGCGGCGGCGAGTTGAACTCCGTACCGGCCCATGGCGGTATCGCGGGGACGCCGGCGGAATCGGCTGAACCGAAGTTCTGCGCGATCGACGATCCGACCTGCGAAGCCTGCCAGTAACGCTCGCCTTCGACGACGACACCAACAAGGGAAAACCAAGAAGATGCTGCAATTCGAAGACACCTTGACCCAGCCGACGCCCGCACTCGGCTTGCAGCCCGCACTGCCGAACACAGGTCGTGTCACGCCCGCGGCGGCGCCGCCTATCACGACCGCGACGATCGCCCCGGCCCTCCACGTCGAGCCGTTCGGCCGCATTCGCGTCGAAGACAAGCGCGTCATCAATGGCACTGCCGATGTGAACCAGCTGGTGCCGTTCAAGTACAAATGGGCGTGGGAGAAATATCTCTCCGGCTGCGCGAACCACTGGATGCCCCAGGAGGTGAACATGAGCCGGGACATCGCCACATGGAAAGATCCGAACGGTCTCACCGAGGACGAACGACTCCTGGTGAAACGCAACCTGGGTTTCTTCGTGACGGCCGACAGCCTGGCAGCCAACAACATCGTGCTTGGCACTTATCGACACATCACGGCACCCGAATGCCGCCAGTACCTGCTGCGCCAGGCGTTCGAGGAAGCGATTCATACCCACGCCTATCAGTACATCGTGGAGAGCCTCGGACTGGACGAAGGCGAGATCTTCAACGCCTATCACGAGGTCGCGAGCATCCGCGAGAAGGACCAGTTCCTGATCCCGTTCATCGAGACACTGACCGATCCACAGTTCGAGACCGGTACCCCGCAGAGCGATCGCGAGCTGCTGAAGAGCCTGATCGTGTTCTCCTGCATCATGGAGGGACTGTTCTTCTACGTCGGATTCGTCCAGATTTTGGCACTCGGCCGACAGAACAAGATGACCGGTGCTGCCGAACAGTACCAGTACATTTTGCGGGACGAGTCGATGCATTGCAGCTTCGGCGTCGACCTCGTCAACACCATCAAGCTGGAGAATCCGCACCTCTGGACGGGCGAGTTCCGCGAGGAAATCCGGGCGCTGATGCAAAAGGGCGTTGAACTCGAATATCGCTACGCCGAGGACACGATGCCGCGCGGCGTGCTGGGCCTGAATGCGCCGATGTTCAAGGAGTACCTGCGCTTCGTGGCCAATCGGCGTTGCCAGCAGATCGGACTCGACCCGCTGTTTCCCGGAGCGACCAATCCGTTCCCGTGGATGGCCGAAATGATCGATCTCAAGAAGGAGAAGAACTTCTTCGAAACACGGGTCATCGATTACCAGACCGGGGGTGCTCTCAGTTGGGATTGAGCGATTCTGCGATTCCACAGCTGCAGGGTGAAGCGTCTTGTTTCTGACCGGGCATCTCACCCTCTCCGAAGTTTTGAGGCCGGTCCGTGCGAGGCGCGCGCACCGGTCGGAGCGCTCCTCCCCCCGACGATCCGGCGCATTGATTGACGCGCACGCCGGCTCGAGTTTTCGTCTTTTCATTGCGCGGTCGGCCGCTCTTCGCGGCACGACTGCTCCCCTCTGCTCAGGCGTGGCGATGCAACAAGCATGCTTCTTGCATCGCCGCGCCTTTGCAGTCGTTCGCACGCGAGCCGCGGTATTGCCCGAATGCGAGCGGATGCGTAGTTCAACTCTCAACAGGAGGTACTGAAATGGCTGTTGCAAAGAAGAAGGCCCTCGCGGCCAAGAAAGCTCCGGCGAAGAAAAAAGCCGCTGCCAAGAAACCCGCTGTGAAGAAGGTAGCAGCGAAGAAGCCCGCCGCGAAGAAAGTAGTGGCGAAGAAGAAGCCTGCTGCCAAGAAAGCGGCGAAGAAGCCTGCTGCCAAGAAAGCGGCGAAGAAGCCTGCTGCCAAGAAAGTAGCGGCGAAGAAGAAGCCTGCCGCGAAGAAGGCGGTGGCCAAGAAGCCGGCGGCGAAGAAGGCGGCGAAGAATCCTGCCGCCAAGAAGGCAGCGGCGAAGAAGCCGGCCGCCAAGAAGGCGGCGGTGAAGAAGCCGGCCGCCAAAAAAGCCGCGGCGAAGAAGCCTGCCGCCAAGAAGGCGGCGGCGAAGCCTGCTGCCAAGAAGGCCGTGGCGAAGCCTGCTGCCAATAAGGCCGTGGCGAAGCCTGCTGCCAAGAAGGCCGTGGCGAAGCCTGCTGCCAAGAAGGCGGTAACGAAGCCGGCGGTGGCTCCGGCGGCCTCCCCGGCACCGGCTGCACCGAAGCCCATGTCCGCACCCGCGGCTTGGCCGTTTCCGGTAGCGGGTAGGCCGAACTAAGAGCTTCCCAGATGCCTGCGGGCAGCCCTGCATCCGCGATGGATACCAGCCACTGATCCGCGGGCTTTTGGCCGCGCAGCTTGATCCGTTCGGGCTGGGTTCCGAGCGGTGTAGCAAGTACCGAGACTCGAGCCGGAAAACCAAGCCGGATCGGCCCCTTCGCCATTTTTCCGGCCGGAGGAAGCGTTGACCTCGCCTTTCCATGGTCGAGGGGAGCGAACGTGCTCGACCATCTGATCGAGCTGGACGCGCTTGATTGGCTGTGCGCGCCGCCGCTACGTCAGCACTCCGGCTCTCCCGGTGCTGGACGCGGATCCGTCTGGTAGGCGAAACGTCTCGGCAATTCCGAACTCGCTGCGACAGTCACCAGGAGGCGGTGGATACCGGATGCAAGGTACAGCCGCTGCTCTCCCCCCTGCAGCAGGTTTGCCATATCGGAGTCGTCGACCGGACGCCCCGAATCGTTCATCAGCGCTTCGGCGAGCATAGGCAGGTCACGGTCGCAGACCACGCCTACGCCGATGTCCGTACGCAGTACCAGAGCCCCGTTCTCGTCGATGAGCGCTTCGCGAATCTGGTTCGCGGGGACGCCTGTATGCGTGGTCAGCGCATGCTGTCCATCGGCGTGTTCCGCGAAGAATACGTAGGGCGTGTACTCGAGCCGTACGTATACGCGCTGAGGTCCATTCTGGAAGAACCAGCGGCCCAGAGCGTCAGCTGCATAGTTGCGGCCAATGAATCCGTTCACGAGGGCGTTCGTGATTCGATCGCCCTTGATGTACCACTGGCCTCTGCGATCGAGCGATAGCCAGCCGTAGACTGCGGGGACGTTCGGCCACTTGGCAATCGCCTTCAGTACGTTCTCATCCATACCTGTCGATCGCCAAAGGAGCTGTCTGCCGAACGCGCTCGCCGTCCCCGCCCCGGAGCTTCGCACGCCGTGGGCCGGCGGCAATTCGGCCACTTGGCAATCGCTTTCAGTAAGTTCTCATCCATACCTGTCGATCGCCAAAGGAGCCGTCTGCCGAACGCGCTCGCCGTCCCCGCCCCGGAGCTTCGCACGCCGTGGGCCGGCG
>Ga0163144_10010524_pt1 | contig 19710 bp, 18 predicted proteins | sample OliLak19BULKMAT1_FD_123175 | JGI IMG/M metagenome (GOLD analysis project Ga0163144, IMG submission 123175) | Freshwater microbial mat bacterial communities from Lake Vanda, McMurdo Dry Valleys, Antarctica - Oligotrophic Lake LV.19.BULKMAT1 | ecosystem: Environmental > Aquatic > Freshwater >... | reverse complement strand
CGCACTTCAACATTTGGATACTGAGCCGTATTCTCCTTAAGTGTTTGGACAATTCGAGGCTCGAACTCAATTGACACAACATTGCCGGCTCGCCCGGCTAGTACCGACGAAATAATGCCACTCCCTGCTCCAATATCATATACGGTATCTTTGCGGTTAATAGAGCTATGGCCCACAAGCTCCTTAATGAGCTGCGGTTTCCTAATAAAGTACTGAGAATAATGAGCAAGACGTTTCACATGTATTATTGTACTTTACATTTATAGTAGAGTGGCAAAATATTGTAAATAGTGTGTATATGTGATATAATAGTAGATAATGATAACACAAATCGAGAAATGGTTTGCGATCCCCGATTTTGACAGGATGCAAGACGGTGAGGTTGCTCTTCGTGCACCATCGCTTTGCGACATCGTACAAATCCACGCAGAAAGACATGATGCCACGGCGCGTCTTTTCGTTGAAAAGAATGGCCCTCGCATTCATGTTCGTCGCATTGACGGCCCGCTGCTACAAGTAGCTATAAATGGGTTTAATCGACAATATGATGAAGCCAATGAACCTCGTGTCGGATTAAGGTATGCGTATGCTGTTTTTACACGACCGGTTGACGTAATGATGTACGAACGTCACTCTGATAATCCAGTATGGCGAGCATCGGGTGAAGGAGTTGATACTCCTCAGGCGCTTCGTATGCAAGAGTTTTCATTAAGACTCGCTGATTATACATTTGAAAAACAGTTAGAACTCCTTCGTCCAATATAAAAAACTCGCCTATTTGGCGAGTTTACTCTTCATGATTATGCGGTAGTCTAAACACGGTACCGGTTACATTACCTTCTAAGGCGAACTGTGCTTTAAGTACTTTTCGCTCAGCAGTGGTCATATATAATCCGCCGCGAACTTGCGCTGCGACGATATCATGTATTATTAAACTGCTATCGCCTTTTGCCTTAATATCTGATATTGCCTTTTGAACAATTGATGCAAGCAAAGCTGTATCTATCCAAGAGTTTTGTGAACCCCGCTCAATTACGGCGTATTCACCTTGCCCGACAGACCTTAAGCTTTTAAGTGAATGTAAGATGCCCGAAACGCGTGCGTGGTTTTTATGGTCAAGCTTGCCGCCGAATCCTCTGGCGATAATTTCTCGTATTGTAATAACTGGTTTCGGATTAGTCGCAAGTACAGCACTAACTCCAGCTTGAACTCGCTCTTCAATTTCTTCGGGAGATAACAATACTAATTGACGTTCTGTAACTTGTGGGAGCGATAGTTCAGGGGTGGTTTCTGGCACTTGATCTTCAACTTTAGCCAGTGTTGTTGTATCATGTGCACCTGCAGCACGGTTCACATTTTCCGCAGTATAAAGTGCTATATCTGCCACTTCGAATAACCTATCGCGTAGCAGTTTCAACTTTTCTGGGTCAATGTGTGCGTCTGGCTTAATATTTTTTTCGACTGACCTTTGGAGTACCACCATGACGCCGTGGAGCATGTCTACTTGGCTGCCAAGTTTCTTGATATCGCTTACAGTCTTTTCTGTTTCTGATTGTGCGTTTGTCATTATCATTTATTTTACAGGCATATGTGGCCGCTGCAAGCATAATCGGCATAAAATGTGTCGACGGCAGCCGTATAATAAAACTCGCCTATTTGGCGAGTTTTATTTTTTCTGATTTGAGCTTTTTCTTCAATAGGCGCTTGCGTGATGCACTGTGCCAGTTTTTATGCTTTGCCATAATTGATAATCCAATCTTGTTTTGTAATCTGTACCATCATACCACGTTATCTGTTATTTATCACCACATAGCTTAATCCATGAGTACAGCTTGGTTGGGCATGGTTCGATGGTATCGTTGAGGCCGTATAAATACACTGACGTACTGCTATTTTAATGGTTTTCTTAGGCAGCTTTTTTGGCGGCTGCCTTCACAATATCCAGCCCTTTTTGAAGTGTTTTGTCGTCTATAATCAATGCTGGCAGTAATTTAAGCACTTCGTCATAACTTCCTGCTGTTTCAATAATAAGCCCTTTGCTAAACGCTGCTTTTGATATGCGCTTTGCAAACCCATGGTCAATATCACAGCGGAGGCCCTGAATCATCCCTCGCCCAACAACCTGCAGCTTCAGTTTGGGGTATGACGACGCAATATCAGATAATGCTGCGTGGATGATGGCTGATTTGCGGTGTACTTGTTTGGATAAGACACCAGTTTTCCAGAATGTTTCGATTGCGACAGCGGCAGACACAAATGCCAAGTTGTTACCACGAAAAGTGCCGTTGTGCTGGCCTGGTTTCCAAATGTCGAGCTTTGGCGCAATCAACAACAGTGCCATCGGCAGGCCCGATGCCGAAATTGACTTAGACACTGTCACCATGTCGGGAACAATACCTGATTGTTCAAAGCTAAAGAATTCGCCCGTTCGCCCACAGCCTGCTTGAATTTCGTCAACAATCAAAATAATACCGTGTTTTTTGGTGACGGCGCGCAGACGCTGCAGCCATACATCACTGGCAACGTTAACGCCGCCTTCGCCCTGCACGCACTCCACGATGACAGCAGCAGGGAGTGACTGTCCGCTACCGGGGTCTGTCAATATTTGTTCAAAATACGCAATCGAATCAAGACCCTCTACAAACCCATCGTACGGAAGAAATGTCGTGCCATGAAGGTCGGTACCGGCGGCCTTGCGATACCACGAGTTGGCAGTCGTCGCAAGTGAACCTAGGCTGACGCCATGAAACGCGTGGGTAAAGGCAATAATACCGGTCCTGCCAGTGTTCAGTCGTGCAAGTTTGAGCGCTGCCTCGACTGCGTTTGTACCGGTTGGGCCCGTAAACTGCATTTTGTACGATAATTTACGAGGTTTTAAGATGTATGTTTGAAACGCGACAATAAAGCGTTTTTTGGCAGCCGTCGCCATATCGAGTCCGTGAATAATGCCACCATTTTGCAGATAATCTATCATTCCAGCGGTTAGTGCTGGTTGATTATGTCCATAGTTGAGACCGCCGGCACCAGAAAAAAAATCAATGTACGGTGCGCCTTTTTGGTCATAAATGATCGGACCTTCGGCACGCTCAAATACTTTCGGGAATGAACGTACATACCCACGCACATTTGACTCATGTTTATTAAAAACGTCTAAATCCATACTTATATAATACTCTACGTACGCCAAGAATGGGAGTTTTTAAGGCAACTGCTGATATGTAGCATGAAGATTTTCATAACACATATCAAAAGTTGTGATGCCGTAGAGGCGAACGGTGCTTGATAGCACTGTTCGCCTCTACGGACTAACGCTCACATAACTACGCGAACTTCACTTCCGCCGGAGCGGAGGTGTTGTTCCGACGCTTCCAGATGACGAGCGATGTTCCGACGCTCACCAGGAGGCCAGCCAGCAGTAAGGCCCAGAGGGCTTCAAAACCCGTCAGCGCCAACACTGGCGGACATGCTTTATCCGTCAAGCTCTGCGACCATGAGGTCGTCGTGCCTTTAGAAAATGCATACCCGTCGTCCGCAACGGCGTCAACAGTCACTTTACCCGTTGCCGGGTAGGTTCCTGCGACGACGATCTTACCGTCGACTTCGTAGTGCCAGTTCGCCCCCACGGGGACGGCCGGCACCGTGAAGGTGTCGTCCTTGGTCCCGCAGGGGTCGTTGAACGTCACTGCGGCTGGAGCACCCTCAATCACACAGGGGTCGCTTGACCACTGTGTGTTCGTGAATGCAAAGGTTGCCGTACCGTCTTGGTTGTCGACCCAGCCCAAAGGCAAGGTGTCAAACTCGGACGATTCGTCCGTGATAGTCGCAACAATGTCGCGTCCATCACGGTTATAGGCAACTCCTTCGGTGTTCGTCGGTAATACGTACTGGTCGTTCGCCGTACCGCAGTCGTCCTGCGGCGCGGGCACATCAAGCGTGACCTTAGTCACACACGGGGCACTGTTCCACTCCGTGTTCGTGAATGCGTACGTTGCCGTACCGTCTTCGTTATCTACCCAGCCCAAAGGCAAGGTGTCAAACTCGGACGATTCGTCCGTCAGGGTCGCAACGATGTCGCGGCCATCACGGGTGTAGACAACGTCATCTGTGCTGGCGGGGAGACCGTACTGGTCATCTGCTGTTCCACAGAGGTCCTGAACTTCAGGGACAACAAGTGTCACCATTGTCCTGACGCTGGGCACGTACGTGATGCATTCTACGGAGTTGCCTACCGTAAACGAGGTTACCCTCGTCACCAGACCAGCGTTGCCGCCGCCCTGGTTTAGTAGTGCGCGTCCACCAATCATCGTGTCCGGGTTGTTTTCTAGGAAGAACTTCCAGGACTCGAACGTATCCCTGTTGGGGAACTCGTTGACCGGGTTGCTGCTCCACACGATCGCGTCGCCGCCCATGAAGGCGTCGAAACTCCCGTCGTTGTACACGGCTTCCACCACGATGGTTGTAAAACCGCCGGGTGCAGAGCCGTTCACGTCCACGGGGACGTTGAACGCAACGATTTGATCTGGGTTACTTCCTGGTGCAAGCAGAACGCCCTCAAATGAAAGGGCGGTTAGCTGGTGTAGTGGGATGAGGAAATCCGCACTACTCAGGCCAAACGTTATCTTATCGTTGCTGGCGGGCGTGCTGAAAATCCAGCTCGCTCCGTCCCAAACCAAGGTGCCGTTGTCGCGCGTGAACGTGATGCCGATACCTTGTGCCACCGCTGTGTCCTGGTAGACGTTGACCGTTTGGGTCGCCGTCGGGCAGCTGCCAAAGGTTGGCGGTGGCCCATCGCAGTCGGGCCCTGTGAGGGGTCCGGCTAGCTCGTCTTCCCAGACGATCTGGACGATACCAGGATCAAACTCCGCACCTTCGTTAGCGTTCGCTACGACGTTATAGTCAGCTGGGCCGACCGTTCCATCAGGCGTGCTTGCGTTGGTGTATGCGGCGTTGACCGGCGTACCCCAGACCAGGATTGCTCCTGACTCGCAAGTAGCATCCGTCACCGTCAGCGGCGCGGTGGCCACCAAAAGCTCGGGCTCTTCAGGGATGTCTCCCTTGCAGACGATCCAGTGCGACACATCGGGGATATTGCCCCCTCCGTTAAGCGGCGACACATAGTTCTGGTCCCCAGGAACTGGGAACTCGTAGACGGCGTCATTGCTGCCGCCGTTCACGATCAAAACCACATACCCGCTGCCGTACCAGTTGGCACCGTATGGGCTAAGTTGTACTTCCTGGTCAACGACGGTGCCATGGGCGCCGCCGCTGTAGGTGTGCTTGTAGCAGACGGCGTTGTAGCTTGAGTACACTCCTTCCCAGTACGGGGTATTGTTGGTGTTGTCGTCACCTCCACCACCACCATTGCTAGTGGGTATGATGCGGAGAAAATTAGCCTCGACGAAGGGTTCTGCAGCGACAGGCGCTGCCTCTTCCGTGGCTTCAGTTTCCTCGACGACCTCTTCGGTTGTGGTCGTCTCGACGATGGTCTCGGAGCTAGCTCCGGGGTCATCGACAGCGTACGCCGCCATTGGCGGTACAATCAGTACAAGAGCAACCGCGAATGCGACTGCGCTTCCACCGATTTTTTTGACCAGTTTCATTATGATCCTTTGTTCGATGTGGACATGCGGATTCAGTTATTCGTGCGTTTCGTATCGTATAGTTGTGTAGTTATGTGAATGTACGTCAATAGAGCCGGAGCTCCAACTCGCGGAGCTCTATTGACGGACATCTATTAACTAATGGATTATGTCACAAATCAGTAATTTTGTAAATATAGATTATGCAGTCAAAGTACGTATGTATTGACACGCCACCAGGCTTCTGGAGTATACTAAAAGCAGTCATGTACGTACTGATCACTGATCTTTCAACTTACAGACTTATGCGAGAAGTCTCAACTTCAATTCAGCAGACATAAGCACACTGGTAGCCGCATGCTCTCAAGCGCCCCTGTGATCTGTACAACTTTTAATAGCATGTAGTAAACAGAGTATGATTGAACGGCTCATATCTCCTTTCTACCAAGCTAGCTCCACCAACCGTTCGCTGACCACCACCTCGAGTCAGCATTTTTGCGTTACCATTACAATAAACCTCTTGGAGAACAAAGTTATGAACCGAACAGAAGTAAACGAACAAGTACTTGTCACTGTCATGGGATTTAAAAAGGATCTCGCTGCCTACCCTCGCCGTATGGAATACCAGGGTGCAACCTATGATTTCTTGGACGCTGGCCTGCGCTGCTTGGTGCGCCGCGGTGAGCGAATTGCCGAAATACTCACTCTTAGTGACGGACGCTCGCACTTCCGACTGCGAAGTGATAATCACGGCGGCAACTGGACGCTACTAAGTATTAGTGTCTAGTTGGGAATGCTATAAAAAAACCTCCGCTTATTGTGGAGGTTTTTTGTATGGCACTATTTTTCATTGTTTGCCATCTATGTTGTGGCCGCCGAATTTGTTACGCATAGCAGCCAGCAGTTTGGTCGTAAGTGATATATCGCCTTGTTGAGAGGCCAAACGGACATCAAATGCGGCTTGAATGGCTGGGAGTGGGATCCCCAGCTCGTCAGCGGTTTCGAGCGTCCAGCGAGCTTCACCCGATTCGGCAACCACGCCTTCGATACCATCAAGGTTTGGGTTTTCGTGTAATGCCTGACGCGTTAGGTCATTGAGCCATGACGTCACAACGCTGCTCTGTTGCCACACGTCTCCAGCAGCGGCCAGATCAATATCGTTATATGGGCCTTCTTTAAGCATACGATAACCTTCGGCCAGGCTTTCCATCATGCCATATTCAATCGCGTTGTGGACCATTTTGACGTAGTGGCCACTCCCACTACCAGAAAAGTGTTGGTGGCCGCCGCGAGGGACTGACAGCGTGTCTAGTGCAGGCACAAATGCTTCATACGCCGCCCGGTCACCTCCTACCATCATGGAAAAGCCGTTTTGGTATCCCCAGACTCCCCCACTGGTACCGATGTCTAGTAGTACGCTACCCGCCGCCGCGACTTTATCGGCTCGTGCTTTATCACCACGATAGTCACTGTTGCCACCGTCTATAATAGTGCTTCCGGTTGGAAGTAGCGTCAGCCAGTCATCAAGTTCACTTTCAATGACGTCGGCTGGGATCATAATCCACAAGGTAACGGGTTCTCCATTAAATGCAGTTATAACGTCTGATTTTTCGTATGCGGCAACCGCTCCTACTGCGAGAGCGTCGTCAACTGGCCCGCGGCTTCGATTATGCGCCACAACTTGGTGACCACCTTCGACTAGCTTTTGTACAATTTGTCCGCCCATGCGGCCGAGTCCTGATATAGCAATTTTCATGTACGCTCCTTTTATGCCTACGGCTTATGATACCAGTATAGCGCTATGTTGATTGTTGCGCATATGCCGCCCGATTGCTTTGTGTATTTCAACCAGTATAATCGGCACAATAAACGCGACAACACCTGTGATAAATAAATCTCCGATGGCCACAGGAGTAACTCCTAAAATACCTTGGAGTGGTCCAAACAATGCCATGGCCTGGAGCGTGACGGCAACTGTGAGCCCTATGTAAAACTTACCATTCCAGACACGCAGTCGCGAGAATATCGATTCGTAGTCGCTGCGGGCGTTAAAGGCATTGGACCATTGCATAACAACCAGGGCGCCAAACGCAATTGTCCGTGCATATTCGTGGCCATATAATGCATTAAACAGTGCATAAAAGCCCAGGCCAATAGCAGTCATACTGGCAGCAACTAGGATGATGCGACCAATCATGTACTTGCTTAAAATAGGCGCATTTGGCGGTGCGGGAGAGCGCTTCATGACGTCTTTTTCACCAGGCTCAAGTCCCAGCGGGATAACCATTGACGTGTCTGTTACTAAATTAATCCATAGAATTTGAACTGGCAACAGCGGAATCGGCAAACCAATGATGAGTGCCCCCACAAGTGTCAGCGAGCCTCCGATACTCGTAGCGAGTAGGTAGAACAACATGCGGCGGATATTGTTAAAAATTATCCTTCCTTCACGCATAGCGACAATAATACTTTTGAAGTTATCGTCCAGTAATATGATGTCGCCAGCATCTTTTGCAATTTGTGCACCACTGCCCATGGCCACTCCTACGTGCGCGTTCGTCAGTGCAGGAACGTCGTTGACCCCGTCTCCGGTCATGGCAGTAATATTATTTTTTTTCAAAATTGACAATATACGGAATTTATCTTCGGGAATAACACGCGAAAATACTCGAACTGAATCGATAATATCTGATAGTTGTTCATCGCTCATATCTCGCATTTTTCGGCTATCGAACACCTGGTCGCGATTTTCGACCATACCAAGATTTTTGCCGATATGGTACGCCGTTTCAAAATGATCACCTGTAATCATACGCACAGTGACACCAGCCGATAGCGCAGCTTGTATGGCGTGTTTCGCTTCAGGTCGCAGCACGTCAGCAATCGCCAAAAAACCAACAAAATTAAATGCAATCTCTTTGTGTACATGTGCAAAGCTTGCAACGGGAGCGTGAATTGCAGCCGATGCTATGGCAATGACACGATACCCCTGTGACGTCAGCTGTGTCAGCGCAGCTTCAGCTTGGGCGCGCTCATCTGCTGTTACATTACTGCGCTCAAGTACTTGCTCGGGCGCACCTTTAATTAACAACTGATGGTTACCATTGTGAACCCATATATTACCGCTCATAGAAGCAGACTGATCGAAGGGCAAGCTCGATACATGCGAGCCTCGCATGTGAACAGCATTCTCGGCTTGAGTGTATTCAATCATGGCAACATCTAGGGGGTCGTGTGTTTTACCAGAACCATGGTTGACAGTGTGGTGCGCAACCGAAGCAAGGTGAGCTTTAGCACCCGGGAGTTGCCACGATTCTTGAACAGTGAGCTTATTTTTAGTCAATGTGCCTGTTTTGTCAGTCGCTATTGTCGTAATGAGCCCCACTGTTTCGATTGAGCTCATGGTGCGCACTAGTGCCTTTTTGGCTGCCATGCGGCGCATCCCAAGCACCAACACTACCGATATTGCTACCGGTAAACTTTCAGGGACTGCCGATACGGATAGTGCCAAAACGAAACGAATGGCTTCGGTAATTTCAGTACCTCGAAGCAACGCTAGTCCAAATGCAGCAACTGCCAGTCCTCCTACAGCAGCAATAATATGCGTAAGCAGGCGATCAATTTTTTCCTGTACTGGGCTTTTCACGTTATGCCCACTACTAAGAGCTGCTAATTGTCCAAACTCTGTTTGATTACCAGTCTTGGTAACAACTGCCGTCGCGACACCTGCAATAATAAACGATCCCTGGAATAACATATTAGTTTGTTCGTACACCTCTTTGTTGCCACTGACGACATCGATATTTTTACTAATTGGCAGTGACTCACCAGTCAGCTGTGCTTCGTCGGCACGGACATTCTCAACAGCGATTAATCGTGCATCCGCTGGAACCTTGTCACCTTCTCGTAAAACAATCACATCACCCGGAACAAGTTTACTGGTATCAATCTGCACCACATTGCCATCACGTAATGTGTCCACGTCCTGAGCGGTGTGTTTTTGTAATGAGCGAAGTATGCGTTCGGTCGAAAAGCGCTGAACATAATAGATGATTGCGCTGACGGCAATAATTATGCCAATAATCACTGCCTCTAGCGTATCTCCATGGAGAATACTGATGATGACAGCGATGAAAAGTACCCCCATAAACACATTAGCAAATGGTTCAATCAGCTTACGCCACAAGGGGTCACCGGTTACTTTAATAGTATTGGGCCCGTAGATACTCAGTCGCTCACTGGCGACAGTATGGGGTAGTCCTACTTCGGACGTTTCAAGATCTTCAAGAGTTTGGCGTACTGACTTATCGTAATAAAGCATTAGCTCCATTGTACCAAAACACCTCCCAAATAGGAGGTGTTTTGGTGTGGATTAACGACTTACGTGATGCGTACAAGCTGCAGCTGGTTTGTGCGCAGCGAACCCGACCATTCCACGATGTCTTGGACCGCTTTACCCATCAAGCTTTGCCCCAAAGGGCTTGCAGCCGATATGCGGCCGTCACTAGGGTTAGCCTCAATACTTTCAACTATGGTATAACGCATAAGTCTACCTTGCCGATCGATAAGATCAACGACAGATCCGATTGCAACGTTGAGGCGTGCACGCCTGCTTGGTAATAGTCGGACGTTGCGGAGCGTTTCTTCTTTTTCTGAAAGCTCTTTGTCGATTGCATCGAGCATAGCAAGCTTTTCAATACGTTCAAGTCGTTCATCGTGAGCCGTGCTTCTGTCAAGTTCGCGTAGTATCTGAATAGCCCGAAGCCGTTCGCCAGCTAGTCGTATAATCGACTTCTTTAGGTCGTCCATACCGTGTTTACTAAGTAACATAGTTTTTTGTGCGGTGGTGTTCATAGTGAATCCTCCTTTTCTTTTATAGCTATCTGTGAGATATGCTTGTGGTTTTAGTATGTATTATTCATCTGAGCACTTGCTGAGAAAGTAGCCGAATAGTGTTGTGGTTTGTACTGTTATTGCAAGCCACCTGTTGAGTCCTTACGAATCGGCAATAGCACACTAAATGTCGTAAGCCCGCCCGGTACACTCGTAACAGTAAGTTCACCGTTATGAAGCTCGACAATTCTTTTAGCAATTGATAATCCTAGCCCAAAACCAGGTTGCGTGTGGTTACTGCGCGATGAATCAGCCCGATAAAAACGATCAAAAATGTGTGGCAAGCGCTCACCGGCAATTCCAGCACCACTATTGCTCAGTGCGCATGATATAAACTCTCCACGTCGACTAATAACGATTGATATCACAGAGTTATCCGGGCTGTACTTTATGGCATTATCAATCAATATAGTGATGAGCTCGCGGACAGCAGGTTCATTGGCGGCTACTTTGGCTTGCTTGACTGACGATATAGTCACGCGCTCAGCTGGGAGTTTGAGTTGCTTGACAACAGCTCGTGTCACGCTATCGATATTGACTGGCTTATGCTCAAGTGTATGGTGTTCCATACGAGATAACGTAAGCAACATATTAGATAGTTGTGTTAATTTTTCGACTTCTTCTAGATTGCTTTGTAAGATAACTTTGTAATCTTTCTTAGTACTGGTTGGATCTCGCAATGCTACTTCAAGCTCTGTTTTCATAGATGCTAGGGGTGTGCGAAGTTCGTGGCTTGCATCACTCGTGAAGCGCGACTGAGCCTCATGAGCTTCCTCTATTGGCCTGAGTGTTCGACGAGCCAATAAATAGCTCCAGGTGCCACCACCGATAAGAACAATCAGATTAGCATATAAAAGCGCTAAGATCATGTGCGCACTTGCCTCGGCAGATTCAGTAACCCATAACGTGTCTAAAGGAATAGGATTAAACGAAGCATCAACGATAATCTTGTTTTGGAGGTTTTGCATACGACTACCAAACTCATTTGATGTCAGCTGGTAGATAGCCACGCTAAAAATCAGGCTGATAGTCATGAGGATGAGCAGGTACCATCCTGTCAGCTTAATCGTTGCTGATTGGAACATATGTTATGCCTCTAGCTTATAGCCGAAGCCGCGAACAGTGTGGATAAGAGGTGTTTTAAATGGAGTATCGATTTTAGATCGGAGGTATTTCACATACACTTCAACAGTATTAGGGAGCACGTCGGCATCGTAGTCCCATACGTGACTAATGATTGCATCCTTTGTAAGTATTCTGCCGGCACCACGCATTAGGTATTCGAGCAATGCGTATTCCTTGCTTGTCAGGTTGATTGATGTGCCGGCGCGCACAACTTCAAAGTTTGCTGTGTCGAGCGTCAAATCGCCAACAGTTAAGACGTGTGACTGTTGCTCGGTTGGTCGCCTCAAAAGCGCACGAACACGCGCCAAAAGCTCCTCGAGTGCGAATGGCTTCACTAGGTAGTCGTCTGCGCCAGAGTCAAGTCCTGTTATTTTATCCTTCACGCTGCCAAGAGCAGTCAGGAGGATCACCGGTATATGTATACCGGCATTTCTCATTGCGGTCACAATACCAAGTCCGTCGTAGTCGCCCGGTATCATGCGGTCAATTATGGCAATATCGTATGGTTCCGTCGTCGCCATAGCATAGCCATGGTCACCGTCGTAACTCACATCGACTGCAAAACTTTCAGATTCGAGGGCCTTTTTTAAGGCATTTGCTATTTTGTGCTCATCTTCAACAATTAAAACTCTCATAACTATACAGTATACATACATTCTGAGAAGTAGCTTATTTTTTTAGGCGTATGTAGCCATAATGTGTATATAACCCAGTTATTTATAGAAGTTACGTGATCGATTAGATCGTATGTGGTCCATACTATAATCCCAACTTGCATCTGTTTTTTTGTGGGGATTAAAAATATACTCAGGGTCAAATATTTCTTTTGTATCTTTAAATAACTCGTACATCGTATCGCCAAACTGGGTTCGGAGCCATGGCCCTCGTATCATACCGTCGTTGTGCTCACCCGCCATAGTACCGCCATATTTTAAAACAATCGGAATAAGTTCACGCATCGCAGGTTCTATCTTCAACTGTTCAGCCGGATCTGTAATTGTCATAAGCGGGATTATATGGAAGTTGCCGTCACCAAAATGTCCTGCAATCGTAGCTGCAAGTTTATATTTACGCACAATTTTTCGCACTTGCGGAAAAAATTCTGGTACAAATCGAGGCTCAACGGCCATATCATCCATAAATGCAGCTGCATATTTACCATGTATTTGATTCCTGAGTAATGCGAGTGACGCACGGCGAATTTCCCAAAAAGGTTTAGATAATTCTTCATTGCCTTCTATTTCGGTCCGTACTTTAATGCGATGATTTTTCAGGTCGTTGTCGAGTGCAACAATTTTACTATTCACTTCATCATACGTATCGCCTTCAAATTCGACCATCATAATTATATTCGGGAGATGCCCACGGAATTTTGCAACTGAGCCTAGTAGCATTGTTTGTTGCTTAAGCCACTCTTTTGTACCGAGCTGTTTACGAAACATAGTAAAGTATTTAATGCCAAGATTAAATGTTATGTCGTCGAAACCTTCAAATGTTGCAGGGTGGTGGCTCGTCACAAGAGGAATTATTTCACCGAGATGCTTTACGTTAGTAAGATACACAAGCAGTAGGCCTGAGTGTTTTGCTTTAGGTACGGCTGCCATCTTAATATCCGTTATGATACCGAGTGTTCCCTGACTACCGGTAAGTAGCTGTGTTAAATCAAAAATGCCCGTATCGCGGTCCCATACTGCCCAGAGATTATAGCCCATTGAATTTTTATGAGCGCGAGGACGGGCTTGTTTAATCTCGTCGTAGTTCGCTTCAATGAGCTGGTACACACGGCGGTATATCTCACCTTCGAAGTTGGATTGTTTCATTTTTACATCTAATTGTTTTTTGTTAATTGGTGCAAATATATATTCCTGCGCGTCACGCAGCACAACGCTGAGCTCACGAACTGATTTATCTGTATTACCATATCTTAGGGACTGTTCACCTGCCGAGTTATTTCCGACCATACCGCCTATTGTATTAAGTGCACGACTAGCAGGTATGCAGCCAAGCATGGCATTGTGCTTGGCAAGTTCGGGGTCAATATCGCGTATGTAAACACCCGGTTGCGTATGAAGAAGAGTCGACGACGCAGTGTGTATGGTATTGAAGTGCCGTGTCATATCAACAACGAGCGAGCTTCCTATTGAAGCGCCTGACATACATGTTCCCGCGCTACGGGCAGTCAGTGCGAGCGAAGGATATGAGTGTTTGTGAGCCGTCACGAATGCGATTAGTCGGGAGACATCGCGGGTGTTCTTAGGTGATATGACCGCTTCTGGTACGAGCTCATATATGCTTGCATCGTGGCTATATTCTTCTTTGGTTGCGGCGTCGGTCCGCATATCGTCTTTAAAGATAGCTTTTAGTTCAGTTAGAAGTGTATTCATATGCATACTATAGCGAGCCATAAGCGCTTTGTCGAGCTATTACGCCGTTATTACATGTAGTGTATAATGACAGTATATGAGAGTAAAAATTGAAGTAGACACCAAAACATTTGTCCGTTTTTGGCTTGTTGTCATTGGTTTTGCACTAGTTGGCTTTGCCATTATTAATGCCCAGGTTGCGCTGGCAATTATTGGCGTTTCATTATTCTTCGCATTGGCTTTAAACGTTCCAGTGACCAAAATAGCCAAGCGGCTCCCTGGCAAAAGCCGCGTTGGAGCAACTGCACTCTCGTATGTCGCGGTGGTGGCTGTATTGTCCGCTTTTATATTTTTGGTCGTGCCATCGGTTATCGATCAAACGGCTCGTCTCATTCAGACCATTCCTCAGCTGGTTGATAGTGCACTCAAACAATGGTCGGGCTTAGCGGCATTTATAGATCAATACAATTTAAGGCCACAGGTAGCACAGGCACTCCAGTCGATTCAAGATAACGCATCAGCGTGGGCGTCGAGCTTTAGTCGAGGACTAATAACGACGATAGGCTCGGTATTCATGTTTATCACAGCCAGTATTTTAGTTCTTGTTCTGACGTTCCTCATGCTCGTTGAAGGCCCTATGTGGACCGAGCGTCTTTGGGGAACGTATAACAATCACGCTAAAATGATACGACACCGCCGTATTGCAGGTCGCATGTACAATGTGTTTACGGGATTCGTTACTGGTCAACTCACTATTTCGGCTATCGGAGCAACAGCTGCAGCACTGCTGGTGTTTACACTCAGCTTTATATTTCCAAGTGTGCCATCCAGTTTGGCGCTTCCGACTGCTGCTATCACGTTCCTCCTTTCTATGATTCCAATGTTCGGCGCTACTATCGGTGGAATCATTATTACTACCCTTTTATTACTCAACGCGCCAATCGCAGCTATTGTATACGTGATCTACTTTGTGGTCTACCAGCAAATTGAGAATAATTATATTGCCCCGAACATTCAGGGAAAGAAAATTGACTTGTCGGCGCTCGCGGTCCTTATATCAGTCACCATAGGGCTCTACATGTTTGGTATTGTCGGTGGTATTATTGCAATTCCTATTGCTGGCTCTGTCCGAGTACTTGTGGAAGAATATTTTGCGAATACCAAAAAACGACGAGCTGAGAGTACGCCTAAAGACGAAAATGTATTCGATGTACGCTCCAAAGACTCAAACTAACACGTTTTAAGAAGTATATTCCCACACGGGGCCAGATGCGGTATCACGAATAATGATGCCGCTTTTTCCAATTTCTGACCGTGTATCATCTGACGCTTTCCAGTCGTTATGATCACGCGCCTGCTGTCTGCGTAGGATGAGTTTTTTTGTATCTTCAGTAATGTCTGGTGTGGTTGCCATAAGCTGAAGTCCGAGTACGCTATCGATAGTATCAATGAGCGATATTAGCGAATGTTGGTGAATATCAAGAAGCTTGGCACTTTGTAACCGTGAAAACGCCTCGTCGATGATTGTAAGTGCTAATGGTGTATCAAGGTCGTGTGACAGTGCCTCTACGACTGCTTGAGAAGTTGCGTATAACGACACAGAGTGGTTGTCGGTACTTTTATCGTCGTCGTCTCGCAGGGTATCGTGTGTTTGATGACGAAGAGCTGCAACGTTGCGCCAATTGGCTAGCCGATTTTTAGCAGCCGTAAGATTATCAAAACTGAAGTTACCCTCGCTCCTATACTGGCTTTGGAGTACAAACAGACGGTAATCTAGAGGGCTAAAGCCCTTCGTCTCAATATCGTCAAGTGTATAGCCGTTTTGTAATGACTTACTTATTTTAGTTCCGTCTGACTTTAAATGATTATTATGCAGCCAAAAGTTGCTAAAACGCACGCCAGTAGCAGATTCAGACTGTGCAATTTCATTTGTATGATGTACAGGAATATGGTCGATACCACCGGTATGAATATCGAGCGTATCGCCGATTACCGACATAGCCATAGCTGAACATTCTAGGTGCCAGCCAGGAAAGCCCGTAACTTCGCCATCTTGCTGAAGCTCTAAGATATCAGGAGGTGTTGCCCACTGCATATCTCGTGTTTCCCCTAGCGGTGTAAACTTCCATAATGCAAAGTCGCTATGATTGCGTTTTTCGGAATTAAATTCAACGCGCGCACCAGCTTTTTGCGCGTCAAGGTCGAGGTGTGCAAAGTCAGCATATGTTGGAAATTTGCTCGTATCAAAGTAAATACCATCATTAATCTGGTACGTGTAGCCTTTTTCTTTGAGCGTGCGTACAAGTGTCAGCTGTTCATCTATAAAATCAGTCGCTTTAGTAATATATGTTGGGGTTATAAGCCCCAAGCGCTCCATACCTTTCATAAAGTCTTTTGTGTAAAAGTCAGCCACCTCCCACGTCGTTTTGCCTTCCCGTTCGGCGCCTTTTTCGAGCTTATCCTGGCCGTCGTCTGCATCGCTGACTAAATGGCCCACGTCAGTTATGTTCATAACACGGTTAACTGTGTAGCTGTTGGCCAAGAGTATGCGCACTAAGATATCCCAGTATATGTAGGCTGACCAGTTACCAATGTGCAAATAGTCGTACACGGTTGGGCCACAGGTATACAGCGTGGCAACGTTCGGCGTTTGTGATACAAACTCATCGTTCTTGCCTGTAAGAGTATTATGCAACGTGAGTGTCATGCGCAAGCTCCTTTAATGCTTTATCGGTAGCTGTGAGTAGTTCGGGAATTATTGTATCAATAGATTCGTACACACGGAAGCCTGCAGAGTACGCGTGGCCACCGCCTCCGAAAAAGCCGGCTATCACGTCACTGACGGGTGCATTTGAGCGTAGTTTACCAGTTAGTTTACCATCTGGGTAGGTTTTTATAGCAATGGCAACGTCAACACCAAGTACAAGCCGCATTTCGTCTAGCACAAGCACGCTTGGATTGTATTGGTCGCTATACGATTGAATATCTTCCCAGGTGATATGTATCAGCGCAAGTTTGCCTTCCAGAAAGTATTCTATCCGACCTATCAGTTCACCCTTGAACTTTAGAATATCAGCAGTTTTCTTTACAAACTCACGTCGCTTTGTTTCTATGTCGTAGGGGCTCGCACCTAGTCGCACCAGGCCAGTTGCCGCTTCAAATGATTCAGCGGTTGTGTGTTGCGTTGACATGCCAAGACTATCTGCTTGAATCGCTGCAAACATATTGCTCGCAGCCTGGGCATTGATAGGCCAGCCAACTTCTTTAGCCATAAAGTACAGTAACTCTCCTGTGGCCACTGCTTGCTCGTTTAAAAGTGTGTGATGAAAGCTGAGTGTTGACTCAACTAATGTATGGTGGTCAATCACCAGCACAGGATGTGATTCTAGAAAATGACGTGCACCTGGTATTTTTAAGGCTTTACCAATAAGCGTATCACTTGTCGTATCGACAATAATTGCAAGGTCTGCTGATGTATCAAAACTGTTTGATACTCGGTCCCAGCCCTCAAAATAACGTAAATACTTGGGAATTTCTACGTCGCAGTATAATATAACATCTTTGCCAGCGTCACCAAGTATTTCTTCGAGAGCAAGAGCGCTCCCTAGTGAGTCACCGTCGGGATTTTCGGCTTGAATAACAAGAATTTTTTGCGCTGAATCAATCAGCTGTTTTGCGGTATTAAACATTATCCTTATTGTAACAGGTACAGAAGCTACTTGGCCACACATGTAGACTTATAGAGCTGTATGTGGTGTAATAGAGACACATGGCGCCACACAACAATGAGCCTCCGATGTTACCTATTCGCCAACTAGGTATGGGCCCGGTTTCACTCCCGAGTGACGATTATTTTGAATGCTACAGGAAAGATGTTGCGATGTATGGTAAATTTGTTGCCATTGCACCCAAATTTATTGTTTTTGCACCACCGTATGCCCACCATGAGCATATGATTAACGCTGCGTTTGAACAATATCCAACTGACTTTTTAACAGAGTACTACGCAACACCAATAGATATTAATCGTCTAGCCGCAGATACGGCAACGACGTTTCGGCCAGTTGACGCGGGCTTGTTTTTTCTCCGTAAAGCTACTGATAGAAACGAAGACAGATTACTCCTAAGCGATAGAAGTCTCGTGTTTGGGCGTGGATCTCAAGACGTGCGAAGATTGTGTGCTGAACTTTTGAATACAACCCTGAAATCTATTAAAGCTGAAATAGCACCAGAAAAATAGCTACAAGGTGCGTCGACCTTCCAGGGCGTGTGTAAGTGATATCTGGTCGGCATATTCTAAATCAACGCCAACAGGGATGCCACGCGCCAAACGAGTCATTTTAACGCTGAGGCCGGCGTCTTGTATGAGGCGCTGTAGAAACAAGGCTGTCGACTCGCCTTCTACGCTTGCGTTTGTGGCGATAATAATTTCCTCTACGGCATCATTCGCAATACGCGCAATAAGTTCCGGAATATGTAGTTGCTCGGGCCCCACTCCATCTATCGGGCTGATTGCCCCACCGAGCACATGATACGTGCCAGCAAACTGGCCTGTGCGTTCTAGTGCGATGATATCAAGCGGCTCTTCAACGACAGCTATTAATTGTCTGTTACGCTCTGGATCGCTGTAGAGTACAGACACGTCTTCATCTGTATCAATAAGCGCAAAGGTAACTGGACAGCTTTTCACACCGCTATGGAGCTCTGATATAGCACCAGCTAACGCATTAGTGAGGTGAGGATCAGCCCGTAGTAAAAAGTAGGCATACCGTTCGGCGGTACGAGCACCTACACCTGGCAGTTTACCTAGTTCGTCAATTGCAGCAACGAGCGCCGACGGAAGTAGCTGAGCCATAGCGTGCGCCTATAATCCAAGATTACCGAGACCACCCATGAGTGGTTTCATTTTTTCGGCCGCAACTTCTTGTGCTTTTGCGAGGCCATCTCGTATAGCAATTTCAAGCCAGTGCTCTAGCTCTTCGATATCTTCCAAATCAACCTGTGATGGGTCGATTTTAATACTTTTAATCTTGAGCTCACCAGTTACCTGTATAACAACAGCACCGTCACCAGCTTCAACTTCAATGATTTCTTTTTTAAGCTCGCTTTGGGCCTTGCGTAGCTTGTTTAACATTTTTACTTGGTCAAATGCCATACTATTTCTCCTCCAGAATTGTTCAGTCTTTAGTATACGTTACGGGGTGATTTTTTTATAGACGTAGAAGCGATCACTATCAGTAACGCGCCTATCTGTCACAATAGAATCAATAGCGTAGCCTGGGTACACAGTTTTACCGGCACGGCTAGCAACAAACGTATCTTCAGTCGGCGCTGCCACAACTGTATAGTCTTTATTTTTTACGGCTACGACGTTATAGAACGGACGCTCAGCTTCACTGACTACTAGTTGCTTGGTATCGGGTGGTATGAGTGATAGATCCTGCGTAAAGTTTGATACGGTACCTGGGTCGTATTGATAGCCATATATGTAGCGTTCTAAGCCAGATAGCACCAGGACTCCAACCAAAATAACCAGTGGAACAAGTCCTGCAATCCGGGCATATGGGTTACGTGGGAATAGCCGGTACCAGTTACCCATAAGACTTTCAAGCCCAGTCGCTAGCAATAACACAAGTGGCACAAATGTAACGCTCGTAAATAACGGATTGATAATAAGTATTGGAATAAGGCATACAATCCACGCCATAATAAGGTAACTCTGCGTACTATCACGTGTTTTTATGAGTCGG
>Ga0163144_10010523_pt1 | contig 19710 bp, 21 predicted proteins | sample OliLak19BULKMAT1_FD_123175 | JGI IMG/M metagenome (GOLD analysis project Ga0163144, IMG submission 123175) | Freshwater microbial mat bacterial communities from Lake Vanda, McMurdo Dry Valleys, Antarctica - Oligotrophic Lake LV.19.BULKMAT1 | ecosystem: Environmental > Aquatic > Freshwater >... | reverse complement strand
GGCAGGGGCGTATCCCATCCCACCGATGCTCCGGCGTACAGGTCCTGGGTGTCCGCCTCGTACTCGAGGCCGCCGCTTTCCAGGACGCAGATGTCCTTTCCGGCCTTGCGCAATTCCAGGGCGACCGCGAGACCGGCGGGACCGCTGCCGATAATGCACACGTCGCACCGCACATCCTGTGTGACCTGGGCGGAATCTCTAATCACAACGTGCCTGTCAGACTGCCGCGCAGATCCTGGCTTCCGTCACGGAAACCAGCCACCCGTCGATGCTCAGGAGGTTGCCCTTCTCAAAGTCGTGTTCGATGGCGCCGGAATGGGCGCGCAAGAGATCAGGCAGACGGGCGGGAGAGCGCTGTGCGCCCACCAACTGCGGGTGGGATTTCCGGACCTCCGCTCCCAATGCCCTGACGAATTCGGGATTGTCGAAAAGCACGGACCGGAAGGTCGTCTCAGGAAGCGCCTGACGGCGCCTGAGGAAGGAGATGCCGCCCAACAAGAAGAGTGAGGCACCCAGAAAGGCACGCCGACCCATATGACCAGGCGGGAAGAGGCTCACGACAAAAATTGTACACGAGGCCCGGGGGCTTCGCTGTTACCGAATCACCGCCACAAGTGCCTTCTCGGCGACCTCATCGACGGCCGCGGTGTCGACGGTGAAGTGATTCGCAATCATCGAGAAGACGAACCGTTCACCCGAGGGCGCATCCACAAATCCCGACAACGACCGCACGTTCGAGATGGTGCCGGTTTTGGCCTGCACGTGACCGGCCAGCGCGGTGTTCTTCATGCGGCCGCCGAGCGTGCCGTCCTGGCCACCCACCGGCAACGCCGCCATAAACGGTCCGCGCAGGGTCTCGTCGGTCCAGATGTGTTTGAGCAGTGTGACGATCGCATCGGAGGACACGTAGTTGTAGCGCGACAAGCCGGAGCCGTCGTACATGACGTACGAGCCCTCGGGAATCCCCCAGGACGTCAACGTCTCCGCCGCGACCGTGCGACCGGCCGGGGTGGTGCCGCCGCGGCCGAACCGCTGGCCCAGGATCTTGAGGAATGTCTCGCCGTAAAAATTCCGGCTCGACTTCATGAAGTACGCGCCCAGCGACGAGAGCGGCTGGGATCGTCGTGTGGCCACGACGCGGCGTCCCTCGGTGGGCGGCGGATGAATGTCGTCAATGTCCACGGCACCACCACGCACGGGAATGCCGCGGTCGGCGAGGGCGGCGTGCAGGCTCCCAACAAAAAACGCGGTCGGGTTGTGCACACTGGTCGTACGGACCAGTGGCGTGGTCCGACCGAGTGGAATGCTGCCGCGCAGCGCGACGTCACTGCTGTTCAGACCGCGCGTCTGATTGACCGACGTCTGGCTGTCGGCCGCGACGGTCGTAATCGTCTGTGTCACCGCCAGACCGTGCCCGGCCGGTGTGACCTCGACGCGTGCCGGCGCCCCGACCGTGGCTCCCGGCCAGATGCGGATGATCGCAATGTTTTCGTTGTAGCTCAGCGCACTCGACGGGGCCGCGTATCCGTCGTTGAGATAGTCCCACGCCCACCCCGGTCCGATCCCGGCATCGTCGAGCAGGTTGTCGTCCCCGATGAGACGTCCGGTGACGCGATGGATGCCCGCCTTCTTCAGCGCGTCCGCCCATTCCTCAAACACCGGAGCAGGCCCGAAGGCCACCGAATCGATCGACGGGTCGCCCCCGCCGACGACGACGAGGTCGCCGTGGAGGGTGCCGTCGACGACAGTGCCGTGTGCTTCAAGGCGGGTCTCAAACGTGAAGTCCCAGCCGAGGCGTTGCGCCGCCACCGCCATCGTGAACAACTTCATGTTCGACGCGGGCACGACGAGTTTGTCGCTGTTGCGGGCATACACGACGCGGCCGTCGCGGAGTGATTCGATCCGCACGCCCCACAAGGCACGCGCAAATCGCGGATCGTTGAAAATGGCGTCGAGTTCGTCGTGCAGGGGCGTCGCCGTGCTGTGTGCGGAGTGTGCGACGTGCGACGGAGCCATGGTCGCAGGCGCGGACGCACAGCCGGCGCCCAGGAGTAGCGTCACCCCCAGCCCAATCACCCGATCCCCCGATCGCCCGATCATCAAATCCTCGTGATCTCCTTGAGCAGCGCCATGACCCGATCGAAGTCGATCGTGGACACCACCGCGGCGCCCGGCTCGCCCTGGCGAGTGGCGTGGACGGTGTCTCCAAACTTCCGGAGCGTGACCGACTCGATTTTGGCATTTTCGCCCTCACCGAACCGCACCGTGATCGAGACCGGGTCTCCACTGGGGAAGGCGGACCTCACGAAGCTCTCGGCTCGCAAATTCGAGGTGGTGGTCAGCAGGTCCGTCATCTTGGTGATGTCGGCGGTCCTGGCCGTGGGTGCGGTCATTGACCAGACGTCCGGCGTATTGTCGCCCTCGCCCTTCTTTTTGCTGAAAGTGTAGGTCGTGCCTGCCGACGTGATGTCAAAGGTCGTCGCCGAGAACGATCGGAACACAAACAGTTCCTTGAGTCGCATGTCGTCGGGTGACTTGCGCAGTTCGTCGAGCAGGGTCTTTTCGACCGTGAAGATCATCGGGCGGGACAGATCCCGGGCATACACGTTCGCGTCGCCCTCGTTGGCCCCGATCGCCAGCGCGGCCTGTGACGAGCCTGACCCAATCGTCACCACCATGCGCGGCTTGGCCAGACCGTAGTCCTTCAGGTTGTACGTCCCGTCTGGCGAGATGAGTCCGGCCATCCGGGCCTGAAACAGGCGCCCGATGATGCCGTCGGCCGTCGCAAAATCGGCGCGGGCGCTCACGGGGGCCGTCAGGCGCCATTCTCCGCCGGATTTGGCGAACGCCAATTGAGTGGCGCCACCATCAATGGTCAACGAATCCGCGTCATCACGGGCGAACTTCAACACACTCTTCTCACGGAGGTCAAACGGCGTCTTGTTGAACGTGTCCTCGAGAAACCCACCAATCAGGAACACCCGCTGCGAGCTGTCCACGCGGGCGTAGAGGTCGCCGCCGGTCGGCGTCTTGTTGCCAATCAACAGTCGTCGGGGCGCTGTCTCTCCGGTCACCGTGAACTCGATGGTGATGCGCGCGGGTTCGAGGCCGAAGGCCGCCGCGGTGCCGGGGGCTTCCGACACCACCCGCGTCAGCTCCAGCGATTCGATCGACGAGATCAGCGTGCTGATCTCGACGATGTCGGCTTCGGAGGCGTCCGGCGCGGTGATGTTCCACGTCGTGTCCTGTCGGACGACGTGCGTGGTCGCGGCGTTCGCGTTCGTGATCTGAACGGCCTGGATGGACCCAGGCGCGAAGGTGAAGACCTTCTCGCGCGCGGTGGCCGTATCAGCCGCCGGGTCACGTTTCATCTCGACGAAAAAGATGTAGCCTCCCAGACCGGCCGCGACCAGTACGAGCAACAGGAGTGACTTGCCACTTCGCATATCAGCGCCTCGTCCACCACACACGCACGCCCATCGCGATGAAGGCGAGCGGGAAGATCACCAGTGAGAGCCACATGATGCGGGTGCTCTGGTCTTCCGTCAGTTGCACCCGACGGTCCGCCGGGTCCACGGGCCGAATCGCAATCAGGTTCTCCTGCTGCGCCAGCCAGTTGGTCATGTTCAGGAACAGGTCGCGATTGCCCTGGATGCCCAGTGCACCGTTGGACGCAAAGTCCGAGTCACCGACCACCACCATGCGAGCGTCCGGCTTCGGCGCGTCCGGCGACTCTGCGGCCGGCGCATTCGGCGCCTCCGCAGACACCGCCGCCGCAATCGAGATCGGACCACTCTTGTCGAGTTTCGGATCCGGCGTGGGCTTGCCCGTCGAGTACAACTCCTTCAAGTCACTCTCGGCCCAGCTCTGCGGACTCGTTTCGACCAGCGACGATGGCGTCCGGCCATCCACACCACCCTCGACCGCGCTCACCGAACGTGCCATCGGATAGGCCGTCATGTAGCGGAAGCCATCCGTGATGGGATGCGCCGGGTACCGCGTGGCCAGCGGCACCTGCGGTCCCACGCCGAGCTGGCGGCCCATGCCGCTCGCGTCGAGCACGACATCGCTACCCACGTTGAAACCCCAGCTGCGCGCCAAGCCCATCAGGTTCGGCATCGCGGGCCCACCCGACGCATCCGGCGCATCGATCATCAACAACAACTTGCCGCCGCGGTTGAGATAGGTCGTGATCGCCTCGATCTCTCCCGGCAGAAAGTCCGTCGAGGGCCCCGCGACGACCAGGACCGACGCGTCGTCGGGCACCGCGCCCTGTTGCGCGAGCGGCAAAATGGCCGTTTCGAAGTTGTCGCTTTTCATCGCGTCGGTGATTTGGCTCAGGCCGCGTGGGTCACCGCCGGCGGAATTGCGTTCGCCGTGGCCCTCCACGAAGTACACCTTCTTGGCCTTGCCGGCGACGACCTTGATGATCGCGTTGGTGACGTCCTGCTCGCCGCTTTGTGTCGTCCGTTCCGTGCGGCCCGCGTGTTCAAACACGATCGTGCCAAACTGCTGGATCTCGTACTTCTGCGCTTCGAGCGGCGAGGCGTCGATGTCGAAGTACTCGACCTTGACCTGGCTGGACAGGTATTCGTACTCCGACAGGCGGTCGGCAAACGCGTCCCGTCCGTCCTTGGCGTGGAACACCTTGATGTTGACCGGTTCGGTGAGTTCCTGGACGACTTTCTTCGATTGATCCGACAACGAGTACTGCTTGGTCTCGGTGAAGTCCCAGCGTTTGTTCTGCCGGTTGCCAATCCAGTTGACCGCCACGAGGATGCCGAGCACCAGCAGCACACTGCCGGCCGCCATGGATCCGTACTTGGCGTTTTTTCCCTGGAACGAGCGGCCGATTTCGCGCCACTGGCCCAGCGTGTAGAGGAGTGTCGTCACCAGGCCGGCAATCGCCAGGCGCTGGGACCACACGAGGAGTTCGGGTTGGGTGAAGCGGATGATGACCGCGGCGGCGACCAGCGCCACGCCGACCCATCCAAGTACTGCAAGTATCTGTTTCACGATCAGCCCCTCCACCGTTCGGTATCCACGGACTTCACCGTGAGGAACAGTCCGAAGGCAATCACACTCAGGTAATACAGCGCGTGTTTGGTGTCGATGACGCCTTTGCTGAAGTCGTCAAAGTGTTCGGTGATCGACAGGTACGACAACACGGCCGCAGTATTGGGTCCGAAGCTCGAGCCCAACCAGCTCACAATCCAGAGCAGCAGCGCCACGACAAACGTGGCGGCACCGGCCACGACCTGGTTCTTGGTCGTGCTGGAGATGAACAGGCCGAGTGAAATCAGACAGGACCCCAGCAGGAACAAGCCCAGGTAGCCGGTCACGACCGGCATGACTTCCGGATTGCCGAAGATGAACAGGATCGCGATATTCAGCATCGTCACCCCGAGCAGCGCGGCGTAGAAACCGACCGCGCCGAGGAACTTGCCGAAGACGATCTCCACATCGGTCACCGGCGAGGTGAGCAACAGCTCGATCGTGCCCGAGCGTTTTTCCTCCGCGTAGGTGCGCATCGTGATCATCGGCAGCAGGAACAGGATGATGACGCTGGCATTGCCCAGCACGCCGCGAATCATGCCCTGATTGACGTTGACCGGACCGCCACCCTGCGACTGCATGCTCTGCTGCACGAAGAACGAGAGGTGGGCGTAGAAGAAGTAGCCGAAGAGCAGGGCGAACAGGCCCATGACGACCCAGCCCATCGGCGACACGAAGTAGCCGCGCAATTCCTTGCCGGCAATGGTCATGATGTTACGCATTGGTGACCTCGCTCTCGCTCGTGGACGGTTCGGCCGGCGGCGCGTCGGCCACGACCTTGCCGGTTTCGTCCGTGGTGAGCTGCAGGAAGATGTCCTCCAGACTCATGCGCAGGGGGCGCAACTCGAGCAATCCCCATCCTTTGTCAACGATCGACCGCGCGATGTCGCGACGAATGTCGCGGTCGGTCTCGGCCGAAATTTCGTAGCCGACCTGCGAGTCGTGGCGGTCAAACTCCATGACGCCGCGCACACCGGGCACCAACGACAGCGTCGCCGCCGCATCGGATCCGGCCGCATCCACTTGCACATACAACGTCGCCGAGCCCTTGAGCTGGCGTGTCAGGTTGTCGGGCGTGTCGATGGCGACCACGCGACCCTTGTTGATGATGACCACGCGTGTGCAGGTCTGCGACACCTCAGGGAGGATGTGCGTGCTGAGAATGATCGTGTGGTTGCCGGCGAGCCCACGGATGAGGTCGCGTGTTTCGATGATCTGCTTCGGGTCGAGACCTGCGGTTGGTTCATCAAGAATCAGGACCTCGGGGTCGTGCAGCAGCGCCTGCGCGATGCCGACGCGCTGTTTGTACCCCTTCGACAACTTCGAGCAGTGGCGTGTGGCCATGTCGGCGATGTGGGTCCTGGCCATCGCGCCTTCGATCTTGGCCTCCCGCTCGGCCTTCGATACCGTGGCGGGCATCTTGAGCCTGGCGACAAAGGTCAGATATTCGCGCACCGTCATGTCGGGGTAGAGCGGCGGCGTTTCCGGCAGGTAGCCGATGCGGCGTTTGGCCTCTATCGGTTGCGCGAACACGTCGTACCCGGCCACAGTCGCGGTGCCTTCGGTGGCGGGCATGTACCCGGTCAACACGCGCATCGTGGTGGTCTTGCCGGCCCCATTGGGACCGAGAAAGCCGAGGATCTCGCCCTTCTCCACGCGAAAGCTGACATCGTCAACCGCGGTAAAGGGGCCGTAGCGTTTCGTGAGGTGTTGGACCTCGATCACAGACCTGACTCCTTGGTTAAGGGTGTGATGGCTGGGCCATCACGAGCTTGTACAGACACCGGATCGTAGTCGGGTACGCGAATTGGTTCAATATTCACGGAATGGACGCTGGTTGACATATGAGCACATGTTCATATATCACTAGGTCATGGATTTGGCCGCCCTTGAACAGATTCGCGCCCGGTTGCTGAGCGGTGTGCCCCTGCAGGCCGTCGCCGAGATTTTCAAGGTATTGGCTGATCCCACCCGGGTGCGCATCCTCGACGCGTTGTCCCATGGGGAACGGTGTGTGTGTGACCTCGCCTCGCTTGTCGGTATTTCCGAATCCGCCATGTCCCATCAGTTGAGGCTCCTGCGTACGGCGCGCCTGGTGCGCGCCCGCCGCGACGGACGGCAGGCGTTTTATGCCCTCGACGATCACCATGTGATTGGCCTGCTTCGCGACGCCCGGAAACATGTCGAGGAACCTGGACACGTGAAGCGGACCGCGCGATGAGTGACCCGTGCTGCGCGCCGGCGAGTCCCGCGGCGCCTCGCGCCACGACGCGTCCTGCCGTGGACCACGCGTTGCTGGCGGCCGGCGGCCTGATTGGCGTCGGCGCCATCCTCGAATGGGGTGTGACCACGACGTGGTCGCCGCTGCTGGCCACGCTGGCCTTCGCGGTCGCGGTCGCGCTTGCCGTGAAGGTGCCGGCGCAACACGCATGGCGGTCTGTACAGCGCCGCGTCCTCGACATCAACGTGCTGATGGTGATTGCGGTCGTCGGCGCCATCGGACTCGGCGAGTGGTTCGAGGCTGCGATGGTCGTCTGGCTCTTCGGGATCTCCGAGTGGCTCGAGGCGCTGAGTCTCGCCCGGGCGCGTCGCGCCATCCGCGACATGATGAGCGTGGCTCCCACAGACGCGCTCGTCCGGCGTGACGGCGCCATCGTCCCCATCGCCATTGATCACGTGCGCGTGGGTGACCTTGTGCTGGTGCGGCCCGGGGACCGGGTGCCGGTGGACGGCACCGTGATGCATGGCGAGTCGGCGGTGAACCAGGCGCCGATCACCGGCGAGTCGTGGCCATCAGACAAGACGACCGGGGACCCCGTTTATGCCGGGTCGATCAACGGCAACGGTGCGCTTGATGTGCGTGTGGATCGTCTCGCGGCCGACAGCACGATCGCACGCATCATTCATCTCGTCGAAGCGGCGCAGTCCCGACGCGCGCCCATTCAGACATTTGTGGACCGCTTCGCGCGCGTGTACACGCCCGCCGTGGTCGTGATCGCCGCCGTCATCGCCGTGGGGCCGCCGACCATCGCATCGGTCGAAGCTCTGTCGATGGCGGCAGGCGGATGGGGCGAGTGGTTCTATCGTGCGCTGGTGTTGCTTGTGGTGGCGTGTCCGTGCGCCCTCGTCATCTCGACGCCCGTGGCCATTGTGTCCGCACTCACCACCGCCGCACGAGCAGGCGTCCTGATCAAGGGTGGTGCCCACCTCGAGCGACTCGCGGCCGTGCGCTGCGTGGCGTTCGACAAGACGGGCACCCTGACCGAAGGGCGCGTCGTCGTGACGGACATCTTTGGTGTCGGCACCACTCCTCCCGATGAAGTGTTGACGGTCGCCGCCTCACTGGAGGCGAGGTCCGAGCACCCAATCGGAAGAGCCATTGTTGATCGCGCGCGGGCCGCCGGCGTCGCGTTCGCGGAAGGGACCGGCTTTCGGGCGTTACCCGGCCTGGGTGCCGAGGCGACCGTCACGTCCGGTGTCGCGGTCATCGGCAGCCATCGATTGTTTGAGTTGCGATCGTTGTGCACCGCCGATCTTCATGCGCGGATGGCTGAGGTGGAAGCCACCGGCGCCACCCCGGTGTGTGTGGGGCGCGACGGCGTCCCGCTCGGCGTGATTGGCCTGGCCGACGCGATGCGCGACGGGGCGCACCGGGTCGTGGAGGATCTGCGGTCGGCCGGCGTGGACCACGTCGTCCTGCTCACGGGAGACACGCGACGATCGGCCGACGGGATCCGGGACGCGTCAGGCGTGGACGAGGTCTATGCCGACCTCATGCCGGAGGACAAGGTCACCCTTGTGGAGATGCTCAAGCGGGAACACAAGGTGGTGGCGATGGTGGGGGACGGCGTGAACGATGCTCCGGCCCTCGCCGCCTCGGATGTGGGGATCGCGATGGGCGCCGGTACGGGTGTCGCCCTGGAAACGGCCGACGTGGCGCTGGTGGGCGACGACCTGTCGCGACTGCCCTTTGCCCTGCGCCTGAGCCGTGACACACTCGCGACGATCAAAACCAACGTCGCCATCGCCCTGGGTCTCAAGGCGGCGTTTGTGGTGATGACGGTGCTGGGCGCGGCCACCCTCTGGATCGCGGTGCTGGCCGACACCGGCGCATCGCTGCTGGTCGTCGCCAACAGCCTGCGATTACTCAATCGGCGATGAATCGAGTTCTTCCTCAAACTGAATCCCCATCCCCACGCGTCGATCCGCCCACACGACATACCCCGTGCGTTCGATGTCGGTGGACGACGGGGGCAGTCTGAATTTCACGCGGACCTCTGCACCCGGTTCCAGCGGCGTGAGTGTGCGAATCGCCAGGCCGCCCCGGCTGATGTTGAGTGTGACGGCGCCGGCGATGGCCGTGCCGGATCGATAGGACACCGGGACGCTCAGCACCAGGCGTGGCGCGAAACGTCGATCAAAACTGGCCGGAAACAGATGGGGCGCCAGCGCGGGAAGAATGTGCGCCGTGGCGGCGTGTTCGTTGATGTAACCTGCGATCGCGGTCGACAACAGGGCGCGACTGTCAGCCGCGCTGCGCACGGTGCCCGCGAACACGAGGATCGGCATCGGGGTCTGTGCAGCCGTACGCAGTTGACGCACCCACGCGACCGGGTCCGCATGGAGGCCAAGGTCGATGATGGCCAGGCTGGCGTGCGCGGCAGCCGCGACGGCATCGGACGCCGAATTCGCGGTAACGTACTGATGGCGCGCATCCGCAAGGGCCGCCGCAAATCGGTCACACACGGACGTGTCCCGATGTGTTATGAGAATGATTTTTGTCGCGGATGTTTCCGACATGTTGATTGCAGCGTGTGGAACCGCGTCGATATAATCCCCGTCTCGGAGGAGAGTGTATGGCGACCTGCCCGGAATGTGACATCGAAATCGAGATCGACGAGGACGACCTCGAAGAAATGGAAGTGGGCGACCCCTGGGTCTGTGACGGCTGCGCCAGCAACCTCCGCATCGCCTCGCTTGATCCCCTTGACTTCGATCCCGACGACGAAGACGAGGACGACGACAAGGAAGCCGAGTCCGACGAGGTCGAAGCCGACGACGCCGAGGGCGACGACGAAGACGACGACGAGACCAGCGACGACTGGGAAGAATAAGTCACCCCGTCCGTGACCTCGACTCTTCGACGTCTGCTCGCCGTCGCCAGCGTGGTGGTCGCTCTGGCCCACCTCGCGGCGTTGCCGCAGACGCTCGAAGACCTGGATTCGGTCAACTTCGCGCTTGGTGTCGAGACCTTCGACATCTCGCGACACCAGCCGCATCCGCCCGGTTACCCCGTCTACATGGCGGCGGCGAAGGTGTCAGACGCCGTCGTTCACGCCGCCTTCCCCGCATGGCCGCGGGATCGCCGCGCGGCGGTCGGGCTGGCGATCTGGAGTGTGATCGCCGGTGTCGCGGCACTCTGGGTGATCACCTCCCTGTGGATGGCGATCGGCCTCACACCCACGCAATCGGCCATGGCCGCAATCCTGGCCACCACCGCACCGCTGTTCTGGCTCACCAGTAGTCGCCCTCTCACCGACATGCCCGGTCTGGTGTTGGGCATGGTCGTGCAGGTCGGGTTGCTGCGCGGATTGCGCGAGGTGCGCCAGCACCCAGGCGTGATGCCGTCCGCATGGTGGTGGGCGACGGCCGGCGCAGGATTGGTGATCGGCGTGCGCACACAGACGATGTGGCTGACCGGCCCGTTGTTGTGCTGGTGCGCGGGGGAACTGGCGGGCACGGGCCGGTGGCGCGATGTGCTCCGTCTGATTGGCGCCGCCGCCGTTGGCGTGCTCGTGTGGTTCATCCCGATGCTGGTGGCGGCTGGCGGATGGACCGCCTACATGGGCGCACTCGGTGCGCAGGGCACCGAGGACTTTGTGGGCGTCGAGATGCTCGCCACCAATCCCTCGTGGTCGCTGCTGACCGAAGCGTTGTCCCGTTCGTTCAGGACGCCGTGGCTGCATGAGGGGCTGGCCGCGGTGGTGTTGATCCTTGCCGGCCTCGGCGTGGTGCGACTGCTGGCACGCAGTCGACGAGTGCTGGCCCTGATGCTGCTCGCGTTCTGGCCGTACTGTGTGTTTCATCTGACCTTCCAGGAGACCGCGACGATTCGGTACAGCCTGCCGTTGGTGGCCCCGGTCGCGGCGCTGGCGATCACCGCGTTGTGGGCGCTGGCCCGGCCGGTGGCACTGGTGTGTACGGCGGGACTGGTCGCGGCGTCGATCTGGGTGGCGCAGCCGCCGCTGGCGGCGTACGGGGCGTCGGGTGCGCCGATCTTCCGCGCGTTTACCGATCTCGAATCGATCTCGATCGCCAACCCCGAGACGCCGACGGTGCTCGGGATGCATCGCCGGGTCGCCTCGGAGTCCCGTCAGGCGTTGGTGTGGACGGCCCAGGTGTGGCCGTTCACCCGACTCCCCAGCCAGCGCGGCGGAGAAGTGTTGGAAGTGGTGGAGTACTGGCGGGCGGGCGGACGTGGTCCGCTGTGGTTCCTGGCCAATCCGGTCCGTCGTGACCTCGCCATGATCGACGCGCGAGCGCGACGCCTTCACGCCCCCTATCGGTGGCATCCCGATGTCCGCGCGCTGGTGGCCCTCGCCCGGCCGACGGACGTGGACGCCTGGATTATCGAGCCGCCACGATGGATGCTCGGTCGCGGATGGGCCGTGACGCCGGAGATTGGCGGCGTGACCTCGGCGCTCGGGCTGGGACCACATCGCGCGCCCGCCCCCGCGTATCTGCGTCGCGATCCCGCCGCCCTTCGTGTGGTCATCGGTGGTCGCCATCTCGGCCCGGAGGGGTCGGCGCCGGTCACGCTGGTCGCTGAACTCGACGGGGTGGAAGTCGATCGCTGGACCACGACGTCGTCGACTCGCAACTTTCAGCAGTGGATTGATCTGCCGGCCGGTGTGCCGGCGGGAGTGGGACCGTACGCGACGTTGGCGGTACGCGTGGACAGCCAGGGGCGGGGCGCGCCCGTGGGGTTGGAATTGTTTGATGCGGCCACGGCTGCCGATGTGTTGTGGACGTTTGCCACCGGCTGGCACGAACCGGAACAAGAGGCCGGCACGGGGCTCGACTGGCGATGGATGGAACGGTCCGGCACCATTCGCGTCGTCGGGCCCGCTCATGATCTGACGCTCACGATCACCGGCGACTCCCCGGTCAAGTACTTCGGGCGTGGCACGGATCTCGTTGTGCGCGCGGGCACACAGGAGCTGTCGCGACGACATGTCTCGTCGGACTTTACAGACACCGTCACGGTGCCGGCTACGGCGATCGCGGCGGCTGATGGCCGACTCACGATCGAGGTCGGTGATGCGTACGTGCCTGCCGAACGTGGACAGGGCGCTGACCTGCGGCACCTGGGACTCCGCGTGTTTTCTCTGACACTCACACCCCGGCGATAGCCAGAAAACAGGCCGGAATTCAGGCACTTGCGCTTGACACCTAACGGTGCTAGCGTCGTCACCCGTAGCGGTTATTGCTGAAGGAGGGTGTCGTGATGATGCAACGGTTCTCTGTGAGTCATGTGGTGTCCGTGTGTGTGGTGGTGTGTGTGCTGATGACGGCGGTGCCCCAGGCGGCGGCGGGCGGCGCGAAGCCGGCAGCGGCGCCGCGGGTGCAGATGTTGCCGATTCTGGTGGCGTGCAGCGCCTACAGTCTGATCCTTGGCTACAGCCAGTTTCATTCCAAGACGCTGCCGCCGATCACGGGCAACAGCGGTCTGGTGTACCGCTGCGGCATTGCGGGTGTTGACGGGATCATTCTGGAAGAGATCCTTGATCCCTACAACCAACAGGTGGCGTCGGACATTTACAACACCCTGAACAGCATCGAGTCGGTGCACAATTACTTCTTCGAGCAGGAAGGCATCAGCCAGCTCGAGTACAAGGCTCGATGCGATTTGACGATCGAAAGTGGCTGTCCGATGGGCGCGCAGTTCGAGGTGGCGTTTACGATCTCCGCCTACACTGCCGAGGACTTCTGCCTGGAGGAGGGGTGCATCTGTCGTGAAAACTGGCACTGCGAAGAGGGGCTGGTGTGCGCGCTGTTTTTCCCCGACATCACGGGGTCCCACGGTGAGTGCCGCCGTGGCGAGTGGTGGTTCGACTGATGCACGCCAGTCGATTGCAGACCGCGGGCGCCCTGGCGGCCATTGCGGCTGCGGTGGGCGTCTGGATTTTGCTCGCCACCATCGGCGTGACGTCGTACGCCGGCTGGCGTTCGATGCGCGGCCTGGCCGAGCCGGAAGCTCCGACCGTGCGCTTGCGGGGCAGTGTCCTTGGTCGCCAGGATGCGACAGTGGCCGTGGTGGAGTTCTCCGACTTTGAATGCCCGTCGTGCGCCGCGTACGCACGACGGGTGTTCCCCGAAGTGCGGAAGCGCTACGTGGACACGGGCATGGTGATGTATGCGCAGAAACATCTGGTCCTCGAGCGCCTGCACCCGAATGCCCGACGAGCCGCCGTGGCCGCCGAGTGTGCGGCGCGGCAGTCCGTGATGTGGACGTATCGTGATCGGATGTTCACGAACAGCCCGAACCTGGACCAAGAGTCACTCCTGAGACTGGCAGACGACGTGGTGCCCGATCAGGGCAGCTTCCAGGCGTGCCTGGTGGCCGCCGACGGCAGTGCGATCGAGGCGGATCTGGCCGATGCGGGCCGGTTGCGCATCGGCGCCACACCGACGTTCATCGTCGGCCGTGTGGACCGGGCCGGAGTGATCACGATTGAACGCACCGTCGTCGGGGCGAGGGGCAGCGACCTGTTTGCGGCGATCGACGCAGTGCTTGAGCAGGTCGCTCAATCACGAGGAGCGGGCTGAGATGTCAATGACTGTGCGAACGGAATCGTTGGTCATGCTGGCGATCTGCGGCCTGATGGGTGTGGTGTTTGCTTACACACGCGGATTCTGGTCCGCTGCGCCAGTGCTCGTCATCGCGTCCACTGGGCTCGTGCTGCACATGCTGCGACCCATTCCGAAAGAGCAGCCTGGACTGACGTGGTGGGCTGGCGCGAACCTGGCGGGTTTGGTCGTGGCGCTCGCCGCCACGTGGTTTCAGTCGTCATCCATGCTGATTGTCGGCCTGCTGTTGGTGGGCATCGCCATCGCCGTGCCAAGCCTTCAGCGCAGTTCATGAGAGGCCTATGCGCGAAACACGAATGTCGTCAGCGGTGGGTCTCGTCGCGATCGTGCTGGCGCTGGCCGCCTTCCACCAGGCACCACTCAGTCTGACCGGGACGGTGCGGGATGCGGTCACCGGCGTGCCCTTGGGCGGCACGGCCGTGCGCCTGGCCAGCGCTGGATCCATCCAAGTCAACGACCCGCGCATCCAGATTGCGGACAAAGATGGACGGTACCGATTCACGGCCGTCGAGCCGGGTCGCTATGAAGTGTCGGCGCGGCTCGATGGCTACCTCGATGGACGGTTCGGACAGGCACGTCCGGGCGCACCCGGGCGCCTCGTGGAAATCAACGCATCGGCCGCCGTCGCAGACATGGTGTTATGGCAAGGCGCCGTCATCACGGGCACAGTCTACGGGTCAGACGGACGGCCGCGGTCAGGCCTCGAAGTCGCCTCGATGAAACGCGGCGTCGAGTTCGGGCAACCGCGCTTGGTGCCGTCCGGACGACCGGTTCGCACCAACGACCGTGGGGAATATCGAATCTTCGGTCTTGAACCCGGCCGGTATTACCTGCTCGCCACACCGCCCATCGGTGGCGCGGCGATGTTTGGCACCGAGTCCGATTCGTATACCTACGCTCCAGGTGTCACCGATCCGCAGGAAGCGCTCGCCGTGGATGCCGTCGGCGGCGCGGATGCCGTGGTGCACATGACCCTGCAGCGCCGCCGGGTCCACACGATCTCTGGAACCGTCGATCAGCGCCTGCGCGCCGCGACAGGGCCGACGCTTGTCGAATTCCGTCTGCTCTCCACACGCGCCGTCCGCATCATTTCCGCCTCAAGAGACGGTTCCTTCGAAGCCAAAGGACTCCTGCCCGGCCGCTACAAGGTCACGATCGGTGGGCCGGCCGCACGTGACGCGGAAGGCGCATCCGCTGCCGTCGTGATCGTGGAGGTGACCGCATCGGATGTCTCAGGTGTCATCGTCGGACCCACTGCCAAGGCCACCGTGCGCGGCCGCGTCGTGCTCCGGAGCGGTCGAACCCTGACGGTGGCCGAGACAGACAGTGTGCGCATTGCCGTCGTGCCCGCCGATCGTGATGCGCAACCAGGCCCGCCCACGGCGGCGATCATCAATCCTGACTCCACCTATGCCCTCGACGTCTGGCCTGGGCCGTTTGTGATGCGATTGGTGACGCGTCGAACCGGCTGGGTCATCACGAGAGTGATGCAGAACGGTCGCGACGTCACCAGTGGCCTCGACGCCGGAGCGGGGAGCGACCTGAACGGGGTCGACATTCACATCACCGATACGGCGCCCCGCCTGCAGGGCACGGTGACCGATGCACCGGAGGGCGTGGGCGGATGTGAGGTCGTCGCCTTTGCGACCGATGAAAAATTGTGGAAGACCGGGGCGGGATCAATCCAGACGAGGACGAGTGCCGCCGGCGCATTCACCATCAGCGCGCTCGCACCAGGCGAGTACTTCATCGCGGCCGTGGCCTCGTCCGAGACGCTCGAAGACCCGGCGCTCCTGCGCCAACTCCGCGGCAACAGCGCACGGGTGCGTCTCAGTGATGGTGCCACCACAGAGGTCACCCTGCGGTGTGTGCCGCTGCCACGCCTATACGCGCCGAGCCAGACACAATAACGACGATCCGATCGGCAGATCCACGGCGCGTATCATCTGTGCCTCGATCCGAAGCGCAAGATCAAGCGCCGCGTTGATGGCAGCGGCGGGCACGCGGAGATCAGAGGTCGACGCCGTCTCTGCCTGCCCCCGTATCCGATCAGACCAGCGCACCGCGAGCGTCAGCGGAAACGTCGTGAAGTTGGTGAACGTCATGCGCGCGATCTGAAAGCCGGCGGCCTCAAGGCGGGTGCGCAGACGCGCCCTGGTGTAGCGCCGCACTTCCATGGTCAACGTGGAATGTGATCCGCGGAGCATGTCCAGCGCCGCGACGTTGAACAGGGCGAGGCCGCCAGGCCGGAGCACGCGGGACATTTCCCGGAGCGCCATCCGTTCATCGTCATCCGGCAGGCAATAAAGGACATCAAACGACGTCGCCAGATCGACGGATCCGTCCCCGAACGGAAGATGGGTCACCGAGCCCTGGACCACGCGACGATGATGGCGGCGCGCCACGGCGAGACCCGTGTGCGAGAGTTCGACACCCGCGACCGGACCGTAGTCGGCCAACCAATCGAGATTGCGCCCGGTGCCGCAGCCGCAATCAAGAATCCGGGACACGCGCCGGCCGGCCAATTCCGCATCCAGCACCAGGCGCGCCGAGCGGCGAAGGCCCTGGAACCAGAAATGCCGATCCTCGGCATCGGCCGTGGCGGCCAGCATCGCGTCCATGTGGACACATTGTAGGGGGGGTGTCAGCCCAGCGCTTCAATCCGGGCCACCAAAAATCGGCGTTCGGGCGCAGACACCTGGCAGGCCAGCGCTCGTGTATAGGCTGACCGTGCACTCGTGGTGTCGCCGAGCGCCGCGAGGAAGTACCCGTGGGCCGCGTACAGCAGGTGGTAGGTGGTGAGGCGCGGATCGTCAGCGACGTCGCGCAGGGCCGCCAGGCCGGCAGGGGCTCGGTCCCGCATCCCGAGCGCGATCGCGCGATTGATCCTGTTCGCTCAGCACAGCCAGATCGCCAGAATCGGTGACGCGCGCCGGCAGTCGGGCCGCCTGCAGCAGAAGCAGCGCCACGCACGCATGGGTCTCGGGCGTGGCGGTGCTCGGATGCCTCACGAGGAGCCTCGCCAGCCGGACGGCCTCCAGGCACACGTCCTCATGAATCAGGGCCTCACCGTCGCCCGCGCAATTTCGTCCACACTGAACCCGCCGGCGACCTGCAGGAGCCACGCGGGAGGATTGTCTGGCACGCCGTGCATCGGCCAGGTGTGCAGGGCCGCGATGAGGGCGTCCTGAACGACGTCTTCGGCCAGTTGGAGGTGCCGGGCGCCCAGCGCCCGCGTCAGCAGCGCTACAAGCCGGCCGGCCTGATGGCGGAACAGGTGGGCCACAAGACCCGGCACCTCCAGGAGCGGCATTACTGCGGAAGTTCCTCGATCTCGCGAATTTCGATGGATCCGAAGGCCAGGTGCGGCGAGTCACTCAAGATCGCGACGGCTTCGTCCTAGGTTTTCACCTGAAGAACATATGCGCCTCCCACGATCTCCCGGGCCTCGGCGTACGGGCCGTCGCTGACGACGGGGGCGGCACCTCGGACGACCCTGCCGCTGCCGTCGACCAGTTTTTCCCCCATCACCATATGGCCGCTGGCGCGCAGGCGTGCGCCCCAGGCGATATATTTTTCGATGATGGCCTGCATCTCGGCCGGGCTCAGGCTGGCAAAACCGGACGGGTCATCTCTTAACAACACGGGTCTTAACAACACGAAGAAACGGGATATGGGGGCTCCTTGGTCAGTGGTCATTGTGACCTGCTCAGTGACATGACGAGCCACGACGGCCAAAATCGACATACGGATGTCGTTGACACGACTAGCGAGGGTTTATAAGCTCCGTTCATGCCACGAATCAGCATTCGAGTTCTGTCTCTTTCGGTACTGGCCGGTGCGCTTGCCGTGACCGTCGCGTGTGGGGCCAAGCAGCCGCCGCCCGCTCCGGTGGTACCGCCGCCCCCCGTGGTGGTGACGCCGCCGCCTCCGCCGCCCCCACCCCCGCCACCCCAGCCCGTGCCTCAGCCACCGCCGGCTCCCGTGGTGTTGACCGAGGAGCAGGTGTTTGCGAGCATGACGCTCAAGGAGCTGCAGGACAAAAAGCCCTTGGCCGACGTGTTTTTTGAGTACGACAGCGCCGACCTGTCGGACGCCTCGCGCACCAGCCTGCAGAAAAACGCGGACTGGCTGCGCCGCTGGGTCTCGACGACGATTACGGTGGAAGGCCACGCGGACTCGCGCGGCACGAACGAATACAACCTGGCGCTGGCCGAACGTCGCGCCTCGTCGGTGCGTGACTACTTGGTGAGCCTGGGCGTCCCCGTGACGCGGATCAGCATCGTCAGCAAGGGCGAAGAACAGCCGTTCTGCACCGACGACGTCGAGTCCTGTTTCTCACAGAACCGTCGCGGTCACTTCATCTTTACCGCGAAATAAGCGCGTCTTCGGCAATCTGCCTCGCCGCATCCTGCGGCGAGGCAGCCGCCGTAATCGGCCGTCCCACCACCAGATAACTTGCGCCCGCCTGCACGGCCTCGCCAGGGGTCATCGTGCGCGATTGATCGTTTTTGGCGTCGCCGGCAGCGCCGCCGCGAATACCCGGCGTCACGATCAAAAAGTCCGGTCCACACGCGCGGCGGATTGCCGACGTCTCCAGCGGTGAGGCGACCACGCCGTCCAGGCCCGCGTCCTGCGCCATGCGCGCGAGGTGGACGACCTGGTCAAGTGGTGAGCGATCGACGCCGATGGAGGCCAGCGTGGCCGCGTCCATGCTGGTGAGCACCGTTACCGCGATCACGACAGGGCGATCGCGTCCGTCTGCGGCGGCGCGATCGGCCGCATCCTTTGCCGCCGCCATCATCGCCGGGCCACCACAGGCGTGGACGTTCATCATCCAGGCACCGAGGCGGCTGGCAGACGAGATGGCCCCCGCGACGGTGTTCGGGATGTCATGAAACTTCAAGTCGAGGAAGACCTTGTCGCCTCGCATCGTGAGCGCACGGACAATATCGGGGCCCTCGGCGGTGAACAACTGGCTGCCGACCTTGTAGCCGCCGACCGTGCCACGCAGGGCGTCGGCCAGCGCCAACGCCTCGCGGGCGGAGGAGACGTCGAGTGCAACGAGGATCGAATTCATTTTCGTGACTTCACCTGGCCGACCAGGTCCGCCACTCCGGCGAACTGGTGGCGATCAAGATAACGGTTGATGCCGTCGATCATGCCCTGCCAGAGCAGGGGCTCGACGAAGTTGGCCGTGCCGATCTGCACCGCGTTGGCCCCGGCAATGATGAACTCAATCGCGTCGGTGACGCTCGCAATGCCCCCCATGCCGATGATGGGGATCTTCACCACCTGACGGCATTCGTAGACCATGCGAATCGCGATCGGGCGGATTGCCGGACCACTCAGACCGCCCATCCCGTTGGTAAGTTTGGGTTGGCGTGTCTCGATATCGATCGCCATCGCGAGGAACGTGTTCACCAGCGAAATCGCGTCGGCGCCGGCCTCCTCGGACGCGCGGGCAAACGACGCCGGGTCCGTCACGTTCGGGGTCAGCTTCGGGATGATCGGAAGCGAGGTCACCTTCCGCACCGCCGACACCACATCGTGTGTGCCGCCAAGGCTGCAGCCAAACTGAATGCCGCCCTCCTTGATGTTCGGACAGGAGATGTTCAGCTCAATGGCATGCACGCCCTCGTGGTCCGAGAGGACGCGCGTGACCTCGCAATATTCATCAATCGTCGTGCCGCAGACGTTGACGATGGTGGTGGCGCCACGCGCGCGCAGTTCTGGAAGTTTTTCCGCGACAAACCGATGGACGCCGATGCCCTGCAGGCCGAT
>Ga0163144_10010519_pt1 | contig 19715 bp, 22 predicted proteins | sample OliLak19BULKMAT1_FD_123175 | JGI IMG/M metagenome (GOLD analysis project Ga0163144, IMG submission 123175) | Freshwater microbial mat bacterial communities from Lake Vanda, McMurdo Dry Valleys, Antarctica - Oligotrophic Lake LV.19.BULKMAT1 | ecosystem: Environmental > Aquatic > Freshwater >... | reverse complement strand
CCGCAGATGCTCTTTGATCTTCGCCTGTCCCACGTATTCGTCGAGCGCACGGGGACGTAGCCCGATCTCGACCACTTCCGCCGCTTCGGCCGGCGTTTCGACCGGGGCGAGGATCGTTGCCGAGGCTGTCTGACGCTTGAGTGCTATGGCGCGCAGTGTAGCGTTTTTCACATCTTTCCGGGATATTGACAATATTACTTAATATGATATTGTATCAACCTTTCAGCATCTATCGTACAACCGCATCCCTGCGTATCATTTCCCCGCCATGCAGATGACCACCCGCACCAAGATCGCCACAACCGCTCTGCTCCTCGTCGCCCTCACCGGCATTGGGATCGCGGATTACGAGTTCGCCGGTCGTGAATACGCTGCCGACCTCGGCGGCCAACAGCCCATTGCCACGGGCACGGGCAGCGGCGTCGCTAAAGCCGACGGTACGAACGTGCAGGAGATGCTCTCAGGTATGGGCATCGCGACGCAGACCTCGGAGGACCTCACGTTCCTAGCCCAGGTATCGCGCAACGCACCCGTATCATCCCTCGTCATCCTGGAAAACGGCGATCGCGCCGGTTCCGTGTCATGGATCGACGGCGATGCAAAATCTGCCTTCATTGCCATCAAGGAAGCCCTCCTCACGGCTTTTTCAGCCGACGTCCAGGGTCTGAGCGATAAAACGCTACAGGAAGAAGGAAAGCCCACCCGCAACGTCCTCACGTTCCGCGACCCCGCCCTGAGCGAGGAAACACTGACGTTTATCCGCGTCCGCGAGCGCCTCTACGAATTCCATACAGCAGGATCAAGCTCCGTGATGCAGCAGGTGATCGACGGGCTGACGACGAAATAAGTGTACGAGTACGGAAGTATACGAGTACGGAAGTATACGAGTACGGAAGTATACGAGTACGGAAGTATACGAGTACGGAAGTATACGAGTACGGAAGTATACGAGTACGGAAGTGTACGAGTACGGAAGTATACGAGTACGGAAGTATACGAGTGTATTGGTCTATGAGTGCCCGAAATTTCTTACAACTGTCACTCATACACTCGTATACTCGTACACTTCTCCCGACTTTACCCTTTACAGCTACCTGCCTCATCCGTACCTTATCCGCACTCTCAACTCCCTATGGCTAAAGCAATCAAGAAAGTCGTCAAAGTGGTCGCAAAGGGCGGCCAAGCAAACCCCGCGCCCCCGTTGGGTCCGGCGCTCGGTCAAGCCGGCGTCGATATCCAGGGCTTCTGCGCGCAGTTCAACGCTGCGACGAAGGACCAGATGGGCAAGAGCATCCCGGTGGTGATCACGGTCTACGACGACCGCTCCTTCACGTTCATCACGAAGCAGCCCCCGGCGAGCGAGCTCATCAAGGAGAAGGCGAAGATCGAGAAGGGCTCCGGCGAACCGAACAAGAACAAAGTTGGCTCGATCTCCCGCAAGGACCTCGAAGAAATCGCGAAGATCAAGATGCCCGACTTGAACACGACGGATCTCGAGGCCGCCATGCGGACGCTCGAAGGCACGGCCCGCAACATGGGCGTCACGGTGGAATAAGGAATCATGAAGATGGAATTATGGATCGCGACGCGAAGTTTTTTGCGTCGTTTGCCATCATCCTACATTCCTAATCCATACTTCTTCGTCTCAACCGCAATGTCTTTTGCGTGCGTGCGACGAGTGACGTGACGTACGCTGATCGCCGTACCTTCCGCTAACGCCACATGTTCCCCTCGTCCCTCGACGGAGTCTTCCAGAACATCAACCTCCCCTACGGCGCATTGCTGCCGGTCGGAGTAGTTGCCCTCCTCTCGCTCGTCGCCCTCGCGGGCATCGTACGCGGCGGAAATGCGTGGGATATCGCCTACGCCACCTACTGCTACTTCGCGCAGGCAGTCGGCGTCATCCTCATGGTCACGGGCAGCGTTCCTGTGCTCCTTGCAGTGCTTTCCGGCCAGCTCCTCGGCAACGACACCTATATTGGTCTTCTCTTCGTGTTCGCGCTCGGTGGCATCCTCTTCCTCTGGCACGACGTCACGCTCCGCGGCATCGACTCCGCGTCCAAGGCCGTTCCTGGAGCGCTCTTCTTCTTCGCCTGGAAACTCGTCGGCCTCATGGTCTCCGCCTACGCGCTGCTCACGCTCGTCATGACGACGGTCGTCTACCTCAGCATGCCGGGCACCACGTTCCCCGTGCAGCACGGCATCGTCCACATCACCATGCTCACGTTCGGCCTCGGCCTCGGCTGGTTCACACAGGTAGGCCACGGTTTCCGCCCGTCGGTCACAACCCGCACCCTGAGCCCGATGGTCCCAGCCATGGCCCTCAAAGCCAAGAAACCGGTCGCCAAGACCGCCGCCAAGGCACCGAAGAAGAAGAAAAGGTCCTAAGCCGACCGTTTGAACGGCTGGAAAGGCTTCTTTCCACTTGCGCGCACCTCTCCCGATAAGCACAATACGGGCCCCTTTGTGGGAGTCCGCCGAAGCCTTGGCGTAGGTGGACGCCAGTACCACATTCCCCCCACTCCCATGTCCGAGAAATCCTCGAACAAGCCAAGCCAGGACCGCGGCCCCTCCGGCCTCGGACACCGCGGCAAGAAGTACACGGCCGCCGCGGCCAAGATTACAAAGCAGAGCTACTCCGTCGCGGAAGCCGCGGAACTGCTGACGCAGGTTTCAACGTCGACCTTCGACGCCACTGCCGAAGCGCACGTGCGCATCAACGCCGACACCACCCAAGCAGACCAGCTCGTCCGCACGACGGTCACCCTACCGCACGGTACGGGTAAGACGGTCCGTATCGCTGCATTCGTCCCGGAGGACATGGAAGACGCCGCCAAGAAGGCGGGCGCCGATATCGTCGGTCTCGAGCAGCTCTCTGCCGATATCGAAGCTGGCAAGATCGACTTCGACATCGCGGTCGCCGTCCCTGCGGTCATGAAAAACCTGGGTAAAATCGCCAAGATCCTCGGCCAGAAAGGCATGATGCCGAACCCGAAGGCCGGCACGGTTACGGATAACCTCCAAAAGACAATCGGCGAACTCAAGAAAGGCCGCATTGAGTGTAAGATGGACAAGGCCGGCATCATCCACGTGCCGTTCGGCAAGATCTCGTTTGGAGGCAAGAAGCTCGCCGAGAACCTCGAGGCCGTTCTCGCGGCGCTCGACGAAGCGAAGCCCACGGGCATCAAGTCGCTCTACATCACGTCGATCACCGTAGCCCCGACCATGGGTCCGGGCATCACGGTCACGCGTTCGTAAGAGACTCATCACGAAGAAGAAGAGGAGGGTGCCGAAGGGCGCCCTTTTTCGTGCCCGCCAGCCATGAAATGGCAAGCATTCTTGACTATGCGCCGAGAAGGCGGAAAATATGCCTATGATCGCATTCGCACAAAACTTCAGCAGCAAGCCGTCCCCCAGGGGCGTTGATCCATCGATGGACGGATCGGAGGACTACGAAGTGCTCGTAATGGCGGACTACCTGACGCAGCACGCACCTCTCGGGTTGAACGGGCAAGAGGCCATACGCATGGCCAACGCCCAGCAGCCGGAATTCAGAGCTACGACCATGCGTAAAGCCGTGGAAATCGCGATGAGGGAATTGTTAATGGAGTTGAAAACCGCCTAATCAGGCCGCACTCATCAGCAACGCCTTCGCCTCCTGCAGTTTTTCCACGCGCACGAGCTTGCCGCGCAGATCCGACGCGCCGTCGAATCCCTTCACATAGCTGCTCAAGTGCCGGCGCATTTCGAGCATGCCAAGACGCTCGCCTTTGATCGCCACCGAGAGCTCGCAGTGCTCGAGAATCATCGGAAGTTTTTCGATGTACGTCTTCGGTACGACTGGCGCGACTTTACCCGCGAAGGCGTCGCAGATTTCGGCCATGACCCACGGGTTACCGTATGTCCCGCGCCCCACCATCACGCCGTCGAGGTTCCCCAATTTTTCGATCGCATCCTGCGCGCTGTTCACGTCGCCGTTGCCGATCACCGGCACGTTCACCGCTTTTTTCAGTTCGTAGATTTGGCTCCAGTCGGCCTTGCCCGTGAATTTATCACAGTAACGCCTTCCGTGGATGGCGAACGCCGCTGCCCCTGCTTCCTCGAGTCCTTTGCAAAAGGAAATCAGCGTATCGGCACGGTCCCAGCCGAGGCGCGTCTTCACGCTCACAGGAATCTTCACCTCCTTGCAAGTCATATGCACGAGTTCAGCGGCGAGCTTCGGATTCTTGATGAGCGCGGCGCCATGGCAGCTCGAGACGACCTTCGCCGCGGGGCAACCCATGTTGATGTCGATGCCGTCGGCGCCGATGTCCTCGATAATCTTCGCCGCCTCCAGAAAGTGCTGCGGCGTATCGCCGAATACCTGCACGATGAACGGGCGCTCGATACTGGCATCGAACGAGAGCATCTCCATCGTCTTCTTGGCGCCGTACGCCAATGCGTCTGTACTGAGGAACTCGGTATACACGATGACGCCCGGCGCGATCTTCTTGATCAACTGCCGGTACGAGGCGTCCGTCACGCCCGCCATCGGGGCGAGGGCGACCATGGGGCGAGGAGCCGTTGACCAGGAGAAATTCGTCATAACGAGGAATGATCTTACAGAAATACATCTTGTAGTTTCTGACACCTATCACCTAATTCCTATGCACTACTTTGCCATAAAAAATTGTTTATGCGAGTAAAAACAACCGCTTTCAGTGGCGACTTTCACCCGCACGACCTCACACTGTCGACATGCGTTTGATAAGCCTTCTCTCCGCCTTCCTCCTCCCCTCACTCGCCTCGGCCCAGCAGCCAGGAATCATCATGGAAGGTCTGCAGGGGTGCGATTTTAAAACAGGCATGCTCAAAGCGGCGTGCATCCCCGTGTTCATCGGCCACCTGGTGCAGATCATCATGGCCTTGGTAGGCACGATCTTCGTCATCAACGTTATGATCGGCGGCTACCAGTATGCGATCGGAGAGCTCGGAGGAGACGACGGCAAGGGAAAAGAACGCATCTACTGGTCTATCATCGGGCTCATCGTGACGTCGTGTGCGTACCTGATCATCGATCTGGTCCTCACCGTCATCGGCATCTAACTCCACCCTATGGCGCAACGCAAAAAACCCGACGATTCCTTCACGTCCTTCCGGGTGCTCGGCAAGAAAGCCCAGGACTTGATCCAGCGCGCTTCGAGCGAGCTGCAAAAACGACGGAAGAAAGAGGAGAGAATAGACGAAACCTCCGACGGGCTCGCTCAAGGGGATGCGCCAGCGATCCTTACCGTGCGATTCTCCCCGCTCTCGATCCTCCAATCGACACTCGTCATCGTAGCAGTGGCGCTCGGGCTCGCGCTCGTCGTGTTGCTGCGGGACGTCATCATCCTGCTCCTGCTCGGCTTCTTTGTTGCAGCGATCATCGATCCGGGCGTACGTATGATGGAACGCTGGGGCGTCCCCCGCGGCATCGGCGTCCTCGTGCACTACCTTTTTGCACTGATCATACTCGTGTTCCTCATGGTATCGCTCATTCCGCTCATCGCGGATCAGCTGCAACAGATCGCGTTCCTTATCAATACGCAGGTAAACACATTCCTGGCTAACCCGGACTTCTCATGGCTGCCGCTCGTCTCGGTTGACGTGCAGCTGCAACTGGCCGACATGGTGCAGGCGACGCTCCGGAACCTCTCTATTGAAAGCTTCACCGATGCCCTCCAGAGCCTGAGCGAGAATATGTCCTCGGTCGGCGTCGGCGGCGTGCTCTTCATCACGAGCCTCGCGGGTTCCGTGGCCGGCTTCGTTGCCCAGGTCATCATCGTCATCGTTCTCGCATTCTTCATTCAAATGGAGCGCGAACACGTTCGCCAGTGGGTACGCGGATTCCTGGGCCAAAAGAGCCGCCTCTATCTAGACGACAAAACCGAAGCCGTGCACCACAAGATCGGCCAGTGGGCACGAGGCCAGCTACTGCTCGGCTTCTGCATCGGCCTCCTCGTGTACATCGCCCTGCTCATCATGGGCATGGAAGAATATGCCGCCACCCTCGCGGTCCTCGCAGGCTTCACAGAATTCATCCCGTACATCGGCCCGTTCATCGCGGCCGTACCGGCGGTGCTTATCGGCATGACGACCGGCGGCTTTTGGTGGGCGCTCGGCATCATGCTCGTGTACTACGTGATCCAGTGGTGCGAAAATAACCTGCTCGTACCGCTCATCATGCGCCGCGCCGTGGGTCTCTCCCCGATCGCAATCATCTTCGCGATGCTCTCTGGCCTTAGCTTCCCGCAGATCGTGCATCCGATCCTCGGTCTGCTGCTCGCAGTGCCGGTGACGACGATCATCACAATCTTCCTGGAGGACTGGCGCCAGCAGCGCAGGGTATCGTGACCCTTGAGAGCGGTTTTCCACAGTGTTAAGCCACCTTTCCTTTTTCGTGGCCAGAACGTTTTTTTGTACAATTTTTGTATACGATTTAAGATACGAGACATGCAAACAAGGGCTCCTGTCACTCGTCCAACACTCACTTCCACGGTATACTTGTCTGATCACTCGACGCATTAGCACTCGCTATGCTAGAGTGACAGGGTTCGACGGGCCTGCCCTGACAATCCTCGTCTACGCCTTCCTTATCCATTCTATGCAACCCTTCGACCGGTTCACCCCTAACGCGAAACTCGCCCTGCAGATCGCCGAACAAGAGGCGAAGACCATGCAGAGCCAGTACATCGGCACCGAGCACTTGTTGCTCGGACTCCTGTCGATCCCGAAGTCGCTCGCGTTTTCGATCTTCACCGGCGCCGGCGTGACGCTCGAAAACGTCCGCATCCTCCTGAAAGCGAGCAAGCTCAGCGCCCTCGAAGGTAAGCACGTGAAGCACGGCCTCTCGACATTCCTCCACACGGTCATCGAGCAGGCGGTCGTCACCGCACATAAGTTCCGCCACGCGAACGTCGGCACAGAGCACCTCCTGTACGCCCTCGTTTCGAGCGGCAACAGCGGCGCCACGATGATCCTCGAGAGCATGCAGGTTGATCCGGACGCATTGAAGTCGCACGTGGAAGAAATGTTCGGCCAGATCAGCCAGTTCCGCCAGCAGAATAAGAGCGTCGAACAGTCGCTTGAATCATTCTTCCAAGGGCTCCAGGGAGCCATTTCCGGCATGCAGAGCGGGGGCGCCACGGGCGAACCGGAAGGCCTGAAGAAGCGTCGCGCCGAGGGTAACAGCAAGACGCCTGCGCTTGATTATTTCACCGACGACCTCGTAGCCAAGGCAAGGGAAGGGAAGATCGACCCGATCATCGGGCGCGATCCGGAGATCGAACGCGTCATCCACATCCTGAACCGCAAGACGAAGAACAACCCCGTGCTCATCGGCGAGCCGGGTGTGGGCAAGACGGCCATCGTCGAAGGCCTCGCCCAGCGCATCGCGACGGGCAAGGTGCCGGAATCGCTGCGCAATAAGACGGTGCTCGTGCTCAACCTCAGCTCGGTCGTCGCCGGCACGAAGTACCGCGGCGAATTCGAACAGCGCTTCGACGACATCCTAAAAGAAGCAGCCACCAGCGACCGCAACGTGATTCTCTTCATCGACGAGCTCCACACCGTGGTCGGGGCGGGCTCCGCAGAAGGATCGCTCGACGCCGCCAACATCCTCAAGCCCGCGCTCTCGCGCTCCGGCATCCAGGTCATCGGCGCCACAACACTCGACGAGTACCGCACGATCGAAAAGGACCGCGCCCTCGAGCGACGGTTCCAGCAGATCCAGGTTGGTGAACCGACCGTGGACGACACGATCAAGATCCTCACGGGCCTTAAGGGATCGTTCGAGCACTTCCACCACCTCGCGATCTCCGACGAAGCATTGGAAGCAGCAGTGAAGCTCAGTAAGCGGTATATCACCGAGCGGTTCCTGCCGGATAAGGCGATCGACGTCCTCGACGAAGCGATGGCCGGCAAGAGCCTGCAGCACGCACGCGTGACGCCGGAGCTCGACCAGGTCGAGATGAAGCTCCAGCAGATCGCCCAGAAGCAGCAGGACGCGGTGAAGGACCAGAAGTACCACCAGGCGCTGAAGTTGAAGCAGGAGCAGCAGGAGCTGAAAGAGAAGCGCGACCGCTTGCTGGCCAACGCCGACGGCGACGTGCGTTCCCCTGTCTCCATCGACGCAGACGACATCGCAACGGTGATCGCTCGCATGACGGGCGTGCCGGTGACGAAGCTCCTCAAGCCCGAAGCAAAGCGCCTCGCCAACCTAGAGCTCCACCTCAAGCAGCACGTGATCGGCCAGGACGAAGCGATCAAGAAAGTCGCACGCGCAATCCGCCGCTCCAGAGTCGGCATCGGCGACACGCGCCGCCCGATCGGCTCGTTCCTTTTCCTCGGCCCCACGGGCGTCGGTAAGACCGAGCTGGTCCGGACTCTTGCGCGCGAGGTGTTCCACCGCGAAGACGCGCTCATCAAGATCGACATGTCGGAGTTCATGGAACGCCACAACGTCTCGCGCCTCACGGGCACGACCGCGGGCTACGTGGGCTACGAGGAAGGCGGCCAGCTGACGGAAGCCGTCCGCCGCAAGCCGTACTCCGTCGTCCTCTTCGACGAAGTGGAGAAGGCCCACCCCGAGTTCTTCAACGTCCTCCTCCAGATTTTGGAGGACGGTACGCTGACCGACGGCGCGGGCAAAGAGGTCGACTTCCGCAACACGATCATCGTGATGACCAGTAATCTCGGTGCCGAAGTGCTGACAAAGCAGGCGGCCAAGATCGGCTTCAAAATGGCGGACGAAGCCAGCACTGAAGAAAAGGCGTACGAAGCGAAACGCGAAGAGGTCCTGAAGACGCTGAAAGACAACCTGCGCCCTGAGTTCCTCAACCGCATCGACCACATCATCGTCTTCAACGCGTTGAACCAGGCACATATCCGCAAGATCGTCCGGACGAACCTCGACGACCTGGAAATCCGCATGAAGGCCCAGGGCTATGAGCTCTCGGTCGACGTGAAAGCCGTGAATATGCTCGCCGAGAAGGGATTTGATCCCGAGTACGGCGCGCGTCCGGTCCGCCGCATCATCCAGGAACGCATCGAAGATGAACTCGCAGAACAAATCCTGAAGGGCATATTCAAGCCCGGAGACCTGATCGAGGTCGTAGCAAAGGGCGAGCACGACCTGGAGTTCCTCCACGGCGAAAAGGTAAAGAAACCGCAGAGGGAAGCGGTAGCGGTGGCTTAAATGTAGAAAAGGCGAAGATGGCAAATCTCTGCAAGGGCACGCATGCCGTGCCCCGACTGCGATAGGAAAACAGGGGGTTTTCTGCTATACTAAAGAGAAACCTCCATACCAACAGACATGCCCATCGACCCCGTCAAAATCCCGCAAAACGTCTACATCGAGGACCGCATCGTCGGTCCGCTGACGCTCAAACAGATCATTATCTCGATGCTCGGCATCGGATTCAGTTACGCCATCTGGGCGAGCATACAGAAAGTGCAGGGCTACGTGCCGCTGCCGGTCACGATCATCGTATGGATCCCCGGCCTCCTCGCGGTGATCTTCTCGTTTATCAAGATCAACGACCTCTCGATGACGCACCTGCTTTTGCTGCTGGTCGAACGCACGCAGAAGCCATCAACGCGCATCTACGGACCGCGCCGCGGCCTCACGGTAAACACACGGAGCTTCAACGTTCCCACCGCCAACTCGAAAAAGGTCACGGGCACGAAGCCCCAAGCCGAAGGAGAAATCAGCAAGCTGAGCGCGTTCCTGGACCACGAAGGCATCGGCGTCTCGCATCTGCAGCATGAGCAGCCCGATGACGAAAGCGAACTTGAGATGGCCGCGCCCGCCTCGACAGAACAGGGGGCGAGCATCCCCGCCCGCCCGGTGCAGAAAGACCGCGTGAAGGTTAGCCCACTCCTGCAGGCTGACATCGAAGACCTTGAAGGCCAGGACGGCAAGAAACTCTTCCACGACATCTTCCACCCGCCCGCATCCCATGCCTGAGAAAAGCACAGTACAGGCACGAAAACGCAAGGCGCTCGCGACCACGCAGCGGTTCCTGCCCGTGGCCGAGATCCGCGGCAACGCCATGATGCTTAAAAACGGCGGGATGCGCGCGGTGCTCGAAGTCGAAGCATTGAACTTCAACCTCAAGAGCGAAACCGAACAGCAAGGCATCATCGCAGGGTACGGATCATTCGTGAACTCCCTCACCTTCCCGATCCAGATCTCCATCCGCTCGACGCGCACGAACATCGACGAGTACCTGGGCAAGGTGAAGGAGTCGGGGCAGCAGCAAAAAAGCCAGCTCCTCCGCGACCAGACAGACTCGTACGTGCGGTTCATGCAGAAGCTTATTGAGGTGGCCGACATCATGGAGAAACGGTTCTACGTCGTGATCCCCCTCGACCACAGCGTCCGCAAGAAGACGCTCGTGGAACAATTCCTCGACTGGATGCACCTCGACGACACGCTCGGCAAGGCTTCGGCGCGCAACCGCGAATTCCCGGGGCTTATCAAGCAGCTCAACGAACGCTGCGAACTCGTGCTCTCGGGCCTGACCAATATCGGCCTGCACGCCCGCCGTCTCGACACGCGCGAACTGATCGAACTGATGTACAAGGTCTACAACCCCAAAACGTCGCAGTTGGAGAAGATCCCGGCCGACACGGACCTTCTGAACACAGAAAAAACGACGCTGTAGGCCAATTTGACTATTTACGATGGTATACCTAGAGTATCCCCGCTTTCGACGTCGCTCGTGCGAGGACATCGAAAACCCCCTATTCCCTCCCCTCGCACCCCACTTTCTTTATGGCACAAGCATCCGCCGTGGCCCAGGCCGCGATGATGGACGAACTCATGAAATCTTCTCCCCCGGTGTTCCGCCCCCGTCCGGGCGAACTCGTGGAGGGTAATGTCGTGTACAAAGGAAAAAACAAGATCCTCGTCGACCTCAATGGCGTAACGACGGGCATCATCTCGGGCCGGGAGCTCCGCGACTCGTTCAACACGTTCCGCGAACTGCAGGAAGGCATGGAAGTCGCCGCACTCGTGCTTGAAGAAGAGAACGACGAAGGCCTCGTGGTCTTGTCGCTCCGCATGGCCAGCCAGAAGAAGGCTTGGGAACGCTTCCACACCCTCGTCGACCAAGATGAAACGATGAAGTTTACGGCCCAGGAAGCCAACAAGGGCGGTCTTATCTCCAACATCGATGGCATCCGCGCCTTCCTCCCGGTGTCGCAGCTCTCGCCCCTCAACTACCCGCGCGTGAACAACGCAGACGCCGGCGAGATCATCAACCGCCTCGGCAAATTCGTCGGCCACACGTTCACCGTGAAGGTCGTCACGATGGATGAAGAAGCGGGCAAGATCGTCGTCTCCGAGCGTGAAGCCATGAGCGAAGAGCGCGCCAAGGCCCTCGAAGGCTTGAAGATCGGTGAAGTGAAGGACGGCCTCGTCTCCGGCCTCGTGAAGTTCGGTCTCTTCGTGACATTCGAAGGCCTCGAAGGCCTCGTCCACATCTCGGAAATCGCGTGGGGCCACGTGAAGAACCCCGCCGAACACGCCAAGATGGGCGACCAGGTCACAGTGAAGGTCATCGGCATCGACGGCGACAAGCTGTCGCTCTCGATCAAGCAGCTGACAAAGGATCCGTGGGAGGAGGTGGCAGAGCGCTACCCGGTCGGCAAGAAGGTCTCCGGCAGCATCGTGCGCTTCGCCGACTACGGCGCGTTCGTCCGCCTCGAAAAAGACATCAACGGACTCGTGCACCTCTCCGAGATCGCACATAGCAAGGTGACGGATCCGTCCGAGGCCCTCACAATCGGCCAGAAGATCGATGCTCAGGTGATCAACATTGACGTCGACGAGCGCCGCATCGGACTCTCGATCAAGGCCCTCCAGCCGATCGACGAAGCCACCCTCAAGCGCATCCAGGCCGAGCAGGCCGCGGACGACGCCAAGAAGGCAGAAGCAGCCGAGCCTAAGGAAGCTGCTGACGGCGAGGAAGAGAAGCCTAAGGCCAAGAAGAAGGCCGACGAGGTGGAAGAAGGGGGCGAAAAAGAGTAAGAGAATATTAGAATAAGAGAGTAATACGGTCGAAAGGCCCTATTACTCTCTTATTCTTTTCGCCTACTATTCTCGTCGTGAAAGCGATCATCTTCGACTTCGACGGCGTGCTGGTGGATAGCGAGAAGTACTGGCCGGCGATCTCGCGAGAAATCTTCGCGACCATTGCCCATATTCCTTGGACCGAGGCGGACCAGCGGAAGATGGTGGGGCAGAGCATGGTGGGGGCGTACGAAATTCTGCTCCGGGAATATGGCCTCACATTGGGACTGCCTGAGTATGAGAAGATCGTCGTGAATCATGCCACGTTCTATTACGACACACACGTCGCGACCATGCCGGCCGTCGTCGCCTGCCTGGACCGCCTGCGCGCCTGCGGAGCCGTCATGGGCATCGCATCGTCGAACAAGCGCGATTTCGTACTCAAGACCGCTGCGCGCCTCGGGCTGGACGCATACTTTCCCGTCATCTGCAGCGGCGACGACGTGCCCTTAGGCCGTGCGAAGCCGCATCCAGACCTCTACCTGCTGGCGGCAAACGGCCTCGGGGTCGCGGCGGCTGCGTGCGTGGCCGTGGAGGATTCGCCCACGGGCATCACAGCAGCGAAAGCAGCGGGCATGACCTGCATTGCCCTCCATACCGAGTACAACAGCGACATGGACCTCTCCGGCGCCGACGTACACATCGACGGGTTCGAGGAGCTCACGGAGGCGCGTCTCGGGTTACTCCTGGCCTAGCGCTGGCGCATCGTCGGACAATGCCTGCGGGCTCGTCAGATGCAGGTGAATGTACGGCACCTCCTGCCCGCCGTGCTTACCAACGTTGAACGTGAGTTTGTAGCCGTCGATCCCCTTCTCCTTGGCGAATCGCTGAGCCGCGAGGATCAGCTGCCCCGGGATATGCTCGGACTCGGGCGTCACGTGCGCGACCGATTCGAGAAACGTTTTCGGGATGAACAGCAGATGCGTGGCAGCCTGAGGTTTGATGTCTTTAAATGCGAGGACGTCGCCGTTTTCGTAGACGATGGCAGCGGGAACCTCGCGGTCGATGATTTTGTGGAAGATGGTGCGCTGCATGAAAGGCAGCATACACCTTGAGCAGTCCGCCGCGATGCGCCAGACTCATGGCGATGGACCTTCGACGATTTGTACTATCCTCGGGAATATCCTCCGCAGGCATGATGCTATCGATCGTGGTCGGAGCGGCATTCACGCTGTATGCGCTTCGACTCGAACCCGCATCGTACGGCGTGCTGTACACGGTGCTATCGATCACCTTTTTACTGCAGGCATCGCGCGGCGCGACGGCAAGCTACATCGTGCTGCACGCTGCCGGAGACGAACGCGCTTTGCCGAATGCCATCCGCAGCGCGGTAACGTTCTCGCTCCTCATCGGGGCGGCCATGACGATCATACTGATCGCGTGTGCGCCGTTCCTACGCTCATTCTTACACCTCTCCAGCACGCTGCCTTTCATACTGGCCGGTGTATCCGCCGTGCCGAACATCATCGGCGGCATCGCTGACGGCATCTTGAACGTACAAAAGAAATTTGTCGCCCTCTCGCTGATCGCACCCATTATGGGAACGGTCAAAATTGCGGCGGCCATCTGGCTCTTCTCCGACGGATTCCAGGAAGCGGACGCCGGGTGGGTACTATTGCTCAGTGAATGCGCCGGACTCGTCGCCTTCGCATTTCTCCGCCCCTCGTCGCTCACGGAGCGACTGCCTCGCCCTCAGCGCATCTCGCGAGACATGCGCGAAGTCTGCACACTACTCGTCGCGTCACTCCTATTCGGTTTAACAAATCGCATCGACGTGCTGTGGGCGCGCCACATGCTTTCCCCGACCGATGCAGGCACCTACGCAATGATGCTCGGCATCGCGATGGTGGTGCTATCCATCACGAGTGGCGTCGCGCGCGTCGCGACGGTGTGGCAGCGCTCATCCTCGCCGGAGGGCGTACTGAAAGCATCATACGTCATTATAGTGGGGACTGCCCTGGTCCTCAGCGGCGGGTTCCTGGCGATTGGTGAGCAGACATTAGAGCTTCTTGCAGGCAAGCGTATCCCCATCGAGTGGAATATCCTGCTTCCCCTCTTCGCGGCGATGACCTGCCTGTCGATCATCGTGCTGGACTACAGCTCGTTCAACATCCTCACAAAACGGGTACATGCGGGAATGGGTATGTTGCTCATTGCGGCGCAAGCAGCGGGCTTATTCTTGTTCGCCACGTCCGGAGCATCGATCGCATGGATCCAATTCACGGTGATGGCATTCCTCATGGCGATATTTTCCGTCTCACTCTGGAGATATAAACGGCGAAATGGAGACGTTTCCCATGCCCACCCGGCGGAAATACACCTCATGCAGCACCTCTAAAACCGCTCAAAACCTTGATTTTTAGCCCAAAAAAGAGCATAATAGGGGGGTGAAGCCGTCGTCCCCAGAGCAGGGTCTCCAGGCGCCATCGGTGGTCTCCCCCGACCGCTCCCAATCCGTACTCCAGCCGAGTAAGGCGGAGGGTTTGGCGATGCTCGTGGCCGAGATTAACGAACTGCCGAGCGAGAACATGGCGGAGGACCGCTCGGGCGACTGGAGTGGTGCAGGCGGTGCAGTCGCGACGACCGGCCACGGAGGCGGAACGCAGCAGATGTCGGCGCGCGACCAAGCGCTCGCAAGCCTGCCGCAGCCGGCAGCTATGCAGAAGCAGCTCGAGGCGCATATCCGCTCCGAGGTGAAGGACCTTCGCACGCAGGCACGCGTCATCATCCGCTCGCGCAAACCCGGTTCGGCGTACGCGCTCGCCCAGATGTACGCGAAAATCCGCCATCTCAACGCGCTCCTCGCGGACCTGCTCGAGGCGTCCTACGACGTCCTGAAGCGGCTGTTCGTGAAAGTCTTCATCGACCGCCAAACGATAGGGTAAGTCATGGTTCGTGGCTTTTGCTCTGGCAAAAGCACCTCACCATGACACGTTATTCCACGTCAATCGCCTTCTTCTCATGGTGTTTCTTCTGCCCCGATTTGTCGAGCCCCTCGATGTATTCGAGCACCCACTCAAGGATTTTGTCCGTCATGACGAGCGGCTTCATGATGACATCCTCCACCTGCTCCGACACTCCTTCGACGCGCTTCATGATCTTTCGCATGTCGACGACGATGAAGAGCGCGTGGTACAGCACGATCAAGAGCAAGACGGCCACCGCGATCAGGAGGCCCGTGAGAACGTCATCGGCTGTGAGCATCATACGGTAGACTACGGTACTGATAGCCACACATATGCGCAATCTCCCTCCACACTTCGGCAAGCTCAGTGCAAGTCATATCTGGCGCCTTCCACGCAATGCGATTGTGCTCGCCGTGCGCGCGTACCAGCAGACGCTCTCGCCCGACCACGGGCCGCTTCGACACCTCTACGGCTTCGGGTACTGCCGCCATTCCCCTACGTGCTCGCAATACACCATCGACGTCATTCTTGAACACGGCGCCACATGGGGCTTGATCGTGGCCGCTCGACGGATCCTTACATGTCACCCGTGGCGAACGCCGGACACGAAGAAGGTTCTAGAGACGATCGAACGACACTTCCCGAAGAAACCTTGATCGCGTAGGATCTCCTCGCTCTTTGGACATCAAAAGACCCCAGATGGGGTTCATCTGATACCTCAGCGGGTATCGTATAACGGCTATTACCCCAGTTTTCCAAACTGGTGACGGGGGTTCGACTCCCCCTACCCGCTCCATGAAGCAGAGTTTACTTCGCAAACACGCGCTAGCGTTCGATTTCGGGTGCCTGCTTTTTAAAAGAGTTTGGGACGTGTGAATTTCTTCATTCTTGTTTTCTCCAGTGAACAGATTCCACCGAAGGAACTCGCCTGTGCGACGTATTGAACAAGTGGTTAGGACGCTGAGGCGACAACGTCAGCGACCCAGGGTATGCTGCGCCCCATGTCTGTCTGGAAAATCTTTCGGGAGAGCGTCGTCGAATGGCGGCGCGACAAGGCCGGACAACTCGCCGCCGCGACCGCGTACTACACGGTGTTCTCCATCGCGCCGCTCCTGATCATCGTCATTTCGATCGTCGGACTCTTATTGGAAGAAGCCGAGGTCGAGGCGTATTTGCTGCAAGAACTCCAGTCACTCGTCGGCGACCAGGGCATGGGCGCCGTTGCCTCGATGCTGACCGCGGCCGAACGCAGCCCACACTCCGTCCTCACGTCCATCATCGGATTCGCCATTCTCGCGTTCGGCGCGACCGGGCTCATGGCGTCGCTCCAGGATTCGTTCAACACCATCTGGAAAGTCGAAGCTCACCCGCACGCAAACACGTTCCTCGTGCTCTTCCTGAAGCGCCTTTTCTCGTTTGGCATGATCCTTACGCTCGGATTCCTCCTGCTCGTGTCGCTCGTCCTATCCGCCGTCGTGAGCATCATGGTCGAATTCATCTCGAACCAGATACCGACCATCGCGGTACTGCTGCCCGTAGCGCACGTCCTGCTCTCGTTCCTCGTCATTACACTGCTCTTCGGGGTGTTCTTCAAATTCCTCCCCGATATCAAGATTCCCTGGAAGGCAGTCATGCCCGGCGCGGCTCTCACAGCAATGCTCTTCACCCTCGGCAAGGTGATCCTGGGCACACTCCTCGGTCAGTGGGACTTCACGTCCGCCTATGGGGTCGCGGGATCGATCGTCGTACTCCTGCTCTGGATCAACTATTCCTCGCAGGCGATGTTCCTAGGGGCAGAATTCACGAAAGTGTACGCCCGTGACTACGGCATGCTGGTCGTCCCACGCTCGTACGCGCGTTTCAAGAACGCTGCGGTCACCTCGGCAGCCCGTAGAAGGATTCTGTGGAGTGCGGCCACCGGCGTGGCCATGCTCCTGCCGAAACTGCAGTTCACCTGGACGCTCTGGAAGAATGCGCGTCGCTTCAAGGGGTGGTTCAAGCGGTAAGAGCAGGACAGGGACTGCGTCTTCAGTAACGCACATTCCCCCCCTCCTCTTATGGGTCGCACTCTCGTCGTGGCAGTAATCATCGCCTTCGTCTTCGGTGGTGGTTGGGCGCTCTTGTACCTCTTCGGTTCCGCGATCTTCTGACCCATGCGCACCGATAACGGACGCACCGTGTCGACCTGGATGGACATCGACGACGCGATGACGCGCCCACCGCTTTCCAGCGATGCGGAGACGGACGTGTGCGTGGTCGGCGCTGGGATCGCGGGATTATCGGTGGCGTACGAATGCGCGAAGGCAGGACTCAGTGTGATCGTGCTCGACGACGGTCCGATCGGCGGCGGGGAAACGTGCCGCACCACGGCACATTTGGCCAGCGCGCTGGACGACACATTCACCCACCTGGAATTCCTCTTCGGAAAAGAGTGGTCAAAATTGGCAGCGCAGAGCCATGCGAAGGCCATCGACCGCATTGAGGAAATTGTCGCGGCTGAGAAGATCGACTGCGCGTTCGCGCGCGTTCCGGGCTTCCTCTTCGCCGGGCCGACCAGCACGAAAGACGACCTGATCAAGGAGTGGGATGCCGCCCTCCGCACAGGCCTGGAAGCGACGCTGCTCAACACGACCCCCCTGCCCGTCGGCGGCGAAACGCCGTGCATCCGGTTCGAACACCAAGGACAATTCCATCCCCTGCGGTACCTGCACGGGCTCGCCGCGGCGATCGAACGCATGGGCGGAAAAATCCACTGCGACAGCCACGTGAAAGACATGAGGGGAGGAGAAATCGCGACCGTGAAAACCGCCGGCGACAAAACCGTGCGTGCGAAACATATCGTGGTCGCGACCAACTCCCCTATCAACGACCGGGTCACCATGCACCTGAAGCAAACGCCGTGGCGGTCGTACGTCGTGGCGATGGAGATTCCCGAGGGAGTGGTTCCCGGCCTGCTGTGGGACGATGAAGAACCGTACCACTACGTCCGCGAGGCGAAGGACGGCGAGGAAACCCTGCTGATCGCCGGCGGCGAAGACCACCGCACGGGGCACGAGAACGACGCGGAGGAGCGGTACATGCGCCTGGAACAATGGGTCAGGGCCAAGTTCCCGATGGCCGGAAAGGTCGTGAACCGTTGGTCAGGGCAGGTGTTGGAACCCGCCGACAGCCTGGCATTCATTGGGCGCAACCCGGGCGACGAACGAAACGTGTACATCGCCACCGGCGACTCGGGGCACGGCATGACACACGGCGCCATCGCGGGCATGCTCATCGCCGATCTCATCCTAGGGAAAGATAATCCGTGGGAAGCGATGTATTCCCCTTTCCGCAAGACAGCGAAAGCCGGGTTGGAGTACGCGAAGGGCGGCGCGAACCTCATGAAGGATTACTGCGACGTGTTGACGCCGGGCGACGTGCAATCGCCGGACGAGGTCGCGCCCGGATCGGGCGCCGTTATGCGCAAGGGCGTGAAGAAAATCGCGCTCTACCGAGACGACGCGGGAACCCTCCATACGCGGAGCGCCGTCTGCCCCCACCTGGGCTGCATCGTCCGCTGGAACGGCGAAGAGAAGAGCTGGGACTGTCCGTGCCACGGTTCGCGGTTCACCTGCATGGGGAAGGTGGTGAACGGGCCGGCGTTGGCGGGGTTGGCGGAAGAATCGTGAAATCCCGAGTTCAATAACGAAGTTGAACACCTAGGGTAATCCTCTACCCTTCTGTTCCTATGGCTTCCTACATCCATTTCTCCCAGGAGGAGCGCTGTGTCCTTGCTGCATATCTTTCCGAAGGGCTGAGTCTGAGAGCCATTGCCGCGAGGCTCCAGCGCTCCGTTGGTGGTATCAGCATGGAGATCTCCCGGAGCAGCCCTGATGGTTCCCGTGAAAGATATGATCCGTTCGTTGCACATCTAGGATCGCGGATGAAGAAGTGGGATGCCAACCGCAGGAATCCCATGAAGGATGAGGCGCTACAGCTGCATGTGCGTACACAGCTTCTGGAGGGGTGGTCTCCGGAGGTTATCGCAGGACACTTGAACGATGATCGCGGAGAGACCGTCATCTCCCATGAAACGATTTACCAGTGGGCGTACAAGGAAGGGCTCGTTCATCATCTACCGAGAGGAAAACCCCGACGGCACCGAAGACGCTGGAGACTGAAGGCATCACGAGGAACGCAAGGTCTTGGCCTCGTGCCGCGCATTGAAGAGCGGCCGAAGGCCGTTGCTTCCCGCAGGCGTTTCGGCGACTGGGAAGGCGATTCCATGCTCGGCAGACGGAAGAAGGGGGCAATCATCTCCGTGCAACAGGAGCGCAAATCACGCTACCTTCTCCTCACGAAATGCCGGGACAAATCAGCGCCGCAGACGAGACGGGCCATCGTGAAATGTCTGACGATCGCGCCTTCCATCAGGCGCACACTCACCCTCGATCGGGGGACGGAGAATGCCGACTACAGAACATTCGGTCTGCCGGTCTTCTTCTGCGATCCATACTCATCATGGCAGAAAGGATCGGTGGAAAATGTCATCGGATTGCTGCGATGGTATCTGCCGAAGGGCATGGACCTCGCCACGGTCACGCCAAAGCAGCTGAAGGTCATTCAAAATAAGCTCAATAACCGTCCACGAAAGATCCTTGGCTGGAAGACGCCTGCCGAAGTATTCTCTTCTCACTGTTTCCGCCTGGGTGTTCAGCTTCCAGCTTGAATTCGGG
>Ga0163144_10010517_pt1 | contig 19716 bp, 15 predicted proteins | sample OliLak19BULKMAT1_FD_123175 | JGI IMG/M metagenome (GOLD analysis project Ga0163144, IMG submission 123175) | Freshwater microbial mat bacterial communities from Lake Vanda, McMurdo Dry Valleys, Antarctica - Oligotrophic Lake LV.19.BULKMAT1 | ecosystem: Environmental > Aquatic > Freshwater >... | reverse complement strand
GACAGGCCATTTGAGATGACATGCCATTTTAGATGACAGGCCATTTTAGATGACAGGCCATTTTAGATGACAGGCCATAACGCTATGGGCCATATCCACCGTGGCGCGCGTTTTTGCTCCGAGGTGGCTTGCAGCCACGACCGTCAACCCGAATTGAACTTTTCGCGCCGCTTTTGCACCATATTGTCGGCCTTCGCCGCCACGGCGATGAATCCTTTGCCGACTCGAACGCTTCGCATCGGAGGCCCGCTTTGAGCACTTTGCCGTATCCCTTACTGGCCACGCTTGCACGCGTTGCCAGTGCCGAACCTGACCTTCGGAGCATGCTGCAGCGGGTGACGGACGTGCTGTATGAGAGCCTTGGGCTTGAGTTTGTTGCGATCGTCCGGATCGAAAGCGAACACCAGCGTTTTGTTTGCGAAGCGGTAACCACGCGGCTTCCAACCGGCATTTTTGTCGGCTATTCGCGTGCTTTGGGTTCCGGCGTGGTGGGCCGCGCTGCGATCCTGGGTGAGTATCAACTGGTGCACGATGCCGCTACGTACGAAGGCTTCGTCGATACCTTGCCGGGGGCCCAGTCCGAGCTTGCGGTGCCGATCCAGCTGGGCCGACATACGCTTGCTGTGCTCAATGTCGAAAGCACGCAGACCGGGCAGTTTGATGACAAGGTTGAGCTGCTGCAGGCGATTGCCGCACAGCTGGCTGGCCCGATTGCCGCGATCGAGCGACTACAGCAGCTCGACGAACGCAATCGCTGGCTGGAGACGATTGGACAAACCATGCGTTCGGCGCTGGAAGCGCCGGATGTGTACGCCATTTGTGATCGCATTCTGGCGGCACTGGCGGAGCGGCTGCCGGTGATCGAAGGCACGCTGCTGCTGCTTGGCGATCTCAAGGAGCACCTGCAGGTAATGGCGCATCGCGGCGCATCTCCGCACATCACCTATCGCAACAAACAGTGGTCGGTTGAGCTGGGCGTGGTGGGCCGTGCATTCCGGACCGGCGTTGAGCAATGGTTGCCGGCGGTGCAGCTAGATCCCGACTACACAAGGGTCAATCCACGCGTGGTTTGCGAGCTTGCAGTGCCGATTCGCTTTCGCAAGCAGACTCTGGGAGTACTCAATCTTGAGAGCGCCGAGGTGGAAAGCTTTGGCGGCATGGAGCGGCTGGCGATTCGCACCTTATGTGACCAAGCCGCCGGAGCCATCCATCTGGCGCTAACCAACCAGCAATTGGAACTTGCGCTATTGCGCCTGAAGTCCCGAGATGCTGCGCTGGAAAGTACCCGCGAATCGCTCACTCGCGCGGTCAAGAAGCTATCGCGCAAGAACAATACGCCGTGGCCAGACGGTGAGTTGGCCAGGATTGAACTGCTTAATAGCCTGCGCCGAGAGTCACGCGCGCTGCGCAGGGGCGCACGCGTGGCCGGGCTGTGGCTGATCCAGTGGTCGCTGGAGCCCAGCGCTGAGGCTCAGGCGCAGTTAAATCGGACGCTTGAAACGGAGTTGCCGCACCTCGCAGGCAAGCTGCATCGCCTGGATGCCACAAAATACGGCATGGTGTTCGGTGCTGCAGCGCGTCTGCGGGTCGAACAAAGCTTCGCGCGGCTCACGCAATGGGCGCAGCTACAGGATCCAGCGGCGCGTTTCGCCTGCATCTTGCAGGAGCAGCCCGTATTGGAAGCGGCGGAGTGGCTGGAAAGTGCTCATGCTCAGTTGACCACGGCCAGCTAATTTTCATGGCGTCAAGCCGCCCCGGAGGATGAAATTCGTCAACAGGATCGTTAGACAAAGGCGGGCGAAATGACAAAGGCGTTCGAAATGACAAAGGCGTTCGAAATGACAAAGGCGCTTGAAATGACAAAGGCGCTTGAAATGACAAAGGCGGTCGCGATGACAAAGGCGGTCGCGATGACAAAGGCGGACGAGATGACAAAGGCGTTGAGCGTCATTCTGCGCGGAGCCGCCAAGCGAAGTCGCAGAATCCACCAGCAGGCGTTGGTGGTGAGCCCGCACACCTTCGACGCCTGACGTCCGCATCAGGTAGCAAAATCCACCAGAAGGCGCAATTTCAGCCTGTCATTTTGATCGCAAAGAGAGATCTCAAACCGCCCAGAACGAGATTTCTCCCTGCGCTCAAAATGACAAAGTCGGACGAAATGACAAATGCGGTCAAAATCACAAAGGCGCCAAGCGTCATTCTGCACGGAGCCGCCAGGCCTGAAACCCAATGTGAATCGGCTGCTTTTGCTCCCAGCTGAGCCGGATCAATCGCTCAAACCTGCACGCTCCGTCGGCAGGTGAAAAAGCCGTTCAAAGTGAGGCGCCCTTCGCTCGGATCGGCCTGCATGAGCTCGGGCGCGGTGATGTCGCCGCAGTGAAACAGGCTGCCGTCATAGAAAATCAGACGATTGAAGCGCGGCGCAATCGTGCACATTTTCTCGAACCAGGCGTTCGACTCCGTCATATAGCCGCGCTCTATGCCGTAGCGCGCGCCAAATTCATTCGCTGCTAGAACGCCCGAGTCGTGCACCATCTGCTCCAGCCCATCCTGCCGCCGGGCGCGGTAGAAATTGGTCCCGCCCAGCGCCGGGTCACGAAACAAATACAGCACGGAAGCCGCCACAGATTGCTCAGGCGGCACGTTGAAGCGATCGCGGTGGCAGATCCACTGCCGAGGCAGCAGGTTTTCGGGTCGCAGCGTGACCATGGCGAGCCGGGCATAGCAACGCAGCGTCCGACGCGCACCCAGGCGCGCGCGGACCATGCGCGCAAAGCACGCGTCCAGAGCGTCGGCAATCGGTTCTGGAAGCGCAAGCTCGGGTCCTGGATAAGCATTGCTGCTGGTCATTACAAATTCGCAGCGGTGCTGCGCGGCCAGCTGAACCCAGCGTTCCGGCTCGGCCAAAGCGTCGTCAACGACGTAGCACTGATGCTGATCAAACAGCGGCACGGTTTGCACGCTTAATTGCGCATTGAACACACCAGTCACCCTCGCCAGTCACTCCGGCATTAGTTTCGGGAACCAGAGCTTCCATCCCCACGCGCCTTGGCGCAACTGCCGAATGCAAGACTGACCAAATTTCATGGCACGCGGCCACTCCGGCGTATTAACCTCGTCGTGCAGACCAAGAGTGCCCGTCATCTCGACCGACAGGAGAGATCCCAAGCCGCCGGAGAACGAGATTTCTCCTTTCGGTCGAAAGGAGGCAGGCGGTCGAAAGGACGCAGGCGCGAACCGACATTTTGCGCGGAGCCGGTGGGCGCAGTCGCTTAAATCCACCTTCGGCGTCGACCAAGATGGACGAGTTTCAAGCCAAAAGAACGGGCTCATGAAGGAATTTCTCGTCAACACCGGCCTAAGGGAGAACCGCCTATGACCACCAAGCCGATCATTGGCAGCATGCGACTTGGACGCTGGGGCGCCAATTTGCGCGCCCAGCAAGTTGCCGATCTGCTGCACGAATGCGTGCAGCTTGGGCTTGATGAACTGGACTTGGCGGATATCTACGGTGACTACTCGACCAATCTGTTGCTGGGTGAGGCGATGGCTTTGCGTCCGCCATTGCGGCAGCAGCTTAAGCTGATTCTGAAACTGGGCATCGTGCTGCCGGCAGGCACTTGCTATCACTACAACACATCTGCAGCTGCGCTTCGGACCGGCATCGAGCAGGCCTTGCAGCAACTGGGCGTAACGCGTGTGGATGCGCTGCTGCTGCATCGATTCGATCATCTGCTTGATCCGGAATCCTTGCGCGACACGCTCGAACCCTATCTGCGCTCTGGGCAAATCGGATGCTTTGGCGCCTCCAACTGCAGTGCGGCACAACTTGCAGTGCTGGCGCGAGCGAGTCCGCTTCGGGTGCACCAATACCAGCTCAGCCTGCACTGCCATTCGGCGCTTGAACTGCATTCCGCGACGCTGGCATTGGCTTGCAAGACGCTGGCCTGGTCACCCCTGGCCGCAGGCGCGCTACTGGAGCGCCGTGGGAATCCCGCGCTGGAAAAAATCGTGTCTGAAATCGCCAGTGAGCTGGCCCTGACGCCAGCCCAAGTCTGCCTGCGCTGGGTCCACACGCTACCCAACACGAGCGCGGTAATTGGGACGCACCGCATCTGCCGCATCAGTGAGGCGCTGATTGCGGCAGAACGCCCGCTCTCACATGCGCATTGGTACGCGCTGCTCGAAGCCGCGCAAGGGGCAAGGCTGCCCTGATTTTTGGCCCTGATCGTTGATAGCGCTGGCTGGTGGATTCTGCGACTGCGCCTGGCGGCTGCGCGCAGGATGACGATTTGCGGCTGTTTCATTTCGACTGGCCCTGGCTGCTGGATTCTGCGACTGCGCCTGGCGACTGCGCGCAGAATGACGATTTGCGGCTGTGTCATTTCGAGCGCCTTTGCCATTTCGTTCGCCGGGAGAAATCTCGTTCTGGGCGGTTTGAGATCTCTCCCAGCGGTCGAGATGCCAGGGATTCAGATGCCAGGGATTCAGATGACAGGGATTCAGATGACAGGGATTCAGATGACAGGGATTCAGATGACAGCGGGCGCAGGATGTTGCGAGCCTGCGAACCGCATCGATTGGCGGCTTGAGGCGAAAGCGATTTCGAGCATGGCGCCACAGACATGACAGCTGCGCTTCGCAGGCTCACCGCATCCTGCGCCTGCTAAGCTCGACGGCTTCCAGTGAACGGATTCCGCTTCAGTGCCCAAGCCTCGAAGTTCAAGCAGCCCTGCAGTTAAGCCTTCCGACGAGCAAGACGACGCTACCGACGCTAGCGCTGCGCGCGTCACGCAGGACCGACTGTGGGCGGACGATGGTTGGACCGCGAAAGTGATCAAGAACGAGGACGATGAAGGGTGGGCGGTGTCGATGACTTTGGATGGCCAGAGTGAGCCAGCCTTGGTTGGCCCCTGGACCATGGGACGCGACAAAAAAAATCCCAAACCGCTTGACCCCGGCGCGTTTGCAACCTTGGTCAAGACCGCATCCGAAGTCATCCGCCGGCACCAGCAGCAAGCGCACGCGGCGCTGCACAAAAGCACGAAAGTTGCCAGCAGCAGCGGTCGAATCACGGTCACGCTGGACATCGTGCCCGATGAAGAGAATCCATACGCTTGTCTGAGCGCGCGAGACGACACCGGTCAAGAGCTGGCTGCAATTCGCGTTGCCGCCAACTTCAATTTCAATCACGCCACGGCGAGCGCTTGGGTTGCGGCCGGGTTTGCCGTTCCTGGCAAGGCGGAAGGCTGAGCCATTCAGGGCCGAGCTCGCGGGCGCTGTCGATAGCCTCCGCGAGTCTGGTGATCGTTTACCCGGCCAGCAAATCGCTCAGTGCGGAGATGAGCTCGGGGGCATCGGGTGCGGTTCGCGGAGAAAATCGCGCCGTGATCTGACCCTCGGCGTCGATCAGGAATTTCTCGAAGTTCCAGCTGATATCGCCGGGGAACGGCGCCAGCGTGCCGGCCAGCCATTGGTACAGCGGATGCCGGTTCTTGCCGTTCACATCCAGCTTTTCCGTAAGCGGGAAGGTCACTGCGTATTCGCGACTGCAGAAGTTTGCAATCTGCTCTGGCGTGCCTGGTTCCTGATCCGCGAACTGATTGCACGGCACGCCAATGATCAGCAGGCCGCGTTGCCGGTTGGCGCGCCAAAGGGATTCAAGCGTCTTGTACTGCGGCGTGAGACCGCAGCGGCTGGCGACGTTGACGATCAGGGTTGCCTTGGGTGCGAGGCTCTTGACATCAATAACGCCGCTTTCAAGTCCTGGAAGCGGGAAATCAAACAATGAGGGCATGGCAAGCTCCTAGCCGGAGTTTATGGCTGAAATGGGGGAGGGAACACTGCCGCTAGCGGCAATGGGAAAGCTCAACAGGCCCGCCACTGTACCCAATACGTTGTTGGCTGGAACCGGGCGAGAGAATAAGAAGCCCTGTTGGGCGTCGACGTTCAGTTGGCTGAGGAAGTCGCGCTGAGTCCGCGTTTCAACGCCCTCGGCGATCACCTGCACGCCCAGGCCATGCGCAAGATTGGTCAAGGCTGTGACGATCACGGCGTCTTTGTTATTGAACGGCAATTGGCGAACAAATGAGCGGTCTATTTTGATCTGCTGCACCGGCAGCAGCCGCAGCTGTTCCAGAGTGGAGTAGCCGGTACCAAAATCATCCAGGCTGATCGGTACGCCCATCTCATTCAACCGGCCTAGATGGTTCAGCGTGTGGTCCAAAGCTTTAATCGCTGCCTGCTCGGTCAGTTCAATCTCGATTGCACTCGGCGGTACGCCATTTCTTTCCAGCTCCACCTGAAGTATCGCGGTGAAATCCGGGCGGGCCAGCATGGCTCCCGAAAGATTGATGGCTAGCCTCATCGGCATCACGCGTCGCCATTCGGCGAGCTGGGCGATACTGCGCTCAATCACCCATTGATCAAGCGCAACAGCCAGCGAGGGCTGCTTCAGTGCGCTGCTGAAGTCATCTGGAGTCAGCACGCGGCCATCCGAAAGGTGCCAGCGCAGGAGCGCTTCGACCCGCGGCAGCTTGTTGTCGCGATCAATCACGGGCTGGTAGTAGAGCTCGAACTCGCCGCGAATCAGCGCTTGGTGCACATCGGACAGCGAGCCGGCGCGCTCAGAACGCGTTGCCAGCTGCTCCGTTAGCGAGTAATGGCGGATCTGCTGCCCGCCCGTCTCGCGCGCCGTAGCGATGGTTGAATCCATCAGCGCAAGCAGGCGATCAATGCCTTTACCCTCGCAGGGAAACTGCACTACCCCGACGCTGACGGAAATCAACAGCGACTTGCCGTCCACCACAAATGGCGGTTCAAATGCACTCAGCACGGTGCGAGCGACGAGGTCAGCGGTGTTGGTGGAGGGCATTCCTGTGGTCAGAACGGCAAACTCTTCATTTCTCATCCGGCCCAGCAGGGCGTCTTCCGGCGTCGAGTCAAAAATGCGCTCAGCAGCATTGCGCAGCAGTTGTTCGGAACGTTCAGGCCCGAGATCCTCGCTAATCGCCCGGAATCCGTCGATGGCGACGGCGAGCATGGTGACCTCGCGCTGGCTTTCCAAAAGCAGCGACGCTTGGGCGATGAAGTGGCGCCGATTTGGAAGCCCGGTGACCTGGTCGAGCAGCTCCATCCGGGACAGACGCTGGTGCATTTGATCGACGTGCTCGCGTTCGCGGTCAAACAGCCATAGCGCCAGTGAGCCGCCCAGAATGGCCGTGAAGATCAGGTCGATCAAGCCAAAAAGTTGCGCCACTGGGGTCGCTTGGTTGTAGATCCACTGATAGACGAATAGCCCAAAGCAAATGGCTGACCCGAGTGCAAAGCTGGCAAAGCCGCCAATCAAGATTCTGCTTGAGCGCTGCTTTTGGCGCGCGAGGAAATGGTGCAGATACAGGCATGCCGCGCTGAATAGCGCCACATCGAGCAGATACGGAACGCCGATTCTCAGAATCAAGCGCAGATTGCCAGCGTTTGGATCCCAGGCACCGCCCCATCCGATCAACAGCCCGACAACCAGGCTGAGCAAGCCAACCAGAACCCAATGACGCTTGTTGACGCGTCCCGGGAGTACCAGCTCCCAGGCGCTGAGCATGATGAACAGTAACTCCGCGATGCCCAGAACCTGCGCCAGTGCGGAGGCTGCAAGGCGCAACGGCGCATCACTGCTCCAGCCCTCGCCGGTCAACCAGAGCCCAAGCCCCGCGAACGCGCGTGCAAGCGCGCCAAGCGCGAAGGCGGCCGCCCAAAGCCAAAGAAAGGTGTAGCGGAAGCGCTTTGCGAGCGCTGTAAACAGCGCGCAGAGCAGGCCGGCAAAAAGTGCCGACGCGACCGTAGAGGCGGAAACGAAGAAGGCCGCAGTCATAGGGGCGCTGTTTCACTTGGCAACTGCGGCTCCACCCTAGCCGCAGGTTGCAAAGCTATGAAAGCACGCCTTTGAGCAGATCAATCATTTCCTGTGGCTTGTAGGGCTTGCTCAGGAAATAGATCGGCATCGGGTACTCGTCCGTGTTGACCAACTCGGCGTCACCGTAGCCGGAGGAGATGATCACCGGCGTTTCAGGTATGGCGGTTGCCAGCGCATCCAGCACGGCATCACCCCGGATCCCGGGCAGTGACCAATCGAGCACCACGACGGCTGGATGATTGCCGTTGGCGATCCAATCCAGCGCAGATTCGCCGCTGTCGGCAAGTTCCGGGGTCAGCTCCGCCATGCGGATCACTCGCTCGGCCAAGGTCCGAACATTCGAATCATCATCCACAAACAGAACCACAGCGCCCATCGGTTGTCCCCAGTCGTCACGTAGAGCCTTAGTTTACGCTGCGTTCCCGAAAACGCTACGTCTGGATTGAAGTCGGAATGATTTTGTAGCCATCTGATACGCTGCCGAACACTTAGGCTTCACGAACCTCCGATGTCAGAATCGCAATTCACCCTGCTCAAAGAGCGGAGATTTTTACCCTTTTTCCTGACCCAAAGCCTCGGCGCCTTCAACGACAACGTGTTCAAGCAGGCGTTGATCGTGCTCATCGTCTATATGACGCCGGCGCTGGCGGCGCAGTCTGCCCTGTATACGAACTTGGCTGCCGCCCTGTTTATTCTGCCGTTCTTTTTGTTCTCGGCAACCAGCGGCCAGCTGGCGGATAAGCACGACAAGGCGCGCATCAGCGTGCTGGTGAAGTGGTTCGAACTTGCCATCATGCTGGTGGCTGCAGGCGCGTTTCACTTTCACGTTGCTGGCCACGACGCATGGGCCATCCCGATGCTGTTCGCGATGCTGTTCATGATGGGCTTGCACTCCACTATTTTTGGGCCCGTGAAGTACGGCATCCTGCCTCAGGTGCTGGATTCGAAAGAGCTGACGGGCGGCAATGGCTTGATCGAGATGGCGACGTTCCTGGCCATTTTGCTCGGCACGTTGTTGGGTTCCACGCTGATCAGGATTGAGCCTGTCGGCACCTACATCGTGGCTGCGACGTGTGTCGCGGTCGCAGTGTTGGGGATTGTCACCGCGCACAAGATTCCGGCCGCAGCCGCGGTTGCGCCTGAGCTCAAGATCAATTTCAACCCTTGGACCAGCACGCTGGAGAGCCTGCGTCATCTGGCCGGAAATCGCACCGTTTTTCTCTCGTGCTTGGGTATCTCGTGGTTCTGGTTTTATGGTTCGCTGTACCTGACACAGCTGCCGAACTATGTGCGCGACGTGATTGGCGGCTCCCCCAGCGTGTTCACGCTGCTGCTGGCAATTTTTGCGCTGGCAACCGGGCTCGGCTCCATGCTGTGCGAAGTGTTAAGCAAGCGCCGCATTGAAATCGGACTGGTGCCGTTCGGATCGCTTGGCATGACCGTGTTCGGGATCGACGCTTACTTCGCCTTTCCCCACGCCACCGGCATGCAGAATCTTGACGTGGCTGGCTTTCTTGCGCTGGATGGAAGCTGGCGCCTGCTGATTGATCTGGCCTTGATGGCGGTTTTCTCGGGTTTCTTCATCGTGCCGCTGTTTGCCTTGATCCAGTCCCGCTCCGAACCCTCAATGCGCTCGCGCGTGATTGCCGGGAACAACATCCTCAACGCCTTTTTCATGGTGCTGGCTTCCGTGTTCGCAGTGCTTGTGCTGAAAGCTGGGTTTACGATTCCTGCGCTGTTCTTGTGCACCGCGCTGCTGAACCTGGTGGTTGCGCTGTACATCTACACTTTGGTGCCAGAGTTTTTCCTGCGCTTTTTGACCTGGATCTTGATCAATACGCTTTATCGCATGCGGGTCAGCGGCTTGCAGCAGCTGCCGGAATCCGGGCCGGCGATGTTGGTTTGCAATCACGTGTCGTACGTCGATGCCCTGCTGATTGGCGGCTCAGTACCGCGCCCGACGCGCTTTGTTATGTACTACAAGCTTTACAACCTGCCGCTGTTGCGCTTTGTGTTTCGGGCCGCAAAGGTGATCCCAATTGCTTCCTTGAGGGAAGATCCCGCGCTTCTGGAGCGCGCCATGAGCGAGATTTCCAAGGCGCTGCGCGAGGGCGAGTTGGTGTGCGTGTTTCCCGAAGGCGGGCTGACCGGCGACGGTGACATGGCCAACTTTCGAACCGGGGTCGAGCGCATGCTGGCGAACGATCCAGTACCGGTGATTCCGATGGCGCTGCAGGGCCTCTGGGGCAGCATTTTCAGCCGCTGGAACCGAGCCATGGGCCGCACCCAATTGCCGCGACGGTTCTGGAGCAAGGTCGGCCTGGTGATTTCAGAGCCGCTACCCGCCACGACGAGCGCCAAAGACCTTGAGCTTGAGGTGCGGCGCCTGCGCGGCGACTGGTGCTAACGGAAGGCTAGGCTGGGGCGCTCACTCCGGTCATTCTGCGCGGCGCCGATAGGCGCATTCGCAGAATCCACCTGCGGCCTCGAGCAAGGTCGACCAGTCGCAAGCTGACTGTGATGGCACCTAGACCTAGAGCCCCTGCATTCTGATACTGAGTCCGCCCTTGACCACGGCGTCCACTTTCTTGAGTACCTTGACGTCAACCAGTGGATCGCCGGAAACCGCAATCAGATCTGCCGCCTTGCCCACTTCGATGCTGCCAATCTCTTGCTCCAGACCAAGCAGGTCAGCAGCGTTCAGCGTGGCGGCAACAATCGCTTCCGCTGGACTCATGCCAAATTTGACCATCAATTCAAACTCGTCGGCGTTTCGACCGTGCAGGCTGACGCCAGCGTCGGTACCAAACGCGATTCGTACGCCCGCTTTGTGCGCTTTTTCCAGCGCCTTACCGGTGATGCCGATCCGCCATTCAATCTTTGCTTTGACCGACGGCGTGTAGGCGTCCGGATTGGCCTGTAACCGTTCAATGTAGCCGTTGATGGTGGACAGCGTTGGCACGTAATAGGCCTTGGACTGCTTGAATAGCTTCAAGCCTTCGTCGTCCATCAAGGTGCCGTGCTCAATCGAGTCTGCACCCACCTTCAGCGCCAGCGCGATGCCATCAGCTCCGTGCGCATGTACCGCGACGCGCTTGCCATACAAGTGCGCGGTTTCGACAATCGCGCGCGCTTCGTTTTCAAACATTTGCACGCCCAAGCCCAAGCCAATGCGACTGTTGACGCCACCTGTGCTGGCAAACTTGATCAAGTCCGCGCCGCGGGAGATCTGTAAACGGACCGCCTCGCGACAGGAGTCGACGCCGTTGCAAAGATTGCCGCGCCGATTCAATGCCGGACGCAGTTCGTCGCGATAGCCCAGCGAAGGATCCATATGGCCGGTGGTTGCCGAAATAGACGCGCCCGCGTCGAGAATGCGCGGGCCGATCACTTTGCCGTTCGCCACCGCGTCGCGCAAAGCCAGGGTCACGCCGTCGGCATCTCCCAAGTTGCGCACCGTAGTGAAGCCGGCGCGAATCGTCTTTGCGGCGTTGACCTGCGCCTCGTAGGCTTGCGCCGCAATGCCTTGGGTCATCGCGTTCAGCTGGGCTTCGATGCCGGCTTTGTCCGAGGTCAAATGCACATGACTGTCAATCAGTCCCGGCAAAACGTACTTGTCACTCCAGTCCATGACCGGGGTCGCCGCAGGTAAATCGAGAGCTTGCGCATCCAACATGCCGGCTTTGACCGCGACAACGCGGCCGGATCGAATCGCCACCGTAACGTTCTTGAGCGGCTTTTGGTCTGCGCGTGCAAGCAGGGTGCCGGCATGAATGATGGCGTCCTGCGCCATCAAGCTACCCGTTACCGAGGCCAGGGCAAGGCCCAGCGCGATGGCCAGCGTGCAGGAGATTTTCTGTTGGATCGCCATGGCTTGCCTCAGGTTCTAGTCGAAGTGCGGCCGCTGGGCGGCCATGCGACTGGGTTGATCCGCAGGGGTGGCTTCGCGCCATGAGAGTTAGTCAATCTTTGCGCTCGATTTCGGGTTCAACATCGCGGTGCGTAGTTTCGGGTCGTTCAAGCTGACCACGTCCGCAACGATATGAGCCGCTTCAACCAACAGCACATCGGGCTCCTCGTTCTCCTTCTTGTCCTCGTTGCGCTCGGCTAAAGCGCGCTCCACCGGATCTAAGCCCTCGTCCAGCTTGGCCTCTTTTACGGCTTTACCCAAAGCTTCGCGCTCTTGCTTGCGTTTCGCCAGACGCTTTGATTCATTGTCGCGCTCAGTTTGCCTTGCACTGAGCAGCAGAGATACGGAATCGCGTTCGCGCTGTTCCTTGAAGTACTTCATGTCCGCCAGCAAAAAATTGAACTCAGGATCGTTTGCGCTGCGCTGCTGATAGCGCTTGCGCAAGAGCGCGAGCGAATCGGCAGACGTTCTTGCGCTTGCTTTGTATTCGGCAGGCGCGATCTCGGCGAAGGGCAGGGCGTTGTCGTACGACGACTCACCAAAATCGTCGCCTTCGATCATGCTCGGAAATTCAATGTCGGGCAGCACGCCTTTGTGCTGCGTCGACGAACCGGAAACGCGGAAAAATTGCGCCACGGTCATTTTCAGCTGGCCGAGCTTGTTCTCGGTGTCCGCGTAGCGATCAAGGTCAACTAGGTGCTGCACGGTGCCCTTGCCGAAACTGCGCTCGCCCAAGATCAAGCCGCGGCCATAGTCCTGAATGGCGCCGGCAAAAATCTCCGAGGCCGAGGCCGACGAGCGATTGATCATGACCGTCAGTGGGCCGTCGTAAACCAAGCCAGGATTGGAATCAAACTCCAGTTCGGTGCGGCCATCGGTATCGCGCACTTGCACCACTGGCCCTTGATCAATGAACAAGCCGGTCAGGTCGGTGGCTTCCTGTAACGACCCGCCACCGTTGTTGCGTAGATCGACGATCAAACCATCGATTTTTTTGCCTTGCAGCTCCGCGATCAGACGCTTCACATCCCGAGTCGAGCTTCGGTAGTCGGCGCGCCCCTGCGCCCTGCCGTTGAAATCCATGTAGAACGCAGGCAGCTCGATGACGCCAATGCGGCGCTTCAAGCCTTGCTTCTCGATGTCAATCACGCGGCTTTGAGCCGCTTGCTCCTCGAGCTTCACCTCATCGCGCAGGATCTTCACCAGCGAGGACGAACCCGCTTCGCCAAGCTCGGCAGGCAGCACTTCCAGGCGCACCCAAGTGTTGCGCTTGCCGCGAATCAGATCGACCACGTCGTCCGTGCGCCATCCAACGACGTCGACCATGCGCTCTTTTTCGGTCTCGCCCTGGCCAACCGCGACGATCCGATCGCCCGCTTTGAGCGCCTTGCCCTTGTCCGCCGGACCGCCTGGCACCAGGCTCTGAATCACCGTATGGTCGCCGTCACGGCGCAGCAGTGCGCCAATGCCTTCTAGCGACAGACGCATCTGCATCTGGAAGTTTTCGCTTGAGCGCGGCGACAGGTAATTGGTGTGTGGGTCGATTGCAGTGGCGTAGGCGTTGAGGAAAATCTGGAACACATCATCACTGTCTAGATCATCAATGCGGATCAGCAGGTCCTTGTACCGCTTGTCCAGCGTGGTGCGAATCGACGGCAGGTCCTTACCGGCCAGCTTCAAGCGAATGATGTCGTTTTTGACTCGGCGCCGCCACAGATCGTCCAGCTCAGAGACTGATTTAGCCCAGCTGGTATCTTCGCGCTCATAGACAAAGTCCTCATCGACGGTAAAGCTGAACTCGCCTTTCAAGAGTTCGCGCGCGTACTCGGTGCGCTCTTTGACCCGTTTTTCGTATTTCAGATAGAGATCGAAGGCGGGCTGCAGATTCTGGGCCCGAATCAAATCGTCAAAGGCAAGTTCGTACTTGCGGAACTGATCAACATCCGCCTGCAGCAGGAACCAGTGCTCGCCATCCAGCGCATCCAGGTAGCGCTTAAAGATTTTGCGGCTCATGGCGTCGTCGAGACTTTGCGGCTTGTAGTGGAACCGGCTGAGCATCCGCTGGGTCCATTGGGCTGCTGTACCCTGCTCGGATTTCGGCGCAACCAAGGGTGCGGGCTCCACCGGCGATTTGTGCTCTGCCGGCTTGTTGACCGCGCCCATGGTGACCAAAGCCAGGCTCAGGGTCAGTGTCTTCATCATTTGACTTTCTCCAATCGCACCTGAGGTCAGGTGCTGGTGACGGTGTGCTGGACCATGCGTTCGCGCATGAGTTCCTCTGCCACCTCGTCGGCGTGATAGCTGCTGCGAACCAGTGGGGCACTGGCAACCTTGCGAAAGCCCATGGCTTCAGCATCAAGCTTGAAATCGGCGAACTCTTCCGGTGTCCAATAGCGCAAAACCGGATGGTGATGCGGCGTAGGCTGTAGATATTGGCCGAGCGTCAGAATATCAACATCGTGCGCGCGCAAATCGCGCATGGCCTGCAAAACCTGATCCCGCTCTTCGCCCAGGCCAAGCATAATGCCGCTCTTGGTGGGAACCTCAGGGTGCAAGGCTTTGAAGCGCTTGAGCAGACTCAATGACCAATCGTAATCGGCACCCGGACGCACTTCACGATAGCGCTCGCGCACGGTTTCGAGGTTGTGGTTGAACACGTCGGGTGGGTCACTGGCAAATGCTGCAAGCGCGCGGTCCATGCGGCCCTTGCCGCGGAAATCCGGGGTCAGGATTTCAATGGTGATGTGCGGGCTGGCGCCGCGGGTTTGCCGGATACATGCGACGAAATGTCCGGCACCGCCGTCCACCAGATCGTCGCGATCGACCGAGGTAATGACCACATAGCGCAGCGCCATGTCCTTGATCGTGCGCGCAAGATTGGCGGGTTCGTTGGTATCTGGGGGCTTCGGCCGACCGTGCGCGACGTCGCAGAACGCGCAGCGGCGAGTACAGATCTCGCCCAGAATCATGAACGTCGCGGTGCCTTTGCTGAAGCATTCGTGGATGTTGGGGCAGGAAGCTTCTTCGCAGACCGTGACCAGGCTATTGGCGCGCAGCTTTTGCTTCAAAAGCGCAACCGAATTGCTGCTCGGCAGGCGCACACGGATCCAGTTCGGCTTGCGCAGTCGGGGCGCATTCGGATCGAAAGTGACCGGGTTGCGCCCGATCTTGTCTTCGCCGATCTGCTTTTCGCCCAGCACGGTGAGTGGGATGGTCTTGGCAACAGCAGTCGCAACAACAGTCATGGTGGGCTCGAATCAACGCTGAACCCATGTTACTTAGTTTTCCCCGACTCAGGCCATCCGCCAGTGGTCATCTTTTCGCTGCAAGTGGCAATTGGATGCCGATCATTGCTTTTGGCTGCGCAAAGCGACGGTCAGCACTTGCCTTGCGACCGGCTGCCAACTCTGAGACGATGCGGCGGGTCGTAACACTGAGCATTTATCCAGTATGAGTAGTCGTTATAGCGCAGCTGATATCGAAGTTCTGCAGGGGCTCGATCCGGTCAAGCGTCGACCAGGCATGTACACCGACACCACGCGCCCGAATCATTTGGCGCAAGAGGTGATTGACAATTCTGTGGATGAGGCATTGGCCGGGCACGCGCGCCAGATCGATGTGCGGCTGTTCGAAGACGGCTCCTGTGAGGTCAGTGATGATGGTCGCGGCATGCCGGTGGACGTGCATCCCGAGCACCACGTGCCTGGGATCGAGTTGATCCTGTGTCGCCTGCATGCGGGCGGTAAATTTTCCAACAAGAACTACGCTTTCTCGGGCGGCTTGCACGGCGTGGGCGTGTCCGTGGTCAACGCGCTCAGCAAGCGCGTGGAAGTGGTGATCAAGCGCGATGGGCAGGAATTTCAGATGGCCTTCGAGCATGGCGACGTCAGCGCGCCGTTGAGCGTGATCGGCACAGTCGGCAAGCGCAATACGGGCACCCGGCTGCGTTTTTGGCCGGATGAAAAGTACTTTGACCATCCCCGTATTCTGCTGTCCCGGCTCAAGCACATCCTGCGCGCAAAGGCCGTGCTTTGCGCTGGTTTGACCGTCACGCTGTGGGACGAGGCAAGTGGCGAGACCGAGCGCTGGCATTACGAGAACGGTCTGAAAGACTACTTGCGCACCATGTTGACGGACCAGAACATGCTGCCCGCGGACCTTTGTCTCGGCGAGCTCAAGCGCCCTGGGGAAGAAGTCGCCTGGGCCTTGGCCTGGGTGCCCGAGGGCGAACTGGTGCAGGAAAGCTATGTCAACTTGATTCCAACCGGCCAGCACGGCACACACGTCAACGGCTTGCGCAGCGGTTTAACCGACGCCATTCGAGAGTTTTGTGAATTCCGGAATCTGCTGCCGCGCGGCGTAAAGCTGGCGCCTGAGGATGTTTGGGACCGCCTGAGCTTTGTGCTGAGCTTCAAACAGCAGGAGCCGCAGTTCTCGAGTCAGACTAAAGAGCGCTTGAGTTCGCGCACGGCGGCACCGTTTGTCACCGGCGCCGTGCACGACGCCTTCAGTCTGTGGCTGAATCAACATACCGACCTTGGCGCGCAGATCGCGCAACTGGTCATTGAGCGCGCCCAGGCACGCTTGAAAACCGAAAAGCAGGTGCTGCGCAAGAAGGTGACCCAAGGCCCGGCGTTGCCCGGCAAGCTGGCCGATTGCGCTTCCAGTGATTTGGCCAGGACTGAACTATTCCTGGTTGAGGGAGACTCGGCGGGTGGCTCGGCCAAGCAAGCGCGCGACAAAGACTATCAGGCGATTCTTCCGCTGCGCGGCAAGATCCTCAATACCTGGGAGATCGAAAGCGGGGCAGTGCTGGCTTCTCAGGAAGTACATGATCTGGCAGTGGCGATTGGTCTTGATCCCGGCTCCACGGATCTGACCGGACTGCGCTACGGGCACATCGTCATTCTGGCCGACGCGGATTCAGACGGGCGCCATATCGCAACGCTGCTTGCGGCGCTGTTCGCGCGCCATTTTCCCGCGCTGGTTTTGGCGGGACACGTGTTTGTGGCCATGCCGCCGTTGTTTCGCGTCGATGTCGGCAAACAGGTTTTCTATGCCCTGGACGAAAGCGAGCGGCACAGCATTCTGGAGCGCATCCAGCGCGAAAAGCTGCGCGGTCAGGTCAGCACCACGCGCTTCAAAGGCCTCGGCGAAATGAATCCAGGGCAGCTGCGCGAGACGACCCTGCATCCAGATACGCGTCGGCTGGTGCAACTGACCATGGAACGCGACGATGAGACGCGCGCGATGTTTGACCTCTTATTGAGCAAGAAGCGTTCGGGCGAACGCAAGATATGGCTCGAACGCAAGGGCGATCTGGCCGAGGTTTAGGGACAGTAGGTTTAGGGACAGTAGGTTTAGGGCCAGTAGGTTTAGGGACAGCAACAGTACGCGGTCATTTCGACCAGGAGGGAGAAATCTCGTTCCGTACCGATTTGTCATTTCGACCAAAGGGAGAAATCTCGTTCCCGGTGACCTTGGATCTCTCCCTTCGGTTTAGATGACAGGCATGGGTCGAGATGACAGGCATGGGGCCATCGACTCGGGCGATCACCGCACCCACTGTCATTTCGACCGCAGAGGGAAATCTCCTGCGGCAAAACCCTGGCTGCCGAAGCGCTCAGATCACAACAGAGGGTGGCGCGGGCGGTGCAGGTGGTGGCGGTGCATTTGGCGGCGCGGGTGCTTTCGGTGCTGGGGGAGGTGCAGGCGGCGCGGGCGGTGCCGGCAGCATCCACTTCATCAGGTCTTGTTTAGGCGCCGTCACCGCCACGCTTCGGCGGGCTCGTTCGCGCAGCAGCACGACTTCAAACTTCTCACCTTCCTCAAAGCTGTTCATCGCGCGCCAAGCATCGCGCGCCTGTTCAATCGGTTTGCCGTCGATTTCAATCAGCACATCGCCGGTCTGAATGCCCGGGTAGCTGTTGTTCTGATCCAGCACCAGCACGCCCTTTTCGGCGCCGAAGTACTTGCCCAGTCCGGCGTTGATCGATGCCAGCTCCAGATCGCTAAGGCGGCGAATCATCTGCACCTGAGCCATGCGCCCGGATTCAGATGCCAGCGACTGCGCATTTTCAACGATCAGTTCAATGTTGCGCTCGAGTTCCGGCGCAATGCCGTCCATGCCGCGCAGTTCGGCCAGTTTTTCCAGCGGACGCAATCCGTCAGAACTAAACGTGAAGGCTTGTGGCTCGAGCTTTCGGGCTGTCACTTCAATGCTGCGCGGTTTTCCACCGCGTTCAACGCCCAAAGCTAATTTCTGCCCATCTTTCAGCTCCCCGATCGCCTTCCGCGCCAGAGCGCCAGCGTCGTCACTTTTGGCGATTTTCGCCCCGTTGACGCTGAGCACCCGGTCATTGCTGACCAAACCGGCAGCTTCTGCGGGGCTGCCCGGCGTGACCGCGGTGATGGTTGCGAAGCCATCGATTGAACCGAGCACGACGCCGAGACGCGCGCGATCATCACTGAAGTTGTATCTATAGGTGAACGCGCGGGTGCCGTATTGCCCTCCAACGGGCGCCCCAGCTTGGCCGAGCTCTTGGCTAAGTTTGACGACCTCGGCGCCCGCTTTTCGCAAGCGCTCCTGAGCCGCCTGCAAAGCCTGCTCTTTCGCTTTGGTGTCGCCGCTCTGAGCCACGGCCATGCACGGCAGTGCGGCGGCAAGAATCATTCCAAGTAGTTTCATAGCACGTCATCCTGATTGATGGTCTGGGGAGTCATTTCATCCGACGTGACCGGGGCCGGGCGAATTTGGTTTGCGCTGAGCTCAGCACCAAAGGCGCCCAGGTCGTGCCAGGTCGAGAGCAGGGCAATGCGCCGCTGCCAAAGCTCTTGCTGGCGGCGTGGATCGGTGGCCATGCCGAGCTGTAAATCGGTCAGGTCGAGCGCCTGCACCAGCGTGCGCTCAAGCTCGGCCATGCGCGCGGAGTAGCGACCCGCGTGCTGTCGCTGCACCGTAAGACGCTGCTCAAGCTCGGCTGAAGTGCGCTGCAGTGCCGCGAGCGGTCGCGCTTGTTCATGCGTGAATTGGGTTGGAACGTGCAGCAGCAAGGCGGTCATGGCGGTGCAGGCCGCAAGCGCTAGCCAGGCTCGGCGGCTGGCGCGGGGCGCCCTGTCAGGATGGATTCTGGCCGCAATCAGAGGCCAGAGGTCCCGCGGCAGCGCGGGATCCGGAATTTCCTGCAAGGCGCGCGCGATTTCGTGATCCTGATTCATGAAGCTGCCTCGGATGGCCACCTGGGTATGTCCGGTTGAAAGGCAGCGCGCAAACGTTCGGTTCCGCGCGCCACTTGTGATTTGGAGAAGCTCAGGCTTTGCTGATGCAGATCGGCGATCTCTGCGTGCGTGTAGCCCTCGACGAAGTAGAGCCAAAGAATTCCGCGCGTTGGCTGAGGCAGCTGGGCCAGCGCGTGCGCCAAGTCCATTTGAACCGGGAAACGAAACGGCGCGCTGTCGACATGCTGCGAAATCGCTCGCGAAACCTCGCGCTTGCGGCGCCACAGCAGAGCCTGGTTTGCCGCGATTGCGCGCACCCAGAATCCAAACGGAGCCTTATTGCGAAAGTCGCCCATGTTGCAGAACACCTGAATGAAAGTGTCTTGCGTAATCTCCTCGGCATCCGCGATCTGCTCGCTCAGCCGACGCGCAAGACCAAACACCGCGCGCTCGTAAAGCCGATAGATCGACTCTTGCGCACGTGCATCGCCATGTTGTGCTCGCGTCAGCGTGAAGCTATCGGGCTGGGTTGAGAATCGAGAGGTCATATCTACAAAGATGCAGCAGAGCGCAAAAAGGTCGCAGCCGGGCGAAAAAGCGCGCATCGTTGGCTGCCGTTCGGGGATCCAATCCGCGCCAAGGATGCACTTGTGAAGGCAACGTGCTTCCCTTGCAGCGT
>Ga0163144_10010516_pt1 | contig 19717 bp, 10 predicted proteins | sample OliLak19BULKMAT1_FD_123175 | JGI IMG/M metagenome (GOLD analysis project Ga0163144, IMG submission 123175) | Freshwater microbial mat bacterial communities from Lake Vanda, McMurdo Dry Valleys, Antarctica - Oligotrophic Lake LV.19.BULKMAT1 | ecosystem: Environmental > Aquatic > Freshwater >... | reverse complement strand
TGTCACCTATAGCGAGGCTCCCAAATATCGCTCCCTGATGGTTGCTCCGGTGCAAAGCGGCGAACAAAAACTTGGCACAATCAGCGTACAAAGCACTTTGGTCAGCGCATTCACGGAAGCGGAAAGTCACTTGTTGAGTGCGCTCGGAACGCAAGCTGCCATTGCCATTGAAAATGCGCACTTGCTGGAAAGCATCCAACAGGCATTAAAAGAATCGAATGCGTTATATCGGATCACTCAAGGTCTGGTTGCATCTCTTGACCCTCAGGAGTTACTCAAAGACGCAGTAAACTTGCTGCAAAAGAATTTTGGTTATTATCATGTTCAAATCTATGTTCTGGAACCTGAAGATGGCGAACTTGTTTTGCGGGAGGGAAGCGGCGAGATAGGCAGGAAATTAAAGGCAACCGGGCACAGCCTGCGCCCTGGGGATGGCATTGTTGGTTATGCGGCCGAAACCGCTGAGCCTTTCTTTACCAACGATGTGGACAAGGTACATTTTTTTGTTCGAAACCCGCTCTTACCAGACACAAAATCGGAATTGGCTGTCCCGGTAAAAATAGGCAGACGTGTGCTGGGCATACTGGATATTCAACAAGTTCCACCGGGCTATCTCACACAACGTGATATTCAACTGGTCAGTGCAGTGGCAGATCAACTTGCTGTTGCCCTTCAAAAAGCAAACCTGTATGAAGAACTGCAAATCTCCCTCGAGCAGGAAAAAGCCATCCGCACTCAACTGGTGCAAAACGAACGCCTCGCGGTCATGGGAAGATTACTTGCATCTGTGTCTCACGAATTGAACAATCCGCTTCAAGCCATACAAAACGCACTTTTCTTGTTGAAAGAGGAAAAAGATATTTCCACACAAGGAAAACAGGATCTAAACATCGTATTGGCAGAATCAGAGCGTATGGCAAATATGATCGAACAACTGCGGGCTACTTATCGACCCATACAAACTGAAGACTTCCGCCCCACGCAAATAAATGAGATCATCGAAGACGTATACGCGCTGATCTCCCCCCATCTCCGGCATAGTCAGATTGCCTTCGAATTTCATCCCGACCCTGAATTGCCGTCCATTCCAGCGTTATCAGATCAGATACGACAGGTGGCACTCAATCTATTGATGAATGCCATTGAAGCCATGCCCAGCGGCGGAAACTTAACTGTGAACACAATGCTATTGGAGGATACAAACGAGATCCTCTTCACGGTTTCAGATACCGGCTCGGGCATTTCGCCTTCCATATTGCCGAATATCTTTGAAGCCTTTGTTACAAATAAACAGCAAGGCACGGGTCTCGGCCTCACCATCTCGTACGATATTGTTATCAAACACCGCGGCCTAATCACCGCAGAAAACAATGAGTCCCGCGGCTCAATTTTCAAAGTTTGGCTCCCAACCAAAAACAGGGAGATAGAATGAACAGTAGCGGCCATATTCTCATCATGGATGATGAAGCGGCACTGCGCCAAACCCTGGCGCGCATCCTGCAACAGGCAGGCTTTGAGGTTACCACTGCAGAAAATGGGGAACAAGGGCTTTCATTTATACAGACCACAAATTTCGATCTGGTCTTTATGGATCTGCGCATGCCCGGTATGGCAGGGTTGGATGTGCTCAAGCTCATCCATGCAAGCCACCCAAACTTACCGGTTGTTTTATTCACAGCACAACCTGATCTGAATTCAGCTGTGGAAGCGCTGCGGAATGGCGCCACCGATTATTTATTGAAACCTCTCAAACCACAAGCCCTGATCGAACGCGCCCAAAGCATCCTCGCGAATCAACAAAAAGAAAATCGCAAGCGCGAAATTGCCTTACAGATCGAAGCTCTGCAACTGGAACTTAAGGGCCTGTCAAGCGGCCAAACAGGCCCTTTACAAGCAGTCAGTTTGGGAGCAGATCGCTTTCTAAAGCGCGGCGCGCTCGTGCTGGACCTGCACAAGCGCCATTTGCTCTTCAATGAGCAAACCATCAACATCCCCCCTACTTCGTTTGATTATCTACTTGTGCTGGCGCGTCATTCTCCAAATATTGTGAGTTACCAAACGCTTGTCGCGGAAGCACAGGGCTATCAGGCAGATGTGCGTGAGGCGCAGGAACTCACCAAATGGCACATCCATCAATTGCGGCAAGCCATCGAACAGGATGCGCGCAACCCCTCTTATTTGATCAACGTGCGCGGGACGGGCTACCGTCTTGTGGCTGATTAAGAGCTTACCCAAAAATGGATTGCAGACTAAAGTCTGCCTTTGCATTGCGGACTGAAGTCCGCGCTCCGTCTTTTTAGGACTGCTTATTGGATAGGAACCCGCTTCCGGCTGGACCGTGAAGCGGGTTCCGTCATTTTGGCAGTTTCCCAACTTTTACCAACTTTCCTAGTCTTATGCCCATCGTTCCAAAGATGGTTCTCTGTGAAAATGGTGGCAATGACATCACAAGAATTTACCTCCGCTGCAAATCCTGTACGCATCCTTGTCGTTGACGACCATCCCAACACTGCGGCTACGCTGGCACGCGCGCTTTCCCAACTTGGAGCAGGCGTGAATGTGATTTCAGCATCGGGCGGGAATGACGCCCTTGAAAAAGTAAAAACCAGCGGTGTCGATATTTTATTTACCGATATGATCATGCCCGAAATGACCGGGCTGGAATTGATCGAAAAGATGCAAAAGCACCCTGCAGGGCGGCCTTCGTATACTTATCTTGTCACTGCTTATGATGTGCCCGGGCTGAAAGTTACAGCGCAGCGTTTGAAAGTGAATGAAGTGATCGTCAAGCCTGTGCGCCCGGAGCGCATTTGTCAGATCGCTGCGAATGCCATAGAGGAAATGAAACACTCGACCCACCCTGCGAAAAATATAACGGCTGGAAAGAAAAAATTCAAGATCCTGGTGGCAGATGACAGACCCGACAATATCGTCCTATTAACACGTTATCTGGAATATGAAGGGTATGAGCATATGGCGGCGCGCGATGGGTTGGAAACGCTGGACATGGTGCGTGACGAACTGCCCGATCTTGTACTTTTGGATGTGAACATGCCGCATAAAGACGGCTTTACCGTGCTGGAAGAAATCCGTGCCGACCCAGCGGTTTCACACATCCCGGTAATTATTCTGACCGCCGCCCGTCTCGACCCCTCGGATGTGCAATCCGGCTTGAACCTGGGCGCAGACGATTATATAACCAAACCTTTCGACCGCCATGAGTTGATGGCGCGTATTCGCACAAAATTACGCGTGAAAGATGCGGAGGATATCATCCGCCGCCGCAACCGCGAGTTGAACCTTTTACCCGAGATCGGCAAAGAGCTAAGCGCGCGCACAGATATTAAAGACCTTGCCAACATACTACTCAAGCGCACCGTGGAAACACTTGGAGCCATTCAGGGCAACATGATCGTCCTGAGTTCAGAAAATGGTCCGCAACAAAATTACCAGGTTTCGCCATCCGCTGAATCTTCAAACGCTGAAATGGTCGTTCCTGAAAGTTTGCTTCAACACATTAACGAATCGCATCAAGGCGTGGTCATTGGCGATACGCGCAAGGACCCACTCTGGCAAACAAGCCTGGAGAATACAGCCATCCAGTCGGCAGTGATCGCGCCTTTACATGGCCGCAAAGACCTGCTGGGTTTACTGATCCTGACCCACGAGCAGGAAAATTATTTCAATCTGGATCACCTGTTACTCCTGCAAGCCATCGCAAGTCAGGCGGCAATTGCCATCGAAAATGCCCGTTTGTATTCGAATATGGCGCAGGAACAAAAGAGACTCGCCGCAGTGCTCCAACATGCAGCGGAGGCGATTTTAGTGTTTGATGCACACGCAAAGCTAAGTTTGCTAAACCCTGCCGGCGAAAAACTATTCACGGATTTCAAGGCAAAACTCAAACAGACTTTGCCGCCCGGGCACGGATATGACGTACTTATCGACATGCTGGAGGAAACACGTTCCTCCCATGCGACAAAATCTGGTGAGATACTCTGGCCTGATCAACGCACATTTACGACACTCATCACCCAGATCGAAGATGGCGGGCAAGTTGTCATTTTGCACGATGTAACGCGTTTCAAAGACCTCGATAAAGTTAAGAATGAATTCATTGCCACCGCCTCACATGATCTTAAGAACCCGATCACGAGTATTGCAGGATTTAGCACTCTTTTGGAACAAGCTGGTCCGCTCAATGAAAACCAAAGGGAATTTGTAAACCGCATTCAAAATGCGGCAAAAACCATGAGCGAGCTCGTACAGAACATGATGTCTTTGGCACAAATGGATTTGGACGCCTTGCAAAAACATAAAACAGTGGACATGAAAACATTGCTTGATGAAATGGCTGATGAATTTACTCCGCAGGCAAGAGAGAAAGATCAAATATTGGATTTCACACCTCCTATCGCACCCGCGCCTGTAAATGGAGACCCGCTACAGTTGCGCCAATTGTTCCGCAATCTGATCGGCAACGCCATTAAGTACACTCCAGACAACGGCACGATCACATTGAAGGCAAAAACAACAGATACCCAAATATTGATCGACGTACGAGATAATGGGTATGGCATTCCTGCTTCTGATCTGCCATTTGTTTTCGATCGCTTCTACCGTGTCCGCACTGGCAAGGCCAGCGAAATGGAAGGCAACGGGCTGGGACTGGCAATCGTCAAGGCCATTGTTGAGCAGCACAGCGGGCAAATCAGCGTGGAAAGCCAAGTGGACAAGGGCACGCGCTTTAGTATTTCACTGCCGCTTTTAGCCAATCTGGGTTAAATCAGTCAATGCATATTTCAACCCCGACCAAATTGGGCATTCACAACAACTTCGCTATTATGAGACCGAATGTTTATACACAATAATTTAAGGAGATATAGCATGAACAAAAGACTCTTTCACATCATTTCCTCCCTTCTACTTTTTACGCTGATATTAAGCGCCTGTGGCACCCCCGCCGCGGTAGCAGAGCCAACTTCCACTCAGCCGCCAGTTGTTGCAGTAAAGCCTTTTCGTGTGGCGGTGATCATGCCAAGCTCATCCAATGATTTGGCATTCAGCCAGAGCATGTACGATGCGCTGATCCGTATTCAGAACGAAATGGGCGGACCTGAAAAAATGGAGTTTGTATACTCCCAGGGTATGTTCGTGATTGAAGATGCCACCGCAGCCCTCCATACTTACGCGTCCCAAGGCTATGATCTTGTAATCGCTCACGGGTCACAATATGGCGCATCTGTGAAAGAAATTGCGCCTGATTTCCCTAAAACCAGTTTCGCTTGGGGCACTACTTCGGATACTTTCGGTATGCCAAATGTGTTTTCGTATGATGCGGTCTCCCAAGAGGGAGGCTATGTCAATGGAGTATTGGCAGCCACACTTACCTCTAGCAAAGTAATCGGCGTTATTGGACCTATTGAAGTTGGCGATGCCAAACTATATGTGAACGGCTTCAAAGCTGGCGTAATAGCAACCAATCCAGAGATTCAAGTAGATGTGAACTACATTGGCTCCTTCTCTGATGTGGTTAAAGCCTCGGAAGTGGCAACAGGTTATATCGCCGCCGGTGCGGATGTTCTGACAGGCACTGCCCAAATGATAGTTGGACCAATCGGCAATGCGAAGGAAAACAATGTGCTTTGGTTTGGCACACAGTCCAATCAAGCTTCGCTGGCTCCCAAGATTGTGGTGGCAAGTCAGGTCTACCACTGGGAAGTGATGCTCAAAGATGTAATTGCCAGAGTCCAGTCTGGCACATTGGGTGGCGAGGCTTTCAAGATCAATCTTGCCAATGGCGGTGAAGTCATTGAATACAACCCGGAGTATGCCCTTCCCGCTGATGTTAAAGCCCTGGGTGACAAAACCGTACAGGGGATTATTGCTGGCACCATTCCCATTACCCTGCCTTAATGGATAACGCAAATTGGAGTGATTGATCATGTCCACTATTAACTCATCAAGCCCTCTCGCCAATATACAGCCAGGTGAAAATCGTCAAGGCGGCATAAAGCTGTCAATTCGAACAAAAATTACCCTTTGGACAGGGCTTTGCCTGGTTCTGGTGTTGGCAAGCCTGATCGGATATTCAGTAATCACACTTCGTCAAACATCCATTGACAGTTCCACGAAAGAAGCCGCCGCTATCGCGGAAATAAACGCTGGTTCAGTAAAGAGTCAACTCGATACACCTTTGCTGACCGCGCGTACATTAGCGCAATCCCTGAGCGCCATGAAGGACCCGGGCATCCCCACATCCTTATCGCGCGATCAAGTTAATGCAATGCTCCGTCAAATATTGATTGATAACCCCTCTTTTCTGGGGGTCAACACCCTTTGGGAACCAAATGAATTTGACGGCCTGGATGCTAAATATTCAGGTGCAGTTGCCCATGATGCCACAGGTCGTTTCATTCCCTATTGGGTAAGAGGCGACAATGGAATTATTCATACAGAGGCGTTGGCACAATATGAAACTCCTGGGGTTGGCGATTGGTACATTCTGCCGCGCAGTACCAAAAAGGAAGTTACCTTTGCTCCGCTCCTTTTTTCCATTCAGGGCCAGGATGTAGTGGTGGCATCATTTGTTGTGCCTATTATCCAGAACGACAAATTCTATGGGGTTGCGGGAGTTGACGCGCCAATTGGTTTTGTACAACAATTAGTGGATAACATTAATTTATATGATGGTACAACCAACGCTGTTTTATTCACTGATACAGGCACATTGATCGCTGTCCATCAGCAGCCGGAATTAACCAACCAACCCGCAAATTTAATTTATGCAGATTTCGACAAGATACAACCCCAGTTAAACTCGCCGTTCAGTAGATTAAGCCCGGATGGCAATTACTTGCAGATATTTTCCCCCATCAATATCGGCGAAGGCGGAACACACTGGGTCATGGGACTGATCATTCCATTTGAAAAAATCACAGCCCCGGCTACATCAGCAGCCATAAGACAGGTGACCATTGGGTTAGGGTTGACACTTCTTGCCCTTGTTTTGATCTGGCTTCTGGCAGGTCAGATTGTGCGCCCAATGCAAGTATTAACAAATGCAGCCACATCCGTATCTCAGGGCGATTGGACGGTAAAGGCTAATGTTCACAGTAATGACGAAGCCGAGGTTTTGGCAGATGCTTTCAACTTGATGACGTCACAACTGCAAACTGTATTCGGTACGCTGGAGCAACGCGTGGCAGATCGCACCAAAGCGCTCGCCACGTCATCTGAAGTCAGCCGCCGTATTTCCACCATTCTTGATCGAAAAGAACTGGTGAACGAGGTGGTGAATCAAGTAAACAATGCCTTCGGTTATTACCACACTCAGATCTACTTTTTCGATGCAGACAGGGAAAACCTGATTATGGCGGGCGGTACAGGCGAAGCCGGCAAGATGATGCTCGAACAATATCACAAGGTCGCAAGTGGACGTGGTCTGGTGGGGCGCTCGGCAGAATCCAATGAACCTGTGCTCGTGTCTAACACCTCAGAAAATTCCGAATGGCTGCCCAACCCGTTACTTCCTGATACAAAATCTGAAATGGCCATCCCAATTTCCATCGGTGACAAGGTGCTGGGTGTGCTGGATGTGCAGCACAATAAGGTAGATGGCTTGCAGCGGGAAGATATTGACTCCCTGCAATCCATTGCAAACCAGGTGGCGGTTGCTGTGCAGAACGCACGGTCATACACAGAAGTCCAGGCGGCGTTGCTCAAGTCTGAAGAATCCCAGCAACTGATCCGCGACGTGATCGACTCCACGGATGATTGGATCTTTGTCAAGGATCAGGAACATCGTTACCGCCTGGTCAACCAGGGGTACGCAAATTCTCTGCACATTCCGATCACGGATTTCATCGGCAAGAACGATCTTGACCTGGGCTTCCCGGAAGAACTGGTGAAAGGCAATCCCGAGAAAGGTATTCGCGGTTTCTGGGCGGATGACCGGAGTGTTATGGATGGTGGCGTGCCCAGGCACATTCCGGATGATTTGGTTACCATTGATGGAAAGCTCCGTGTGTTCGATACGGTGAAGGTTCCGCTTCGAGATGCCGGTAATAATGTTTGGGGTGTATTGGCCTTTGCCCGCGACCTGACCGAACGCCGCCGCCTGGAGGAAATCAACCGTAAACGCGCTGCGGAACAGGAAGCCATCAACCTGATCACCCAGAAGATCCAGGGCACGACCAGCATAGAAGCGGCACTAAAGATCGCAGCGCGCGAACTGGGTCATGCGCTGGGGATGAAGTCCACAATGGTGACGCTGGAACCCGAGGCGCTGCCTGGCGAAGATAAGAATAAGGTGTCGAAAGAGAGTGTCAAATGAACAATCCATTCCGTCTTCCTGAAAACATATCACCTCATGCGCGTAACGGGTTTCAGATTGCCTTGGCGATTGCCGTTGCCCATTTCGTAGCTGTGCCATATTACCTGTATTTAGTTTATACGGGACAGACGACTGCCCTCACGGCATTCCTGGCACTAATCGCGATTACAGTTGGGCTCGGCATATTGTTGGGAATAGGCGCTATATTGAGCCGGCGCGAACAACCCACACTAGGCATTATTCTAGTACTGGGCACCCTGACGGTGTCGTACCCACCCATTGCCATGTTGGTTTCGGGGCTTGGGTCGGTGTTGGGAATTGCTTTGATGTTCGTTGGACCAATGAGCGCATTCAAGGTCTTGCCCCGAAAGCCAGCCTTTGTGATGACTGTTCTCACCATTGCCTCAGGGCTGGCAACTCTCCTGGTGGACATATTTGGTTCGGCGGCGAGACCATCCCTGCCGGGCATATTCATCCAGCTTTTAGCGGTGTCTGTGGTGATTGTGCTGGGTTATTTAATCGTCCGCCAGACATGGACCAGCGGGGGCATCCAGACCAAAATTGTTCTATGGGCAGGGATTGGCTTTTTTCTTTCAGCCGCCTTCATTATTGGTTACGCGGCATTTACACTACGTAATCAGGCTACCCGTTCCGCAGAAGAAACAGCCCAAGAAATTGCCCGCACACAGGCAGCCGAAATTCAGACCCTGCTAGAAAGAACCCTTAGCGCCGGACAGACGTTCACGCAATCGGTCTTGGTGGTGAAAACCGAGGGAGTCCAATTAAGCCGCAGTCAGGTTAATGCAATGCTGAGGCAAGTTCTAAAAGACAATCCACAATTCGTTGGTGTGGATGTCCTTTGGGAACCCAATGCATTCGACAGCATGGATGCGGAATTTGTCAATACAGAAGGAAGCGATGCAAATGGACGTTTCCTCCCTTATTGGACCAGGGGCAGCGGCGGAAAAGTCCAGGTTGAGTTGCTTCAGGATTATGACACAAGCGACTGGTACCAATGTCCCAAGACGACAAAAGTTCCATGCCTGATTGACCCTTATATTTACCCTGTTCAAGGACAAGACGTGTGGATGACATCCCTGGTGGTGCCTTTCGTCGTTAATGACACTTTTTATGGTATTACAGGCGTGGATACGCCCGTCACCTTCCTGCAGGAAATTGCTGACAATGTGGATATATTCAATGGAGCGGGAAGGGTTGCGATTCTTAGTAACAATGGCACAATTTTAGGTGTGACAGGGCAACCCGAATTGATTGGCCAGCCAGCTACAGCCCTACATGACCATTTTTCCACAGAAGACTATCAGATGATCAAGAACGGTGAAGAAAAACTTCGATATGGGCCTGAGCAAACGGGTGATTTGGAAGTATATGTTCCCATCCGCGTCGGTAATACCGTCAGCTCCTGGTCGGTAAACGTAATCGTCCCCAGGGAGATCATCCTTGCAGATGCTTCAAGGCAAATGTGGAATATGATTGGTATCGGCAGCGGCTTGCTTGTCATCTCATTGATTGCGTTATTCTATGCCGCGCGACAGATTGCCCAACCCATCCGCAAGCTGACTGAAACTGCCCAGATGGTGGCAAGAGGCAATTTTGACGTGACCGCCAATATCAACAGCAAGGACGAAACCGGCGTTTTAGCGAATGCCTTCAATCAAATGACTGCCCAATTACGTGATTCGATTAGTTCGCTGGAAGAGCGCGTTGCCGCCCGTACCAAAGACCTGGCAACCGTGGCTGAAGTGGGTACCGCCACCGCCACCATTCTGGAAACCGACAAGCTTATGCAAGCCGTGGTGGATCTCTCCAAGGAACGCTTCGAGTTGTACCACTCCCATATTTACCTGCTCGATGAAGCTGGCGAAAACCTGCTTCTCACATCCGGCGCAGGTGAACCTGGCCGAATCATGGTGGCGGAAAAACGTTCCATCCCGCTCGACCGTGAACAAAGCCTGGTGGCACGCGCAGCCCGCGAAGGCAAAGGCGTTACCGTGAACGACGTAACCCAGGATCCAAACTTTCTGCCCAACCCCCTGCTGCCCGATACACGCTCCGAACTGGCTGTGCCGATGATCGTCGGCGGCCAAGTCATTGGCGTTTTTGATGTGCAGTCCGAACAGGTCGGCCGTTTCACAGACTCAGACATCAACATCCAAACCACACTCGCGGCACAGGTAGCCACCTCCATTCAAAACGTGCGTTCGTTTGAACAAGCCAAGGCGCAAGCTGATTTGGAGTCGCTGGTCAATACCATTGGTCAAAAGATCCAGCGCGCCACCACCGTGGAAGACACATTGCAAACCGCCATTCGCGAACTTGGACTGGCGCTCGGCGCGTCGCGCGTCAGCGCGAATATTGGCGGACGCCAGGATGGCGGCAACAACGCCAGTCGAAATTAAGAAAACCAACAGGGAAATCACTGTTGAGAGAAAGAAGCGAGGTCACCATGAGTGAACTACACAACACAACAAACACTGTAGAAGAAAGACAAAAGCAAATTGGCCTTTGGGTGGCAGGGGTTTACACGGTACTGAGCGCAGTCTTCGCCGGAATCGAGATCTATGGAATCTTAACCTTTCAGCAGGGTCGGTTTGCTGCTGAAGATTATGCGCTCCTGCCAACTCTGATTGCAATTTTCATTCTCTGCATGTTGAGCTATTTTTTGATCCGCCGCGGACGCTACCAGGTGGGGGTGGACCTGCTGTTCAACATTACGATGATCCCACCAGTCATCGTCTCGCTTTTGCTCAACAATTTTGGAGTGGTTACCGTTTCATATGTTGTAGTTTTCGCCACGATTATGTTCGCCTTGGTTTTACCAAAGACATCAAGGCGCCGCGCCGCCATCATTACCGCCCTTGCGATCTTGGCTATAGTCGGTATAGAAATTTGGAACCCTGGTTTTCGCACTCAATCCACTTTTTCAAACGATGTCATTTCGATCGGTATGGTCCTTACAGCCGTGGTCTTACTGGCATTCCTGTCCCGCCAGACTTGGAACAGTTTCGCATATTCCGTCAGCAACCGCCTGACAGCCCTGGTATTGGTTGTAACCATCCCATTGCTTATTGGCATCATTGCTTATATCAGTACCCGGGCGGGAAATGAAATCGAAGCACAAGCCCTGCACGCCTTGCAGGAGAATAATCGATCCCTTGCAAAAAATGTTGCCACTTGGCTGGAATTGCACGCACGATCCACCCAGGAACTGGCACAGTTGCCCGACATCATCAGCATAGATGCCGCCCGTCAGAAGCCCACTTTGTTGGTATTTGCCAACACGCATCCCAATTTATTCTTAGTTCATACAATCGGTCTGAACGGCATAAATGTGGCTCGCAGCGATAACACGAAACTAAATCCTTATAATGACCGCGCGTGGTTTCAAGCGGCTAAAGGGGGGGATCCAATCACATTCGAAGTTCTCATCAGCCGTACAATTGGCAAACCTGTTCTCAGTATCGCCGCCCCCATTTACAATGAATCGGGGAAAATTGTAGGCGTAGCATCCATCGTCAGTGAATTGAGCGAAATCAGCAAGGAAGTTCTCAATGAAGAGGGAGGCGGTATTACTTACATTGTAGATGCAAGCAACCGCGTAGTTGCCCATCCTGACCCTACATATACTGAAGAAGAATTGCGTGACTTGAGCGCATACCCGCCAATTTCCGCCTTGAGCGAAGGAAAAATTGGACAGATCACCTTCACAGATGAGGACGGCGTTATCTGGGCAGCCTACGTGGACAGATTGGATAACGGTTGGGGCATCGTCGCCCAACAACGCCAGTCCGAACTGCTTGCGCCTGTGCGCCAATTCCAAACCACCGCAAGTATATTGATTTTAATTGGCTCGGTGGTAATGTTTGCTCTGGTCTGGTTTGCAATTAGACGCAATCTTCAACCCATTGGCGCGCTCACAACAACCGTCTCTGCCATTGCGGCAGGTGACTTGAGCCGCGTAGCAGAGGTAAAAAACCGGGACGAAATAGGTTTGTTAGCCTCCACATTCAACGAGATGACTGCCAAATTGCGCGAATCGTTTGCCACACTCGAGCAACGCGTGGCAGAACGTACCCGCAACCTTGAACTCGCCGCAAAAGTCGGACGCACTGTATCGCAAGTGCGCACACTCGACGTTATGTTGACCGAGGCGGCGGAGCTCATCCGCAAACAGTTCGATCTTTACTATGTGCAAGTCTATCTCGTCAATCAAAGCCAGACCTACCTCAACCTGCAAGCGGGTACTGGGAATGTAGGTAAGGAGTTGTTGGGACGCAATCACCGCCTGCCCTTTAACTCAGCCTCCATCAACGGCCGCGCCGCTGTCGAGAAAAAGTCAGTGGTTATCTCTGATACCGCTGACAGCGCGACCTTCAAACCCAATCCCCTCCTGCCCAACACTCGTTCAGAAATGGCTGTGCCGCTGATGATAGGTAACAGAGTAGTGGGCGTGTTGGATATGCAGAGTGAAATCGGCGGTTCGCTAAGCACCGACATCCTGGCCGCTTTCGAAGCGCTGGCTGGACAATTGGCCATCGCCATTCAAAATGCGACCTTCCTGGCAGAGACACAGCAGGCCCGCGCCGATGTGGAAGCGCAAGCCGCCCGCCTCACCCGTACCAATTGGGTGGATTATCTGGATGCCATTCACAAGCCCGAAGAGTCCGGCTTTATGTTCGAACAGAACAAGATTACCCCGCTCACCGAAGCTCAACAAACGCAAACAGCCGAAAACAGCAAAGCACTTGTCATGCCGATCACGGTTACAGGCGAAGCGCTTGGAAACCTTGTGGTTGAGATGGAAGGGCAATCGCCCATCGCTCGCACCGATGAATTGTTGAACACAGTTGCGCGTCAGGTCTCACAACAAATCGAAAACTTGCGTCTGCTCGACAGCGCCGAGCGATACCGCTTCGAAGCGGAAGAAGCCTCCCGCCGCTTAACACGCGAAGGCTGGAAATCCTATGTAGCCAACACCGATGAAGGCATGAGCTATGTCTACGACTTGAAGGAAGTCCGCCCGCAGAATAACAACGGAGACCGAAAGGCTGAAGACTCTGGCTACACCCTGCCGCTCAAAGTACGCGACGAAACTGTCGGTAAACTTGTTGTTCAGGGGTTGGACGCCGGTGACAGCGAATCAGTCAGCCTCGCGAATGCCGTTGCTGAACGTCTTGGGGCGCATATCGAATCCCTGCGGCAGTTTGAAGAGACCAAACGGGGTCAGATCGAATTGGACAAACGCGCCCGCCAACTCGCGGCAGTCGCTGAGGTAAGTTCAGTTTCATCCCGCGAATTGGATATTGAGAAAATGCTGCAATCTGTAGTGACTCTCACCCAGCGCCAATTTGGTCTATACCACGCTCACGTCTTCACCTACAACGAAAACATGGAAGCGCTTCAGATCGCGGCCTGCGGTTGGAAGGAAGGTGATGAGCATGAAGGCACACACGGTACTACAGCCATTCCATTAGCACAGGAACAATCGCTTGTGGCACGCTCGGCCCGTACCCGGCAACCCGTGATCGTCAACGATGTGCGGCATGAGGAAGGTTGGTTACCCAATCCGCTTCTTCCAGATACTTCTTCGGAAATGGCCGTGCCATTGATCATCGGCGACCAGATCCTGGGTGTGCTGGATGTGCAATCCGATATCCTCAATGCTTTCTCTGAAGAGGATGCCAACATTTACACCACACTCGCCTCGCAGGTATCCACCGCCTTGCAAAATGCCCGTTCCTTCGTACGAGCGCAGCAACAGGCTGAACGAGAAAGCACCTTGAACCTCATCAGCCAGAAGATCCAAAGCGCCACTACAGTGGAAGCCGTGCTGCAGATCGCCGCGCGCGAATTGGGACACGCCCTGGGCGCTCCCATGACGATCGCTCAATTAAGCATGAAGAACAAGAACTAAGCGGCACAGGCTCAGGAGACATGTACCATGCCCCCCGATAATAAATCCAATCAACGGGTTGAAAAACTTTTTTCAGATCTTGAACACATCGCGAATCAATCGCCTGCGAATGTTGAAATTCCTGCGCCACAAAAATTGATAGAGAACTCAAAGCTGCGTTGTGAACTTGAAGCATTAAACGCGCGCATCCTTGACATGGAAAACCAGCTTAGGGAAAGTGAAAACCGTGCCTCCAGACAGGCAGCGATCACACTTGATAAAACGGAGAAGCCGGAGCCGGAGCAAGAGCCGGCGTCTCGCTCCGAACCTTCAATGCTGTATGAAAAAGAGCAGGTCGGCTACATCTACAACGGCGAAAATGCCATATCGCTTCAAATGAAAAACTTTGAAGCGATAAAACTGGAAAATGCCATCAACGCTCCATTAACAGCAAGCGGACAGATGATCGGAAAAATGCTAGTTGAACCGCCGTCAGAGCATAACTGGACAACAGAAGAAACAACCCTGGCGAATGCGGTTGCCCAGCAGGCATCCTTCCAAATTCAGAATCTGCAGCTGCTTGCCACCACTGAGCGCGCACGCGCTGAAGCGCAAGCCGCCACCCGGCAGTTCACCCACCAAAACTGGGAATCCTTTATGGACGGCATCCACCAGAACGAACGCATTGGTTATATGTATGATCAGGCCTCTGTCGCTTCGTTCTCCGATCCATCCCCGGCTGAACATGACTTTCTGGAGACAGTGAACGTACTGGACGAGCATGTCGGCAACTTGTTCCTAAAGTCTGACCCAGACCACCCGCTGACAGATGCGGATAAGGTACTTGTTTCCGCAGTTGCGCGTCAACTCGGGCAGCAGGTGGAAAACCTCCGTCTGCTGGCAGATGCATCCCGCGCCCGCGCCGATGCTGAAGAAGCCACGCGCCGCCTGATGCATGAAAGCTGGCAATCATTTTCCAATGAACATGGGGAAGCCGCATTAGGCTTTATGTATGATTCTGTTAAAGTATCCCCCATGCATGAATCGTCTTTCCCGCAGGATATTACCTTTACACAGCCTCTTGCTGTACGCGGTGAAATCATTGGGCAATTGGCTGTCGCCGGCTGGAAAAGCATTTCACCGGAAGCGATTGAACTCGCAAACTCCATCGCAGAACAAGTAAGCGTACACATCGAAAACCTGCGGCTGTTTGAGCAGAACGAAAAACGAGCCCGTGAATTGGGAACGGTGGCTGCCGTAAGTACAACAGCCTCCACCGTGTTGAACCCTGATGAACTACTACAGGCTGTGGTAAACCTCACCCAAGAACGGTTCGGCCTGTATCACGCGCATGTTTATCTCACTGATGAAGAAAATAATCTGCTTCTTGCAGCTGGCTCAGGCGAGATCGGCAACCAAATGGTGATCGAAGGCCACACGATTCAAATTGATGCAGAAAAATCAATTGTGGCACACGCCGCCCGCGAAAGAAAGGCCGTCATCGTAAATGATGTGCGCACCGAAGAAGGTTATCTGCCAAACGCCTTCCTCCCTGAAACACGCTCGGAAATGGCCGTGCCAATGATCGTGGGCGATAAAGTCATCGGTGTATTCGATGTGCAATCAGAGTCAGCCGGTCACTTCACCGAAGAAGACGCCAAGATCTATACCACCCTTGCCGTTCAAGTTGCCATCGCCCTGCAAAACGCCCGCTTGTACGTGGAACAATCCGCAACCGTGGCTCAATTACGTGAACTGGATCGTCTCAAGTCATCCTTCCTCGCCAACATGTCACATGAGTTACGCACACCGCTCAACTCCATCCTTGGCTTTGCAGACGTAATGCTCGAGGGTTTGGATGGCCCTCTGACAGATAACATGAACAGTGATCTCGGGCTCATCCAGAAAAATGGGCAGCATCTCCTGCATTTGATCAATGACGTGCTGGATATGGCCAAGATCGAATCAGGCAAGATGAACCTCAACATCGAAAAATTCAACCTGCAAGAGATCATCGAAGAAGTGACCAGTATCACGTCACCGCTTGCAAGTGAAAAGAATCTTGCGCTCTTTATCGAACCCGATTCAGACCACGAAGTTGAGATTAATGCTGATAAAATTCGTCTGCGCCAGGTGATGATCAACCTGATCAACAACTCGATCAAGTTCACAGAGAAAGGCAAGATCTCGATCCATGTGACGCGCGAAGAAAACAATGTACTCATCAGTGTAAAAGATACAGGCATTGGCATTCCAATTGAACTGCTTGAATCGGTCTTCCAGGAATTCACGCAAGTGGATACCACCACCACCCGCAAAACAGGCGGCACAGGTCTGGGTTTACCCATCAGCCGCAAACTGATCCAAATGCACAGCGGACGCCTGTGGGCCGAAAGTTCCGGCATCAATGGAGAAGGCTCCACTTTCTATGTTCATTTGCCCATCGAAGCAAACATCAATGAAAATGTAACCTTAACGGCAAACTAAAATGGCAAAACCAAAATTCCTTCAATGCGCGCTGTGTGGAAAACAACAGCCTTACGAAGCTTTCGTTCCCGCAGTTTGCAAACACTGCGAGTCTCAATGGCTAGAAGCGCACTACGATTTCACCTCCTTCAAACGTGATATATTACGCGGCTTGCCGGGTCGTCCCACCAACATGTGGCGCTATCAGGATGTCTTACCTCTGGACAATCCCTCAGCCCTGGATCTTTACCCCGCTGGCGGAACACCTCTCTGGCTGTCGCAGCGCTTCGCGCCTAAGCTGGGGCATGATCGGGTGTATTTCAAGGATGAACGCTACGGCCCGACCAGTTCCTTCAAAGACCGTCAGGCCGCAGTTGCTGTTGCCGCAATGAATGAAGGCAATGTACGCGAAACCGTCATTGCCTCCACAGGGAACGCGGCGGTGGCATATGCCGCAGCTTGTGCCCGCGCTGGAATCAAGCTTTGGGTTTTTATGACCAGCCTCGTTCCGCAGGAAAAGCTGCGCGAAGCCACTCTCTTCGGCGCAGAGGTCATCCGGGTCAGCGGCAATTACGATCAGACAAAACTGATCGCGAGTCAATTTGCTCAACGAAAAAACCTGCTGCTCGATCGCGGCGCAAGTTCAATACCAGCACGCGAATCCATGAAGACCATCGCGTATGAGATCGTGGAGCAACTCGGCTGGCGTGCGCCGGATTGGTACATTCAGGCCGTCAGCGGCGGGATGGGGCCGCTGGGTGTTTATCAGGGATTTAAAGAAATGTTCGACATGGGGTTGATAGACCACATCCCAAAACTCGCCATCATTCAAGCCGAAGGCTGCTCACCGATGATCCAGGCCTTCAAAGCCGGCAAGGATACTGCTGAACCCGTTATCCCCGATACGCGCATTATTATTTTATCCACAGGCGACCCGGGAAAATCATATACCTATCTTTGGAACATCATCCAAAAACATGGCGGCACGATGGAATCTGTCACAGATGCAGAGGCTTTTGCCGCGATGCGTTCGCTCGCCAAAAGTGAAGGAATGGCAGTTGAACCTGCAACTTCAGTGGCATTTGCGGGTTTGGAAAAGATGTTGAAAGAAGGAAAAATCGGATCGGAAGAAACCGTTGTAGTAAACTGCACAGGTCACACTTTCCCCGTGGAAAAACATGTTGTTGGCGACCAATGGGCTGTTGATGTACACTTGAGTGAAGACCAATCTCCCGCACCGCGGGAAGGTTTGCAAGCCGCACTTGAAAATCTTGATGAAAAAACAACAACGGTTCTCCTCGTAGATGACAATCCGGATGATGCCTTACTCATCCGCCGCCTGCTGGAAGGGAAGAAGGCATATCGCGTACATCATGCCAAAGACGGCTGGGAAGGTCTCGCCATGGCACGGCAGTATTTACCGGATCTCATCATCAGCGACCTGACGATGCCCGGCATAGATGGTTTTGGTTTTGTGGAAGAACTTAAGCTCGACCCACGCACGAAAGACATCCCAGTGGTCGTTGTCAGCGCAAAAGACATTACCACTGAAGAACGTAAACGACTCAATGGACATATTGAAGCTTTGTATCAAAAAGGCTCACTGCCAACTCGAAAATTCGTGGATAAAATGATCGATGTCATCGAAGATAAAAACGGAGCCTAAGGAGACTAATGATGGGAAGTAATATTTTATATATCGAAGATAATCCAGATAACATGATGCTCGTCAAACGCGCTTTGGAATCGCGCGGCTATACATTATTACAAGCCGTCAACGGGATCGATGGGGTAAGGATGGCGGAAATCGAGCAAGTGGATTTGATCCTGCTCGACATCAACCTGCCCGATATTGACGGTTACGAAGTGGCGCGCAGAATACGCGGCAGCGCCAAACATATGTTGGTATACATCCCCATCATTGCCGTTACCGCCAACGCACTCAAAGGGGATGCCGAAAAAGCCGTAGCTGCCGGATGTGATGTGTATATGTCCAAGCCCATCAACATTCGTGAGCTGTGGGCCCGCGTGGAAGCCTTCGTGCCTTCTCCCGTAAGCCCATCTTAAACGAATCATTAGGTTGACGTTGCAGATCGAGTTCATACCAACAGCGCGGCGAATCAGGTACAAACCTAAATCCCAAAAAGTATAGCCATGACCAAAATCCTACTGATCGAAGATATACCTGATAATGTTGAGCTCGTCCGCAAAGCCTTATCTAGAACTGGCTATGAGATTTCACATGCGGCAGATGCAGAGACTGGTCTGGCAATGGCTTTGGCCCAACTCCCTGATCTAATCCTGCTCGATTTGGGACTTCCTGACTATGACGGTCAAACCTTGGCCGGCTGGCTGCGTGCTGAGGCTACATTGGTTGATACGCCAATCGTTGTCCTGACTGCCTGGCCTGAAGAGGCCGCGAAAGAGGTGGTCAAGAGTTATGGGTGTAATGGGTACATCATCAAACCCATTATTAAGATCAACGAATTTATCGCTCAAGTTAATTCCTATATAAAAACGCCGTGACACCGCCCGCAGACATGACCAATGCCATAAAATTAATTCCTGCGAGCCAATTTAGCATCGAACAACTCGCAGCTATCTACAATCAAACCCGCGTTGACTACATGGTGCCAATGCCGATGAATGCGGCGCGTTTGGCTGAATATATAGCCACTTATGATGTGAAACTGGAAAATTCCCTGGTGGCGACCACACAGGACGGAGAAATGCTGGGGGTCATCATGTTGGGAGTGCGTAAAGATCGGGCATGGATCACGCGCCTCGGCGTATTGCCAAATACAAGGCGCGGCGGAATTGGCAGGGCTTTATTTGCGGGGTTAATCGAACAGGCGGGTCCGCTATCCATTAATTTTCATATGCTTGAAGTAATCAAGAACAATGTACCTGCCCATCAATTATTCTTAAAATTTGGCTTTCGAGAAATTGGCGAACTTTTGGTGCTCCGCCGCTCGCCTCTCACACAGCCGCAGGACCCGGTC
>Ga0163144_10010515_pt1 | contig 19717 bp, 12 predicted proteins | sample OliLak19BULKMAT1_FD_123175 | JGI IMG/M metagenome (GOLD analysis project Ga0163144, IMG submission 123175) | Freshwater microbial mat bacterial communities from Lake Vanda, McMurdo Dry Valleys, Antarctica - Oligotrophic Lake LV.19.BULKMAT1 | ecosystem: Environmental > Aquatic > Freshwater >... | reverse complement strand
TGCGCAAGTTTCGCTTGGAGCCCTGATAAAAACTGGTTAGCCGCGCCCGGTCCAGGCAATGCGCGAGGGCGCCGACGCGTGGGCAGATCGACATCTTGTTGTCGTTGAGAACGACGAGGAATTTCCGCTTCAGATGCCCCGCGTGATTGAGCGCCTCGAACACGATGCCACTGGGGAGCGCCCCGTCGCCGACCACCGCGACGCTGTGCCGATCCGGGTTGCCCATCAGATCGTCGCCGATCTTGAGGCCTAGTGCCGACGAAATCGCACAGCCGGCGTGGCCTGTCATGAACAAGTCATAAATGCTCTCGGCCGGGTTGGGGTAGCCCATGAGGCCGCCCTTGGTACGCAGATTTTCAAAGTCCTTGTAGCGGCCGGTGATGAGCTTGTGCGGGTAGATCTGGTGGCCGGTATCCCAAATGAGGCGGTCTCTGCTGAAATCGAATTCCAGGTGCAGAGCCAAACAAAGCTCGACGACGCCGAGGTTGCTCGCGAAGTGGGCTGGCCGAATGGACAGCACGCGCACCAACTCGTCGCGCATCTCCTGCGCGATTTGCGTGAGTTGCTCCTCGCTCAACTGGTGCAGATCGGCCGGCGATTGTATTTTTGAAAGCAGCTCGTTCATGAATCCAACCCTTTCTGCCCTGAGGACGAATCCATTCGGTCCCATGCTCAACATGGGCGCCTCCGGCTCCTGGAGGTTTCGTACCTCCGGTTGCCCTCTGTCTGGTTGACCATCTTATTGTAACGGATCGTCGTGGAAAACCGGTTCAAATCCGCATTCCCTCGATTCCGAACGGCCCAAACAATGGACCCCGCTCACGATGCCGTCCCCTTACTCACCGATTTCTTCACCAAATCATAACCGCGCGCGAGCGCTGACCCCAAAAAAGGAAGCACGTCGAACACAAATTGGCGCGATGGGGATTGGCGAGATTTCCTCCCTCTATGAAGGAATGCGTGAATGGAGACACGGAATAGGTTCGCCTAGCCTACCGCTTTTCCCAGGTCGAGGCAATCCCTTCCCCGCATTTTCCGCATCTTGCAATGATCCTGCAAGGCGGTCGGCCAATTCGCGGGAATGTGCGCGGTTTTGTTAGCCGAGCAGAGCGATGCCGAATAATACGAGTTTGCAAACACATTCTCACGCATTGAGGCGGCCATGAATCGTTTCCGGGCGAACCTGATCCTCACGTTGGCGGCAATCGGCTTGTTGACTTCGGCGAGCCGGACGCTTGCTCAGGCGCCCGAGGTGTTGCCTTCCGGCGTCAAGGCGGTCTGGGATCTCGACAAGGCGTTTCGCGAGAAAACATCTACCCGCGAACGCGTCTGCCTGAATGGCCTGTGGCGCTGGCAACCGGCAAAGGATCTTGCGACCCCGGCGCCCGCCGGTCAATGGGGTTACTTCAAAGTCCCGGGATTTTGGCCGGGCAACTCCAGCTACATTCAAGAAGAATGCCAAACGCTGCATGTGCATCCCGCCTGGAAAAAGACGGACCCCAAGAGTGTCACCGCGGCTTGGTATGAACGCGAGTTTCGTGTACCCGCCGAATGGACCGGCCGACGCATTAGCCTGGCTGTCGAATGCTTGAACTCGTTCGCGATCGTCCATGTGGACGGCAAGAAGGTGGCCGAGTTGCGCTACCCATCGGGTGAAGCGGACCTAACGTCGGTATGCCGACCCGGCGGCAAATACTTGCTCAGCATGTTGGTCGTAAGCCTGCCCCTGAAAGGAGTGATGCTTTCCTACTCCGACACCAATACGGCCCGGACGGTCAAGGGCAACGTGGATCGGCGCGGCCTCTGTGGCGATGTTTTCCTCACAAGCACGCCGGTGGCCGCGCGTATCACCGAGGTGAAGATAAACACGTCGGTGCGAAAGGGTGAAATTACTTTCGACGCCGCGCTCCACGATCTGAAGCCGGATGCACGCTACCTCCTAAAGGCCGAGGTCACGGACAACGGCCCCGGCTCAACCACGATCACGAGCAAACCATTCAAGGCGAGCGAACTCAAGAAGGGTCGCATCCTCCTTACCGACAAATGGAAGTCCAGCTTGCTATGGGATATTCATACGCCTCAGAACATGCTCAAAGCACATGTCTCCCTTTTGGAGGCGCCCAACAAACTCGTCGACGCCTACGATCCTGTGAGCTTTGGCTTTCGCGAATTTTGGATCGACGGCAAGGACTTCTACCTGAACGGCACGCGCATTTTCCTTTCCGCGGTTCCGCTCGATAACGCGCAGGTCGGCCCCCGGACCGCGAGCTACGAAGGGGCGCGAGAGACGATGAAACGGCTGCGGAGCTTCGGCATCAATTTCGTCTATACCCACAACTACGGCTGCGAACCCGGTTCGCACGTTAGCTTCGCGGAGATCCTGCGGGCGGCGGACGAATTCGGCATGCTCGTCGGTTTCTCCCAGCCGCATTTCGGACACTACGACTGGAAGGCGCCCGACGCGGACAAGACAAACGGATACGCCCAGCACGCGGAAGAATACGTCCGCATGGCCGGGAACCATCCTTCGGTCGTGGCGTATTCCATGAGTCACAACGCCGCCGGCCACGATGAGGATATGAACCCGGACTTCATCGACGGCATCCAGGATCCGCGCGGCCCCTATTCGGAACGGATCGCGAAATTGGCTCTCCGCGCCGAGGCCATCGTAAAGCGTTTCGATCCGGGCCGCATCGTTTATCATCATTCGTCGGGCAACCTCGGCTCGATGCATACGTGCAATTTTTACCTGAATTGGGTTCCCATTCAGGAACTCTCGGATTGGTTCGGACATTGGGCCACGAAAGGGGTCAAGCCGCTTTTCCTTGTCGAGTACGGCGTGCCGTTCTCGTGGGACTGGGGCATGTACCGCGGTTGGTACAAGGGCGAGCGCTCGTTCGGCAGCGCCAAGGTGCCCTGGGAGTTTTGCCTTGCCGAATGGAACGCCCAGTTTCAGGGCGACCGGGCTTACCGCGTCAGCGAAAGAGAGAAGAAGAACTTGCGTTGGGAGGCGGAACAATTCCGAGCCGGCAAGCTTTGGAACCGTTGGGAATACCCGAATGCGCTGGGGTCGGCCGAGTTCGATGAACGTGCCGACATCTTCGCCCGTTACATCACGGACAACTGGCGTGCATTCCGCACATGGGGCGTGTCCGCCACTTCCCCTTGGGAGCATCAGGTGTTCTGGAAGCTGAGTCCGACGGTGGACAGAAGTCGCAAAAAATTCAAAGCAGACTGGGAGACCTTGCAAAAGCCGGGATTCAGTCCGGATTTCACACAGCGCCGCAATTGGCAGATGGCCACCGATTTCGATGTGGCGGACTGGATTCCTTCCGCGGCGGCGACGGCGCTTATGCGCAACAATCGTCCACTGCTTGCCTATGTCGGCGGCAAGAAGGATCAGTTCACAAGCAAGAACGGCAACTACTTTCCGGGCGAAAACGTTGAGAAGCAGTTCATCCTCATCAATAATAGTCGCGAAACCGTGACCTGCGATCTTGAATGGTCGCTCGGCCTGCCGGTGCCGATTGTCGGCAAATCGAAAGTCACCGTTCGCACGGGTGACCAGGAACGGATTCCGCTACGCTTTGAGTTGCCGGCCACGCTCCCTGCGGGCGTCTACCCGCTACGTGCAATCGCCCGGTTCAGTAGCGGGGAGATTCAAGAGGATGCGTATTCCTTCCGTGTCCTTGCTCGCCCAACGCCGGCGCTGCCCGGCGCTAAGATCGCGGTGCTCGATCCCAAGGGAGCGACCCGAAAACTCCTCGCCGATGCGCAAATCAAGTTCAGCATGGTCGCCGCCGACGCGGACCTGTCCGGGTACGACCTGCTCATTATCGGCAAAGAGGCCCTGACCTCCGACGGACCCGGCCCCGAAATTCGGCGTGTTCGCGATGGACTCAAGGTGATTGTGTTCGAGCAGACCGCGAAAGTCCTCGAACAACGGTTTGGCTTTCGGGTGACGGAATACGGCTTGCGGGAAGTCTTTCCACGTGTGCCCGACCATCCCATCTTGGCCGGGCTTCAAAATGCCTTGCACGACTGGCGCGGCGACGCGACATTGCTGCCTGCGCGCCTCGACTACACGATGCGCCCGCAGCACGGTCCCACGGTGAAATGGTGCGGCATCGATGTATCGCGCACATGGCGCTGCGGCAATCGCGGCAACGTCGCGTCGGTCCTGATCGAAAAGCCAGCCCGCGGCGACTTTCTGCCGATCGTGGACGGCGGCTATGCGCTCCAATACAGCCCGCTGATGGAGTTTCGCGAGGGCAAGGGAATGGTGCTGTTTTGTCAGCTTGACGTGACCGGCCGAACCGAGGACGATCCCGCCGCCCAGATCCTGGCGCGCAATCTTATACTCTACACGACGGCCTGGAAACCATCGCTGAGCCGTACGACTGCTTATGTCGGCGACCCGGACGGGAAGCGCCATCTCGAGTCGGCCGGCGTTTCGCTCGACGCCTTCGACAAAACCAAGTTGTCCGCCGACACCCTCCTCATCGTTGGGCCGGGCGGCGCTCGGGAGTTGGCGCCGCATGCACCCCTTATCGCCGACTGGCTCAAAGCAGGCGGCCGTCTGCTGGCGATCGGCCTGGACCAAACGGAGGCCAACGCGTTCCTTCCTCAAAAACTCGCGACGACGCGCCGGGAGCATATCTCCGCGTATTTTCCGCCCGCCGGCATGCATTCTCCTTTCGCGGGCATCGCGCCGGCCGACGTCCACAACCGCGATCCACGCACGCTTGCGCTCGTAACCGGCGGTGCGACAATACTGGGCAACGGCATCCTCGCGCAAGCGGACGGCGCAAACATCGTCTTTTGTCAGATCGTTCCCTGGCAATTCGCGCCGACCAAACAAATGAACCTGAAGCGAACGTTTCGCCGGTCTTCGTATCTCGTGACCCGTTTGGCCGCGAACCTGGGCGCGAATACTTCCACGCCGCTCCTGTCGCGCTTTCGCGATCCCGTCACCTCAGCGACCCAACGCCGCTGGCTCGAAGGTTTCTACCTCGACACGCCAGGCGAGTGGGATGATCCCTATCGCTTTTTCCGGTGGTGAGCGCTTGAAATGTGGTCCAGACCTCGTTTGGAACAGACGCCTAAACAATTTGCCGAATCACCTCGCCTCGACTTGCCGCTATGGGGCGGCCGAGCGCGTCGTGGACCTCCGTTGAAGGTGCAATGCCAAGGAGGTGAAAGATCGTGGCAGTGATGTCCTCCGGCAACACCCGTCCTTCGCGGGGGTAGGCGCCTTGCCGATCCGAAGCGCCGTGGACGACGCCGCCGCGCACCCCACCCCCCGCCAGGGCCAGCGAGAAGACGGAACCCCAGTGATCGCGGCCGCCGTTGGCGTTGTGGCGCGGCGTGCGGCCGAACTCGCCCATCCAGACGACCAGTGTTTCCTCAAGGAGACCACGGACCGCCAGGTCTTCGATCAGGGCGCTGACCGCACGATCCATCAACGGCATGAGATGGTCGCGCAGCGATAACGCGTTCTGTGCATGCGTGTCCCAACCTCCCTGATTGGGCAGGTTCGTCCCCATGCGCGTCCAGTTGATCTGCACCAGCGAAATACCCGACTCGACCAGCCGTCGCGCCAGTAGCACGCTCTGAGCGTAGCGAGATCGGCCATAACGGTCGCGCTTCGCCGCCGGTTCCTGCGCCAGGTCAAACGCGCGGCGCACGTTGCCGGATTGCATCATGTCAAGTGCCTGGCGAAATTGATGCTCGTAATTCGCGGCCGCGGCGGAGCGATCGACCGTATCGAGATGACGATTGACCTGGGCGAGCAAAGATCGGCGTCCGTCGAAACGCAATGGCGTCATCTCCGCGGGCATCGCGATGGCAGGGATTTGCGCGGTTGCCGCCGACGGATCACAATGAATGAGCCATGGATCGGCCGCGCGGCCAAGAAAGCCTGCGTCCTGGCCAGGCCAGGGGATGTTGCCGTCGTTCCAGATATGTTCGGGAATCACCACCGACGCCGGCATGCCGCCGGGCCGAGACTTCAACCGATTCACCAGCGCCGCCACGCTCGGCCAGTTGTTCGGCGCGCCGGGCCTGGCGTTCTCGACATTCGGCGGCAGGTGCGGTACGCCGGTCATCATGTAATAGCCGCTGGACGAATGCGCGTTGTCCCGCGTCGAGGCCGCGCGCAACACCGCGAAATGATGAGCCTGCTGCGCCAATCTCGGCATCAGCTCACACACTTGCAAGCCGGGAACGGAACTCGCAATCGGCCGAAACGGCCCGCGGATTTCTTCCGGCGCGTCCGGCTTCGGATCCCAGGTTTCATGCTGCGGCGGTCCGCCGGTCAACCCAACGATGATGCACGCCTTTGCTTTGCCGAAGGAACCCGACCGGAGCGTCGTTTGTGCCTGGGCGTTCCGTAACCTTGGCAACGATAACCCGAGCGTCCCCAGCGCGCCGATGCGCAGCCAATCCCGCCGCGTCAGTTGATCGCAGAGCGCGGCGCCGGAATCCTGAATGGTCAGCATGGAATACCCCCCCTGGTAGGCGGAGGGAATTCTACCATATTTCGGCTGCGGTGGGAACAGTCAAAAACGAAGCGAGATCGCCGCTTGCCCACTTTCGAGGCGAGGGCACTCAGGTTCGTCAAGACGCCGCCCGCCTTCGTCGTTTACATGAATCGTCGTCGAGGTCGTACAGCAACCAACGAGCGTGTGTCTATTTCTTCGCGACTGCTTTGGATCGCGGTTGCCAGTGTGGCCACATGGCAGCGTGGCCGGGCTTTAGATCGGTCAGTCTTTTCTCCGTGCGGTCGGCCAGGTTCATCACATAGATGTTGCGGGCGCCGTCACGCAGCGAACCGTAGGCGATCCAGTTGCCATCGGGCGACGGTTGCGGGTGGTAGTGGAGGGAGCCATTGCAATGCCTCCATCGCCGCAGGTATTGGATCAAGAAGATCAGCCCGATTGGCACTACGGTAAGCCAACAAGCTGTGGTCGGACGTGAGCCCCGTGCAGATTTGCACGGGGCTTTTTCACCTGAAGATCTAAGTTATCGAGTTTGGCATTCCGGGCCAGCAGATCGTCGCGTCGGGGTTCTATCCACAGGTTTCGCTCGGCATCACCCGCTTCTCTCCATTTTTCAATGCGCCATCGTCACGCAGCGCCAACGCGCATTTCAGGAAGTCCATAGAGTTCGCGTGCCATGCGATCAACTTCAGCCATGATCTCTTTGCGTTGCAGCGGCGATAGCGGATCGACAAGAAGACGTTGCGCGCCAGCCGCGATGGATTGCACCAACGACCGGTTTTCCGGACCTGCAACAACAAGCGGAAAGTGACGCAATCGTTCCAGACGGATGGTGTGCCTTCCGATCCCCATCGTCGGCATTTTGTGTTGCACGAATGCCCAGAAGACGCTGCTGTTGCAGACGCCGAGCAAGTAGTAGGGATCGATCACCGCTGGATCGGGCGCCATCGACAGCACTCCGCCATGGCAGAGATCGGTGCCGGAGACGAGCGTCACGTCGCCGCCGGAGGCTATCAAGCCGCCGATGACCTTCATGCTGGCGGCGCGGCGCAACGAGGCCGTTGCGGTGAGTGCATACCAGGCTTCGAGGCGTTTGCGATTGCCCACGATGAGTTGATCTTTGTTCGACAACAGGTATTCGTGGGCTCGTGGGAAGTCGCGCCGCAGAGTTTCTTCGTCCAGAAGTTTCCCCGTTTTATCATAGGGAACCAAGCACAACGTAGGCAGCGATGGCAGTGCATAGCCATGAATGTCACGATTGCGGATGATGGGCCGCAATATCGGCGCTTCGATCCAACAATGCCGGCCGGTTTTGCGTTGCTCCACCAGGATAGCTCCGTCGCTGCCCGCACCCACCTTGCGGAGCAGGAACACATCGTCGGCTCCGGTGACGATTCCTTGGCCTATGTGGATGGGCAGGCGGCTGAGGGGCTTTCCAGCGGCTTGAATTCTCGCCAGCAAGTTCGTTTCTTCCGTGGATTGAAAGAACCAACGGTCGGAGCGAATGATCTGCGGAGGCAACGGGCGAATCTCGACAGACGCATGGGAGGACTGCATTGCCAGAGCAGCCAGCTTCTCTCGAAGCAGGCCTTTGCCACGGATCCAAACATGCCGGCTAGGCCCGCGCGCAGGCGATTTCTGCAGGAGTACAAGAGCGATTTGAATGACGGCGTCCGGATAGATTTTTGGGTCCTCGAACTCGATGATGTCATGGACTTGGCATTCGTCACCGATCAGTTGGCGCAAAACGCGCCCGGTTTCAGATCGCAGGAATGTGTTTGAGACGCTGAACGCCAGGAACCCGTTGGGCGCGAGGAGATCGATGGCCTTCTCGATGAACAGGATGTAGAGATCGAATTGACCGAACTGGGCGGTGCGGAACGCGCGCTTATAGCGATCCACAGCGGCGGGGTCCGAGTGAAGCATCTGCTGAAGTCGCACGAATGGAGGGCCGCCCAAGATCACATCAATGCCGTCGTTTTTTGAGTCAATCGCTGGCGCGAGGAAGTCGCGGGCTATGATGTTCCGGCTCAGGTCGGGAACTGTCGCGGCAAGCTCCACAGTTCCACGGCGAGGTTCCCATGCGGTGAGCAGTAGCGCGCGCTTCGTCCACTCAACGGCTTGCGCATCAAGGTCCGTTCCCATGATCATCCGGTTCAGAATGTCCAGCCGTTCCTGCAGCCCGAGGTCACCTGGCCTTGCCTTCTCGACCCAAGAGAAGATGTAACGCAAAGCGGCCACAAGGAAGACGCCGCACCCGCAAGACGGATCGAGGATTCGCCGCTGTAACGCCTCGTCCGTGGAGGGCCCGCTGAACGCTTGGGCTAGCACGCGCGAAGTCAGATAGTTGACCAAGGCAGCGGGCGTGTAATGAATGCCCTTGTCATAGCGGCGCGTTTCGCTGCGGGCGCCGCGCTTCACGGTCGGCGCTTCGCCCGGCGTGAATGCCAGACACCACTGATGCAGATCGCCGAAGGCCGTGATGGGCAAGCGAGGGCCGACCAGTCTTCGGCTTGCTTGGATGATCGGATGCCAGAATGCCCGTTCGATCACCGCCGGCGGCAGGGCGCATTGGCTAGCAAAACGCACCGGGTCGAATACGGTCTTGAGCACTGGGCACGCCGCCGCGTTTTGCAGATCTGTGCATAACTGTCCCAGGGCGAAGTCTTCCTGCCGACGAGGCAGTTGATCCAGCGATTGAATTGCATCGGGCGATTGGTCGCGGACAAACTGCACAAGGAACGCCAGCGCGAGGAGATCATCCACACCGCGGTGAGCGAGATCCTTGTTGCCTGGCTGAGATCGGCAGATCTGATTGCACAGCCAATTCCGCCATTTTTGCAGGAAGGTGAAGAAGTGCTTTCGCGTGCGGGGATCATTCGAGATCGGTGCAGCGATTAGCTCGGCGCCTTCGACCGAAGGCAAAATCGTTATGGGCATGGCGAAGCTCGTTGCGGTCAAACGGGAATGGCGAGCCGTTTACAAAATGCAGTTGCAGCGCCCGGTGTTTGGGTGCAACCCCAACTCCTGCGCCATCGACACGTCTTCCATGCAGAGCGCGCAGATCTGATCGGGCTTGTGGCGCCGGATCGTCTGCAGCAGGTGACGATAGACGAATTCTCTTTGCTCGCGCGGATATCGAACGCGGCCATCATCGGGACCATTGTCGATCACCGTCAACGAGCGCGAGATGAGGTTGTCCTTGCCCAGCTTGGCTTCCATGATCTGGATCGCCGGGCCGTAGCTGCAAATGCCGCCCAGAGTGATGCGATCCACGGGAACGCGCGTCAGCAATTGTTCCAGCAACTCGTCGTAATGGCGTTGCCAATCGGGGATCGGAATGATCGGCATCAGCATGACGCGAATCGGATAGCCGGCCTCGGCACATTGGCGCATCGCCTCGATGCGATCCTCGATGGGCGGCGTGATCAGTTCGAATTCATGGCGCACCGCCGCGGGATTCAAACTCCAGCAAAGAACAGTGTGGCCACAATGATCGAGGTCGAGCACGTTGGCGAAGTCGGCGCACTTGGACAGGATGCGCAGTCGCGCAAACGGATGCTGGGCGAAGAATGGGATCATGGTGCGCGCGTAGCCCGTCAGTGGATCGAGCGCCATGCCGTCCTGCAGTTTGCCAAGGTAGAACGCCTCGGGCCGACCGATCTCGCGCGCCTTTCGATCGACCTGCGCCAAGATGTCATCGAGGTTGACGTAAATCTTCACCGACGGCGAGAAGCGTATGCCTTGCGTGCCAGCCAAGTAGCAATACTGGCAGCCGTAAGGGCAGTAGCCGTAAGGCGAGAAGTGCCAGAAGTTGGGGCACGTGTTGTTCTCTTCCGTGCTGCGCCCCAGGGCGCTCTGGTGAACGCCGAAGACCAGTGTGCGCCGACCCTCATAGTGTAGCGCCAACGGATCGGACTCGCCAAGGTTGATCTTGTTATGCGGTGTATCAAATTGTTCGACAATCTCTGCGCGCGGATAGACCGCGCAAATGCGATCGACGAAGGAGCGCCGCTCAGGAGTGGTGACGCTCCCCTTGGTGAGGATGATGCGATGCGGCCGAAAGAGCGGAGCGGGCCGCGGCTGATAAACCTGTTCATCGGTTTCCAGAGCGCCGAATAGGTCGGGCAACGGATGCGTTGATTGCATGGTCCCACTCCATCTCGCCTCTGATTTTTCCCATCCTTTCTTATACTAAACAAACGAACAGGTTTCAATCTCGGTTGTTGGATTTCTATGTGGCCTTTGGCCGCAGCTTCGGGGTCGTCAACTCCGATGGCTTGCCGAGGATGCCGCGCCAGTTGGCGCGCCGGAGCTTACCGAACCGCTTGATCTCGGCGCGATCGGCCCACAAGATCCACAGCTTTTCGACGTTTGTTTGGCGGATGGTTCCTTGAAAAGCACGGTATCGCGGCCGCTGCCGAGCAAGCGTACGTTGGATTGCAGAAAGACCGAATTGCGCAATCGATACGTGCCCGGCAGGATCATGACTGCGTCTCCTGATCGATTGAACCACGCAAAGCGGCGACCGTTGGGCTAGACGCCGACGTTAGTTTCAGCGGTTTTTGCCGATGCAATACAAATGGCGTGCCCCGCGAATGTAGAGGCGGCCATCGGAAACCGGCGGGCTGGCTCGCACTGTTTCACCCAATTCGTTGCGAGCTAAGAGTCGGGCCGCCTCGAACAACAAGGAACCGCATAAGCCGCCCCTATCACGGGTCAGTATGATTATCGCGTCAGTTGCAGACGACGGCGCGCGTCGGTCCCTGCCGGCACAGATTAGCTCCGTGTGACGATCTCCGAAAACTCGCCCGCGTTGTCCGCGAAGGAGCGAATCGGAATATCGTAGCGGTGCAGCATTGTGACAAAAAGATCGCCGAGCGGGCGTTCGGTTTCTTGCTTGATGTAACGGCCGTGGCGCAGGCCGAGGTTGCGGCCTCCCGCGAGAATGGTGGGATAGTTGCGGGCGTTATGGGTGGTGCTGGTGCCGCTGCCGTAAAGGGCCATGGTATTGTCGAGCAAGCGCGTGTCCCCCTCGCGGATCGAGGCAAGGCGACCGAGGAAGTAGGCAAATTGGTCGGCGAGATAGCGGTCATACTCGGCCCAGGGCCGTTGGTTGCTGTCGTGGCTGAGACCGTGATGGCCGCCGCGGCCGAAGCCAAGGATCGCCGGGAAGCGATCGCAAACACCGACGCCGTCTTCAGCACACATTTGGTAGGCGGCGACGCGCGTCGTGTCGGTCTCGAACGCGAGAACGATCAAGTCGAGCATGGTGCGAATGTAGTCGGTCGGCCCGCGCGGCGAAACGTCGAGGTTGATCGCGCCCCGCTCGACCTGCGGCAGGGCTCGTCCGAGCCAATCATGCGCGCGTGTGAGACGGGTTTCGACTTCGCTGAGGGATTGCAGGAACTCGTCGAGCCGTTGCTGATCGGGTCGGCCAAGGTTGGTGCGCAGTGAGCGCGAATCTTCCAGCAGAAAATCGACGCGACGCCGGCCCGAGGATAGGGCGCGCTCCCGCGCGGCGCGGTCGCCGCTCGCCGGCGGTTCGAAGAGTCGCTCGAATATCTGGCGCGGCGTCGATTCGGCGGGGATGGCGCGGCCCTGAGCATCGAAGGAGATCGTGGTCGATCGGCTCTTGGTTCCGACGCCGCCTTGACTCGAAAGCACCAGCGAGGGAATGCGGGTCTCGGCGCCGGCTTGGCGGGCGATTACTTGGTCGATCGAGATCGAGTTTTGCAGATCGACGCGGATGTCGGCCCCGCTGAGCCAAACGTCAACCGTATTATGGCCGACGAGCAGGCGACTCGTGGGATGCGACAGGCCGCCGAAGATGGTCATGTCGGCGCGATGCGGCGCTAGCGGTTCCAGCGAGCGCGTCAGGCGATAGTCCGCGCCGGCGGTGTGCGGGAACCAATGCCAGTCCTGATGGTCGGGCCGATTGCGCGCGGGCAGCGCGACGCCGTTGCCGAAGAAGAAAGCGCAAAAGCGTTTCGGCCGCTGGGCCGGCGCATCGGCGTGCGACATGGCTTCCAGCCACGGCAAGGCCAGCGACAGTCCGGCGCCGCGGAGGAAGGTTCGTCGATCGAGATGCCAAGAAGGTCCAGGCATGGTGGTTCGCTTTCGTTACTTCGATTGAAACGGTTCACTTGCGACAATCAACTCGATGAGAGCGGGCAAACGGTCGGCGCGAGCACTGAGGGAGGGGACAAGACCATCGGCGGTCTCGACATCGCTAAGCGTTAGCGAGCGACCCAGGGCATAAGTTAACGCCTTGCGCGACATCGCTCGACGAAAATCGTCGGATTTCGAGCGCAGCAATTCCGTCCGCAATTCTTGCATGCCGTCGACCTTGACGCCAGTCGGTAATTCGGCGAGCGATGCAATCGCTTGCGAGGTGCGCCGCTTGCGGAGTGCCGCGCCTGGGCCGTCGCGCTGCCAGTTGCCGACGGCGTCGTACTCTTCAAACGCGATTCCCCACGGGTCGATCTTGCGATGACAGCCCATGCAGGCCGCGTTGTCGCGATGGACGGCAAGCGCCTGGGTGATCGTCAAATTCTTCAACTTCGGGGCATCGCGGTTCAGTTCCGGCACATTCGGCGGCGGAGGCGGGGGACTCTCGTCGAACAGGTTTTTGAGCAGCCACATGCCGCGTTTGATTGGGTGTCCGTCCCGGCCGTCCGATAGCCCTGTCAGAACACTGGCATGGGTCATGACGCCGCCGCGATGGTGTGCCTCGTCGAGCTTAATTTTTTGGAACTTGGGGCCTTTGACGCCCGCGATGCCGTAGTGGTCCGCGAGCGTTTCGTTAACGCAGGTGAAGTCAGAGGCGAGAAATTGGAAGATGCTCAGGTCGCCGCGCAGGACTTCGCCGAAAAAGTGGATTGTCTCCAGTTTCATCGCCGCCGCGAGTTGATCGTTAAATCCGGGGTAGCGGTCTTTGCTGATAACCACACGACCAAGCCGATCGAGTTCCAGCCACTGCTCGGCAAATTGCTCGATGAACGCCCAGGCCTTGGGATCTTGAATCATGCGGCGAATTTGGTCGTTCAATACGCCGGGCTCGCGCAGTTTTTTCTGATCCGCGAGACGACGGAGCGTTTCGTCGGGCATCGTGCTCCAGAGGAAGTACGAAAGCCGCGACGCCAACTCATGATCGGTCAGCCGCTCCGCGGCGCCGCCGGTGCGCTTGGCGGGCAGGCCGAGAAACCGCGGGGAACTCAAGATGACGCCGAGCGTTTCCTTCAGGCTGGCCTCCAACGTATCGCAGCTCGCGCGCGTGGTTGTCCAGTATTTCATGAGCCGATCGAGTTCGGCCGGGGCGATGGGGCCGCGATACGCGCGCGTGGTGAATCTGCTAATGACTTCACGGGCATACTCCGTTTCGTCAAGTTTAGCGCGGACGAACAAAATGTTGGTGTGGGACGCCGGCGGCCAGGATGGAAGCCGAAGGCGAGCCGGCGTTCCGGCAATTGCACCGCCGCCTCTTGGAATCGCCGAATCGCCGAAGGCGGCAGCGTCCCATCCCAAGGCTCCTTTTTGTTGGAAGGCGCCGACATGTTCCAGATGCGAAAAGCATTGCCCTTCTTGGTTTGGTACTCGAACGATTCTCCAGGCCGGTCCAACGGCTTCGGCAGCGTCACGACTTCATATTTTTCGAGCTTATCCCCGCAGGAAAGCCGATAGCGGTGAATCGCCGGCGGCGGGCCGGTCACGATTGCTTCGGCAAGCGCATCATCCGCGATTTGCAGGTACGTCTCGTATTGAAGCGGCGACATCCGCAGCGCGTCGCCGTCGTTGCGGAAGCCGTCCTTCGAGCGACCGTCTTCCGGCAGCTTCGCGCCGAATTCGATTGGCAGGCCGAGCAGATCCTGCATCGTCCGCTCGTACTCGCGGCGGGTCAGGCGGCGGAAATGCGTGGCCTGGTTTTTCGCAAGGGAAGCGCGACGACGTTCCTGCACGATCCACGCCACCATCAACTCGCGGTCTCCCTTCTTGACCGCCGGCTCCTTCGCGGGCGGCATGTCGCCAAAGTTGAGCCGATCCATCACTTCACGCCAATGGTCGCCGTCGTTGCCCTTGTCCAGGTCGGGATTGAGTTGATCGATGCGCAGTTTCCCTTTCGCCTTGGCGGCGCCGTGACAACTGTAACAGTGTTTCTGGAAAAGCGGCCGTACCCGTTCGAAAGCGATCGGCTCGTCCGCGCGCAGACCCGCCTGCATATCGACCGCGAGCAGGGCGCCGAATGCGACAATCCAACGCGGCGCGAATTGAGGAAATGCGAACATGGCAGGATATCTCGATCAATCGTTATCTAACAACGAGGCCGGCTGTCGGCTCATGGTCGGCGGGTCAATCGGCAGGTCGGCGATGCGGAGGGCAAACGACGCCTTCATTAGATGGGACACCGCGAGCAAAAGCAATGCAAACTTTTGCAATCAGTCAATTGAAAGCCGACTCCCAAAGGCAGTCAATCAATGAAAGGTGTAGATGAACGGCGCCGCGCCCGTTCCCGAAAGAATCGCCAGCGCTCCGAGCACCAAAAGAACGATGAGCAGCGGCAACAGCCACCATTTGCGGTTATGGCGCAAAAATCCCCAGAATTCCCGAAGCAGCGAAGGCGGACGTTCCCGGCGGGCGGCGTCTTCAAAGTCATTGGGTTTGGGCTGCTCCATGACGCGCTCCTCTGTCAATACTGGCGAAAATAGCGATCGAGACTCTCAGGCTGTGGCCTGTCTTCCCAGTAGCTGGGGCGGCTCGCGTCGAAGCGCCGTCCCAGCGCGTCCCGGCCGATCAGTCGAAATGTCAAGGCCATCGGCGTAATGATGGTAAAGTAAATCAGCAACAGAATGAAAGTGGAAACAAGCCACGCCACGGGAAACACGGCCGTCATCCAAGCGATGAACAGCGGTCGCAGTATGTTGGGCCGGACCAGCCCCATCAAACCAAAAACCGCCGCCACGACGGCCACTATGACGGAAACGCGCCCGTCGAACCACCACGCCAACACGCCGCTGAGGACCAGGAAGCACAGCGCGAACTCACGCAGCGTTCGCGTCCGGGGATCGCGGGGGATGTCAGTCCAGCGCACGGCGTGCGTCCTTCGTGAGCGGTTGTTTCTCGATGATGCAGTCTTCCATCACCAGTATATCCAGCCCCGTCGCGCGGAAGCAATCGTAAGCATTCGCCGGGGTGCAGACGATCGGCTCGCCGCGGACGTTGAAACTGGTGTTGAGGAGAACCGGGCAGCCCGTCCGCCGGTGGAAGGCGCTGAGCAAAGCGTGAAAGCTGGGGTTGCGGCGGGCGTCAACCGCCTGGACGCGTGCGCTATGATCAACATGCGTCACCGCCGGCAGGGTGCTGCGCACGACAGCCGCCCGCCGGCACAGTTCGGGGTCGGCGGTCATTTTGTGAAGTTGCTCCGCTGTGAGCGCGACCAGGTGCCGCAGATGCAGGTTGGCGACCAACAGCATGTACGGACCGACGGGGCCGTCGAACCATTCCGCGGCATGCTCGGCGAGAACGGCGGGCGCGAAAGGGCGAAATCCCTCGCGGAACTTTATTTTTTGATTCACGAGCGACGCCATGTCCGCGCGGCGGGCGTCGGCGAGAATGCTGCGCGCTCCCAGCGCCCGCGGGCCAAACTCCATCCGCCCCTGAAACCAGCCGACCACCTTGCCGGCGTCTAACGCCTCCGCCGTAAAGGTGTCGCGATCCCTTTCGCTGACGCGGCGATAGGCGATGCCGTTGGCCTGCAAGAAGCGGACGACATCCGCCGACGAGAAATGCGGCCCAAGAAGACTGCCCTGCTGCGCGTCGCCCAGCGCCGGCGTCCGCGGTTGACCGAGCAACTGGTGCTGGACGAACAGTGCCGCGCCGAGCGCCCCGCCGGCGTCGCCCGCGGCCGGCTGGACCCACAAGGAGCGGAACGGCCCCTCGCGCAGGAGCCGTCCGTTGGCCACGCAGTTCAGCGCCACCCCGCCGGCCATGACCAGTTCATCCAGTCCGGTGCGTCGGTGCAGTTCCACCGCGATGAGCAGCAGTGCGTCTTCGAGGACAAGTTGGACGCTCGCCGCGAGGTCCATGTGCCGTTGTTCGATGGGCGCGTCGGGCCGGCGCGGCGGGCCGCCGAAGAGGCGATGGAAGCGCCGCGTGGTCATCGTCAGCGCGTCGCCAAAGTGGAAGTAATCCAGGTTCAGGCGGAAGCTGCCATCGTTCTTGAGGTCAATCAGATGGCGGCGAATGTCGGCGGCATACGTCGGCTGGCCGTAGGGCGCCAATCCCATCAGTTTGTACTCGCCGTCGTTGACCGCGAAGCCGCAGTAGGCCGTGAACGCCGAGTACAACAGGCCGAGCGAGTGCGGGAAACGCAGGTGCCGCGTGAGCGAGATGCGGTTGCCCTCGCCGACGCCCATTGCCGTCGTGCTCCACTCGCCGACGCCATCCACGGTGAGGATCGCCGCCCGCTCGTAGGGGCTGGGGAAGAACGCGCTCGCGGCGTGACTCTCGTGGTGATCGAGGAAAACGATCGGCTTTCCACGTCGGCCCAGATGTTCGTTGATGCGCGTGCGCAGACGCAGTTTTTCCTTCAACCACACAGGAGCCGCCCGGCGAAAGACGTCGAAGCCGCGCGGCGCGTGGGCGAGAAACGTCTCCAAAATGCGTTCGAAACGGGTCAGCGGTTTTTCATAGAAGGCGACGTGGTCGATCTCTGCCGCGGTAATACCCGCCTCCTGCAAACAAAACGCGACAGCGGCGGAAGGGAAGGACGCGTCGTGTTTCGTGCGGCTGAAGCGCTCCTCCTGGGCGGCCGCGACGATGCGGCCATCGCAAACCAAAGCGGCCGCGCTGTCGTGATAGTAGGCGGAGATGCCCAGGATTGCGGTCATTTCTTGGCGCCGTCCGGTTGGCGGGTCGCAAGGCCGCGCGCCCAACGCTGGACGGCCTGGAGGCGCAACTGCCCGCGGGCAAAGTAGGCGGGATTGAGCGACTTCAGGTTCTCCGCGTACAACCGGCGCTGCTCCGCCTCCCAATCGGGGACCGGTTTGACATAGCCCAATTCCGCCATTTTTCCAAACAGTGCGGCGGCGATCCGCTGATGCCCCTCGACCGTCGGGTGAACATGGTCAACCAGCCACTGGTTGTCGGGCAAGCCGCTGTCGCTGAGGGAGGCGATCAATTCCTCGGTGTCGACCAACGGAGTGCGGGTAGCGCGTGCCACCGCGGCAATCTTGTCCTTCATCGGCTCCAGCATACGCAGCGGGCAGACATCGAGCTCCCTCGCCTTGATCAGAGCCTCGCGGGCCTCGTCGGTGCGCCCCGCGCGGAGCAGCACTTTGCCGGTCAGATAATGGACGAGCGCGTGTTCGTCGTCAATCGCACGGGCCTGCCCCAGCAGATCGAGTGCTTCCTCCGGCGCGAGCCGCTCTTGCGCGTCATCGAGCCGGGAGGCGAATTGGTCGTGTTCCTCCTCAGTGATGTCCGCGCGGTGCTCGGACTTGAACGGCGGCCAGTCGAGATTCGAAACCGGGCTGACCAACACCAGCGGAACCCCGGCATCCGCGCAGATGGCGACAATGCGTTCGAGGTTGTGGGCGAAGTGCGTGATGACTCCCTGGCGCCATTTTTCGTCGCGGTGGTAGCGGGCCATGCCGCCCTTCCAGTCGAGCATGGCGTCGGACTCCGGGCCGAGCTTGGGGCGCTCATCGGCCTTTTCATCCTGAGTCAACGACAGCCAGCCGCCGCGCAGGACATTGTAAACGCGCAACGATGCGACTTTTCGCATAGGCCAAGACAGCGCCGCCGGGGCCGTCTTGATGTGCCCGTAACTGCGGTCCTCGAGAAACTCGTTGTGCCCCGTGCAGACGATGATCAGATCGGGTTGATAGTTCAGCACCTCGCGCAGGATCGGCACGAGCCGATAACTCGCGTAGGAGACGCCGCCGCAATTGATCACCTCCCAACTCCGTTCGGGATCGGCCGCGCGTAAACTGAGTTCGAGCCAGGTGGTGAACGAAGTCTCAAGCGCGTAGGGCCGGCCCTGCACGGTCGAGCCGCCGAGGACGAATACGCGAAATTCCTTGGCGGGCTTGTCGGCAAGAAACGACTCGGGCCGAAAGTGCGTCTGCCGCGATTTGGGGATGCGATAACGCACTCCGTCGTCATCGCGCACGAACAAGGGGTGGATGTCGCTGAAACCGACGAACGGGTCGTTGTAATCGGTGGCCCGACCGACGCCGAGCACGCGAAAGACCCCTTCGGCAAGCAGCAGCGGCGACAGCCCAATAAGCAGGGCCAGCAAGCGAAATAGCAGACCCTTCAACCGGCTGCGCGGAGGAGCGTCGAGAGTTGGTGCGTCGGCCATGAGGCGCCGCCATTGACCGAAGGAGGAAGTTGCTGCTTCGCTTTTCTACACGGGCGCGTTACGTTGGCCAGTCGTCTGGAGGCAAGGGAGTATTTGCACCAATTCGGCTCCTCCTTGTCGAACAACGGCAAGGCCGCTACCTCCCACGTCGCGGTGTCGAGGATCAACCCTCGGCGCCACACGGTGACATCGGCTCACGCTTTCAAATACTGACACTGCCCCGTGTAATTGAGAAGCACCAGTCCACCCGCCGTTGGTTCACATGCCCACCCAAAGCGGTGGGCATGGCACCCGGCACCCGGCGCCACTATACTGTACGAAAGTGCATAGGTTCTATTTTTCAAATTTCGACCCCTTCGGGGTAAGGGGTAAAGCAGTAAAGGAGCCAAGCGGTAAAGTCCTCGACGGACGGAACCCACTATTGAGGTCCCGGTACGTCGGCACATAGTAGCTACGGAGGGACGAGCGGACAAGCGACGCTTGATTGTAGAACGAGCCGCCACGCAACACACGGCTACGTGTACCATTGACCACTAGCTCACCCTCCTTGTCCTCGACCACCCCATCACCGTTCACTGCGGAGTAAACGCCGTACGCCTCCTGACACCACGTAAAGCAGTTCCCTTGCACATCGAATAATCCAAAATCGTTCGGCTTCTTCATCCCCACAGGCCAAGTCTTCTCCTCCGAGTTCTTCGTGTACCACGCATACTGGGTCAACAACTCTTCCGTCTCCCCATAGTAACGGGCCGTCAACGCTCCCGCACGAGTCGCATACTCCATCTCCGCTTCCGTGGGCAGACGATATCCGCTCAGACTCAAGTAGTTCTCTCTGAGCTTCACCACCTTGACCGTG
>Ga0163144_10010513_pt1 | contig 19721 bp, 17 predicted proteins | sample OliLak19BULKMAT1_FD_123175 | JGI IMG/M metagenome (GOLD analysis project Ga0163144, IMG submission 123175) | Freshwater microbial mat bacterial communities from Lake Vanda, McMurdo Dry Valleys, Antarctica - Oligotrophic Lake LV.19.BULKMAT1 | ecosystem: Environmental > Aquatic > Freshwater >... | reverse complement strand
TGGCGACCCTGCGCAAGATGAAGAATCGTGCCGGCCGCGGTTAGACCGAATGATGGTTCGGTAGTGTGGCAAAAAACCCCGGCATGACCGGGGTTTTTTATGCCACTTGCTAATCGCTTCACACTGCAACGGTTGGCGATGGCAGCGGCGCGGCGCATAATGACTGCCGGGATACCGCAGTTACCTGCCGCTGCTAGCACTGATAATGAATAGGATGGGATAACCCTGGCAATGAAACTGGAAGTCGTGATCCTCGCCGCAGGCCAGGGAACGCGTATGAAATCCCGACTGCCCAAGGTATTGCATACCGTGGGTGGCAAGCCGCTGCTGGAGCACGTGGTCCGCACTGCACAGGCCCTCGAGCCGACGGCCATACATGTCGTCATCGGGCACGGCAGTGAACAGGTGCAGTACGCTCTGGCGCACTACAACATCAACTGGGTGGTACAGGCGCAGCAACTGGGTACCGGTCATGCCGTGATGCAGGCCCTGCCTGCCATTGCCGGCGACAGTGTAGTACTGGTGCTCTACGGCGATGTGCCACTAACCCAACTGTCCACGCTGCAACATCTGGTGCGACAGGCGCAGGAAGGCCCGGCCCTGTTGACCGCCACGCTGCACAACCCGCAGGGCTATGGCAGAATTCTTCGTGACGAGAAAGGTGCATTGCTAGCTGTGGTGGAAGATAAGGATGCCACGGCCAGCCAGCGTCAGATCCGGGAAATTAATACCGGTCTTGTGGCCGCTCCGCACCGTGATTTTCAGGACTACCTGCCCCGGGTTGAGAATAAAAATCAGCAGGCAGAGTACTATCTCCCCGACATCATCAGTCTAGCGGTTGCCGCGGGCAAGTCCGTGGCTTCCTGCACTGCGGCGTCAGAATTGGAAATTCTTGGGGTCAACGACCGCGCGCAGCTCAGTCAGGTAGAGCGCGAGTACCAGCGCCGCCAGGCCGAAGAACTCATGCGCCAGGGGGTGAATATTGCCGATGCCGGACGCCTGGATGTCCGTGGCAGTCTCACCTGTGGTGACGAGGTCTCCATCGATGTCAACGTCGTATTTGAAGGTGCGGTTATCCTGGGCAATGGCGTTTCCATTGGCGCCAACTGCGTACTGTGTGATGTCAGTGTGGCCGACAATACTGTTATCCATCCCATGAGTCATTTGCAGGAAGCAGTAGTCGGCAAAGCGTGTAGTGTCGGGCCCTATGCCCGGCTGCGCCCCGGTACGGTGTTGGCAGATGGCGCTCGCATCGGTAACTTTGTGGAGACCAAAAATGCCCATATCGGAGTGGGTAGTAAAGTGAATCACCTCAGTTACATCGGTGATTGCGAGATGGGTGCCGATGTTAATATTGGCGCGGGCACCATTACCTGTAATTTCGATGGGGTCAATAAACACCAGACCGAAATCGGTAGCGGTGTATTCGTGGGCTCCAACAGCACCCTGGTGGCGCCTTTGCGCATTGAGGAACAGGGATTTATTGCCGCCGGTTCTACGGTGACCAAAGCGGTGGGCAAGGGTGATCTGGCCGTAAGCCGCGCGCGACAGCGCAATATCCAGGGCTGGAATCGTCCCGGCAAAAGGGACAGCAAGGACTGATTATGTGTGGCATTGTGGCCGCCGCCGCGCGGCGTGAAGTTTCTGAAATCCTGCTGGAAGGGCTGCGGCGTCTGGAGTACCGGGGTTATGACTCCGCTGGCATGGCGCTGATCAATGATGAACAGAGCCTGCAGATACATAAGCGCAAGGGCAAGGTCAAGGAACTGGAATTGGCCCAGCAGGAGGAGCCTTACTTTGGCAGCACAGGCATCGCCCACACCCGTTGGGCGACGCACGGCAAACCCTCGGGTGTAAATGCCCATCCCCATACGTCGGGGCAGCGCGTTGCCCTGGTGCACAACGGCATCATAGAGAACCACGCGAGCCTGCGGGCAGAGCTGATCGCAGCGGGTTATGAAATGGCCTCTGCCACTGATACCGAAGTTATCGTTCATCTCCTGCATCGCAATCTTGAAGCTGGCGCGTCGCTGTTGCAAGCGATGCAACAAACGGTGGCGAGACTGGAAGGCGCTTACGCGCTGGCGGCGATAGACACCCTGAGTCCTGGCGAGGTCGTTGGGGCGCGCAAGGGCAGCCCGCTGGTGGTGGGTGTGGGTATTGGGGAAAACTTTCTCGCGTCTGACCAGATGGCCCTGCGGCAGGTGACCGATCGTTTTATCTACCTGGAAGAGGGTGACCTGGTGCGGATCACACCCTCCAACATACAGGTGTACAGCGACCAGGGCATGGCCGTTGAGCGGGCAATCACGCGTATCAAAGAGGCGCTGGAAACCGCTGAGCTGGGTGATTTCGATCACTACATGATCAAGGAGATTTTTGAACAACCGCAGGCGCTGGAGGCGACATTCGCCGATGCCAGCAATGTGCAACAGATTGAGGAGAGCTTTGGCAACGGCGCGACAGCCATGTTCGACCGGGTTAAACATGTACAGATTGTCGCCTGCGGCACCAGCTTCCACGCCGGTATGGTGGCGCGCTATTGGCTGGAAGAACTTGCTGGCGTCAGTTGCCAGGTGGAAGTGGCGTCGGAATTTCGCTACCGCAAGCGCGTGCAGCACGAGGGTACGTTGTTGGTCGCTATTTCCCAGTCGGGTGAAACGGCAGACACACTGGCAGCACTGCGCAATGCAACCGAAGGTGAATTCATCGGCAGCCTGGTGGTGGCCAACGTGGACAACAGCTCCCTGGTGCGCGAATGTGACCTGGTATTTTTAACCCGCGCGGGCATTGAAATCGGGGTCGCTTCCACCAAGGCGTTCACCACCCAGCTGGTTGCCCTGCTAATGTTGACGCTGGTGTTGGGCCGACGCCGGGAGATGACGCAAACTCGACAAGAGGAAATCATTGCTGCCCTGCGCAATCTGCCGTTGTACGTGCGCCAGACACTGGAGCTCAACGACGCGATACAAAAGCTTTCCGAAGCCTTTATACCGAAACGACACGCCCTGTTCCTGGGGCGCGGCATTCAGTACCCCATCGCGATGGAGGGGGCTCTGAAACTCAAGGAGATCTCCTACATTCACGCCGAAGCGTACCCCGCGGGCGAGCTTAAACACGGCCCGCTGGCCCTGGTGGATGATGATATGCCGGTGGTCGCCGTCGCGCCCAATGATGAATTACTGGAGAAACTGAAATCCAATCTGGAGGAAGTGCGCTCGCGCGGCGGGGAACTGTTTGTCTTCGCTGACCGGGAGGCGGGCTTTGCCAACGAGGACCGGGTGCAGGTGCTGCCCATGCCCCATTGCCCCGAGGTGATCAAACCGATTGTTTATACGGTGGCCCTGCAGTTGCTGTCGTATCACGTCGCACTGCAAAAAGGCACCGATGTCGATAAACCGCGCAACCTGGCCAAGTCCGTTACGGTGGAGTAAGGAAAACTGCATCACTCAACCTGAGCCGTATAGATCGCGCCAGGTGAGGTAACCGTCCGCAACGCAAACCGCCCGGACGGCACAGGCGTTAGCCGGGGTGCGCTGTCTTGTAGTCGCGAAGTGCGGCATTGAACCTGGTCGCCAGCTCTTCTTCTTTGGTGACAGAGGCGTTGTAGTCATCGTTGAGTTTCTTGAGGGCCGCCTGCGCCTTTTCACTGGGGGAATCCCCATCGGCAGCGACTTGAGCAGCGCTAAGCTGTGGATCCATGCACGCCCGGTACTCTGTGTTAGAGGCCTGGAATTCCTTGACGGCCTTTTGCCCGGCGACCATCTGGTCCTTCGACGCGGTAGCGCCATCGGGAAGGGTCGGTAAATTCGGTTCCGTACATTCACCGGCCATACTCGCCGCGCTTCCTAGGGCCATGCCGATCAGTGCTAGCTTGATACCATTCATCATAAATACCTCATCTGTTTGGAGTGTAGCGGGGGAAAAACATTAACAGGAGTGCAGGCTTCTGCCAAGTCAGGACTGATACCCCCGGAGTACTATTCCTTGCCCACCCACAACGAAGATACCCGTAATTGTGCTTCCAGCTGACGCGCCACTTGCTGTGCGGAACCTCGGTCGGCCAGCCCCACCACTCTGACCCGGTACAGCGTTTGGCCATCTTTGGTGTTCGGTACTACGATGACCTTGCCCGCACCCGGATGCAGTTTGCCTGCCCACGATTGCGCCATGTTGCGTGAGGCATAGGAGCCGAAATTGACAAACCAGGGACCGGAGGATGTCTCTGCCGCAGAGGGTGTGACAGCGGGTTTGGGAGCGGCTGGCTGCGGTATGGCAGGCGCAGGAGTGATCGGCTTGGGTGTCGCGGCTTCTGGTGAGGCTGATTTTGCTGCGGCCGGCGCTGGAGCGACCGGTTCCGGTGCAGCGGTTTCAGGTGTGGCCGGTTTGACCTGATTGGCCTGCGGCAGCGTTTTGGTCAGCACGGCCTGCTGCACGCCCAGCTGTGCCTCCAGGCCGGCCACAGTATCGGCAAGCCTGCGGTTTTCCAGCGTCATCGCCTCCGCTATGGCGGACAATTTGTCATAGGACTGTTTCATATCCTGCAGGGCGACCCGACTGGCGCTCACGTCCTCGGGACTGGCGGTGGTGGCCAGCGCCGCGCGCAATTGGCGCAGCTCCTCCTGGGTGGCCGCGCGCTGCTGCATCACGCCGTAACCCCCGGCGATCAGCAACACGAGGGCAACAATGGCCACAGCGATCAGGCCTAATGGCCAATTCTGGCCGCTGTCCTCTTCCTCTTCGAGATAGCCTTCCTTCTCAAGCCAGGCATCGGGCTCCTCAGCAACTGACCGATCGGATTCGTAGGGCGGGTTGGAGTCGCCTGCGGTCAAATGATCGCGCTCCTCCTCATCGGGGAGTTCATCCTCAAATTCCTCCTCATCTTCCACGCTGTCTGCGCGATCGCCTGAGGTGTGATCGGTATCCCGGTCGGGTTCTTCGTAGCCATCCTCATCGTCGTCATCGAAACTGCTAAATTTGGGTTCGCGCCGCTGCTTGTTGCCGCTGGGATCGACGTCATAGTGGGGCGACTGCTCCTTATCGCCATTCGAGAGATTGTCGTTGTTTTTGGTCATGGCTCATGCGCTACGCGAAAATCTGCTGCGATGATAACAGACCCGTACGGTAATTTCCTTGCCGCTCCGGTAAGAATAAAGGCTACGTTCCGCGCTTCGAATGTAGTTAGAATGGGCCGATGGATGTGTCCGCTATTCTCTCTCCCCTCAACGAAGCCCAGCGCGACGCCGTCGCCGCAGACAACCAGAACATGCTTGTGCTCGCCGGTGCCGGCAGCGGTAAGACCCGGGTTCTGGTACACCGCATCGCCTGGCTGATCAAGGCAGAGAATTTTTCTCCCTGGTCCATTCTGGCGGTCACATTTACCAACAAGGCGGCCCGTGAAATGCGCAGCCGTATTGAGGAGATGCTGCAGATTCCATCCCACGGCATGTGGGTTGGCACGTTTCACGGCCTCGCCCATCGCCTGTTGAAGGCGCACTGGCAGGACGCAGGCCTGCCGCAGAATTTCCAGATACTGGACAGCGACGATCAACTGCGTCTAATCAAACGCGTGTGCCGCGACCTGGGCCTGGATGAGTCCCGCTGGCCGCCCAAGCAGGCCATGTGGTACATCAACGCGCAGAAAGACGAGGGACTGCGCAGCGCGCATGTCGAGGCCCCGCCCGGGGATCTGTTTGCCCGGACCATGTTACAGGTGTACCGCGCGTATGAGATCGCCTGCGACCGCGCCGGGTTGGTGGACTTTGCCGAATTGCTGCTGCGCGCTCACGAGTTGTGGCTGAAGAGTCCGCAGGTGTTACAGCACTACCAGGGCCGCTTTCGACAGATACTGGTGGATGAGTTCCAGGATACCAATACGGTGCAATACGCCTGGCTGCGGGTGCTGGCCGGGGCACAGATTCCCGTGGTCGCCGTGGGCGATGACGACCAGTCCATCTACGGCTGGCGCGGGGCAAAGATTGAGAACATCCAGCGCTTTACCGAAGACTTCAGTGCCACCCGCACCATTCGCCTGGAGCAGAATTACCGCTCGACCAAGACTATTTTACAGGCTGCTAATGGCGTCATCGCGCACAATTTCGGTCGACTGGGCAAGGAGCTGTGGACGGACGGCGAGTCGGGAGAGCCGATCAGCCTGTACGCAGGTTATAACGAACACGATGAAGCCCGCTATATCGTGGAGCAGGCTGAGCAGTGGCTGATCGCGGGCAACACGCGCTCCTCGGTGGCCATCCTGTACCGTTCCAACGCGCAATCCAGGGTGTTGGAAGAAGCGCTGATTCGCAGTGCCATACCGTATCGCATCTACGGTGGGCAGCGCTTCTATGAGCGGCTGGAAATTCGCAACGCACTGGCCTATCTGCGTCTGCTGCTTAATCGCGGGGATGATGCCGCGCTGGAGAGAGTGATCAACACGCCGCCACGCGGTATTGGCAGCAAGACCCTCGACACTGTGCGCGAGTGTGCCCGTGACCGGGGCATTCCCCTGTGGAGTGCTATCACCGCGGTGCTGGAAGAAAAACTGCTGCCGGCCAGGGCACTCAGCGCACTGGAAGGTTTTGTTGTGTTGCTCAACGAGTTGGATTGTGGCGCGGATGAGCTGCCCCTGGATGAACTGGTTGACCATGCGCTACGCGCTTCCGGGCTGTTGCAGTATCACAAAAGCGAAAAGGGCGAAAAAGGGCAGGCGCGGGTAGAGAATCTGGAGGAACTGGTCAGCGCGGCCAAGCAGTTTGTACCGGAAGAGGGCGAGCTGTCACCGCAGCAGCAATTTCTCGATCGGGCCGCCCTGGACGCGGGCGATGCCCAGGCCGATGAGCACGAGGACAGCGTGCAATTGATGACGCTGCACTCCGCCAAGGGTCTGGAGTTCCCCCTGGTGTTTCTGGCCGGCATGGAGGAAAACCTGTTCCCACACCGCATGTCCGTGGAGGAACCCGGGCGTCTGGAGGAGGAGCGCCGCCTGTGCTATGTGGGCATTACCCGCGCCATGGAAAAACTGGTCATCACCTATGCCGAGTGCCGACGCCTGCATGGCAGTGAATCCTTCAACACACCGTCGCGTTTTGTCCGGGAAATTCCCGCACAGTTGCTGCAGGAAGTACGCCTGCGGGGCACCATCACACAGCCGGTGAGCAGTCTCACCCAAGCGCGGGTTCCCGATACCGATCTGTCACTGGGGCAGCGCGTCTACCATCAGGTGTTCGGGGAAGGTGTCGTGCTAAACTTTGAGGGGCGTGGCGCCAGTGCGCGGGTGCAAGTGAATTTTGACACCGAGGGCAGCAAGTGGCTGGTGCTGCAATACGCCAATTTGCAACTGATGTAACAGAATAAACCCTGGGATGAATTCGAACATGGGCAATACCACCAATGAGAAACGCTATACGCCGTTGATCATATTGTTGCTGGTTGCTGCCCTCGCGGTGACGCTGGGCTTGTGGGCAAAAGATCGCGCTGCTGTGAAAAAGACAGACAGGAGTGACCCATCTGCCGCCGCAGCGGGCGAAAAATTCCACTGGAAGATGGTAACCACCTGGCCGAAAAACTTCCCCGGGCTAGGCATGGCCGCCGAAAACTTTGCGCGCCTGGTTGAAGAAATGAGCGATGGTCGACTGACGGTACACGTGTACGGCGCTGGCGAGATCGTGCCCGCCATGGAAGTATTTGATGCGGTATCACAGGGTGTGGTGGACGCAGGCCACGGTGCCGCCTATTACTGGAAGGGAAAAGTTCCCGCCTCGGTATTCTTTACCTCCATGCCTTTCGGGCTGAACGCCCAGGAAATGAATGGCTGGCTGCACTACGGTGGCGGCCTCGAGTTGTGGCAGGAGGCCTATGCCCCCTACAACCTGGTGCCGATGGCTGGCGGCAGTACCGGCGTGCAGATGGCGGGTTGGTTCAACAAGGAAATCAATTCTGTCGAGGACCTCAAAGGACTTAAGATGCGCATCCCCGGCCTTGCCGGCGAGGTGTTCACAGAAGCGGGCGGCACGGCGGTGACGATCCCCGGCGGCGAGCTTTACACCTCTATGCAGACTGGCGTTATCGACGCCCTGGAATGGGTGGGTCCCTACAACGATCAGGCTTTCGGCTTTCAGGAGGTGGCCAAGTACTACTATTACCCGGGCTGGCACGAACCCGGTTCCATTCTGGAGTTTGTGGTCAACAAGGATTCGCTGGAGGCGTTGCCGAAGGACTTGCAGGCGATTGTCAGAGTCGCGTCCCGCGCGGTGAACCAGGACATGCTGGACGAGTACACCGCGCGCAACAACGCGTCCCTGCTGAGCCTGGTCAATAACCACGGTGTGCAACTGCGCCGCCTGCCCGACGACGTGTTACTCGCATTGTGGAAGGGTACGCAGGTGGCTACGAAAAAACTGGTGGCATCAGACCCGATGGCGGCGAAGGTGTATGCGTCGTACCGCGAGTTTTACAAGGGTGTGCGCAACTATCACCACATCTCAGAGCAAGCCTACATCAATGCCCGCGACGAGGTGTTTGGCGACGAGGAGTTTTAGCGTTAGGTGCCGTCTGGGCCAGCTGTTTTACGGCAATTCTCGATGGCGCGCTCAATACGTTTTATCGTTGTGTTGCGAATAGTGACCTATAGTGCTTGATTTATCGGTGGAGCCAAGCGGGGTCGAACCGCTGAACTAAACACTGCCCGAGTTGCTATTATTGAATAGCGCGAGTGCGCCCATTCTCATCGATGGCGACATACACAAACTCACCTTCGGTGACCTTGATCGGTTCGCGATCTTGCTGGGAGACAATCCACACTTCCACGATGATGCGAATTGAACTGCGGCCTGTTTCAAGCACATCGCAATAACAGGACACCACGGCGCCTACGTGGACCGGCGTGAGAAAGGCCATGCCGTTGATCGCGACCGTGGCCACCCGGCCGTTGGCGACATCGCTGGCGGTGATCATCCCGGCAATATCCATCTGTGACAACAACCAGCCGCCGAAAATATCGCCGTTGGCATTAGTGTCCTTGGGCATGGCCACCGTCTGCAGGGCCAGGTCGCCGTGGGGCAGGGGGGTGGTATCGATATCGCTCATGTCAGTTGCCTGTTCTTGAAGTGGGGTGCTGGGTTGGCTCGCGCCGTTTATTGTTTGAGTGCGGCGGGTAGCCAGGTTGCCATCTGGGGCCAGAACCACAGAGCCACGAGCAACACCAGTTGAAGAATTATAAAGGGAACCACGCCCCGGTAGATAGCACCGGTGGTCACTGATTCAGGGGCAACCCCGCGCAGGTAAAAGAGCGCAAAGCCGAAGGGCGGGGTGAGGAATGAGGTCTGCAGGTTGACCGCAATCATGATGCCCAGCCAGATAGGGTCCAGACCCATGCCCAGCAGGATGGGGCCCACGATGGGCACCACCACGAAGGTGATCTCGATGAAATCGAGAATAAAGCCGAGCAGGAAGATCAGCACCATCACGACCAGCATAGCGCTGACAGCGCCGCCCGGAAGCCCATTGAAAAATGTGTGAATCAATTCCTCGCCACCGAAACCCCTGAATACGAGCGAGAACACCGCCGCCCCGATCAGAATCATAAACACCATACAGGTCACTTCCAGGGTGCTTTGCACTGCCTCCTTCAGGCGCGCGAAGTTTAGCTGCCGCTTGGCAAAGGCCAGCAACAGTGCACCGACAGCGCCGATACCAGCGGCCTCGGTTGGCGTTGCGGCACCCACCAGGATCGAGCCGAGCACTAGGCTGATCAGCCCCAGCGGCGGCAGCAGGCCGCGCAGCACTGCGCTGGCGGTGATCGGTTGCAGTGTACTCGGCGGTGCCGTCTCCGGCTTCAGCCAGGCCTGGACCAGCAGGTAGAGGATGTACATAGCCACCAACACCAGCCCGGGTATTAGCGCACCGACGAACAGGTCGCCCACGGAGATCGTTTTGGGATTGGCGATGTGCATGGTGAGCTGCGCGCGCTGATAGGCGTTGGACAGAATGTCGCCCAGCATCACCAGCACAATCGACGGTGGAATAATCTGGCCCAGGGTGCCGGTCGCGCAGATCGTCCCGGCAGCGAGCGAGGGACTGTAGCCGCTGCGTAACATGCTGGGCAGGGATATAAGCCCCATAGTCACTACAGTGGCGCCGACGATGCCGGTGCTGGCCGCGAGAAACATACCCACCACCACGACGGATATCCCCAGTCCGCCACGCAATCCGCCCATTAAGCGTGCCATGCTGTCCAGCAGTTCCTCGGCCACACGGGATTTCTCCAGAATAGTGCCCATGAGGATGAACAACGGCACCGCGATAAGGGAAGTGTTATTGACCGTGCCGTAGATGCGACCGGGTAGCGCGGACAAAAAGCCGATATCGAACACTCCGGCCAGTACACCACCGGTGGCAAACGCCAGTGCCGTGCCGGCAAGCGTAAATGCCACCGGATAGCCCAGCATTAGCATCAGGCACACTGCCAGGAACAGGTAGAGCCCGAGGTATTCCATTATTCGCCTTCGCCCTCGACCAGAAGCAGGGCATTGCGCAACACTTCGGCCACCCCCTGCAGTGCAAGATTCACCGCCATCAGGGGAATCAGGCTCTTGAGCAGGAATACCGCAGGTATGCCGCCGGGTTCCGCGGATGTCTCCCGCATCGCCCAGGACTCACTGACATAATCCCAACTGCTCACCAGAATAAAAGCGCACAGCGGCAGCAGGAATACGATCCCGCCCAGGCTGTCGATCCAGGCCTGGGTGCGCGCACTGAAATTCCGGTAGAAAATATCTACGCGCACATGGGCGCCGCGTTGCAGTGCATAGGCCGCACCCAGCAGAAACACACTGCCGTGCAGGTAAATAACAAACTCCTGCGCCAGGATGGAGCCGATGCTGAAGCCATAGCGCAGTACAACGACCAGCGCGGTAAGTAACGCCATCGCGAGGATAAGCCAGGCCAGCAGTCGACCGCAGCGGTTGGTAAACGTGTCAATGAAGCGCACACAGGCGTGCAGGACAGGCATGGCGGATAAGTCTTTTTGATTATTGTGTCGCAGCGTATCATAGCCCGATCCCTGTGGTGAAAAGTTATTCCTTCCCCACGCCTAAATCAGGATCCGATCACGTGTTAACTGTTATTTCCCCGGCCAAGACACTGGATTTCGACACACCACCGGCCACGCGTAAAGCGACACAGCCGCAGTTTTTGGCGCGTGCCGCCGAGCTGGTGGAGGACGCCCGCGCCCTTAGCCCCGATGAACTCCGCACGTTGATGGGCGTGAGTGCCAACATCGCCGAGCTCAATCATCGGCGTTTCATGGACTGGGGCCTGCCCTTCAGTCTGGACAACGCCAAACAGGCGCTGCTGGCCTTCAAGGGCGATGTCTATGTCGGGCTACAGGCCGAGACGTTGAGCGCGGCACAACGGAACTTTGCCCAACAACATCTGCGCATTCTCTCTGGCTTGTACGGCCTGCTGCGCCCGCTGGATCTTATGCAGCCGTATCGCCTGGAGATGGGTTTGCCGTTTGCCAATCGCGGCGGCAAGAATCTCTATGAATTTTGGGGCGACTCGATTACTGCGGCGCTTAATACCCAGTTGCGCAAGTCCGGCACCACAGTACTGGTGAACCTGGCCTCCAACGAGTATTTCCGCTCGGTGCAAGCGAGGGCGCTGCATGCGGATGTCGTCACGCCAGTATTTAAGGACCTGAAGGGCGACCACTATAAAGTGATCAGTTTTTTTGCCAAGAAGGCGCGCGGGCAAATGGCGCGTTTTATTATTGATCACAAATTGAACGAGCCCGACGCGATGAAAAAATTCAAAATCGGCGGTTACCGCTACAACAAGGCTGAATCCACTGTGCGGGAACTGGTGTTCACCCGGGATCAACCGCCCGTCAGCCCTTAGTCGGCGAGTAGTGCGCGACTAACCTCTTGTAGGTGTGTCAGCGCAAGGTGTTGCGCTGAATTCAGATTTTGAACGGCAGCAATTGCGCTGCTGCCTGCCGGTAATCTTCGTTGTGGTGTTCTTCGCGGCGAGTGAAATCTCCCACCGCTGCCGAGAGGCGCGCATCTGCGATCCAGTGATTCGACCAGGTGGTGATGGGGCGAAAGCCGCGCTGGATTTTGTGTTCCCCCTGTGCGCCTGGGTCGAAGCGCGCCAGCTTGTGGGCGATGCAGTACTCGATGCCCTGGTAATAGCAGGCTTCGAAATGCAGACAGTCGTACTCCCGTGCGCAGCCCCAGTAGCGCCCGTACAGCGTATCGCTGGAGCGGAAATACAGAGCGCCGGCCACCGCGTGTGCATCGAGGTAGGCCAGCACCATCACGACCTGGTCGCCCATGCCGGCGGCGGTGTTGACAAAAAAATCGCGACTCAGGTAGCCGCCGTGGCCACTGCGCTTGGCGTAGGTCAGCTGGTAGAAATGGTAGAACTGCTCCCACTCCTGTGTCCCGATGTCCGCGCCGGTCAGGGTTTTGAGCACCAGCCCCTGCTCGGCGACGCGCCTGCGCTCCTTGTTCAATGCTTTGCGTTTGCGGCTGTTGAAGGTGGCCAGAAAATCGTCGAAGCAACTGTAGCCGTCGTTAAACCAGTGGAATTGGGTCGCGGCGCGGCGGTGCATGCCGGCGTCCAGCAGTTTTTTGCTGACGGCTTCCTCGGGAAACAACAGGTGCCAGGACGAGAGTTGCCGTTGTGTCGCCAGCGTTTGCACCGCGCCAAGTGCAGCGCGCAGGCACTGATCCACATCCATTCCCAAAGCGGTGCACAGGCGCGGTCCGGTGGCGGGGGTGAACGGTATGGCGGTGACCAGCTTCGGGTAATAGGCCAGGCCGCTCTGGCGCCAGGCGTCGGCCCAGGACCAATCGAATACGTACTCGCCGTAGGAGTGGGACTTCAGGTACAGCGGCATCACCGCCGCCAATTCGCTGCCCTGCCGCAACAGCAGGTGGCAGGGCTGCCAGCCGGTATCGGCCGTGGTGCATGCGGTTTTTTCCAGTCCGTAGAGGAACTCATGGCGCAGGAAGGGATAGTCCGTCCCGGTGATGCCGTTCCACTGCGCGGCTGAAATCTGGTCCAGGCTGGTGAGAAATTCGGCGGTAAACTCCGCTGCTTGCGCTGCTTGTGTCATGGGCGACTCAGGCACCAGTAGCCAGATAGTTAAGCGCCACGCCGGCGAAGATGGCCATGCCCACCCAGTTGTTGTGCAGGAAGGCCTTGAAGCAGGCATCGGGCCGGCGTTCGCGGAGCAGGTATTGCTGATAGCTGAATAACACGGCGGCCACCACCAGGGCAGCGTTGTAGTAGAGGCCCAGCCCGAATGCCAGTCCCGCCAGGTACAGGCTCAGCAGACAGCCCAGTTGTAGCAGCCCGATAATCAGGCGATCGTACTGACCGAACAGGATGGCACTGGATTTGATGCCGATCCTGAGATCGTCTTCACGGTCCACCATGGCGTACGCGGTGTCGTAAGCCATAGTCCACAACAGGTTCCCCAGGTATACCAGCCACAGTGCCGGCGGCAGCATCCCGCGCTGAGCGGCGAAGGCCATGGGGATGCCCCATGAAAACGCGGCGCCCAGCACTAGCTGCGGCAGATGCGTGTAACGTTTCATAAAGGGATAGCTGGAAGCGAGCACCACCGCAGCGAGGGACAGCTCGATGGTCAGTGCATTGGTCAACAGCACCAGTATAAAAGCCAGCAGCATCATCACCGTGAACAAGACCTGCGCCTCGCGCTCAGTGACCGCGCCGGTGACCAGTGGTCGCGCGCTGGTGCGGTCCACCGCGCCGTCCAGATTCCGGTCCGCCAGGTCGTTGATGATGCAACCGGCGGAGCGCGTGAGAAAAGTGCCGGCCAGGAAAATCGCCAACAGCTTATAGTCCGGCACACCCTGCGCTGCCAGCCACAGGGCCCACAGGGTCGGCCACAGCAATAGCAGGGTGCCGATGGGCTTGTCGAAGCGGATCAGTTGCAGCAGCGCACTGGTTTTGGAGGAAATGGCCATTGAACCCTAACACGGCGTTGTGAAGTTCCCAGCTTACTGGGTTGGCGCCATAAATGCAGCGCTGACCTTGCCGCGTTGGGTGCGATGCATCGACAGGGCCGCGTGCCAGGGGGTGAAGGCCTGCAGAAAGACCTCACTCACCATCAGCTTCTTCCCCTCGATCTCAAAACGGGAACGACGCCCCCAGGCGAGCCCGGATTGTCGCAGACTGTGCGGCAGGTAGTCGCTGTCGCCGGCCATGAGGGCCAGCTCAAAGGGATAGCGGTGCATGCCCGGATGCTTGAACAGGATCGCGCCCAATGACTTGTTATGCAGGCGTCGCAGGTGGGCGAGGCTGCCAACCAGGCTGGCAATGGGGAAGATACTGCGGGCGAACACGACCGCTTCGTTGCCCAGCAACAGCGCTACTTCGCGCACCAGCGCCAGTTGTCGGGGGGGCAGGTCCAGCAGCCTGCGCTCGGACGGCAGTGGTACTTCCCAGCCCTGGTGCAGCCGTTGTACGGCGAATTCACCCCGTCCGGACGCCACCAGTTGCCCGGTCAGGGATCCGTTGTCCGTCAACCAGACACGCGTATCCGCCGTCAGGGTCGCACTGGTGTAACGCCTCACGGGCCGCCAGCGGGGCTCGGTAGCGACGCGCCGGCGCAATCGCGGAGTTGGCGCGTGGAAAGGGTCTGGAGGGTGCAAAGGCCTGGCATCCTTGGTTCGAGACTTGAGGATTCGAGAGGCGAGAATGCGTTATCGGGAGTGTGCTTGCAAGGGAGCCTCGGGCCTAAAGTGCCGGACCGTTGGCGGGAGAAAATCCTTGCACAATTATTGTACAACTTTATAGTGTTGCGTCTCGAATTTTGTCTATCTGTCCGGTGCCTGCCGGAGCGCGCGGCTGCGGTATAACCCCTAATTGAAAGAGAGTGAGACGTAACATGAGCAAGTGGGAATGTATTGTCTGTGGCCTGATCTATGACGAGAAGGACGGTTGGCCAGACGATGGTATCGCGCCGGGCACCAAGTGGGAGAATGTGCCGGAAGATTGGCTGTGTCCCGACTGCGGTGTGGGCAAGGAAGACTTCGAATTGCTCGAGGAATCACCGGTCGACGCTGCACCCCATCACGAGGAACCCGTGGTCGACAAAGTGCATGCGCCGGTGGTGATTCTGGGGACCGGCCTGGCGGGCTACGGCGTGGCCAAGGAATTTCGCAAGCACGATAGCGAGACACCACTCATCCTGATCACCGCCGACGACGGCCACGCCTATTCCAAGCCGATGCTGTCCACCGGTTATACCAAGGGCCAGTCGGCCGATGATCTGGCCCAGTCGGATGCGGGCAATATGGCCGGGCAGCTCAAGGCCAGTGTGTGGACCATGACCAAGGTGAACGAGATTGATACCGCGCAGCAGTTGCTCAAAGTCGCTGACGCCGACACCGCGATCCACTACGGCAAACTGGTGTTGGCGTTGGGCGCCGAAGTGATCCGCCCCCCGATCGCAGGTGACGGCCTGGAACTGGTGTACTCCGTGAACGACCTGTTGGATTACGGTGATTTTCGCACAGCGGTGGCCAAGAATGCGGTGAAGAAGATATGCATCATTGGCGGCGGACTGATCGGCTGCGAGTACACCAACGATTTGCTCAACGGTGGCTTCGAGGTGGAAGTTGTGGATCCGCTCGGTTACTGCCTGCCCACCCTGTTGCCGGAACCTGCCGGCAAAGCGGTGCAGGCCGCACTGGAGGCGAAGGGCGCAACGTTCCATTTCGGGCCGCTGGTGACTGCGGTCAACAAAGCCGGGAAGGGCGTCGTAGTGAGCCTCAACAATGGCGCGACCATTGCCGCCGACATCGTCCTTTCTGCGGTGGGTGTGCGTCCTCGAACCGAGTTGGCCAAGGCCAGCGGCATCGCCACCAACCGCGGCGTGGTTACCAACCGACTGCTGGAGACGAGTGCTCCCAACGTCTATGCCATGGGCGATTGCGCCGAGGTCAATGGCCATGTGCTGGTGTATGTCGCACCGTTGATGGCGGCGGCCAAGGCGCTGGGCAAAACCCTGGCGGGGGAGCCCACCGAGGTCAGCTACCCGGCCATGCCGGTGACCATCAAAACTCCGGCTTGCCCGGTGGTGGTCGCGCCAGTGGCGCCCGGCACGCAGGGCGAGTGGACCGTCGAAGTCGACGGCAACAACGTCAAGGCCCAGTTCCGCGACAGCGGCGGCAGACTGCTGGGCTTTGCTCTGACCGGCGCGGCGATAAAAGACAAAACGACGCTGCAGAAAGAGTTGCCGGCCATCATGGCATGATGCGATCCCGGTTACACAGGTCTTGCTGGTGACCGGGGACGTTGAGCGTCATATACGATTGTGGCTGGACGACTTTGTGGTCGGCCTGAACCTGTGCCCCTTTGCGCGCACGGTGTTCGGCGCGTCCAACCTGCGCATTGCAGTCTGCACGGCCAGTGACGCGGCGGCGCTGCGACAGGCAGTCCTGCAGGAGCTGGATTTGCTGCAGCGCAGCACGGAGCAGGACATCGCCACCACCCTGCTCACCTTTCCCCACGCACTGCACGACTTCGCAGACTATTTATGGTTTCTCGATGATGCTCAGGAATTGTTGCGGGAAGCTGGCCTTGAGGGTGTGGTGCAACTGGCCAGCTTTCACCCGCAGTATCGCTTTGCGGGCGAGGCGCCGGACGCCGCCAGCCACTATAGTAACCGCGCACCGTATCCACTGATCCACCTGCTCAGGGAAGATATGTTAACTCGCGCGTTGGCAGACTTTGCCGATCCGCACCAGATTCCCGACAGGAATATCGAAACGCTCAATGCTATCGGCGCGGAGGAGTTGGAGCGGAAGTGGCAGGCGATTTTTTCCAGGTAGCGCTTAATTGGCAAAAGCTACACATCCTACTATCGGCGGGCTAGACTGTGGCCGCTATCGGGGCAAGGGTTTGATAACAAGGGAATGCTTAAGTGGCTTATGATTTGACAGGTAAAGTAAAGCTCATTCAGGCGGTGCAAACCTTCGATAGTGGATTCACCAAACGGGAAATGGTTGTCATCGTAGAAGACGGCAAGTACCCGCAGGAAATCAACCTCGAATTTGTGCAGGATAAAGTAGGCTTGCTCGAAAACCTGCAGGTCGGGCAACAAGTCACGGTCACCTTTGATATACGTGGCCGTGAATACAACGGCCGTTACTTCAACAATCTCCAGGGATGGAAAATCGTTACTGCAGAAAACGAAACCACGTTTTCTCCGCAAGGACAATCGTCCGGACCCCCCGGAACGGCGCCGCCAGACTTTGACGATAACGACATTCCTTTTTAGGTTTAATAGGATTAGGCAAAATCCTTTCTGTAAATGCACCTATCCCCAACCGTGCATTCGTCGCTGAAGGTGGCATAGCGCCTCTTCGGCAATTACCAATACTCCGCAGACTAAAACTGAAGTGGTTGAATAAAACCGGACACCGTAATAGGGCCGTAAAATGCCATAACATGGTGAACAATGACAAGACCAAAACTAAATTAGCCAGAAAACTGCAAGAGTGATACCGCAACGCGGGCGACAGACGCGGGCCATTCGATTGTGGAGGTTTCACATTGCTTGGATATTGGGCTCATGCTCCTGGGTATGTGGAAACGTGGGTATGATGCTTTAGCCGCGGGCGAGTCTCTGGGTAAAGACAGTGATCCGGGCGTTGATCATGGCCATCAGTCTGAGGGAGACTCGGGCGGTCCTGTTCACAGTTTCTCATGCGTGAAAATACTACGTGTGGATGTATACAGTTGCCTCGTGCATTCGCCAGACTGCTATTATGCAGCCACTAACTGAAAACCAATGCCTATTCTAGTCTGAACGTAGAGGAGTAAAGCATGAAGTTCTTTTTCTACCTATTGGTTGCATTTAGTACCGCGGTAAGCGCTGATACCTATATCGAAAAATCCGGTAACAAATGCCCGCCAGGCTATTCTGACACTTCCGGTAACTACTGCAGATCTTACAGCAATGAACCCAAGCAGGTGCTGACGAAGATAGGGGGTGAGTGCCCGCCCGGTTGGAGCAATACCAAAGGTAACTACTGTGTAAACAACACTACTCGACAAGATAATGTGATCGTTAAATCGGGAAGCAAATGCCCCAGTGGCTATAGCGATACTCGCGGCGGTTACTGTAAAAGGTAGCGTCTCACCTCGACAATCGGCGGGAGCTCTTTGGTGTCGGAAACTCTGATGATATTCAGATAGGACCGATGTCAGCAGGTGTATATCAATTGGCTTTCGGATGAGTAAGGTTATTATACTTCCTGCAATTCTGAGTGAACTTACGGAAATGGCATGAAAAACATAATCGCATTGGTCCTCGTCGTCGCAGTTATTGTTGCATCTCAGCTCTATTTACATGAGCAGCAAAAAATCCAGATATCCGTGTTGGCGTCGCAACAAGCTGGCGAGCGGCAACAAGATCACGCCCAGCTCAGCGAGCTGACGCAAAAACTGGAAGCCGTTCAGAATTCAGTCGTACTCATGAAGACGGAATATGCGTCGGCACGTGAAGCGCAGTTCGAGGCTCTACGCGACAAACTGGATGACGCGCTGACGACACAAAATAATGCGAGTCTCCAGAACCTTCGGAACGAAGTCGATGACATCATCAATAACGGGGCGCTCTTCCAGGATCATACACTTCTCGCTGAGGAAGCTTTAGCCCTCGCCGAAAAAGCGAAGACTAGCGGCGATACAAAGCTTGCGGCTATCTACTACCTGAGCGCAATTAATCACGCACCGTCCGAGTATCGCTTCCTGCAGGCATATTCCGACTTGGTTATGGCTACGACTGATCCTCAGACGGAGGATATCGCACAGCTGCGTTCTGTGTTGCAGGTATCGACGTATCAGGTTCCCCCGGCACGCATCGCAGAATTACTTTCACTGCTTGGCGAGGCAGAGGACCGGGAAGCGGCAGTGCTTGCCAGACAGGCTCCCACACCCCAATCAGTGGATTGGAAGTCGCAACTTGACGACCTCAATACCACAAAGACCATAGAAGAGTCATGGGCAGACTCCGAACATATTGCGGGGCTTGTTGACACGTTGGCCGATACTGTCGGTTCATTGCGCGAGGAGCAGCCAGATTCCGAATTACTTCATCGTGCTGAGAATGAGCTAGACCTCTCTCGACTCGTGCTTCGCGCCACTTTGCTTGCTTCTACACTCGATACGCTAATGGCAAATCTAGATGCGTCAATGAACCAGCCTGAAAAAGCGGTGTCTCTTTTGCAAACCGCAGAAGCCACTTTGGGACAATTATGGGGAGTAGACCAGACAGGCCTTCCCATGGCGCTGAGCAATAAGATGGACGGATATCCAATAACCATTAAAAAACTTTCTGATGATTTTTCGAGAATTGAATCGGTACGTCCTATTGCTAATATAGCTGATCTACTAGAACAGGCTGACGAACTTTCGAAAGCCAATTTCGAGTGGATTGGGGTACCTACCAATCCACCAAAAAACCAGAGGAAAATCGAGGAGATCAAGACGCTGGCTGAGGAAATATTTAACCAATCGAAGCTGATTACTAGCGTTAAGGGTCGAAAAATTGTTGAGTTGGCATTGAAGCGTGTCCAGAAAAATCTCGCCGATGTACAGCGTCGGCAGTTCGACGCCTACCAGAAGTGGGCAATAGGGCAAACAGCAATTGCGTTCAAGTCATATGATGAGACGAATTTTGT
>Ga0163144_10010510_pt1 | contig 19724 bp, 24 predicted proteins | sample OliLak19BULKMAT1_FD_123175 | JGI IMG/M metagenome (GOLD analysis project Ga0163144, IMG submission 123175) | Freshwater microbial mat bacterial communities from Lake Vanda, McMurdo Dry Valleys, Antarctica - Oligotrophic Lake LV.19.BULKMAT1 | ecosystem: Environmental > Aquatic > Freshwater >... | reverse complement strand
GGGCCTCTACGAGTATGACGCAGTCTCGCGCCTGCGCGACGGCCAGATGGGCGAAGAGCGCGCCAAGGACGTCAAGAACTACATCAAGAAGGGCAAGCTCTGGGAGGCGTTCACCGCCAAGAAACGCCCTGTGCTGCTGATCGACGAGATCGACAAGGCGGACATCGAATTTCCGAACGACCTCCTGCAGGAACTCGACCGGATGGAGTTCTTTGTCTACGAGACCAACGAGACCGTGAAGGCAAAAGTCCGCCCGATCGTGATCATCACGTCGAACAACGAGAAGGAACTCCCCGACGCTTTCCTGCGCCGCTGTTTCTTCCACTTCATCAAGTTCCCGGACGAGCCGACGATGCGCGCCATCATCGATGTCCACTTCCCCGCCATCAAGAAGAAGCTCGTCGGCGACGCTCTCTCGACCTTCTACGCCATGCGCGAACTGCCGGGCGTGAAGAAGAAGCCGTCGACCAGCGAACTGCTCGACTGGCTGAAGCTGCTGATGAACGAGGACATCGACCTCGAAACCCTGCGCGAGAAAGACCCCGACCGCCTCACACCGCCCCTGCACGGTGCGCTGCTCAAGAACGAACAGGACGTCGCCCTGTTCGAACGCCTCGCCTTCCTGTCACGTCGCACGGACGGCGGCGGCAGCTCGGGCGGCGGACGACGCGGTCCGGCGGGCTGAACGTAGGGCGGGATAACATCCCGCCTTCTGCCCTACCCCAACGCCGTATCATGCGCGCTCGCAGCCCGCGCGAAGTTCACGTCTTCCCGGCTCTTCAGAAAATCCGCCATCTTTGTCTTGTCGGTGCGCTCGTCCCACCAGGTCTTCACCGCGAGGCCGATCCAGGCGAGGTGGAAACCCAGCCCGCAGAGAATGGCGAACCAGCCCGGCACCGGCCCGATATGGGCGCGCCGGAAGAACTGCTCCCATGAGGTCACGTCCACCGGATGGATCGCGATCTTGGCGAAATAGGCCGCGCCGAGGATCGCAAAGATGAATCCGTAATTGCGCCGCAGCCGGCGCCCGATGCAGCGCACCATCGAGATGCGGTATTCCGGCTTGATGTAATCGTCCGACAGCGCCGTGCCCCGGTCGAGCTGGATCTTCGCCCCCTCGCCCCGCAGGATCGGCACCATGAAGGCAATCTCCAGCACCCGCGCGCGGAACCGCCAGACATAGAAGAACCGGTAGCGCCTCGCTTCCAGCATCAGGAACACGATGCACAGCATGCCGACCAGCACGATCGGAAACGGCGAAGCCCGTTCGTTGGCAAATGCCACCGACAGGCCGATGCCGGTCGAGATCACCGCCCAGTTTGTGGTCTGGTCGAGCCGCTGGCGCCATACCGTCGAGCGGTAGACCTCCGCGCGGTAAAGGTGCGACAGCGCCGTCACCTCGGACGGGCCGCAAAGCCCCTCTGCCGGCAAGACCATCTGGTCCGCTTCGGTTTCGTCGAGCGTATCCATCTGTCCGCTATGACTCAAAGATGACGCTCCGGAAAGGTCTGCTGCCTATTTCGGGCAGTAGCCGAGGCTGACAATTGCCCCATAGCCTTCCAGCGCCTGACGCACATGGCTGGTGTCTTCGCTGCCATCGCCGGCGCGAATGTCCGGCGCCAACCGGCCCGCCCCGCCCGTGATCCGCGCCCGCCAGAGGGCGTAGCGCAGGGAGTCCGGCGCCGAAGTCATCGCCGCAGCCCGGTCAAACGCCGCCAGCTTGCAGTCCCGCATCATCCGCTCGGCCAGCACATGGCCAAAGTCTGCGCGCTCGAATGCGTTGACGCTGATGCCGCTGATGGTCCGGCTGTCGGCGGTGCCTGCCAGCGCGAACATCATCTCGATGATCCGCGCGCGTTGCTTCGTATCCGGCGCCAGCTCGATTGCCGCGCCCATGATTTCCGGCCGGCCCATGTGCAACGGCGCCAGCCCGTCCCGCGCCCGCTGCAGGAACGTCTCCCAGCCATATTCCCGGATCGCCGTCTCAGCCGTCTTGCGAACATAATCCGTGCCCGCCACGTCGACGCCGGTCTCGCCCAGCCGGGCGTTCCAGACGGCGCGGGCCTTCGGATCGGTCAATTGCAGCGCCTGCGGCGCAAACAGCGGTTTCAGCCGCTCGGTTTTCTTCTCAGGCAGCGCCTCTGCCGCCGTCCACGCCGCGTCCAGCATACAGGCTGCTTCGCCCGTCGCCGGACACGCCGCGCCCTGCGCCGAAGCGCCTGCCAGCGGCACGAAAGCCATCAGAATCGCGAATACAGCCGCCCGTATCATGGCTCCCCTCTTAAACAGCGCGCCGTGAACACAGGATAACCATGAAGTTTTCGCTGCGTCAGCTTGGACAGGCGCGCCCATGCGGGTTATCTTGAATACCGAAACAGTACGGATACGCCCCATGTTCCTGAATTTCTTCAATGAGCTGCGCCAAGCCAAAGTGCCTGTGTCCCTGAAGGAATACCTGATGCTCATGGAGGCCATGGACAAACAGGTCATCGAGATGGAGGTCGAGGAATTCTATTACCTCGCCCGCGCCGCCCTGGTGAAGGACGAGCGCAATATCGACAAGTTCGACCGCGTCTTCTCCCATGTCTTCAAGGGCCTCGACACGCTGGCCGACGCCGTCAACGTGACCGACCTGCCCGAGGAATGGCTCAAGAAGATGAGCGAGAAATTCCTGACGCCCGAGGAGATGGCCGAGATCGAGGCCATGGGCGGCTTCGAGAAGCTGATGGAAACGCTGAAACAGCGCCTCGAGGAACAGAAGAAACGCCACGAGGGCGGCAACAAGATGATCGGCACCGGCGGCACCTCGCCCTTCGGCGCCAATGGCTACAATCCCGAAGGCGTGCGCATCGGCCAGGATAAATCCCGCCACCGCCGCGCCGTGAAAGTCTGGGACAAGCGCGAGTTCAAGAATTACGACGACAAGGTCGAACTCGGTACACGCAACATCAAGATCGCCATGAAGCGCCTGCGCAAATGGGCCCGCAAAGGCGCGCAGGACGAGCTCGACCTCGACCAGACGATCCGCAACACCGCCCGCAAGGGCTATCTCGACATCGAGATGCGCGCCGAGAAACGCAACACGGTCTCCGTGCTCCTGCTTCTGGACGTGGGCGGCTCGATGGACCCCTATGTCCGGATCATGGAGGAGCTGTTCTCCGCCGCCAAATCCGAGATCAAGAATCTCGAATTCTACTACTTCCACAACTGCCCCTATGAGGGCCTCTGGAAGGACAACCGCCGCCGCATGAACAACCGCATTCCCACATGGGATGTGCTGAACAAGTACCCGTCGGAGTACAAGGTGATCGTCGTCGGCGACGCCACGATGAGCCCCTATGAGATCACCTATGCCGGCGGCTCGGTCGAGCACTGGAACGAGGAAGCCGGCGGCATCTGGCTGCAGCGCTTCGTCCAGCGCTACCCGCACTTCGTCTGGCTGAACCCGACGAAAGAAGGCGCCTGGGAGTATACCGGCTCGATCAAACTCATCCGTGAACTGATCGGCGACCACCGCATGTTCGAGTTGACCCTCGGCGGCCTCGACGAGGCGATGAAGGAACTGAGCCGCTGAGCTTTACTGCCTCCCCCGATTGTGGCTGAGGAAAGCGGGCAAGCCCCTTCCCACTGCCACGCAGTACATGAGCCGCCATTGCACCTGCTGACCGGCCTCTGATGCGAATCGCCCTGCTTACGCTCACGGCCATGCTGGCCTTCGCCGGAAACTCGGTCCTTACACGGATTGCGTTGACGCAGAGCGAGGCAGGTCCCTGGACGTTCACGCTCATCCGTCTTGTCTCCGGCGCCGCCATTCTCGCCTGGCTCGCCAGTCCAAGACGCGCCCTGTCTGCCGGCAATCCCCTCTCGGCGCTCGCGCTGCTTGGCTATGCGGGCTTCTTCTCCTTCGCCTATCTGACGCTGACTGCCGGTACGGGCGCCCTGATCCTGTTCGGCATGGTGCAGGTCACGATGATCGGCGCCGGCCTTGTCGGCGGCGAGCGGCTTGGCCTCGCCCAACTTGGCGGGGGCGCGCTCGCGCTCGCCGGCCTGGTCACGCTGCTCGGCCCCGGCATTTCAGCGCCCTCCCCGATCGGCGCCGCAATGATGGCCCTCGCGGGCATCGCCTGGGGCCTCTATTCGCTGCGCGGACGGGGCGTTGGCAATGCCACGCACGCGACCGCCGGAAACTTCCTGCAAGCCGCTGCCATGGCCCTGATCCTCTCAATCCCGGTATGCCTGCTCTGGCCGGAATCAGGCCTGACCCCAAAGGGCGCCGCGCTGGCCGCCGCCTCCGGCGCCATCACGTCCGGCCTCGGCTATGCGATCTGGTACACGGCGCTGAAAGGCCTCAGCGCTAGCACGGCCGGCATGGCGCAGTTGAGCGTTCCCGCCATAGCGGCCATCATCGGCGCGTTTGTCCTCAGTGAACCGGTCACCTTGCGCTTTCTCGCCGCCAGCGCCGTGATCCTCGGCGGCGTCGCCCTGGCCACGCTCACCCCGAAGCCCGCGCCCCGTCAGGTCACCCCCGCCGGGCCTACAGCGCGAGATCGCTCGTCATGATGTCGAAACTCTTCAGGGGACGGACAAACTCGAAATAATAATCTTCCGCCGCGTGCCACTGGCGCTCCCACGGGCCGATCGCGCCCTCCCGCGCGTCGAACCGTGCTGCGCGCACCCCCTCGTCCACGCGAACGAGCACCGCGAGATCGATCAAGTCGGCCAGTTCGGGCCGCGCCGCGTAGACGCCTTCCAGGATCACGAAAGGGCTGGGCGACGCCGTGGTCAGCGCCTCGCACGCCCTGCCGTCGAACACATCCCAGTCGAACGCATGCCACGACGCGTCTTGGCCGGATCTCAAGGCCTCCAGAACAATGCGCTGTTCCCGCCAGTCGGTGCAGGCAGAGACCAGCGCCGCTGGCCGCTCCGAACGCACCTGCGTGCCGCCAGCATAGAAATCATCACCGGCGATCACCGTCGCTTCAAGCCGTTCGCCGAGCGCCGCGGCCAGCATCGTCTTGCCCGCCGCGCTTCGTCCGTCCACGGCAACCACGTAGGGCCGCTCCAGTCCCGTGGCGTGGCTGGCCAGTGCCGCCACCAGCGGCTCTAACGCGTCAAACCGTTGCATCATCCCGGCGCTCCCTCTGACGGCCTGAGCCCGCCCCGGACTTTCTATACCGGTTTGACGCCTTTATAAATCCGCCACAAAGCAAACCCGCCAATCGCGATCCAGGCCACGTTGATGGCCACAGACGGCACCGCGCCGTGGTATCCGCTGTTGAGCACGAATCCTGCCCCGCCGATCAAGTTCATCCACTGATAGGCGGGCGAATTGCCCTGCATCTTGCCCGCCGAGAGCAGGATATAGGCGCCGAGGATCAGGCTTGCGCCGATCCAGCCGGCTGCTTCAATCAGGAAAACAGTCAGTGTCATGCCTGCGCCCTAGCCCGAGGCTCGCGCCGGATCAATTAGCCAAAGCCATGCCGCGCCGCCCATTCGGCCCGGGTCATTTCCCAGACGAGGCTGGCCCGCGTCGTTCCATCGGGCCTTGTACTGAGTGTTTCGCCCATCCGCCGGAACCCCAGTCCGTCGAGCATTCTCTGCGTCGGAACATTGCCCAGCGCCGCCGTCTCGCACAGCAGTCCCAGCCCCAGCGCCTCGAACATCCAGGCAAAGCTCGCCGCCGCCCCGCGCCCGCCCGCGCCCTTGCCGTGCAGGGAAGGATGCAGCGCGCCGCCGAGCTCACCCGCACCCCAGTCCGGCCAGACCTGAACGTCCGAATACCCCATCACCTGCCCGCCCTCGCCCTCGCGCACGAACAGCAATCCCTCGCCCGCCGCGCGCTCGGCGAGGTGGGCCGCGATGAACGCGGCCACACGCATCTCGGTCAACGGCCGCGGCAGCGAATAGATCGGCGCATGCACAAGCGGATCTGACAGGAGCGCAAACAGGCCGGCTGCATCCTCCGGCCGCGCCAGCCGCGACTCGCCCATCTGTGTCGCCGCCCGGACGGCCGCGCGAATGGCCTGCGCCGTCTCCGGAGCCGCAGGCATACGTGTCAGAGGCAATTCACCAGCCATTGCGGGACCGTCGGCCTCCTGACGCAATGGAATGCAAGCGCCCTGGATGCAGGCGCTCGCGCCCGCCCACCTTTTAATTTCACTTTACTGAAAATATTTTGACTTCTAGAAACAGATCGCCGCGATTGACGCCGCCCGTTTCCCCAACCAATGGTGCCGCATGCCGACCACCGCCCCTGCTCGCCCGCCCGGAAAGAATGCCTTCCTGTTCGTGGTGGTCGCGGTCGCCCTCAACATGTTGTCCTTCGGCCTGATCATGCCGATCATGCCGGCCCTGCTCGCCGAGCTGACAGACCAGCCCATCGAGATCGCGATCAAGTCGAACGGCTGGCTGGCGGTCGTGTTTGCCGTCGCCAATTTCCTGGCCATGCCGCTGCTGGGCGGCCTGTCGGACAAGTATGGCCGCCGCCCGATCCTGCTCATCTCTATTGCCATGCTCGGCGTCGACATGGTCATCCTCGGCCTCGCCCCGACGCTCGGCATCCTCTTCCTCGGCCGCGCCCTCGCCGGTGTCTTCTCCGGCACGGTCTCGGTTGCCAACGCCTATGTCGCTGATGTCACCGCGCCGGAAGACCGTGGACGCGCCTTCGGCATTCTCGGCGCCGCTTTCGGCTTCGGCTTCATCTTCGGCCCGGTTTTCGGCGGCCTCCTCGGCGAGATCCACACCCGCCTGCCCTTCTTTGTCGCGGCAGGCTTTGCCGGCATCAACTTCCTTTACGGCCTGTTCGTGCTGCCCGAGAGCCTTGCCCGCGAGAATCGCCGTGAGTTCAGCCTCGCGCGCGCCAACCCATTCGGCGCCGTGAAGCATTTCTCCAAACTGCCGCGCGTCGCCTGGTTCATCGTCACCATCGGTGTATTCCAGATTGCCCATGCCGTTTACCCCACGACCTGGAACTATCACGGCGCATCGCGCTATGCCTGGTCGGAATGGGAAATCGGCCTGTCACTCGGCGCCGTTGGCCTCGGCTCCGCACTGTCTCAGGCTATGCTCGCCGGCTGGCTCATCCGCCGCCTCGGGGCCATGCGCGCCGCCATGTTCGGCCTCGGCGTCCACGTCGTGGCGATGACCGGCTTTGCCTTCGCGGTGCACCCATGGATGGCGTTCGCGATGATCGCCGTCTCCGCTGTCGGCGGCGTCGTCATGCCGGCGATCAATACGATCACCGCCAATCTCACCCCGATGAATGCGCAGGGCGAATTGCAGGGCGCGCAATCCTCGATCATGGCGTTCACGCTGATCTTCAGCCCGGTGCTGATGACGCAGGTCTTCTCCGCCTACACGGCCCCCGGCGCGCCAGTGCACTTCGCGGGCGCCGCCTTTGTGCTCGCCGCGCTGATTGCCGCCCTCGCCATGATCCCGTTCGTGATCGGCGTGCGCGCCAATCGCGACGCCGTCGCCGCCGTCGCCAAGCCCGCGGAATAGCTGCAACGCTGCGCGTCTACGCCTTCTTGATCACCATCCCGATGAGCAGCGCCATTCCCCCGCCGCCAAACGCGCCCTCAAGAAAATCCTGCGCATGGCGGATCAGGCCGGGCCGTAGAAATGCTGGCTCACCCAGCAGCGCCAGCAGCGGCCCCAGCAGATCGCCGATGCCCATCGCCTCTGCAACATAGTGCGCCGCCACGCCGCCGAGCAGACCTGCCACCACGCCTGCCGTTCCATTGCCGCCCGCCACACGCATCAGGACCGGCCCGAACAGGGTGCCGCCAAACGCGCTCAGGAGAAGTGCAACATAGGCGTCCAAGGCAGCCACTTTCCATTCAACCGATGGAAGTTTGCCCGTCGCACGGGCCGGGTCCACCGCCTTCGCCCCACCGGCGAGGATTGCGGGCGCCGCGCGGTTACGCCAAGAGGGGCAAATGGTTGATCACAGACCCGCCCTTTTCCTTGACCGCGACGGCGTCATCAACGCTGACAAGGGGTATGTCAGCCGTATCGAGGATTTCGAATTCATCGAGGGCGCGGCGGAGGCGATTGCCGCTTTTAAGGCGCGCGGCTGGTATGTCTTCGTGGTCACCAACCAGTCCGGAATCGCCCGCAATTACTATACCGAAGACGACATGCACGCCCTCCACGCCTGGATGGAGGCGCGCCTCGCCGAAGCCGGCGCAAAGATCGACCGGATCTACTATTGCCCCTATCACGAAGAGGGCGAAAACCCGCTCTACCGGCGCGACAGTTTCGACCGCAAGCCCAAGCCCGGCATGCTGCTGCGCGCGATGGCGGACTTTCCCGTGAAGCGCGAGCTGAGTTTCCTGATCGGCGACAAGGAAGCAGACCTCGAAGCCGCCCGCGCCGCCGGCGTCGCCGGCTTCCTCTTCACCGGCGGCAACCTCGCGACCTTCGCGGAATGGACGCTCGCTGGATTTGAAGATGGGCACCGGGGGTAAGCCCTTCTAACGCCTCTCCTGTTTACGGTCGGGGCCATCGCATGTGCTGGCCCTGCACGACAGGGGGTGAAAGTCCTGAATCCGGGCGTTTTCTGTAAATACGAGGACGGAGGTGTTGCGCAGGGTTTGAAGACGGATTGCGTAATGTCCTGACGGGGATGGATTTTATTTGGTCGCAGCCCCGTTCCTTGTAAGCGTAAGGCCTCCCATACCGTCGCCAGAGGGCCTCATTCGGTTGCAGGCTTTGCACTCCGGATGTCGAATTTTTCTCATTGATTCTCATTTTTTATCACTTGGTATCGATCGGTTATCGGCTGGTATCGCCGTCGCTGTTGCTGGACGCTTCAGCGTTGCGCCCCCTCACCCCTGCAGCTTTCTCGGGAAATCGCGGTGCGATTTCTTGTCCTCGCAGCCCCAAAGGGAGAGGGGTTCAAGGTTGCGTGGCGGGACAGGGCAGGGATTCATCCGCTAACTGGGCATGAGGGCGATTATAACCCCGTGCGCAGGGGTGTGGCGCAAGGTTTGCGGAGAAAACTTTCAGGGGCTTGATGCGTCTACGGATTTTTTCCGGGAGGGGACGGATGTTGTTGCGCAAGCCGCGCCCGGTTTGGGTCCGGTACGAAGGCCATGAGCCATTGCGCCGCGCGGGAGAGGGATCCGCCCCTAAACCGGCTTCAGCGTCTTCCAGTCCATTCCGCCCATCCGGCAGACTTCCTTCCACTCCGGCGGCAGCACTGGCTGCACCGACAAGCGGAACGACGCCACGAGGCTCATCTCCGCCAGCTTGGGATTCGCCTTCACCTCTTTCAGTGTCACCGGCTTCGGCATCGGCGCCAGCGCCTTCACCGTCACGCAGTCCCAGCGCACATCATCCGTCGTCGGATCAGGCGCCGACAGCGCGCACACCTCCACCACACCGACGACTGCAAGGCCCTCGTTCGAGTGATAGAAGAACGCCCGGTCGCCGAGCTTCATCGCGCGCATGTGGTTGCGCGCGGTATAGTTGCGCACGCCCGACCACATTTCGCCCGTCTCGCCCTTCGCCACCTGCTGGTCCCAGCTCCAGGCGTCGGGCTCCGACTTCAACAACCAATACTGCATCAGCCCTTGGCTTCCGTCCGGATCGCCGCCGCATGCGCCTCGGCAATGCCGAGCCGCGCCGCGAGCCGGTTCAGGAACTCCGCTTCGGCGCCGGTCGGGTCGCCCGTCACGACGCAGGCCGCCGTAAAGAGCTGCGCCGCATGGTTCGGCGACAGCGCGCCGGCCGCAATCTTGTCCAGCGTCTCAGCCTCCGGGCGCGTGTTCTCGAGGATCGCGCGGTCCTTGCCGCCGAGGCCGGCCTCCTTCAGCGCGCCGTCGATCACCACCTTCTCGGCCTCATCCAGCACACCGTCTGCCCAGGCGGCCGCCACAATCGTGCGCACCAGCGCTTCGGCAAACTCCGGCTCCGCCTTCTTCGCGGTGACATAGCCGAGCTGCGCGGGCTCCACTTTCGCGTCCGGCTTCTGGCCCTGCGATTTCATCCAGGCGTGATAGGCCAGCGCGCCGAGGCCCGCCACCGCGCCGGTCTTCGCCGTGCCCCCGACGAACCGCCGCCCGCCCTTCGTGCCGAGCAGCATCGCCGCAATCAGCGCGCCTGCCCCGGCCGCCGCGATCTGCGTGTTGCGGTCGGTCTTCAGCCGCTCCAGGGCCGCTTCGCCGAGGTCCTTGCCCTTCTTCAGCTTGCCTTCAAGGTCGTGTTCCTTGGCGGCCTGTTTCGCCTGTTTCTGAAGGTCGAGAAGGATTTGCTGGAAGTCCATGGCGTGTCTCACTTTCTGTTTGAAATGGGCCGTGTCCTGGCGATGTAGGATATCGCGGGCACGCCGGAAAGGCCGGAGGCGTCAGATCGCCTGCGTGAGCGCCGCGCGAACCAGCCGTTCGTAGTGCGCCCATCCCTTGTAGTCTGCGAGCCCGGGGTCAATCCCGTCCCAGGCTGCCCGGAATGCGTCAACCATTTCTGCGTCCGCCAACGCTGCCCGCAAGGGATCAATGGCCACGCGGATCGTGAACACCACGGCGCCGGAGATCGGCAGCTTCGAAATCGTCTGCCGTTCCACCCGCAGCCAGAGCCCATCCAGCGCGCCGGCCGACGCCAGGTCTGCGGCAATCTCCTTGAACGGCGCCTGGCTGGGCGTGTAGCGCGCGGTGCCTGGCTGGACGGTCCAGTTGAACCGCTCCAGCACCTGGCCCGGCTGAACGGCGTCGAACATCCGGTGGATGCGCGAGACCATGCCCGGATTCGCCCCCGGAACCGGCCCGTGCAATCCGCCGAGCGGCTCGCCCAGCTTCTCGCCAAGCCGCCAGAAGGTCGGCGCGCAAAGGCTCGCCGCCTCCAGCCGCCACAGGCCCTCGCCATCCTTGATCAGTATACAGAGGTCATCTGAAACGGCGCTCGCTGCGCCTTCCAGAGCGCTCGCCCACTCTCCCGCCCCGGGCCCGGCAATGGCATGGACCGCAGACGCAAGCTCCAGCGCCGCCAGTTCGCTGCCATCGCGGGCCCCATACACCTCGCCTCGATGATGGCGCATGACCTCGTGTTTTTCCGGCAGCACAAGGTCTTCGGTGTCCGGCGTCAGCCAGGCCTCCGGCGCAATCGGCTTCAATCCCGGCGCAAGGCTGAGGGGTCCGTTCAGAAAGGGCAGGTAAGGTGGGCGCCGCATGCTCAGGCGAGCCGCGCCGAGCCCCAGCTCACGAAGCCGGCGATCTTCGGCGTGTTCGGCAGGTACATCGTCTCGGCATCGTCGCTTCGGAAGCCGCCTTCGCGCAGAAGGCCCAGCGTGTCGCGCGTCAGATGGCACCCGCCTGCGATGGATTTCCAGACCGGCTCCACCCGGCGCTGCCATTTGGAAATGCCTTCATCCGGCGCGAGGCCGTGCTCGGTGAACAGGATCTTGCCGCCCGGCTTCAGCACGCGCCGCGTTTCGGCAAGGGCCCCGGCCCAATCGGGGATGGTGCACAGCACAAACGTGATCACGGCGGTGTCGACAGATTGGTCCGGGAGCGGAATGTTTTCGGCGCCCGTCTCGAGAAACTCGATACTCTTGCCAATGCCGAGTTCACCGGCGGTCCGCTTGGCCTTGACGATCATGCCTGGCGCGGGCTCCAGCGCGTAGAGCTTCTCGACCTTGCCGGCATCGTACATCGCGAAGTTGGTGCCCGACCCGCAGCCGAGTTCAAGCACCACACCGTCCGCCTTCGGAACAACTTTCGCCCGCTGCTTCATGATCGGGCGCGAGGAACACGCGCACGAAATCAGATTAGGGACGACATAACGCTCCCAGGGGTTCATCCGCCCGATCCGCCAATCGGCCGGAAGCCCGGATAGGCTCCGTCCTGGATCTTCGTCTTCGTAGCCTCGCTCGGGCGCGCAATCAGCGCGTCCTGCGTGATCGACACTTCATACTCGAACCCGTCGCCCATCGGCTGGTAGGTGGCCGATCCATATTCGGCGTCGATGCCGAAATTCGAGCCATACTTCGCCGCGAGGCCGCCGACATCAATGCCGGGCTCATCCGTGACGATCTTCAACCCGTCAATCTTGCCTTCGGTCACAACTTCCGAAGAGAACTGCATCGCGTCCAGCGAGCGCATGTGCTCCAGGCGGTAGATCGAATCATAGCCCAGGATGTTGGCCATAGGTTTGAACTTGATGACCTTGGCGCCCATCTGCCATTCGTTGCCGCGAAACACCGGCGCGCTGCCATCGGCCTGCAGCAGGGTCTGGCCATCGGAGAACACGACATCGGCGCGGTAGGCATCGGCCTGATCCGGGATGGCGGTAAACTTCACCGTCGCCACCGGGCGCTCATAGGTGAGGCGTTTGTAAGTCTGTATGTTCAGCCCCGCGAAGGCGATCACGCCCGCCAGACCCAGAAAGCCGGAGCCGAACGCCAGCCGCGTCACACCGGCGAAGGGTTTCAGCCCGGCCATCTTCGCGAAGCCCGCGAACAGGAGAATAAGGCCCATAACGCCTGCAACAGACGGCAGTATCCACCAGATCAGGCTCATCAGCTCTCTCCCTTATGGCCGCGCAAACTGCGCGGGCCCGTCAACCCGCCTCTAAACCATATCAGCGCTTTAAGGCAGAATTAGCAACCGTTCACAGACCGCGCTGCATCCGGTTCAACCGGTCCAGCCGAGCACCCCCGCCGCTTTCCACCCGACATAGACCGCGACAATGACAATCAGGACAGCAAAGGCGGAACGCGCGAGACGTACGCGGGTTGCCAGTCCGCGCGAGATAAGGACGCCGAGGCCTCCGCCCACTGCCCCGCCGGCGAGCAGCAATCCCGCCAGCCGGAAGTCGACCTCGCCGTGCAGGGCATAGTTCGAAGCCGTAGCCGCGCCGAACACCGCGACCGAAACCAGAGACGATGCCGTCGCATTCGCCAGCGTCATGCCGGTCGCCATCATCAGGCCGGGCACGATCAGGAAGCCGCCGCCGATCCCGAAGAAACCTGCCGCGCCGCCGACGCCCAGACCCATCGGCGCAATCCGCGCCATCAGCGCCGGCGAGATGTGCACATCCGGGTCGCCCTCGCTTTTCGGTTTGCGCAGCATCGACAGGCCGATGGCCGCCATCGCGAAAGCGAAGGCAAACAGCAACACGTCGCCCTGAACACGTAGCGCCAACGTCGAGCCGATCAGCGAACCGATGATCCCCGCCAGCGCAAACACGAGGGCACAGGGCCACTTCACACGGCCCGCGCGCCAGTGCCCGGTCAGGCTGACAAGTGCAATCGCCGCGACGGCTGCTGCCGAAGTGCCGATCGCCAGGTGCGGATCAGTGACGCCGACGGCGTAGAGCAGCAGCGGCGCCGCCAGCACCGATCCCCCGCCCCCGAAGGTGCCGAGAAACACGCCGATCAGCGCCCCGCTGAGCAGGGCGGCAACCATCACGGAGGCGGAAAGTTCGATCATTCGCCCGGGTTACCTGGCGCTGCTCGCGATGGGCAGACCGGCGCGCTTCCAGGCATCAAGGCCGCCTTCCAGTACGAACGCATCGCCGTCGACCCGTTCTGCCAGGCGCACGCAGTTCATCTCGGTGCGCATGCCGGACTTGCAATGGAACACCGCCGTGCGGCCGGCTTCAATTTTCACGCCGGCCGCTTCAAGGCTGGACAGGGGAAGCAGCACAGCGCCCGGAATGTGTTCGCGCGCATGCTCGTCCGGCTCGCGGATATCGATCAGGTGCAAGCGACCCGTCTTCAGGCCTTCAGCCAGATCGGCAGGTTTGATTTTCGTCAGTGTACTCATGGTTTTCACTCCTTGGGGCAGAAAATCTCTGCCAGCGTAGCGATGACCCGGAGCGCGGAAGGGTCCGCGATCCGGTAGAAGATGTTGAGGCCAGCCCGCCGCGTCGCCACGAGGCCGTCCTCTCTCAGCACTGCGAGGTGCTGTGACAGCGCGGACTGCGACAGCGTCGTTCCTGCCAGAAGGTCACCGGCCGAAAGCTCCCCGCCTTCAAGCCGGCAAAGGATCATCAGGCGGTGTTCGTTGGACATCGTGCGCAGCAGCTTTGCGGCGTCTGCGGCACGTTCGCGGAACAGGGCAGGGTCAAGGGTCGTCTGTCTCATCACGCAAATATATAACCTCTTGCTAATTTAGCAAGTACTAATATATAAGGATCTCGGCATTCAAAGGAGACGCCCCATGGCGATGCTCAAATCCTTCTTCGACGTGGCCACCAACACGGTGACCTATCTGGTCTGGGACCCGGCCACCCGCGCCGCTGCGATCATTGATCCGGTGCTCGATTTCGATCCCAACGCCGGCCGCCTCGGTACCGCGTCTGCCGACACCGTCCTTGCTGCGGCCGCCGAAGAAAGCCTCCGCATCGACTGGATCCTAGACACCCATGCCCATGCAGATCACCTTTCCGGCGCCGACTACCTTCGCCGCCTGACCGGCGCGAAGCTCGGCATCGGCGCGCACATCACCAAGGTCCAGAAAGCCTTCCTGCCCCTGTTCGGCGTGACCAATGATTCGCCCGATGCCAAAGTCTTCGACGTGCTGCTCAACGAAGGCGACACGCTCCCGCTCGGCAATCTCCGGATCGGCGTGCTCCATACGCCCGGCCACACGCCCGCCTGCGTGACGTACCTGATCGACGACATGGCCTTCGTCGGCGACACATTGTTCATGCCGGACTACGGCACCGCCCGCGCCGACTTCCCCGGCGGAGACGCGGCCACGCTGTTCCGCTCGATCCAGAAGATCCTCGCCCTGCCGCCGGAGACGCGTATCTTCGTCGGCCACGACTACTTGCCGAAGTCCCGCGACACCTTCGTCTGGGAAACCACCGTCGCCGAAGAGCGCGCCCGCAACGTCCACGTCCATGAGGGCGTCACCGAAGACGCCTTCGTCGAAATGCGCGAAGCGCGCGACAAGACACTCGACGCGCCGCGCCTCATCCTGCCCTCGCTTCAGGTGAACATCCGCGCCGGCGCCTTGCCGCCTGCGGAAAAGGATGGCCAGGTTTACCTGAAGCTTCCGGTGAACCGGCTCGGCCACGCATAGCTGCGCTGCCAACTTCACGCCGCGTCCCCCCTGCCCGCGCCGGGAAAAGACTGATAGGGCCGAAGCATGTCTTTGCGTGACTTCGGCCTTCTCTTTCTCATCTGCTTCGTCTGGGGCGTGAACCTCGTGATGACCCGCTGGGTCGTTGCCGATTTCGCCGTGCCGCCGCTGTTCTTTGCGGCCATCCGCTTTCTCGGCGTTGCCGTCTTGCTGATCCCGTTCCTGCGTCCGGTGCCAAAGAATCTCGGCACGCTGTTCCTGATCGCGATGCTGATCGGCTGCCTGAACTTCGGGCTCCTGTTCGTCGGCCTGGCGAATGCCGATGTCTCCGCCGCCGCCGTGACCGGACAGCTCGGCGTGCCGATGTCGACGATCATGAGCATGATCTTCCTCGGCGAGAAAATCGGCTGGCGGCGCGCGCTCGGCATCTCGCTCGCCTTTGCCGGCGTCGTCGTCATCGCCTTCGATCCGGGCTCCTTCAGCCTGTCCTTCGGCCTGCTGCTCATCTTCTGCGCTGCCGTGCTCGGCTCGGCGGGCGGTATCATCATGAAACGCATGCCGGAAATGCACCCCCTGAACCTCTCCGCCTGGGTCGGCCTGTTCAGCTTCGCGCCGCTGTTCGCCATCTCCGCCTTGCTCGAAACCGGCCAGGTCGCGGCCTATGTCGCCGGCGGCTGGCAGGTCTGGCTGGCCAGCCTGTTTGCCATCGTCGGCGTGTCGATCTTCGCCCACTCGGCCTTCTACACCCTGCTGAAACGGTATGACGTCTCGCTGCTCTCGCCGCTGACGCTGATGACGCCGCTCTGGGGCGTGCTGTTCGGCGTGACCCTGCTGAACGAGCCTTTCACCTGGAAACTCGTCATCGGCGGCGCAGTTTCGCTCGCCGGGGTCTTCCTCATTGCGATCAGGCCGAATAGCGTGCTGCCCGAAGCCGCCCTTGGAAAGAAGTACGCTTCCGGAGATTCCTGATGCGCCTCGAAGAGACGCCGAGCCCCAATCACGATGACCGCCGGCACAAGGTGGACCTGCTCGTGCTGCACTATACCGGCATGGAAACCGGACAGGCCGCGCTGGACCGCATGCGCGACCCCGAAGCCAAGGTCTCCGCCCATTACATGATCTGGGAAGACGGCCGCGTCGCCCGCCTCGTTGAGGAATCCCGCCGCGCCTGGCATGCGGGCGTCTCCACCTGGCAGGGCGATGACGACCTCAACTCCCGCTCCGTCGGCATCGAGATCGTCAATGGCGGCCATGACTTTCCCCTGCCGGGCAAGCAACTGCCGCCGTATCCGGACGCGCAGATCGAGGCTGTCATCGAGCTCTCGGGACAGATACTCCTGCGGCATTCCATTCCCCAGGTCCGCGTGGTGGGCCATTCCGACATTGCGCCTCTGCGCAAGATTGATCCGGGCGAACACTTCCCCTGGCCGCGCCTTGCGCAGGCTGGCATCGGCCTCTGGCCGCCGGAAGATGCCGGCGCCGGCTGTGTCTGGATGGGCGGCGATCCGGGCGGCCTGAACCGCCAACTCGCCGCCATCGGCTATGCCCTCGCCGATGTGCCCGCCGCCCTGCGCGCCTTCCAGCGCCGCTTCCTGCCGGATGCGGTCACCGGCATGGCGGACGCGCGCACCCTGCGCCGCCTGGCGCATGTCGCCGAAGCCTATGCGGGCACGTCCTCGCCCCAGGCCTGAGACCATTCCGCCGCCAGCGCCGCCCCGAGCAGCAGCGACATGACCGACGCCGACAGCCAGACAAAGCCGAGGATCAGGGACGCCAGCGCGCCGTAAAGCGTTCCGAGTACGGAATAGTTGAGATAGAGCTGGAAGAGGAAGGTCACGAAGATGAAAGCCACCGTCCCCGCCGCCGCGCCGGCCGCAATCGCCCGCGTTCCCCGGTTCAGATGTCCGCGCAGGCTGAGCACGAGGATCAGGTAGAAGATCGCAAATCCCGCCACCGCCTTGGAAATCCAGAGCGTATCGGCAATCGCCGCGATCTCTCCGGCAAACTGGCCGATCTCGTAGCCACCTTCAGCGGAAATCACCGTGATGATCAGCTGCAATGCGCCGAGCAGCCAGACCAGCAATACCAGCGACCCTGTCAGCAGCAGCGACATGCCCTGGAAACGCGCGAACCGCGTGCGCCCGACGGTGCCCGCGATCATGCGAATGCCGGTGATCGCCGCCTTGGCGCCGGAGGTCGCGGTGATCAGTACAAGGATGACCGCGCCGAGCGCCCGCAGACTGAGGCCCACCGGCGTCATCTTGCGGATCACATCGACATCTGCCGTCGACAGCGCTTCGACATTCTGGCTGAAGAAATTGCTGATCGGCGTCGCCAGCTGCACGGCGAGTTCCGGCGGCAGGAAGACGGTTAGCAAAGTCAGCGTCAGGTAGATCAGCGGGAAGATCGAGAACAGCGCGTAGAAGGCGATGCCGCCCGTCACGATGCGCACATCCGGCCGGAACAGCCGGATCACGGCGCGCCGCACCGGTTCGATGATGTCTGTGCGCCAGTCAATGGTCATCCGGGCCCTTGTGCCACGTGCCTCCGCCCACGCAAAGCGCGCGGCAAGGCTTTACCGAATTGTTATTCAAACGTCCGCGCGGGCGGCGCTGCGGGATGGACGCCGGCAGAGCAAGCCGGCGTTCGCGGATCGCCGGCGGCAAGCTCCCCCGCCAGGCAGCCACCACAACCGGAACCGCCATCCGCAATCCAAGTGCTCTATGGCCGGGACTGGCCCATTGCTGACTGAAGCTGGACGGTTGTTGGGCATCATTCCGCTAAGTCGTTGGGCAAAGAGGCCTGCGGCGCTTGACCTCCGGCTATCTGGAGATGCAGACCGGAGCGGGTTCCACACGGAGCCAAGGGGATCACGTGTTCATCGTCGGCATTCGCAATCCACACCGCAGCGTGCTCATCTGCGTTGCGATCACCTTGGTTGCATTCGCCTCGATTGCCTGGGGCGTATTCGATATGCAGGCGGCGGGACAGGAGACGCTGAACTCCGGGTTGAAGATCGGCCTTGCGCTTCTCCCTGCCATTCTTGCCCCTCTCATGGCCCTCAACTTCTTTTGGGGCATGAAGGTCATGGCGCGCGTCCGGCGCGGCGAGAAGGCAATCGCACGCTGGTCCGTTGCGGCTGCCGACCTCGCCGAATTCGCGGCAGTCGACAAAGCCCGCGACGCACGAGGGTTTGAACATATCAATGACTGGTCTCCTCCGCGCGAACCGCCGTCGTCAGGCATCGAGGTCATATTTGTTCCTGACGCCGTTCTCGTGGGTGACACCTATTTCTCGCTCGCCAACAAGGGCTTCTTCAGGTTCACCGGCGTCCGCATGCTTGGCCAGAATCCGCCGGTGATCGCGTTCCAAACCGTCACGACATACGCGAACCGGTTCGGCACCCGCACGACGGCGGGCGAGCTGCGTATCCCGGTCGCCCCTCTCGCCAGCGCCGAAGCAGCCAGGATTGTGACGCATTTCGAGGGTGTAGGCGCAGGCAAAATCGTCGCCAATCCGGACTTCTACCGGCGCCGGGTGCGGTTCGGCTTGATCGGCGCGCCGATCTTCCTTTCCATCTCGGCGCTCGGCTTGGTGCTCGGCCCGAACGATGTGAGTGACGCCAGCGTCTCGATCCCCAGCCTCATGCTTATCATCGGCCTCGTGGCCGGCATCGCCATGCTCATACTGGCACTCGCCGCTTCGCTGCTGGGCGGAGCGCAGCGCCGAAAACCCTGACGCGCTTGGCCTGACGCCCCTGGATTGACCAATACGCCCACGTGCGCTTCCGGCGAAGTCCGGCCTGGTCGCGGTGAGGGTCCCGAATGACAAGTTCGGATTGACCCTGCCGGTCGCCTGGGATGATGCTCAGAGCTGACTTGGACCTTAACTGACGGTCGGAAGAACTGATTGGAATGTCGGGTTTTGACGAGATGGAGAGCTGCCACGGCCGTGCTGCTGCCTGCACCGTCCCGAAATTGGAGAACATGTCCTTGGGAAACGGAGAGTGTTTTTCTGGAGACAACCGCCTCTTGCAATTGCGGTACGGTTCATGGCTCGGATTCGAAAATCTGTTAACAACTTTGATCGTATCGACTTAAATCGGCTTTAAGTTTAATGCGCTAATCTCCCTTTTGTCTAATGTTTCCGAGCGAAAAGGGGCAGGTTTTGAGCCCGCGATCAATATTTAGAGATGATGTTCGCGGCGCAACGGCGGTCGAATATGCAATGATTGCACCGGTGTTCATCACCATGGTGCTCGGATTGGTCGAATTTTCGCTTTACGTATTCAATCGCAACTACGTCAAGCATGTCCTGTACGAAACCGCCCGCAACATATCCACAGGCGAAATTCAGTCAGCTGACAGTCCGCCTGCTGCTTTTAAAGAAGCCTACTGTTCCCACAGCGGCGCCCTGCTGTCCTGCGAACGGCTCCTTTTTGATGTTCGCGCTTACGACAATCTTGAGGATGTGGAGTTCACCCCGGTCAAGTTCAGCTCGAGCGGCGCGCCGACTAACTTCAAGTTCGAACCCGGTAAATCAAAGCAGATTTCAGTGATGCGCGTCGCGCTCCCTTACAAGTTCATCACGCCGTTCATGCAGGAAACTTTTCTGGGCGAAGATAATCACGCCATTGTCGTCGGTTACTCCATTGCAAAGATCGAACCGTTCGGTTGCCTCAAATCATGCGGGTGAATT
>Ga0163144_10010509_pt1 | contig 19725 bp, 18 predicted proteins | sample OliLak19BULKMAT1_FD_123175 | JGI IMG/M metagenome (GOLD analysis project Ga0163144, IMG submission 123175) | Freshwater microbial mat bacterial communities from Lake Vanda, McMurdo Dry Valleys, Antarctica - Oligotrophic Lake LV.19.BULKMAT1 | ecosystem: Environmental > Aquatic > Freshwater >... | reverse complement strand
TTTGCCGTGATCGAGGCGCCAGCATCGGAGCATATCAGTCCGATATGTGACGATGCTGGCAACGAAGAGCACGGCAAAAAGCCGCCAAACCACCCGTCAATTCATGCCTGACGGACCACTAGGACACGCGAGCATCCGTCCCCGGTGCCGTGCTGAGTATTTTTCACGGAGTTGTACCGCTAAATCTTCAGCTCCCGCGTCAACGAGTGCAGGAACAGTTCCGCGTCCGTCACCAGCCCCATCGCCTGGAACGTTCCGCGATCGGCCAGCTTCGTCACCACCGCCGGATTGATATCCACGCAAATCGTCTTCACCGCCGCCGGCAGCATATTCCCCGTCGCGATCGAGAGCAGCGTCGTGCCCACCATCAGCGCCAGCCCCACGTTCGGCAGATGAGCCCGCATCGCATCTTGCGCGCGCGGCATGTCCGTAATCACATCCGGCAGCGGTCCGTCATCGCGTATCGACCCGCTCAATACGAACGGCACTTTCTTTTTCACGCACGTCAACATGATCCCGCTCTTGATGATTTTTTTCTTCACCGCCGCCGCGATCGACCCGGCCGCCCGCACCCGGTTGATCGCGCGCAGATGGTGCTCGTGCCCATGTTCCACGGGCGTCCCCGATTTCAAACTCACTCCCAGGCTCGTCCCGAACAGCGCCGATTCAATATCATGAGCCGCCAGCGCATTGCCCGCAAAAAGCACATCCACAAATCCGCGCTCAATCAATTTTTGAAGATGCGGCCCCGCGCCGGTGTGAACAATCGCCGGCCCGCCCACAAATAGAATCTTTCTCTTCCGCGCCTGCGTCGCGCGCATCTGCCGCGCGATCTCGCGGATCACCAGCTGCTTCGGCTTCTCGCTCGACACCGCGCTGCCCATGAATTCAAACCCGTGCTGCTCCACCGGACGCGGCAGCGGCGCCACCCGGATTCCCGCGTGCCCCACCACGACCCGCTCGCCGCGCTTGATCCGGTGCATGCGCACGCAGCGCACGAGCTTCTTTTTTTGATCGACGACAATGCCGCAATCCATCTCGGCATTGGCGACTTTGATCCAGTCGCCGCCGAGCAGAATCTCCGTCGGCAGATTCGTCGAGGCATAAAAATCATCGGGAAAAACACCGTGGGCCGGCGCCGCTTCCACAGCCGCATCCGTCCCCATCACCAGCGTCGCGCCGGACCGCGTGATCAACTCCAGCACTTCATGCAGCGTTTTCCGGTCGGGCGCGTCAATACGCACGCGCGCATAACTGGAATTGCGCCGCGAATGCCCGATCTCAATTTTTTCGATCACGTAATCGGCCCCGAGGGCAATGATCTGATCGAGCACCTTTGGCAGGATCTGGGTGTCGATGATGTGTCCGCGCAGTTCAATCAGTTCGCTAGGCATGCCCCCGAGCTTATAGACTCAAGCGCCTCTTGTCCGCGGCAAACTCCCAGACTCTCTGACGCCTGGAGCATTCACCCTTGAGTGTGGCCTACCGTCCGTGGTCTGGGCGTCTCGCCCAGACCACTGTAAGGAGTACTCTGCCCGGACGAGACGCCCAGACCACGCACTCCGGACTTTAGACTCCGGACTCCGGACTTCAGACTCCCACAGACTTTCTAGAAAAGTTTGAAGCTGGACTAGCCGAATCCGGGGTTACTCCTTATGTTAGAATGCCATCTACAATTTAAGGACGCCACCACGCGTGTCAGATGAAGCAGACGTTGATACCCAGCAGGCCGTTGCCGTAACCGGAGTCGCGCACCGCAGCTCGGAAGAGCTGCGCAAGGATATCCTTGCAGCCAGTGGTGTTTTCCTGTTCGCGTTCGCGCTCTATTTATTGCCGGCCATCCAGAGCCGGCCGCTCTCCGAAACGCCGGAAGCGCGCGTTGCGGTTGTGGCGCGCGAGATGGTGCAGAACGACCGCTGGGTCTTGCCCACGATGGGCGGCGAACCGCGTTTGAATAAACCTCCACTTCCCTATTGGCTCACGGCCGCGTCCGCGAAAGTTCTTGCCGGCAGCGACGGTCTGACGCAGAAGGTCATGACCAGCGCCACGCTGTTGCCTCCGGCGCTGCTGATGGCCTTGGCGCTATTTATAGTGGTGCTGTATGGCGCGCTGGTGTTCGGGCGCGCGGCGGGCATTATCTCCGGACTGTTGCTGGGATTGGGCCTCCTGGTGACGCGCTTTGCTCAAATGGGATTCGGCGATTCGACGCTGCTCTTTACGACCACGTGGATGCTGTGTTCGGCGGCGTGGCTGATTACGACGCCGCGCCCCGGCGTCCTCACGGCGCTCAGTCTGGGCGTCAGCCTGGGCCTGGGAATACTGACGAAGGGTCATGTGCCGGTCGTGGTTTTGATGGCGCCGGTCCTGGTGGCGGTGGCGCGCTACCGGCGCTTCAATGGCCGCAAAGTGGCGCTGTTCGCGGTGGCGCTCGCGGTCGCGGCAACGTCGCTCTGGTGGTTTTTTGCGGTGAGCAAAGAAGCGCCGCAAGCGTGGGCGACTCTGGCGAATGAAGCCAAGGACGCCCTGAGTTCCCATATGGCGCACAAGCAGGATGACCGCTGGATTTTTTATTTCTATAAGACGCTGGAAGGCGCCTTGCCGTGGACGCCGTTGCTGCTGGCCGCCTGGGTGATTTATCTGACGCGCCCCGCGCCCAAAACACCGGAAGACGTCTCCGGAATCCAGTTGACCGCCGTTGAAAACATGCGCTTCTTTGCCTTCGCCTTCATCGCCGGATTCGCCTGCTTCTATTCCGTCCCCAAACAGCAATCGCACTATCTGTTGCCGCTGATGCCATCACTGGCGCTGGCCTCCGGGTACATGCTCAGCCAGTTCCGTGCTCCGGGCGGCTTCTGCGAAGAACGGCTGGCGTGGGCGCAGCTGGCGATCGGCGTCCTGGCCGCGTGTACCGTGGCCAGCTTCCCCTTGTGGCCGCTGGAAAAGATGGCGCAGACCGAAGCCTCCACGGAAGAATTTTCGGCGTTCATGAACGCCACGGGTTTCCTGGTGAGCATCCCGCTGGCGCTGTTTGTTTTGGTGGTCTGTTTCGTCGCCGCGCGCCAATGGGTCGAAGGCAAACCGCTGCTCGGCGCGACGGTGCTGGGCGTGGTGATGTATCTGGCCTTGGCCGGCTGGAGCGTCCACTGGGCCCGCGCGACGGGAAAGCAAATGGTGTTGAATACCGAAGCGCCGAATCTGCGGGCCGAACTCGAAAAGAAAAGCGGCGAACTGGGCAAGGACTTCTCTCTTTATCATGTCAAGGGCAAGGAAGAATTACTGACGTTCTATCTGAATCACGCCGTGAAATCCGAAAACGATCTGATCGCCGAAGACACAGGAAAAACGGGAAACGACGCGCGCCGCCGCGTGCTGGTGTTCGCCCGAAAGAATCTGCCCGTGGTCGAAAAGGACTATGATCTGGCGATCCCCGGCAGCGTCATCAAAGGCACCGACGCGTTCGTGCTGCTGACCCTCCCCGCCGATCGCGACTGGCCGGCGGAGATTGCTCCGAAATTGAAAGCGCGCCGCGAAGCGGATCGGTGAACCGCAACGGTCTCAACACAAAGACTCGAAGGCACTGAAACCGCAGGCGATGGCTACTGGATGGCAGCGCGTTATTTAAAGCCGGCGAACAATCGCGGCAATCACGGTGATCACTAAGTTAATTCCGCCGAGAGCGGCGTGGCTCAAAAAGTAAAACCAGAGCGAATTCAGGAACTCAGTGACAGCCTCGCGTTCGACCTTTTCCTTAGTGGTAAGTTCCTTGCATGTCATCCACACAAGGACGCTCAGACCGCCGAACAGGACGCCATTAATGACCGAAAGGACGCCTTCAAGCGAGCTGCCGTAAAGCACCTGCACAATCGCGCCGTACGCCGCGTACACAAAAAGCAGCACGCCCCAGATCAGTGCGAACAGTCCGATCTGCTCGACGCGCTGCTTTTCCGCGAACGTGAAGGCGAAGACTGAATGCGTCGGCGCCACCGGCTTTTCTTCGGCCGGCAAGGTGGGGAACGTGTGAGGCGCTTCATCTCGCGGAACCGGCTTGGCCTCGGGAGCTGGAACCGCGGGCGGCCCGGAAGGCTGCGCGGCCGGGATCGCGGAAGGCATATGCAGCACCGGCGGCGCCGCGGGCGTCGAGATCAGGCCGGGCACGTCGCTGGCGGGAATCCAATCGGGCATGCCCGCGCGCCAGACCAGCGTGGAACCGGCGATGCTCTGATCGCGCGCCAGGCGGCAGAGCATGTTGCGATCGACCGGGCCTTTTTGTTCGCCATCCAGCGCGTAAAACCAGAGCTCATACGCGTCGGTGACTTCTTCGGAATGATGCGGCGCCGGAATGGGAAACGACGGCTGAATTTTGTTGGCGGGCAGGCTCTCGCCCTTGTTGGGCATGTCGCGCGGCGGCGCGTGGAAGACGGCGCCGGGCTCGCCGGAATTGAAACGCAATTCGTACTTGCCGATGATCACCATGTCGGCGTGCTTCAAACGTTGCTCGGTGATTTTCTTGCCGTTGACGTACGTGCCATTGGCGGAGTTCAAATCCTGGATCAGCACGCCGCCGTCTTTCTGAACGAAGGCGCAGTGCTGGCGGGAGATGCTGCGGTTGTCGATGTGGATCTGACAGGTCTCCTCGCGGCCCACGATAATCATGGGCTTGTCGAGAGTGTGGGTCGCCTGTTCATGTCCGCCGAACAATACGGTCACCGAAGCCATGAGCGCGCTCGTGTCCAAGTTGGGAGATCAGGAATGCAGATTTTGTTATCGTCTAAACCGCGCGTTTTGTAAAGCAATCTGCTCGTCGTCCCACACGGGCAAGTCGTTTGTTGCAATGAAACCTGACGGGCTGCCTCGCGTTCGCCCCCGGATGCAGAGGGAACTGTGCCGGTTGTTTTTCATGCGGCGGGGCATTAGATTGAAAAGTCTAACTGCAGTTCGTGGCGGAGTTGCACGCGGAGGTCACAGCGCTTGAAGGTGGCGATATTGGCGGGCGGACTGGGCACGCGCCTCTCGGAAGAGACGGTCGTGAAGCCCAAACCGATGGTTGAGATCGGCGGCAAGCCGATCCTCTGGCACATCATGAGCATCTACGCGGCGAAGGGCTTCAACGAGTTCGTCATCGCGCTCGGCTACCGCTCCGAAATGGTCAAGGAATATTTTCTCCATTTCTATGAACTGAACAACGATCTGACGATCGATCTGATCAGCGGAAAAGTACTCGTTCACGAAGGCGAACACCCCAAGTGGAACATTCATCTCGTCGATACCGGCGTCCACACCATGACCGGCGGTCGCGTGAAGCGCCTGAAAAAATGGATCGGCAACGAACCGTTCATGCTGACCTACGGTGATGGCGTCGCCGACATCGATGTCGCCGAGCTCGTCAAGTTTCACACGTCGCACGGAAAAATCGCGACGGTCACCGCCGTCCGCCCTCCCGCGCGTTTCGGCGGAATGGATCTAACCGAAAGCCGCGTCGAACGCTTCCTCGAAAAACCGCAGTCGGGCGAAGGCTGGATCAATGGCGGCTTCTTTGTCTTCCAGCCCGAAATCTTCGATTACATCCTCGAAGGCGATTCCACCGTGTTGGAACGCTCCCCCCTCGAACGCCTCGCCGCGGATGGCCAGCTGATGGCCTTCAAACACACCGGATTCTGGCAACCGATGGACACGCTGCGCGAAAAACGGCTGCTGGAAGAACTCTGGGAATCGGGCAAAGCGCCATGGAAGGTGTGGCGGTGAACTACCGGAATGCCTTTCACGGCCGCAACGTGTTCGTCACCGGCCACACCGGTTTCAAAGGCTCCTGGCTGAGCTTGTGGCTGCGCCGCCTCGGCGCGGTCGTGACCGGTTACAGCCTGATGGCGCCGACGCAGCCGAATAATTTCGAACTCTCCGGCGTGACTAAAGTTCTGGCGCGCGATTACCGCGCCGACATTCGCGACAGCAAGGAACTCCACGCCGCGATGGCGTCCAGCGCGCCGGACGTCGTGTTTCATCTGGCCGCGCAGCCGCTCGTGCGCAACAGTTATGAGTTGCCCTTCGACACCTTCGACGTCAACGTGATGGGCACCGCGCGCGTTCTGGAAGCCGTGAAAGCCATGGCGCGGCCGTGCGTCGTGATCGTCATCACCAGCGACAAATGCTACGAGAATCGCGAGCAGGTCTGGGGCTACCGCGAGACCGACGCGCTGGGCGGATTCGATCCCTACAGCGCGAGCAAAGGCGCCGCGGAGATCCTCACCGCCAGTTACCGTGACTCGTTTTTCAGCCCGCAAAAGATCGCACAGCACGGTGTGAAAGTCGCCACCGCGCGAGCGGGAAATGTGATCGGCGGCGGCGACTGGGCGAAGGACCGCATCGTCGCCGATATCGTGCGCTCGCTTTCCGCGGGCAGGGCCGTGCAGGTCAGAAATCCACGCGCCGTGCGCCCCTGGCAACACGTGCTCGAACCCTTGAATGGGTACCTCTCGCTCGCCGCGCGGATGCTCCATTCCAACTCACCCGCGCTCTGCGGCGGCTGGAATTTTGGACCGCTCCCCGGCGATGAAATGACCGTCGGCGAACTGGCGGAGCGCTTCTGCAAAACATGGGGCAGCGGTTCGTGGCGGGATTGCAGCAGCGGCACGCAGCCGCATGAAGCGCACTCGCTGCGGCTGTGCATCGACAAAGCCATCAGCGAATTGAACTGGCGCCCGCGCTGGACGCCCGCCGAAACCATCGAACGCACCGCGCGCTGGTACCGCCGCCTCTACAGCGAACCCGGCCGCGCGATGCAGGACATGTGCTACGAAGACATCGCCGCCTACGAAGCTGTTCCAGTAGACGGGGCTCTCCAGCCCCGTCCAGAGTAGGCGGGGCTCTCCAGCCCCGAACAAATGACGGTCATGAGGAACGCAATGCCGACCTGTTTTGGATGTCAATCAAATTCATTGCGCGTTTTTCTGAACCTCGGAAAAACGCCGCTGGCCAATTCACTGCTCAACGCCGATCAGCTCGGCAAACCCGAACCTGTCTTCCCGCTCGCGGTCGCGTTTTGCAGTGACTGCGCGCTGGTCCAACTCACCGAGTCCGTTCCGCCCGCGCAACTTTTTTCCGAGTATCTTTATTTCTCCTCGTTCTCCGACACGATGGTCGATCACGCCAAGGCCATCGCCGAACGGATGATCGCCGCGTCGAAGCTGAATTCAAAAAGTCTCGTCGTCGAAATCGCCAGCAACGACGGATACCTGCTGCAGTGGTACCACAAAGCCGGCGTCCCCGTCCTCGGCATTGAGCCCGCCGCGAACATCGCCAAAGTCGCGGAAGAAAAGCGCGGCATCCGCACCCGCGTGGAATTTTTCGGCCTGCCGCTGGCCGCGCGGCTCAGCGCCAATGGTGAGCGCGCCGACGTCATCCACGCCAACAACGTGCTGGCCCATGTGCCCGACACGAACGGCTTCGCCAAAGGCATCGCCGCCCTGCTGAAGCCGGACGGCGTGGCCGTGATCGAAGCGCCGTACCTCAAAGATTTCATGGATCACGTCGAGTTCGACACCGTCTACCACGAGCACATGTTTTATTTTTCGCTCACCGCGCTCAACACGCTTTTCAGCCGCCACGCACTGGTCATTCACGATGCCGAGCGCCTGCCCATTCACGGCGGCAGCCTGCGCTTGTTCATCTCGCTGGCCGCCGCGAAACGCGAGCCCTCCGCCGCGGTGATCAGGCTGTTGGCCGAAGAGCGCGCGTGGGGCGCGGCAACATGGGATGCATACCGCGATTTTGGCGCGCGGGTCGACGCGTTGAAAACATCGCTCTGTACGCTGCTGAAAAAACTGAAGTGCGAAAACAAGCGCATCGCCGCCTATGGCGCGTCCGCCAAAGGCAGCACGCTGCTGAACTATTTCGGCGTCGGCCGCGAGACGCTCGATTTCGTCGCCGACCGCAGCACCGTCAAGCAGGGCCGCTATACGCCAGGCACGCATCTGCCGATTGTGCCGCCGGAAAAATTGCTCGAAGAGCAGCCCGATTACGTGCTGCTGCTCACCTGGAATTTTGCCGACGAAATTTTGAAGCAGCAGGACGAATACCGGAAGCGTGGCGGAAGGTTCATCGTCCCGATTCCGTTCTTGCAGGTCGTTTAAAACAGGATTGCCATGATCTTCACCGAGACAAAACTGAGCGGCGCGTTCGTGCTGGAGCTCGAACAGCGCTCCGACGAACGCGGTTTTTTCGCGCGCACATTCTGTCAAAACGAATTTCGCGCGCGCGGCATGAACCCCGCGATCGCGCAATGTAACGTCTCTTACAACGCAAAAAAAGGCACGCTGCGCGGCATGCATTTTCAAGTCGCGCCGAAAAAAGAAGCCAAGCTCGTGCGCGTCACGCGCGGCGCCATTCTTGATGTCATCGTCGACCTGCGCCCGGATTCCAAAACATTCCGCCAGTGGACCTCGATCGAACTCAGCGCCGACAACCGCAAGGCCCTTTATATTCCCAATGATTTCGCGCACGGCTTTCAGACGCTCGGCGATGACACCGAAGTGCTTTATCAGATGTCCGAATTCTTTGCGCCCGACTGCGCGCGTGGCCTGCGCTGGAACGATCCGGTCCTGGGGATTGTCTGGCCGGAGGGCACGCGGATTATTTTCGCGAAGGACGAGGAGTATCCACTCCTCTCCTCATGAAAAAAGTGTTGCTCACCGGAGCGTCCGGTTTCATCGGCCGCCACGCCATCGCGCCGCTGCTCGATCGCGGCTTCGAGATCCACTGCGTCACGTCAAAAGCCGCGCCGCCAGTTCCCGGCGTCACCTGGCACGTCGCTGATCTCATGGACTCATCCGCCACGCACGCGCTCATTCAAAGTCTGCGCTCGTCGCACCTGCTCCATTTCGCATGGTACGCCGAACCCGGAAAATTCTGGAGCTCACCCGAGAACAAACGCTGGCTCAGCGCAAGCGAACTCCTGCTGCGCGCCTTTGCCGAAGGCGGCGGCACCCGCGCTGTCATGGCCGGCACCTGCGCGGAATACGAGTGGCGCGATGTCTTATCCATCGCCGAAAAAATGCCACTGAATCCCGCGACGCTTTATGGCCAGTGCAAAAACAAAATGCGCCAGACGCTTGCGGAGTTCTCACAAGCACGCGCACTCAGTTCCGCGTGGGGCCGCGTCTTCTGGCTCTACGGCCCGCACGAACATCCCGCGCGTTTCGTGCCGGCGGTGATCCGCCCCCTCCTTAAAGGAGAGCCCGCTCGCTGCACGCATGGAAACCAGATTCGCGATTTTCTGCACGTCCAAGATGTCGCGTCGGCCTTCGCCGCGCTGCTCGATAGCGATGTTCAAGGCGCGGTCAACATCGCCAGCGGCCAGCCCGTGCAGCTTAAAAACATCGTGTTCACTATCGCCGAAAAACTGAACGCCCATCAACACGTTTTGCTCGACGCCATCGCCGTTCCCGCGGACGAACCGCCCCGCGTTGTGGCCGATGTTTCGCGATTGCAGTCGGAAGTAAAATGGCAGCCGAGGCGAACACTGAGCGCCGGGCTGTTGGAGACGATTGAGTGGTGGCGCGGAAATTGATTGTAGATTTGAATTTATCGCCGCTATATGGAATATATTAACTATATACAATTTCTGGAGAGATAACGTCATGCGAACGATGTCCGTCATTTTGGTTGCGGTAACCGGGTGCGCGCTTCTCGCCGGAGATATCGATGCGCCCGCCGTGAAAGCTGCGGCGACTAAAGCCAGCGACTACCTGATCGAGCAGTAGAACGAGAGCGGCAGCTTCGGCAAGTCGAAAGAATCCGAACTGCCAGGCCTGGTCGGAATGGTGCTTGAAGCTCTTGCCAACGGGCCGGGCAAACCTCGCGAGCAGAACACTCCCGCAATCGACAAGGCCGTGAAATACATTCTGTCGAAACAGCAGGCCAGCGGAGCGTTCGCGATTCCCGAATTTGGTCTCGAAAATTACAACACATCGCTCGCGGTTCTCGGGCTGACATCGCTGGAGAATCCGGCCTACAAACCCGTTTTGGAAAAAGCCAAGGCGTTCATTCTCACCGCCCAATTGGACGGCGAACCGGCCAATCCCCGCTATGGCAGCTTTGGGTATGCGCCGGGCAAGCCGGGTGATTTAAGTAACACCTCGTTCTCCATGGAAGCGCTCAAAGCGCTCGGCTTGGAAGAGAGTTCGCCCGCGTGGAAAAACGCGGTCAAGTTCATTCAGCGCTGCCAGGACGACGCGGAGCTCAACGATCTTCCCGCCATGAAAGCAGGCCGCGGCAGCGGCGGTTTCGTCTACGTTCCCGGCGAAAGCCCGTTCGGAACGGAGTCCGCAAAAAGCGAAGGCAAACGTTACGCGCCGCGCCCGTACGGCAACATGACGTACGAAGCCGTCAAAAGTTTATTGTATGCCGGCGTCAAGCAGGACAGCCCGCTCCTGCAGTCCGCGCAGAGATGGATCAAAGAAAATTAGTCGGTGAAGGAGCATCCCGGCGCGGTCGGCAACGAAGGCTATTATTATTACGTCCTCGCGTTCACGAAAGCATTCAAAGCGGCCGGCTCCAAGGAAATAAAGTTGGCCGACGGCCGGACGGTGAACTGGGCCAAAGATATGGCCGGGCATCTGGTCACGCTGCAAAAGCCGGACGGCTCATTTGAAAACGCCGACAAGCGCTGGATGGAAGGAAATCCGGTTCTTTCCACGTCCTATGCGTTGCAGGCGCTGAATGTCTGCGCGGAAGCGTTGAAATGAAAGTTGCTGTTGCGCTTTAAAAGGCAGCGCAATGAAATTTATTGCGCTGCTTCTGTCTTCACGACTTTGCCTTTGAGATCCTTTTCATTTTCGTAGCTGTACGTTTTCAGTTCGCTGCCGGGGCTCTGAATAGTCTTGCGCCACTGTGGCCAGCCGCGCTTTTTAAATTCCTCCGGCGTGAGCTTCTCCGGCTGGTACGTCACCGTCCGCGCCGTGACGCAACGCCCCCGTTCATCTTTCTTGAGCACGCTCAAACCGTCCGCGTTGAACTCCTGCGGCTCGCCGGCGCCGTAGCGAATCCAGCCCTGCGGCGTGCCGTCCGCCGCGTAGCGATACACGTCGCGCCACTCCGGCGGCTCGGCCAGTTCCGGCTGGACATAATTCACCTTGAACGGCGCCGTCACCACGCCCGGAAAAAACACGTGGGCGAGAAGCTCGCCATTGCAGCGCTCCAGCATCGCCTGCTCGAAGCGCGTGGCGCGCGGCGGCGCGATCAGCGTGAGCTCACCCGGAATGTCGTCGCCGCTCTTCACAAGGCCCAGCGCCGCCAGTTTCAGCCGCGCCGATTTCAACGCGCCCACGCGCGCTTTCCCTTCCAGCGTTTGCAGCAGCGCCGTGATGTCAGATTTGTGCGCGCACAAAAAATCGGGCTGCTTCAACCATTTCTGGAGCACGCTCTCGACCGTGCGCTGAATCGGCTCCGAAAGCCCCTCGCGCTTTTCGCGGAGAAAATTCTCGACGGCTTTCTTCGCGGCTTCTAATTTTTTCTGCGCCTCCTTCAACGCCTGTTCTGCTTTCTTGCGTTCAGCGTCCGCTTCTTTTTTCATCCGCGTCGATTCCTCCAGCGCCGGATTCGGCGCCGTCTCCGTTCGCGCGGCCTGCTCTTTTTTATCCGCATCTTTGAATGCCGCCGTCGCCTTGTCGGTCGCACTCTGCGCCTGCTTGCGGGCGTCTTCCGCGGACGCGGCCGCCGCCACCAGCGGCGCGTAGTCCCGTTTGGCTGCGGCTAGCGCCTCAACTTCGGCCGGCTTGAATTGCTCGCGCAGAAATCGGACCGGCCACGCTGGGGCATCGCCTTCGAAAAGCGCCAGCAGCTTCTGCCAGTCCGGAACCGCCAGCGTCGTCTCACCGGACTTGTAGCCGATTTCCAGAATGCGCCCGTCCTCGTGATACGCGCGCGCCTCCTGATCCAGAAAAAAGTACGTCACGAACGCCGGCGCCGAAAAATAACTGCCGTTGTGGACGAACGCGCCAATGTCCACACGATTGGACTCCATCGCCGAACCCGCCGAAATCGGCGCGCGATCGTGATGCCTGATCTTTATTTCCACCACCGAGCCCGCCTCATTTTTTGGCGTGATCGTGATGCGCGCCGCATCCCCGCGCAGAATCGACCAGTGAAATTTCAACGGACGCTTGTTCAAGTCCACGCTGTCTTCCGCGCTGACGACAAGGCGCCGTGCGTTCTGGCGTCCCCGGAAAATGCGCGCGATCAATGCCGCATTCGTGGCATGCACTTCCGTCGCGCCGGGCTCGAAAAAATCGAGACCATCTTGGGGCTGGTCTTCTTCAATCACTTTCAGCGCCACCAACGGCGGCAGATTTTCCGTCGTCATGGAGTGCGCCAGCTTGATCATCGCCGCGTCCCGCACACCCGAGCCTTCAAAAACAGTCGGGTGCGCTTTACCGGTGAGATACTCCTTGTCCGGTTCCGTTAGAATTTTATTCGTGTAGCGCAGGATCATCTGAACCGCCGCCATCAGCATGCCTTTTTGAGCCAGAACTTTTTTCACCTCCGGCCGGAACGCCGCGAGCGTCATCGGCACCGCGCGCATGAACGGCTGATCGGAACCCGACGAGCCCTGCGAGATCAGCAGGAACGGCGTGTTGGCCGGATACAGATCGCCATACCCGTCGCCGGCGCCATTGTGTCCGGCGTCGTGATCGCGATGCTCCGGATAAATATAGAGATTGTTCGAGGTGTACTGCGTATAAAGTATCTTGAGTCCCTTCGGCTTCGCGTAGCCCTGCCGCGGGTTGCTGCCCCCTTCATACGCGCCCGCCGAGGTCGACGAATTCCCGAAAACAATGCCCGACCGCACGCCGCTAAAGAAGGCCCAATCCGCTCGCTTGTCCAATTCCTCCTTGGAATACGTGATTTTCTGAAGCTGCGGAAACGTCGCCATTCTCAAACCGGAGTGCTCGCGATCCCGGTTGTCGTAAGTGTCTCCGATATTTCCAGCCGCCGTCCCTTCCGCAAACCATTTTTTCAGCAAGTCTCCCGCCTCGCCGCCTGACGTCGTCACCGCCGCCGCCGCCGCCGCCGTGGGAGCCGTGGGAGCGGGCTCAACAGGTTCTCCAGAAAAAAGGAACGCGGCGCTGAAGACTGTCAGCGCCGCAAGAGTCGTGCGGAACAACCGGCTGAGATAATAAAGACAAGAAAGCACGCGTGATGTTCTCCGATGGAAGTGCTAATGGCCTTCAATTCACCTGCCGAATGCGAGCGCGCCGGGACGGGCGTGTTCGGATTTACAGTCTCTGGATATACAGTCTCTGGATTTACAGTCTTGGCACGGGGGGCTGAACCGGATCCTTGAACTGCAGCACGCCTTTCGCGCTCGTCTTGCGCCGGAACACTTTATCCTTGCACATCGCGTAAATGTATTCCATGTTCGGCCCGCCAAAGCATGTATTCGCGAGCCACTCGCGTTGCGGCTTGTTGATAATCCCGACGATGCGTCCGGCCTGATCGAACATCTGGATTCCAGCGTGGCTGGTGACATACAAATTCCCATTCGTATCGACGGTCATGCCGTCGCCGCCGCTGTCGTTCCTGCCCTCGGGAACGAAGAGCGAGAAATACGCCTGCTTATGCCCGAGCGTGCCATCGGCTTCCACGCGATAGGCAAATACGCTCGTGCCGCGCGTGTCCACCACCATCAACTGTCCCTGGTCGGGCGTGAGAATAATTCCGTTCGCGAAGTTCAGTCCCTTATCCACTTCCTTCTTTTCTTTTTGCGCATTGATGTACCAGACTTTTTTGTTGTCGGGGTCGGTCACATAAATTTCACCCTTCGCATTGACGACAAGATCGTTGCTCGCGATTTCCGTCGCGATCACCGTCTCCGCGCCGCTGGCGATATCGTACGCCACAATCTGCTTCTTCCCGTTCTGGCACGCATACAGTTTTCCGTCCGGCCCGAATTTTAAACCGTTCGCGCCCGCCGACTCCTCTTTAAAGACACTCACTTTGCCATTCACATCGATCGCGTGAATACGGTTGTTGGGAATGTCGGTGAAATAGACATTGCCTTTCTCATCGGTCGCGCTGCCTTCGGTGAATTTGTAACCCTCGCCCAGAAGCTGCCACTCTTCGCCGGGGATCAGAATTTTCATCAGCGGCAAGTGTGCTTTCGACCACCACACTTTGTCTTCCACCGGTTTGGGCGCGGGCGTGGCGATGGGCTGGGGGTGCTCGCGCCACAGCCAGCGAATCGCGTCAGGAAAAATCGCGCCGGCCTGGTTGCCATCGTGGCCGCCGGTGCCTTCCACAAATTTGTAATCGTAGCCGGCATACTTCAACGCCGACGCCATATCGAGATTCGACATCCACCAGCTTCCGGCGTAAATGTCCAGATCGTTGTTTCCGTCCTGCAGAAACACGCGGATCGGCTTGGGCTCGTTCTTGCGGATCAGCGACGGGAAATCGTGCGCGCGCCGCAGATTGGTGAAGCTGCCGATGGTGCTCAGCACGCGCCGGAACGCATCCGGCCGGTGCCACGCCGCGCTGAACGCGCAGATCCCGCCGGAGCTCGCGCCGCAGATGGCGCGGTCGTTCGGATTGGCGCTGAGGCTATAAGTCTTCGAGACTTCCGGCAGGATTTCATCGATCAGAAATCGCGCGTACTGATCGGTGGGATTGTCGTACTCGTAGCTGCGATTGAAGCGCGCGAGCTGCTTCGGGCCGGCCGCGGGGAGAACTCCCGGATTGATAAAAATTCCGATCATGACCGGCATCTCTTTCTTGTGGATCAGGTTGTCGAAAACAATCGGAACGCGCCACCGTCCTCCTTTCACATCCTGGTAGCCGCCGCCATCCTGAAACACCATCACGCACGCCGGCTTCTCCTTGTCGTACTGCGCCGGCACATAGATCCAGTAATCGCGCGTGGTGCCGGAGAATATTTTGCTCGTCCAACTGTGCTTGCTCACCACGCCCTTGGGCACGCCGTCCTGGTAACTGGAATCGACCGTTAATTTGTAATCATCGCCCGCCCACGCCGCGGCGCTGAACGCTACTATAAGGAGGAGAAGCCAGTGGTTTCGAAGCATGCAAAAATTTCCTCAAATAAGGACCACGAATGCGGTCGTCATTGAACGACTACACTGAACCAACCAGCTCGTAATTAAAATGTACGTATGCACTTAACCTGTAGCCCTCATTTTTCAATCGCAACAAACCGCTGGCATATCAAAACCACGGTGGCCCCCTACACTGTGCCAGTGCGCCCGCCAGACACCCCCCCGATCCCGCTTGCCCTAAAATGGTGCCACTGGCCGCAGCCAGTGCGGCCACGGAAGCCCCTTGAATTTCACGGCAGGTCCGACGCGCAGAGGGGCTGTACTTAGGATTAAATTCTGCGAATATTAAGTCGATCCGAACACATGACTAAGTGGACAAGGGGTATTCAAATTGACAAACACCCGCCGTGTCATTCTTGGAACAGGAGCCATCCTCATGGGCATAGGCTTAAGTTTTTTTAATCTTTCCGGTAACAAACTCGGCGCTGACGAGGGCGCCGCGCAGGCCTCCCGGCCGGTCCCTGCGATCGACGCCGCGCAGCCCGCCAAATTCGAGACCGCCACATTTGCGCTGGGGTGATTCTGGACCCCCGACTCCCAGTTTGGGAGTCTTCCCGGCGTCATCCGCACGCGCGTCGGTTATACCGGCGGCCTGAAAAAGAATCCGACGTACCATGAGATGGGCGATCACACCGAATCGCTGCAGATCGATTTTGATCCCGCCCAACTTTCGTTGGCAAAAATCATGGAACTGTATTTCGCCAATCGCTCGTCGTGCCGCGCCGCCTACAGCCGCCAATACATGTCCGCGATTTTCGTTCACGACGACGCGCAGAAAAATGCCGCGCTCGACGCCAAAAAAGTCATCGAATCCCGCGGCACGAAAGTTCACGCCTCAATCCTTCCGGCGGCACAGTTCTATCTCGCCGAAGACTACCACCAGAAATACATGCTCCGAAACGACGCGCCGCTGATGCGAGATTTCAAAGCCATGTACCCGAACGACAGCGATTTCGTGAACTCCACCGCCGCCGCGCGCGTCAACGGCCTCCTCGGTGCCGGCCGCCGCGCAAGCAGCGACGTAGAACTGAAAAGTTTCAATCTCTCCGCGGAGACCCACGCGTACCTACGCACCCGAGTGAAAATCAGCGAGTCAACCAGTAACCCCTGACTTCAGATTCAGTGCACCTTGTTTGATAGAATGCCGAATCACGCATTGATCTAAGCCACATAAGCGGTTATAAAATTTAGATTGGCATGGCTGACGTCGAAACGGGTGACCCTAAAGCTCGAGTTGCACGCGGTGTATTACTGGTCTGTTACAGCCCAGATACACTAGGGGCGCTCGTGGCCATTTTGCAGCAAGCTGGCGAAACCGCGCTTGCGCCGCAGAGTATCCGCGATGCCTGGGAGTGCGTGCGCGGCAATATCGTTGGGTGCATCATTCTGGATCTCACCGGCCCCGCTGGCGAATCCATGGCGTTCTTCCGCGCCGCCCGGTCCTACAGCAAATCCGTCACAACCCCCTTTCTGTTCCTGATCAACGGCACGGAACAGATTCCCAAGCTGGAATCTTTCGGTACAGAGTCCGTGTCGGATTCGTGGCTCGTGCTGCCCAGCTCCGCCGACCAATTCCTCGACAAAGTGCGCTCTCTGTTAAGTCAGCGCACGCCGGTCTACGTGCCCACTTTCGCACCGCGGCGGGCGGGCGCGACGGCGATGGGAATTCAGCCTCCCCTGGTCGTTTTGCCCGACGATCTGCTGAAAATCCCCGGCGTGTTCTCAGGAAAACTGGGCGTGCTGGATGTCACCAAAATTCTGAGCATGGTCGAGCCCTTGCGCCTCACCGGCGTGCTCAGCGTCAGTGACGGCAAGCGCTACGGACAGATTCATTTCGTCGAAGGCGCCGTGCGTCACGCCGAACTGCACGACATCGAAGGCGCCGATGCGCTATTTTTGCTTTTCCACCTCAAGAGTGGCGCGTTCCGCTTCGACCTGGAGCAGCCCACCTCGAAGAAAACCATCGCTGGAAACACGATGGCCCTGCTGCTGGAAGGGTTGCGCCAGATGGATGAGGCCAAGGCGATCATCAAAGCCTTCCGCGACACCCGTCCGGGCGTGCCGCAGTAGGCGGTGGGCAGAAGGCAGAAGGCTCGGGCAGGGCAGTGGGCAATAAGCAGCGGCATTAAAGAGATTTGCGCGACTCCTGCTTCTGCCTTCTGATGTCTGCCTTCATGCGTTTCTTTCCTTTCGCCTTGACGATAGGTTAATAAACTCTATAAAAGTTGGATTGGAAGCCCCATGGAATCATGCGGGGCTTTCCTTTTTTCGGAAGGACCGCGTCTCTTAAGCGGCGTGGGTTCAATTTTAGCAGTTCTGACCTTTGTCCGCTTCCCCCACGACACACGCGTGTGATTTGTGCAGGTGGACGGCATGTTGAGGATGACCCGTAGTGGCAAACACAGCAGCTTCACAAGAGATGGACCAGGACACGCCGATCAGCGTTGAGACCACGTTGGCCGACGCCGGCGTCTGGGCAAAAAATATCGGCATCACCATTCTCACGCCCGATGTCGACAAGGAATTTGACAGCGTCTGCGGTGAGCTGGCCGGCACGGTCCGCCTGCCCGGCTTCCGCCCCGGAAAAATTCCGCGCAACATCATCGAGAAGCGCTACGGCGACGAGATCAAGAAGCAAGTCACCGCCAACCTGCTTCAGCGCGGCGTGCGCTCCGCCATTGCCAAAGAACAGCTTGAAGTCATCGGCCAGCCCGTCGTCGATCACACCAAGTACAAGGCGGAACGCGGCCAGGTTTTCAAGTTTGATCTGGAAGTCGAAGTGAAACCGCATTTCGAAGTCGGCGCGTATAAGGGCCTGTCCGTCGAGCAGGAAGAGATCGAAGTTCTGCCCGAAGAGATGGCCTCCGCCACCGACCGCATCCTTGAACGCTTCGCCGAACGCATTGAAGCCGGCGCCGATCACGCCGTCGTCGAACACGACGTCGTCGAAGGCGATCTGCGTTTCATCGTGGAAGGCAACGAAGTGCACAAGGAAGACGGCCAGCTTCTGGTCATGAACGGCCATGTCGTCGGCGCCTACGCGCACCTCGGCGCCAAGTTCCTGGAAGGCGCGAAGATCGGCGAGAAACGCACCGTCGAAGAAGCCATCGGCGCCCATTTTCCGAACAAGGAACACGCTGGCAAAAAAGCCACCATCGAATTTACCGTCAAGAGCATCCGCAGCCGCAAGATGCCAGAGCTCAACGAGGAACTGGCGCAGAAGCTAGGTATGAAGACCGTCGACGAAGTGAACGAAAAAATTCGCTCCTCGCTGCTTGAGACCATCGGCAACCAAATCCACAAGCGCACGCAGTATGAACTGCTCGACAAGGTCGTCGCCGCGACGCCCTTTGAATTGCCCAAACGCCTCACCGAAATGATGTCCGCCCGCACCATGCAGGACAGCATGCAGCAGCTCGCCCAGATGGGTGTGGATCCGGCGACGCTCGGTGAAAACGAAAAGCTCTCGCTCGACGCCACCGACCGCGCCGGCAGCGAGATGCGCCGCTTCTTCATCGTCGATGCGATCTGCGCGAAGGAAGGCATTCAAGTTCAGGAAGAAGACGTGGACGAAGAGATCGTGAAATTGGCGCGCTCGCAGAACATGCGCGCATCGGAACTCTACGATAAGCTGATCGAGGAGGATCGCCTCGGCGAATTGCACGCCGACTTGAAGATCCGCAAAGTTCTCGAATTCCTAGTCGACCAGTCGGACGTCAAGATCGTCCCGCGCAAACCGGCGCCCACGCCCGATTCAGCCGGCCACGAACACACGGAACACGCACCGGTGGAAAACGCACCGGCGGAAAGCGCACCGGCGGCGCACGACCACAGCCACGATCATTCACACGGGCACGAACACGGACACTAAACTGGGGGGTATGAAGCCGTATGATCAGAGATCCACACGCAACGATCATTCCGCACGTCGTCGAACGCACCGGGCGTGGTGAAAAAAGCTGGGACATCTACAGCCGCCTGCTGAACGACCGCATCATTTTTCTGGGCGGGCCGATTGATGATTTTTCGGCCGCTACCATCGTCGCGCAGATGCTCTTCCTGCAACTCACCAATAAGGAAGCCGACATCGACATGTACATCATGTCGCCCGGCGGCTCGGTGAACGCGGGCCTGGCCATCTACGATACCATGCAGCACGTCACCAACGACGTCGCCACGTATTGCATCGGCCAGGCCGCCAGCATGGGCGCCTTCCTGATGGCCTCCGGCACCAAAGGCAAGCGTTTCGCTTTGCCCAACGCCCGCATCATGATCCATCAGCCTTGGGGCGGCGCGCAGGGCACAGCGGCCGACATCGTCATCCAGGCTGAAGAAATTTTGCGCCTTAAACGCAGCTTGAATCAGCTCTATGCCAAACACACCGGAATGGCTGAAGAACGCATCGCCAAGGATAGCGACCGCGACTTCTTCATGTCCGCTGAACAGGCCAAAGAATACGGCCTGATCGACGAAGTTCTGAAGTAGTTCGACGTTTTTAAAGGTCTACCACGGAGGACACAGAGGCCACGGAGGAAGGAATAAACTGGCGCGTTATGAAATTTCGTAATGTGCGTTCAGTCCCATCCTTTCCAGGCTGTCCTCTGTGTCCTTTGTGTCCTTTGTG